>Ga0058698_10000191_pt1 | contig 36510 bp, 29 predicted proteins | sample AgamicAsSfe_FD_67288 | JGI IMG/M metagenome (GOLD analysis project Ga0058698, IMG submission 67288) | Agave microbial communities from Guanajuato, Mexico - As.Sf.e | ecosystem: Host-associated > Plants > Phyllosphere > Phylloplane/Leaf | place: Guanajuato, Mexico | collected 2012-05-30
CCAACTTTCATGCCTTCGCAAGTGATCCTGATGTCTGATTCGAGCCATGCGTCTTGACCTGCTTGAGCCGCGAGAAGATCTGCAGTTTGCACATGCAGGACCCACCGACGGGCGATGCGATAAGCTTCCAAAGAGGGCCCTAGCTCACACTTCAAGCTATAGTTCTTTTTCTGCTTCTCAAGTTGCCGAGCTGTGACACGGAATGACAGCAGCTGCACGGCGATTCTTTCGAGACTTGCCAAGGTGTTGCGGTTGATGGGCAAGGAGCTACCGTCAGGTCTATCCATTCTGATCTGCTCAGCATATTCTATGCTGCCTCCGCCAGATCCGATTTCGAAGATCCACCACGACTCACCAGACGAGTCGATCACCGCTGCCAGTGCCCAGCTTGGCGTCCAACCGCGAGGGCAATACAGGGTGGATGAAATAACATCCAACCTGACAGCAGCCGACACTACCTGTTGATGTAAAGCTTGCCTCGCTACTGATTGCCAGCCGAGTTGTTGTGCGTTCTTCTGGATCAGGCTGAGTAGTGTACCGGCGAGCACCTGCGTCATTACATTGGCAATTTGTCCAGGCTCCCTGCCTTGGTTAAAAGCGCTCTCCGCCCGCGCAGATAGTGCGCTCGCTGGTCGTAAAATATAGCTGCCGGTGACTTGCTCTAGTGACAGTGTGACAGAAGTAGATGTAGCACCCAGTGTTGCGTCAAGTGTGCAATCCCCAGGTTCGGTCTCGGAAAGTCGTGCATTCGCTATCACCCCAGATTTGAAACTGTTCTTCGTAGAACGCAGAATCTCGCTCGCATGGCATGCGATGACTTGCTTGAGAACGCATTCCATGGACAGATCCTTCCAATCGAACTGGAACTTGGGGTCTTTCACTTCCTTGCCTTGACGAAACCAGCGTGTTGTCAGTGACGGGATGGGTGGTCCTCTCCACGAGACCTTGCCGTTCTTTGGCTTGTTATTGGATACGCCGATCTCGATCCAGTTTTTCTTCCCAGGCTTGTTGGTCCAGTATGACACTACGAGCAAGCGATGCACAGGCTCAACCTTGAGAGAGCCTGCCCAGCCGGTGCGGACGAGGCCTACTGCCTGTGATCGAAGTACAGAAATCTTGTGTGTCAAGATGAAATTATTCAAGAAGTCGAAAAGACCAGTCAGACCCTTGTCTTTTAAGACTAGGTCGGCCTGCAGCTTAAGCTGCATGAAGAAGCGGCTACCGACGGTGATCGTGGGCGCTGGGTTGAACAGTAGCCGGACATCAATGAGGAACCACTGTTCTGAGGCATCCTCCACAAAGGACATGACGTCGAACTCCAGCTCGTTGTCGATGACAAAGGTCGCGCGTCCAGAATGCACGCGCCAGTTTTGAAGATGCCGTGGAAGGCTTTCGTGCACATTCAGACGTATCGAGAGGGAAGTGTTCAAGTAGCGTAGCAATTTGAGAGCTTGCTCGGCAGAGATGGGCTCAGGCGGTATGTAGTCAAGGCTCGGCATCCACGACGCTTTGCCGGTTGACAATACCTCCAAAGCTGTCGCGATATCCGGATTATTCTCCCTTGCGTTGTTAGAGAGAACCTTGATTCTCTCCAATTTGTAGTCAGCGGCATCCATGTGGGCTGCCTGCGTACTCGCGTGGGCCAGTAAGTCAATAAGCTTGGAAATGTCAGACGAAGCTTTCTTTCCCCACTCTGTAAGGACCAGCAGCTTGATGAACTTTGCCCGCTGCTCTTGGGCAAATGAAAGGAGAACCAGCTTCTTACGCCTGTTTGCGTCTGCGTTCCCTTGCATGTTTGCCGCACCAAGTCCATTGGGAAGAACGCCATTGGTTACTGGAGCCAGTTGGATAGCGGCCATGTTCTTCAATACTTCCTCGAGCTCATTGTAAGATTCCTGCGATATCCGCAACAACAATGTTGAGAGGGAGTTGTACTGCTCAGGGCCAATGTGGGCGATTTCCGGTGGCAGATCCGAGTAGTGTCCGAGCGTGGAGCCTGCCGTCGTTGCTAATGCCATGGACGCGCCGTTAGTGTTGGTGTCTTTCGAGGAACCTCCATTGGTGGCAGGTCCTCCTGCCGGCGTGTCGCTTCGCGTCCCATTGAGTCCTCCGTTGATCATGTCAGCGTCGTGGTTGCGCTTCCTGCCATCTGCATCGCGTGAAGCCGTCGCTAAGTCTGATCCGGTGTGGTTCATGGTGAGAATGCCTGGCATACTACGTCGTCCTCCGTCCCGGGACCCTGGGGCGCCGTCTGCGCACCCACTCTACGCGCTTCTAGCCTTCACCTAATATGCCTGGCCAATCCAGATTTCCGTGATATTTTCGCGAATGTGTCGAGCGTGGGATGTGCAGGAGGACGATCGAGTCGGAGTGCCTGGGGCCGGGTTCAGAGGGCTGGCGGTGGAACGGATGGTGAAATGCGCTGTTGAGGAGTGGCGCGCGACCATGAAGTGGATGTTGTTGGCGTAACAATGGATGCGCACAGGTAGCACAGGGCGCAGCGGGTGGTGAAAGGGCGCTGGTCGGACGCAGCAGGTAAAAGAAAGCGAGGTTGGGGCGCTGTCGACTAGCGCATCGTGTACTGTGAATGTTGCGAAATGTCGTGGGGTGTGGGCGCGCTCGTATAGAAGCCGGCGTCAGTCTGGAGTGATCGTGGATGGGTGCGCGACGCCGGGTAGCTGAGTCGATGATGTTGTTTCAGCGATCAGGAATGAGGTCGTCGAAACGGGAAGGATTGGATTGGGTTTGGCGCCTTGGCGGCCACTCCACCCATGCAGCCTGGCGTACTAGTGGATAGCCCTGCGTCTCTTTCATCACGCACACTGAGGATGGCATCCGAAATCGAGGAAGGCCTTGTAGGTGCAGTTCGCTCTAAGAATGTGTATTAAGCAACGCCGAGTCGCTTCTAGAGCGGATACAACACAGCTAGTCGGTTTGATCATTAGTACACAAAATCATTCACCGCATACCTGTCCACGGCTCGGCGAGCTTGCGGCTGCGGCGGCCAGTAGTCTATCCAAAGGCGAGCTTGAGCGCAAGCGCCTTGTCCAATGCCTTCTCGGATAGCCTCTACTGCAACTAGACGCATTATCAGCATGTTCAGCCATTCCGCCAATACTTCAACCCTAACCTCATGACCCCAGCACGACCATGGGATCGCCCGCTGCCCCAACAACTCCACATCTCTCCCCAGCTTGGTTCTGACCTCACCGTGCCCACTAGAACTTGCCTTCCAACCTGAATCCCGGCCCGTGTCAGCTGTTGCGCTTTTATCCTTTGATCCTTCATCATGTCTCAGTTGCGGTGACGCACTTCCGCCAATTAGTGTAGACCCTGCTTGCGGAAGGCTGCGTTTATTCGATGGCACCGCGCGCGCCCGAGCTCCCGCCCTACCAGCGACCGACCTTCACGCGAAATGCATCCTCACAGTCAAAAGTCTCAGTGCCGTCCATATCGCAGTCCAACGAGGCAGACGATGAGCAGAGTCTCTCTTCGGATCAGAGCCTCGACATGGAGTCCAACGACTCGCAGCCCCACTACGAGGGCGAAGATACCCGGTTGACGAGCGACAAGGAGCTTCGCGGCTTTTACATGTACGGATGGGCTGCCGAGGTACTTATTCCTATGCTATCTACCACCATTCCAACCTGCTTCACACTTCTTCAAGCTTTCACCATGTGCCAGCCTTGTGCGCTTCTTCGCTGCCGTGTTGCTGCCTTTTACGCGCCGTGTCGAGCGCAAAAGCTACGCGAACACCACCACTAACAGTTCCAGGTCTTCGTTGTCTGTGGTATTGGATCCTTCATACCCGTAACACTCGAACAACTCGCACGCGAAAATGGTGTCCTCCTGTCTGACCCTTCCATGCCATGCAAAGCCACGAAACCTACCGGTCACCCTAGCTTCTCCTTCTCCACCAACGCCCTAGAAGCCCTGCTGAAACCAAATCCTGAAAAGGGACAATGTGTCGTCCATATCCTCGGCGTCGAGATCAACACTGCGAGCTTCGCCATGTACACTTTCAGCATATCAGTCCTGATACAGGCTCTGCTGATCATAAGCATGAGTGGTGCTGCAGACCACGGGAGGTTCAGGAAAACGTTCCTCTTATGGTTCGCATTCGTGGGAAGTATAGCGACCATGTTGTTCTTGCCCGTGGTACCCAAGGTATACCTTCTAGGCGCACTACTGGCAATCATCTCAAACACATGCTTTGGTGCTAGTTTCGTACTGCTAAACAGCTTCTTACCACTGATGGTGCGTTTCCATCCGACAGTCAAGTATGCCGACTCAATCACCGACACTTCGTATGCGGACGAAGAAGATGAGCCGGAGACAGAGGAGGACGATGAAAGAGGTGGAGAAACTCCTACACAAGAGAACATCATACGAGGAGCGCAATATGCGAACCAGCTTGGAGAGAGAGAAGGCCTTCTTGACGAGGTTGCCGATGCGACAACCGCACTTATTCCAAGCAACCCTTCAGCCGCGGACTTGACCATCCCAAGGGCGAAGAGCAGGGCCGCTCCTTCAGTTGAGCTTGCACTCGCTACCAAAATCTCGTCCTACGGTATTGCAATTGGCTACATCGCCGCTTTGCTGGTGCAGACCCTCGGCATCCTCATTGTCATCGCATTCCAATCCTCCAACTTTGGTCTCCGGCTCGTTCTCTTTGTCATTGGCGCGTGGTGGTTCGTCTTCACACTACCCACTGCCCGCTGGCTGCGCCCTCGTCCAGGACCGCCTCTGCATATCGGCGCACAAACTTCCAATTTTGGCTCTGCACTAGCGTACTTCACATACTCGTGGAAATCCCTAGGTCGTACAGCAACGCATGCGCGACACCTCAAAGATGTTTTACTCTTCCTTGCAGCGTGGTTTCTCTTGTCAGACAGTATAGCTACTGTATCTGGTACGGCCGTGCTCTTTGCGAAGACAACACTCGGAATGTCGTACGCTATGCTCGCCCTGATAAACGTCATCGCGACAGTCTTTGGCGTCTTGGGCGCCTTCTTATGGTCACGCCTATCTGCTTTCTTCCGCCTGTCACCAACGCAGACAATACTGCTCTGCATCACGCTCTTCGAAGTGATACCCATCTACGGTCTACTCGGGTATATTCCAGCAGTCCAACGCCTGGGATACCTAGGCTTACAGCAGCAATGGGAGATGTACCCTCTAGGTGCAGTCTACGGCTTCGTTCTTGGTGGACTAAGCAGTTACTGCCGCGCGCTATTTGGCGAGCTCATTCCCCCGGGCTATGAAGCCGCCTTTTACGCCCTGTACGCCATCACAGACAAAGGCAGTAGTGTCTTCGGTCCAGCGATTGTAGGCGCCATCACCGATGCTTATGGAGAGATCAGACCGGTAAGCACGCCCCAAACGACCTTAGCTCATAGACACGACTTACTAACACATATTACAGGCTTTCTGGTTCCTAGCTATTCTGGTTGGCCTTCCCTTCCCAATCATGATGCTTGTCAACGTAGATCGGGGGCGCACTGAAGGCGCTGCCCTCGCCAAGACCCTCGAAGAACTATCACGCGCACAGGATGCTCGTCGAATAGACGAAGATGATGACAACTTGTCGCAGGAAATCAGAGATGACCTCCGCAGCTCGTTTTCTTATCAGCGCTCTTGAATCATCAAGCCTCCGGCTCCATGATACTTTGCACGTTCCTTATCGTTGCATTCGTTCTCTTATGCTTCCGTAATAGTTCTTTTTTGGCTCATCAGCTGGCCTGATCGGCTATAGCGCGCATTTCAAACATCAGTGTCGGGATTGCATTGTAGAGGCGTTCACTTGCCATTTGTAATCCACATTTCACCTCTTCTCAACTCTCGGTAGCATTAGTATTATCTGTCAGTGCGGCGTTGGGAGGTCAAATGAGCGACGCCTACAACACGAGGCGAATAGTTACGTATCGCAGAGATGCCAATCTGGTTGTCTTTAACTACGATCTCTATATGGCTTGAGACCTTATTGAGTTCACTACGTTACCCACACATTTCTCCATCTGCCTCCGTACAATAAGTCTGGCACATCATACTTTTGGCATCTTCTACCTCTTTCGTGATATGATACGCTTACCCATCTAGATCGAACATTTCCCGGTGCTCCTCTCTCGTTTGTTGATCAGGCAGCTTTCCCTCGATCAACTTCCACATCTCCATCGCAATCTTCTTTCTTATCTTCGCCACACGAACACTCCTCTTCCACTCCTTCTCGGTCGCTTCTCGCTCTGCTACTGTGATCTTGCAGAATCAGCATATGTATATATAAACATCTCGTAGGAAAGTGAACTTACTTTCTTCGCCTTCCCCTTCTTCAGCCCATCGAGTCTGGTCACGATTTCCGCCCTCTCCGTCTCAAGGGCATGAATGCTAGCGATGAGATCCGTAGTGCTGAGCGTGGAGTTAAGGCTGGAGAGCGAGCTACGGAGGTTCTTTGCACTGGTGAGAAGAGAGATGGTTCGTGTGCGCACGTTGAGAACGCTTTCATCGAGGGCGGCGAGTTGCTCAGTCGTGCATGCTTCAGCGGCGTTCTAGGGGTGTAAATCAGACTTGGACTGGAGGATCCAGGAGCGAAACCTACCTGCAGAGCGTGATAGACGATCTGTTTGCCTAAGGATGTCAACCTGATTGAGCCGGGAGTTAGATTGGTCAGACTCACCAGCAACTCGTCCCTCTATTGCTTTTTGCTCATGAAGGTCTTTCAGAATCTTTGCGGCAGAAGCTGTATCGTGATCAGTGCTTGCATTATGAGTTAGCGTGTTGCCTACAAACGCACCTTTGGTGACCTTATTGTGCAAGTTTGCCGAGACATCGATAGCTGAGTATGGGCGGTTTTGCTTGCCTATGGCTGGTTAGTCGTTGAAGCTGAGCTATAATTCAATCGTAAAGCTTTTCGGATGGAAGGGCAAGGTGAGTGGCCTACGCAGGTACTCCAACACCAGGTCCGATGCTTCGTTGGCTGTTGCTTTCTCTTCTGTCTTCTTGCGTGGCGCCATTATATGCTATCGATGTGCAAGTACGATAGAAGTAACGGTATCGCGAGAAAATGCCGTGTGAGACGTTCAGCTTCTGACAAGATGGCGCTAGGCTATGAGCATGCTTCCGATGGAAGGAGCCACCCTCAACCCAGGAAGGTAGGGTAAACAAGTTACGTGGGAGCGAAATTGAGCAACCCAGATATACCGGTATTCTGAATACAATTATGTGATAATTTGTTCGTTACAAAGGCGCACTACCAGTCCCTAATTAGTACTTCAACCTCCACGCTCACCAAATTGTGTAGCCCAATCCTCAAATTCCTTTAACCCTTGCTTGCTCACTGAGGGTCTGATAGTCTGCAGGCTCGCTATGAAGTCCTGGAACTGTATCGGCCGTATTTGATCCATTGTCATGGACAGCAACTTCTCGCCCAGTGAGCGTAATGGTCCCATAGCGGCGTCTTTCGCAAGCGCAGTGATATCAGAACCAGAGAAGCCTAGATTAAAGTTAGCATCATATATATTGTCTTCGTCGTTCTTTCTGTTGTGGAGTGTAGAACACAAGCACATACCGTCAGTGAGCTTGACCAGACAGTCCAAATCGTGGTCGCTCAGTTCATGTTTCTGATGGCTCAATAACGTCTTCACTTGCTGCTTCCGGACCCAATCTTCCGGTAAAGGAATATACTGTCTTCTTACGAATCGCCGTCTTGCTGCTTCGTCGATTGCCCATGGCAGGTTCGTCGCTGCAAGTACTAGCACCCTAGTGGCATCGCCTCTCTCTTTGTCCTTGTCGTTGATTGCACTCCCAGCAGCAGCCTTTTGCAGATCAGACCACTGTATGAGAAACTCGGTTTTGATGCGTCGAGATGCTTCGTGTTCACCGGATCCCGAGCGCGACGAAAGGAGCGAATCAATCTCATCGACGAAGATGATCGATGGTGCAAGCATCTTCGCAAGCTGGAACAGCGCACGAACAAGCTTTTCGGACTCGCCGAGAAACTTCGACGTCAAACTGCTTGCAGAAATCGCGAAAAAGGTAGACTTTGACTCTGTAGCCACAGCCCTCGCCAACATCGTCTTTCCAGTACCTGGGGGTCCAAACAGCAGCATACCGCGTGCAGGTTCTCGCAAGCCCATGAACAAGTCAGGTCTCAAGAACGGGTAAACCACTGTCTCTTTTAATGCTGATTTCGCAACTTCGAGTCCAGACACGTCGTCCCAGTGTACCTCATCTCCCTGTATGACAATTTCGTTCAAAATCTGCTGCGCTGCTTGCTTATCAACACCTCGTGGTAGATTCTTCATGATCTCATCCGTCCGTCGCTTCCATTCATCCGTTTCTTCGGATTCTTGGTCTGCTTCAGTACTGTCCGTACTTGGGGTATCTGGTAACTCTGCACGCATCGAGTTTCCTCTAGCCCTGCCCTTCCGCACCGGTGATGGCCTTTGGTTAAGCAACTCTCCATTCTCTTCTAGCGGTATAGATTCAGGCAAGTCTTCTTGCTCCGAACTGCTTCGCGCTTTAGTGTAACTACTCGTAGATTTGGGCACTAGTCTCCGTGTCGTAGGATCCCACATGACTCCACCTCGTTCAGCACCGTTGTCGCTGTACGAATGCGCTGCTGCAGACGCAGCGAGGGATCGAGGGTCTGGGGCGGGCTTTGGATATTCCTTCCGATACGAGGGCAGAGCCGTGGCGGTCCCTTGCGCACTAAGCATCTGAGTCGAACCGACCGATTTGCGAGGTATTGTTGGAGTTGTTCGCTCGAGCGCAGGGGTTTTAACAGGTTCTGGATCGGTTTCGCCGCTGGGTGGTGGTACCGCATACGCAGTCGATGCTGAACCTTCGCCAGCTCTAAAATAGAACGGTGCTTGTGTGGGCGGTTGCTGTACTTCTGGTTTAAAACAATTTGCACTCGGCCTCCCAGCAGACGGCTTGTCGATGGACGAGCGAGCTGAGGGCGTGAGGGAATTGGTCGATGGATTAGTTCCCAATGCTGGTCGACTCGAGGCCCCTGTAGCTTTGACGCTCCATGCTTGAGTCGCCGCCTTTGAAGCATCTGGGCGACTTCTTAACGAGTTAGGTAACTTGGCCGAAGATGGTTTGCTTTCCCTTCCGGGTCTCAATGTCCGTAGCATTCTACCGCTCTTCTCTGGCGACGGTGTACGCGTCTTCTTCTCTCCCGCCGTCCCCGGAGATAATATCGATGCGCTCCGAGTCTGCTTCAAGCTGTTGTCTGCTATAGATCCAGTACCAGAGCTCTTTCGTGGCGCCATTGCAGGACGGTACGGTAACGGTGGCGGTCGCGAAAGATCCGTATACTCTATGGGCGGTATAGATCCGCCTCCGAGCCATGAAGAAGTTCGGCTTGTATCGGTTTGCGAAAGGGGCACGTCATGGGGAGGTGGTGTTGGGGCATCGTTGTCTGAAGACTGCGAGGCAAGACTCTCCTTTGACTCCTTCCTACTATTCTTCAGGGCTTCCAGCAGATCCACGCGCTCTTTGCACTGTAGCTCCAACTGGCGCAGCGATTCGATCAGGGCCCTCTCTGTTTCGGACGCAGGACGGTAGGTTGAGGGGTTGCGACGAGCGTTATGGTAGTAGATATGGTCGAGGGCGGTTTTCCACGATCGTAACGCCTCTTTCTCATTGTTCTACACGCCGTTTTGTCAGTATGGTCAAGCATGTGCAACACTTGGCGGGTGGTTGGGCACTGACCTGGCCCTCAAAGTATACTGCAGTCGAGCAGGCTAGAAAAGCCTCATCGTAGGCCTTCTGCGTCGTGTTGGCGCGCATAGCAGAAAACATGTATACCGTGCGCCCAATTCGCGCTGTGAAGACGGAAATAGGAGTCTCGCGTCAAGCCTTGGGCTCGTGTTTGTAGATTCGTCTGCTGCATGCGCCGGCCTTAGTTCGCGCGGGTGTGTGACGTAGCCCTGGAGGGAGCTGCCCAGGTGTTTCGCAACCCCGAAGGCTGAGCAGCGGCGACCATGGAAGACACTCTCTCCCAGCATTATCCACGCAGCTAGCCACACCTCACGCTAACACATCAGATCACAGGGCAGTATCGTCACTTCAACATTCGCATCTTCGCAATCACGCACGAGGAAGATGCATGTGCAATGGGTGGGGCCGCTATTTGGATCGCTGTTATCGATTACGCACCTGGATTAGACCGGATAGCGAAAATGCTGACGGGTCTTGAGCGACGCCAATACTGAATTTTCTCTATGATACAAGTACGCGCATGCCATCATGTGCTCGCACAACCAAGCATCCAGTACGCCACCAGATGAGCTTCCAGAAAAGCCTCTATGACTATACAATGGCAATGAAGAAGCGTCGCGACACAACCTTCTCCTCTACCCGCGCAACACAAAATGCTAGACCTAGCCTTGAATGCCCAGTACTGCTATGGTCGCTGCTCTCCGCGACACCGCGTGTATATCGTTCCGTTGGTTATGCGCGTATCGTAGTATTGGAGGGCTCTCGTAACGGTTTCAAAAAAAAGGATCAGTCAAATCGTCGTCTCCCTATATGGCAGTGGACGAGTTAGTGCTCCTCCGAATGAAGAAAGCCTTTGCCATTTCGTATGCAGACCTAGATGTTGTCAGATGGTTACAAGTTGGTTTTGTGCAGGTGGGGACTCACCAGCAAATCGCAGTGCTTGGCATGGTGGTGATAATACGGGGCTTCAGACCACGGAAGTATCCTCTATAGCCCTCCCTTTGATGGATTATCTTGGCCGCCTGGAAGAGGCCGGAGACGTTCTTCAACTCTGCGTCTCTGGCATTTCCGCGTGTTTGTAATAGCGTCTTGATGACATCGAGCGGAGTGGTGAGCCCCGCCGCAAATCCACCGGCGATACCTCCGGCGAAGCAGTGCGTGTAGGGATCGTAACGGCCGGTCGGGTTCATGACCTTCGACATGGATTCGTAGGCCATGAATTGCAGCGCGGTGAATGGTACCGTCATACACAGTGTAGTGGGGTATGAGACGTAGAATGCGCCGACTCCCTCGGTACGGAGAACCTCTCGGGCGCATTGAGGGACAGATTTGTAGACGGAACCATGCATTTGCATGCGTTGCTTTATGACTGCGAGGTTCAGTAGGCGCGGAGCGAAGTCGTAATGCGCATCTTACCGTCAAAAGGATTCATCAGCGCATCGCTGGAGATGGTGGCCGCAGCACCGCTGGCAGCTGTTGGTAGTCAGTAGCTGCCCCTTGTTTTACGTCGTATTGGTTGTGCGCACCTGCTGCAAGAGGATGATGCTCGTGGCTCTCTCCTTCGTTGCCACCGAGGGCGTGCTTGGTGGCTTCGTACGATGCAAAATAGACAGCATGGGCGGGACCTGCACGCTGTCAGTTCCGTCTACCCCCGACCTTTCACCCAGCGTTGCCTACCTGCACCCATCACCACACTCGAAAGCCCCCTCCACAATGACCAAAAGCCCTCTGCTCGCGATATAGTGACCATGGCGTTGGAGATGCCGCTATACATGGCGCTCGGCGACGGGTTGACGATCTGCATCCTGGTCTACCGGAAGTCAGCGCACTGTTGGCAGTGGACGAAAAGCTTGATAGAAAGCTGCGCACCTTGAGTAGATCGACTGGGTACATCACCGAGTGTTCCTATCGCCAAGTCAGTTGACATGTGCTCACGGCGGCGACGTCGGGGACGTACGGCGATGCCCGCAAATGCGCCCGCAAGCATATTCGCGGTGAGGGAGAAGTTTGGCGGGAGCGCTTCATAACTGGCGCGAAGGTCAGCGACGGGTGTATCCTATGTGTGGTGGTGCAATGGAGCTGTACTCGTGTTCTTCTTCGATAGGAACTGATGGCCGATCATTGGGGGCCATAAGTCGGCCTGTTACTGGCGCCGCGGATTCCAGGTTTGCGACTATGGTGGTATTTGTTTTTGGGCAAGATATGGCAGCTTCGGGCGTCGTTGCGAGAGGGCCAGGTGAGGTGAGTGGGCAATGGTTCGAAATTGAAGTTGTTACTTTTGTTTGCAACTAACGGAAGCGCGAGATGACTTCAGCCGAACGCCGAGACGTCAGACCTAAAATCCGGCGACTAGGTACTCTCTCTAGTATCTACTCTCATCGTACCCATGCCATCAACAGCGATGCCGGAGCTTGCACGGCAAACCTACGCATGCGCATGCCAGCCCATATACTGGCAAATTCTGCATCGTGATGCCCCCTGCAATCTGGCCACAGCTGGCCACTTGCCATGACCCCTCAAATGCGCAACGATGGTTGACAGGTGCCGCGGAGATCAAGTACATCATCAACGCGATAGCTAGACTCAGCCAAGGTGCCTCGGATGCGGGAGGGGAAATAGTTGGACTCAACTATATCTTATCAGATCATCTCCGCCCGCATACACCGTCCGCCACACGTCTGCGTCCTGTCCCCTACATGCTTGTACGCAAAGCCTGACTTCACTCACGATACCCCGCAAAGACGCCGGGTTTGAGTTAGCGCATCCAGAACCGCATGCTGAATAATGTCCGATCTTGGAATAGTTTGCATAGTGGATGTCAACTCAAGCTCGGTGCCGAGCTCCTGCTCGCTAAGTGCTCCTAGCACAGCGTCTAGTAAATGAGTAAACGACAAGCTTATATCTCCAGTCTGCGCTGAATAAACAACAGAGCAAGCCTGCACGCATTACTATAGACATCTGTGGGTGCCTCCAACATAATCGGTTGTGGATGGTCCGAGGTTATTATACTCATTTGCAACTATCATCAACCACCATGATCCAGCAGTTTGCCCATCGTACAAGTACAATGAACGCGCGGTTTTCATAACCTGCAACCAGCAATGCTATCCAGTCTATCTGCCATGGCACGTTACGAAGCAACATGTCCGCCAACAGCTGGCGATGCCGTGGTCCGGGACACCGGAGCTCCTTACATTTTGTTTGCGCATCAGCAGTCGCACCGCTTGTGCCACCGGGGGAAGCTGACTACGTCCCTGATGTTAGGCACACCAGCGAGGTAGCACAGGAGTCGATCGAATCCAAGACCAAAGCCTCCATGCGGTACACTGCCGTATCGTCGGAGGTCCACGTACCACTGCAAAGAGCCGTCTGATGCGTCGGTAGAGTCGTCCGACGCTTGTTGGAGGCCCTGTTCCTCCATGGATTTCAGAAGTTGTTCCAGTCGGTGTTCACGCATAGAACCTCCCACCAGTTCACAAATCTCAGGTACAAGTAGGTCGAAGCATGCGACTGTCGGTGCAGCCGATTCATCAACAGTCAGATCATTTGACGGCGCCATGTAGAAGGGCTTGATGTTGCGTGGATAGTCAGTGACGAATATGGGTCCACCGCGTCCCAAGCTCTCAGCCAGAAATCGTTCGTGCTCGGTTTGTAGGCCGTCTTCATGACCAGGTGCATACTCGAATTCCACCTTGCCTTGAGCCACCGCGTCCTTGAGGTGCCGTATCGCAACCGCGTATGAGATTCGAGGCCATGGACCTTCTGCCAGCCCTTGCCACCGTTGTGCGAGGGTAGCGTGCGACACGGATGTGCTTTCTTGATCCTGGTCTCGTGCTCGCGCCTCAAGGAGCTCTTGACCTACAACTGACTCTTGTAACTTCAACGCAACAGAACGCAACATCTCTTCCACAACGTCCATGACGACATTGGCGTCGTCGACGAAAGCTAGTTCTGCTTCCAGCATGTAGAATTCGCTAAGATGACGAGCCGTATCACTCTTTTCGGCTCGAAATGTTGGAGACAGCGTCCAGACCTTGTTCACTGATTGAGCCAAAGCTTCTAGGTGAAGCTGGCTAGAAACGGTGAGGTATTTGGGAGAGCCGAAAAACATGTCTTCATGCTTCTTGATCTGGTTTGAAGAGGATTTGTCTGATGACGATGGTACCTCAGGCGCAACAGTAAATACCTCTCCTGCACCCTCGCAGTCGGAAGATGTGATGATAGGTGGATGACACTGAACGAAGTCATGTTCTGCAAAGTAGTTGGTCACTTGCGCAGTGACTAAAGACCTCAGCCGCAATATAAGAGAGTTGATTGGTAGTCGACTTCGAAGATGCGGGAGAGTGCGCAGAAATTCAGGCGATTGGTATTTCTTCTGGATTGGGTAGGCCTGCAATTGGAACACAGATCAGAACCCAGAGACTACTTCAATGCTCACTCGAACCAACTTACTGTAGCATCGTTCTCTCCCAGTATTTGCACTTGGTTTACTTGAAGTTCATGGGATTGGCCTTGACCTGGCGAGGGTGTCCACTTTCCTGTGACCGTCACTGCAACACCAGTGGAGAGACTGATAGCACAGCATGTCAGTACTTACAGATCATATGGAAGTAGACTACTGACCCTTCCGCTAGTTGGGGAGGCAGCACTGCCTGTACTGTCTGCAGGGTCGAGCCATCTCCTATGGCAGCAAATGCAATACGCTTTTGCTTGCGCACTGTCCGCACATAGCCGTTTATCGTCAGCGCCTCATTGTCCCGTGGAGTCCGCTGAGCGGAGATTGATTGTGGAGATGGCCTCAGCAGCTCAGCAATATTGCTTGGGCAGAAGGTTGAACTGCAGCGAGGACGACATAGTGATAGCGCATGTGCGCAAGGCAAAGCGGTTCCCCGGTTTCGAAGTAAGTACTGGGGGCGGACAACACTCCTTCGAACGGGCAGGAGCCAACTCATTTACGCGTCGGCAAATTTCGATCAGCCAGTAGGAAATGTGCGGTGTGCTCTGTAGCGTAGCAACAGCTGCCTCTATCGGTATGCTGTCTATGAAACCTAAGAAAAAAAGTACAGACGCTTTGACCATGCGCTAGGATCTGGCGGGCCTCGCCCGTACCGTTCTTGTGGCTCGTTAATCGTGACTGTAACACTTCAGCCATGGCTGAAACACTATGTGCTCCAAGGACCGACCATGAAAGTGCACGAGATTTGTGACCCATGAACATAGCGCCGATGGACTTCGGAGCCTGGTGTCGTGGTGTTCTTCTTGGTGGCCCTCTTTACCATCATTGGACGGGCCAGCTTCCTCTTCTACTCCACCCCCAGTCAGCACACCAAGACACGCCCCACCAAGCGAGACGGCTGTTTGTACAACTCCCATCGTGTGCCGAGATGCTGGAAGCATGCACCCGTCATAAGGGCGGCGGACTTGTTCGTTACTGGACGTTTTCGTGTAACATCCGCTGGCGGTGAGAAAGACGCCTCGTAGAACGCCAACACTCCAGCAAAGTACATTTACCCTGCATCCGGGATCTTAGTGCCGACGCTATCACTGCGACGCTATATCGTGCAGGATCTTGGTTAGCAGCTGTCATCATCGGCTTGCTCAACGCCGCCAGATCTTTCTAAACCGCTTTTAACTCTATGCAGATCGCTTCAAGGTCTGGACGATCGATCCAGCCACACATCCCTGTTCCAACAACTCCCAGAAACCCGACACGGCACTTAGTGGCTTCAAGGTACCTGGCAGCTATGTGGGTGCACAGCGTCGCCCCCAGGACCAGGATGGATTTTTCAATCACACGGCGCGGCTGCTACCGGGCATCGACCACTGTGCCTACCCTAAATTGCTTGGGCATACGACTCATGTCCCATCCTCCTGCAGGTTTGCGCTACTGCTGGTGTAGATGCCACCCGCGATGACTGCATCCAACAGGGGAGGGCTCGATTCCCGCAGACGACTACCGTTTTGGTAACTGGCGCAGCGGAAATGCGCCAGCTTAGTCTCCGGCTGGATCTGGAGCCATTATTTAGCTGCGTTATCACACGCTCCTGAGTAGTTGCTCAAGTGATATACTACCCTCTTGTCGGTAGGGTCATAGACTCCTCGCCGTTTCACCCCGCCCCTCCCTACTTTCAGGCCATCTCACGCTGCAACTATACATCCTTCCAATCTACGTACAGTTATACAAGAATTCATATCAAAGCTGCTCATAGTATTTCATTATCATGCCGCCTTCAAGACCCAAGCCGTCAGAGATAGCAGCCGAAGCAAAACGGATATGGATGCCACATATCTGGAAACACTACATTCGAGACTCCAAGACCTCATACCTATATCCCGACTCAGCACAAATAAGAATCAACGTGGACAAACGATCATCACAACGCACAAGAGTAGCAGTCATGGAAGGTGACCCAGTGAACTACGCTTTGGGCTGGTATCAAAGCGCGGTCAACGCAGATTCAGACTGCAAGCGAATTCCAGTGATCAACGTAGCGAACGAGAAACGCGCTGGAGGTGACTGGGAATCCGGGCTTATGGCACCAGAAGAATGTTTCGCGAGGAGAAGCAATCTCGTACATGCTCTAACAATGCCATGGAACGCGCAATTGGGCCGAGAAGAAAACTACTACCCAATACCACAGACAGGCGGCATCTATTCCCCTGAAGTCTGTACGTTGAGATAACAGCAACGCTCGTCTCGAGTCACAAGTCACTAACGGGCCGCAGTTGTGTTCCGAGCAGGCCCAGATCAAGACTATGCAACCTTTACAGACATAGCCTCTCTACCCGTAATATCGGTTGCACCCGTGCGACGTCCCAAGCTCGACGAGAGCGGATGCAAATACTCGTTTGCACAAGAAAAGGAGCTCATGAAGGAGAAAATGCGGGCAGTATTGCGAATCGCATCCTACTGCGGGCACAGGAACTTGGTGCTGGGCGCTTTCGGCTTAGGGCCTATATTCCGCAACCCAGCACAGGAGGTAGCGCGAATGTGGAGAAAACTACTCTTCGAAGAGGAGGAGTTCCATGGCGCATTCCAGGATGTCGTGTTTGCTATTGACAGTAGTATGGTTGGGTCGCCGAGCAAAGGGTGCGCGTCCGATGTGGAGATTTTTAGGCGCGAGTTCGATCCTGCGACTATTTGGCCGACCAAGTGGTGACAGACGTCCTCGGCGACGACGCCGACAGTAAAAGTAATCGACTAACAGCAACGCAAACTTGGTATGGATAGCATGGGATATGGTCACGAAGCATACGAAACCGAAGCACACGAACCGACACGCACACACATACACACATACACACGAGGGCAGGATCCTTCAGAGACACACCAACCCAATAGAGGGGTAAAACAAGCCACTTGACTCGGATGAAGTCTTGGGATGGTGGGGTGGGGGTTCTCAGTATGCACAGATAACCGAGAAAAAGCTCAGATCTCGCCGACCCGAGGACTCGAACCAGGCGGCGCACTGCTGCTACTGCCGCTCGATTCTGCGGCTAAAACCTGCACGTTCTAGTAGCCAATCAGTATTAATGAACAATATTGGGTAACATGTTGTCTTGTGGTCAGATATTTGTCATGTTCTTGCACTTTGCTAGTTTTGTGCGTGTAGGATTTTGGACTTGACGGGTCGATGCTGATGCTCTCGATGATTAGGCTTTTGTGCTGATGAGGGGTTGTACGGAACAGAGTTGAAGACTTGCACGTCCCCCCCCCCTCAACAGCAGAGTTTCTGCTGTCAGCAACAAGGCTCGGGCAAAAGGAAACTGCCGACAAATGTCCACATGCGTTTCGAGGTATGGTGGCCGACAGAAGTTCACAGCAAGCCAAGACGCGGCCTGACCTACACACTCGGGCTACGATTCTGCAAGTCGAAACAACTCCCGCGCGTAGGCTTGCACGGACAAGCTAGGCCCCGCCACTCCCCGATTCGTCCTTGGGTCTATGCGACGAACCCCCCTTCATGCAAGGAGTAAACTTGACAGGTGCGGCTCGACGCTTCGAATACCTAAGCTACATCGGTCAGCGTTCCCAAGACGCAGTGACGACATTATGCGAGCCTAGTCACAACTTGAGTAATGTAGTGTGCTAGACCTTTGGTTCGGGTTACAGCTCCGCGCGGAGGGTGTGAGGTTCATGCACGATCATTTGTTCTGGAGGTCTGAGGTAGAGGCGATGTCTTGCATGGGATTCGACGAGATAGTGTATGAGTGACATATTCGCTTTAGTGTAGAAAGTCTAGAATTGCAGGGGAAACCATTCTGTGTGGCAGCTGCAAACGCTTTTTTCCGAGCGCTTTGAGAGTAGTATACATGTTGTACATTGGTCATGAGCGGCGTTATTAAGACTGTCGGGCCATGCTTCATCTACTTGTTCTGGCCCGGCAGTGGTAGTTGCGGCGCTGTAATTTCTCCGCCTTGCATCTCAATCTTTTTGATTGTCTGTTCTCTTTGGTAGTTTACAACTCGTTGCTTCTTGAAGTATTCGACCTGCAGCAGACTGTTAGTGTAATGTGGTTGCCGTGCAGAAAATTCTACGTACCCAGCTGTGTGCGCAATTCTTCTCGAACTCCTGGTCAAAAGACGCGCAGAAGCTTGCGGCCTTGTCCCTGCCGGATTTTGAGTTTATGCTATCCAAGATGTTGTTCTTGTCGAGACATTCGAAAAAGGCGTCGCGTGCTGCATAGCATTGCTTCCGGTTGGATCGTGACGGTGACTCGAATGCGCCGCCGTCTGTCTTCTTGACACCGCCGTCGTCCTTGGAGCTTGAGCCGAACCAACCCATGGCTGTGATTTTCGAAGGTTGCGGAGAAGATGCGGAGGTGGAGGCGACTGTCGCAGCTGGCGCGGGAGTCAGTGGCACGGGAGGCGAGTGTCACAGGAGGCTGTTCGGGGTGGCTGCGTACGTCGGGAGGGGATGCTCGAGGCCAGACTATGTAGGCTTGGTAGAATTGTTGACAATACACGTCCAACAGCGCAATCATCTCGAATCCGTGCTTGGCGGGCCCAAAAGCTATGACATCGGCGCTGACTGCCCACGTTTCGCCGAACGGTTACGGGAACCCGTGAATCAACAGGCAACCTTGCACCTACGATCAATCAACCCTCCGCCTCCCCTTGTGCTCATGTCATAGCGCACCGCCTGCGTATTGATGCCACGCCGACGCCGCCCTCCACGACCTGGCGCACTTGCGGATCTGTCCCCGACCCGCATACTCTCCCAGATCCTACTGCTGCAACTTGCCTACTATGCATGCGCCGGCATCCTTATTGTCTTTACCGCGCTGGTAGCGGGCAAGGAGGTCAGCACCGATCTCTTGTTCGGCTGGCAAAGTCTACGCGGCGATACCACAATCGGATGGACTCTGGGTCTGGTCTGGGTGCTGAACAGCCTCGCCTGGTAAGTGCTGCGACGCGCTGGTCCCAGTCATGCCACCATCTAACACGCTGCAGTGCCATCTTCATACTACTTCTCATCGCCCGCTCCAAACTCGTTCTTGACTTCGCCCTGACTGTACACTTTATCCACTTGATTGTCACCTCCTTGTACACCCACGCCATACCCGCCAACTTGTTCTGGTGGGCGCTGCAGATATGTAGCGCCACCATCATGACTTCGCTAGGCGTATGGGCATGCCAGTGGCGGGAACTGAGGCCAATCAACTTTGGCAGCAAGAAGCCTTCGCCATCACAACCAGCCGCAGAGGACGAGGGTGGAGAGTCTAGGGGAAGAGGCAGGGGCAGAGGCAGAGACGGCGCTGGTGAATACGAGATGGTTGGTATGGGCGAGGGGGACAACAACGTCTGACCACATGTCAGACCTGCATAAACGGCGTTTTGCTTCACGAGGCCATTGAGGGCCATTGTACTATACCCTGACAAAGCATGCGTCATTATACATTAACATTTGCCTTCTACTTCTCTCCCATCTCTGGTCTCCGTTACCCTGTCATCGACACTCGTAACTCTCTACTCTTCTACCTCCGAGAAACCATCTGGAATTACTATCATCGACTTGGACGGTTCCATCTCTTATTGCAAACCACGGCAACACCTTAAGCTCCATTCCCAAGTCCACTGCTTCTTGCTCCTCCGCGCTAATTTTTGGTATGATTCTGCATATAACCCTGTCAAGCCTTGTCTGTGATATCGATTGGCCCTGTTCGGTGGCTGTTGTGATCTCTATAGTGCTCAGCTGACTCGGAAAGTTTACGCCTGGCGATTTTTGTTAAAGCAGGCCAAAATGGAGCCTATTTGATGCAGCCTACCCGAAAAGACAGGCGTATGTAAAGGTATCTCAACATGATGCTCCACATCGCTTTCGCTTTCTCTTAACGCCAACAGGACGCGGGTGTTTTGCGATTGCGTTCGATGGCCCTCGTGTTCTGGAAGGAGAGGCAACTGTGTGTCATGTTTCGGTATGTTGAGAGCGGATGCGGTGAAACATATCGACAGCATGATGAGGAAATGTCCGGATAACATGGTCGTGATGAAGATAGAAACAACAATCGCAAGACATATGAGGTGATAAGGTATATGCTTCAAAATGGGCTGATGCGGGCGCAATGACTATCCAAGAGTGCAGTCACGACGGCGAATCCTAACAAGACAATAATAGACCCTTCCAAGATTCAGGGTTGGCATCTATTCTATATACAGTCGGCATCTTACCTGAAACGCTTACAAGGGTTGCTAAACTAGTGGTCGGGAAAGCGGTTGGGCCTGCCCGAGCAGCAGGCCAGAGGTTCCGACTGCTTCGTTCTTCTTCGTGGTGACCTTTTCTCTTCTTAGTCCGTTGGTACACCTTCCAACCTCTCTATGCTGGGTATAAAGAAGAAGTTGGTAGGGTATGACAAAAAAGACTTTACTGCAAGGGTCACATCGGATTCTAAAAGACGGGATCTAAGGAAAGCCTAATTGCTAAAGGGTCTCATGTGTCAGGGACGTACTGGATATTGGCGAGATGCACGCTATGTGCTAGCGCAAGGCACGTGCGCCAGGCTTTGCAACGGCTACAATCCCTGCCACCAAGCTTCCATCACCATCGCCATTTTCTCGGTACTATATACCACAATGATTGATCACTAACAAGCCTGAACTAACGCAAGTGCAACACAATCAAGCTCATAATGAACCCCAATAATGGATACTATGGGCAGCAGTGGCCTCTGGTGCAGCCGTCGAGCAATAGACGTTTCTTACCCGTTGCAGGTACATTCGGAGCTGCTGCACCAACCTTGATGCAACCACATGTACAACATGGCAGGCAACAATACCCTGTACAATTCCCGCCAAATGCAGTATTTCCTCCTCAGGAAATATACCAACACCCACCTCCATTCCAGCATCCGCTTCACCATCAACCGCCAGCCCGGAGTCCTTTCATACCTCTTATTCCGCTCAGCGCTGTAGAGGATCTGGAAGAGGAAGAGCCTCCTCCTTTCACCAGTGGTGGATTCCAGGACCCGTTCAATAGAGCCTATGCTACTAGCGGACCCGCGGTCTTCGAAGGGTTCATTCCAGCAAATCCCGGACAAGAGGATGATGATGAGTTTACCAATGCGACCGGATTCCGAGATTCGCGCTACGACCGCGACTTCGATAGTTCGGATTCCGAGCAGGATGATTGGCGACGTGCCATGGAGGAAGACGAAGAGCTCGCTCGATACGAGAACAAGGATGATTCAGAGATCGATGCAGACTACGAATCAGAAGATGCACAAGAAGACGAAGGTGACCCAGATGAGATGGAGCTAGGTGTCGAATTCGAGGATGTCGAAGAGCGAACGAAATACAAGAGAGGGAAGAGCAGAAGCAGAGGTGCACTCCAGGCTGCAGTAACCCCTAGTATCATACCTGCCAGAGGGCGACGTGGTGGGAAACGAGGTCGGCCTTCGACTCGAGGCCGTGGTGGTCGAGGTGGCAACAATGGTGCTAGACCAACGCCTAAAAAGAAGCGAGGCAAGCCTGGAAGGGAAAAAGGTCCTAGAGGACCTCGACCTGTTGCCGACCCAGGCGCAGAATGGAAGTCGTTGCAGCAACAGGCTAACGCAAAGTTCATCGCAAGAGACTATGAAGCTGCCCTTGTGTTCGCTCAGCAGGCTATTCAGTTGAACCCAGAAATCTTTGATGCTTACAACATCGCATCGGAGATCTATACCGAGATGGGTCGGGAGGAGGACTCACTGGCTGTACTACTGGCTGGTGCGCCAACCAAGCGTGATCCTGGTCTCTGGCAGTATATCATTGAGCGCATACAACAGCTCGATCCTGAAAAGCATCCACAATTTACAGATGAGAACAAGTCGGCTGCCATTCTTCCGTGTTTGAACGAGATTATCTTGCTCAACAACGATTATGAAGCTCGTAGTCACAAGCTCGAGATCGAGGCACAACTAGGTCGTTCGTCCAAATGCGTAGCGCTCGGTCTGAAGATGCTCAAAACACGCAAGGAGCAAGGAGAAGACCCTGATACGAGTGTACTGAAGATTATGGCAATGATGGGTACTGCCTCTCCGAAACAGACTAGAATACATCTCAACAAGCTGCTGAACAGCTTCGAAGAGGCTATTGATGTGTTCACACAGCCTGACCGGGATCCGGTCAACAATGAACTTGATTGGGAACTAATCAATATCTATCTCGACCTTTTGGATCGAGCGGGTAGCTACGAAGCAGGTGTTGTACGACTGAAGGAGCTTGCCCGGTGGAAGCAGGGTAGGCGTTCTGAGACATTCTGGGACAAACTCGAAGACGACTGTGAATTCGACATCGAAGATGAGCCGAGACGCGTTACTGTGCCTCCGTTTGTTCGAAAATCGCAGGATGCTACATACGGCTCAACTCTGCCATTGGAGATCAGAGTGAAATTAGGCTTGTTCCGGTTGCGCAGGAGCAAGGACGACTTTGAAGAAGCTATGGTAAGCCTCGAACTCGTGCTACATTCTGGACGTTACTGACGAACATCTAGCGCCACCTTGAAATGTTGGAGCCGGACAACCATGGTCCTGAGGCTCTGATTTGGGACTACGAAGATCTATTCCGTATAATTGGCGATGCTCTTCACGCTACAGGCAACGATGACCATGCGCTGCGTTTCTACGAGCCTTTATTCGACAAGAACTCTAACGAATTCAACCTGCAAAGCTACATTGGCCTGCACACATGCTTCAAGAATCTAGGGAGGGCTGAGAGGGCGGCAGAGGTCATTCCGATCTTGAAGAAGTGGCCGGCAGAGAACTATGATGACCTCGCTGTCCTTGCAAAGTTCTTCGAAGATCAGGGCATGTGGCAGGAAGCTGGTCAGCGTGCTGAGACTATCTACCGCGACAAGTACGGCCACAAGCTCAAAAACCTGGGTTTCCAGGCATATGATGAGCTCAGAGTATACTACTATAACCAGCGAAGGCAAGCTCGTGGTAGATATGGCGTTCGAAAGAGTACGGTTCGGAGGAATAGGAAGAGGATGCAAACAGCTACCGGGCAGACCGGTGAAGACGAAGATTCTGTAGATGAGAACGGCAACAAGGAACTCCCTCCACTTGTCGCCCCGACCGAACGTCCTAAGAAGGGTTTCTTCCGCACGAAAAGAGCGAAGGCGCCAAAAGTTCAGGCTTTCTTAGCTGTTCGTGATGAAGATGCTGAGCAGCTTCCCGATATCGAACCGAGACGAACTACACTTGAAGGTACCGACGTGCCGTATCGAGCGATCAACAACAGACTGTTTCGTAACAAGCTTCAGAGACTGGCAACAGATTTTGCCGACGACCTCAAAGCCGCTCGAGCTCAGCATCGGGAGATCGTCTCGAGTTTCAAGCGACTAGACGAAATTTGGGAAGCGGCAGAGGAAAGAGACGAGGTTGCCGTACACGAGGTGTTGTCCATCACTCGGGAGCTCATCGAAGAATTCTCTACGTTCGACTTGTTCTACTCGAACCGAAAGGAAGACCTAATGACTTACTTCCGACGAGTTACGGGTGGCGATCTATGGAAAGAGTCTTCGCTAATGGTACTTGCTGTAGTAGCGAACAATGTCGAAGACGGTGAAACAGATCCTGAGCTGAGAGAGCGACCAGATTCAGCTCCGGTTGATTTCTGGGGCATACACTTCGACAAATGGTGTGATGCGTTCGGTCGCTATGCTATCCTGCTCGCCAGCGAAGGAGATGAAGAACAGTGTTTCGCTACACTCGATATTGCCACTCAAGCCAACGTCTTCCATCGCTCCCGAACCTACCACCAACAACTACAATTGTGTCGCCTTACTTGCGCTCTAGCAGCAGACAATTCACGTCAGGCATCTGTAGCGACGCGCTGGCTCCTAAAAGAGTACCCTTTCGGGACAGGCCTCTTCCGTCTTTATGGTGCCGTTAACCGTCTATGTTCCTTCCCCGAAGGATTCGCGACTGGCCCTGCGTACAAAGTGCTTATGCGCTACATCAAGACTATCGACTACGCGCTCCTGACCCCAGCACAGCGCGCCGCGTATAATTTCCGCGATACAAAGAACAGCAAAGGAGGTTTCAGAAACAACATCAACGTCGAAGATGTCGACAGAGCCAAAGACCACGATCCCGCACTCTTCGCGTTGTATGGACATGTTTTGATGTGCGGTGGTAGTTATGTGGCGGCGCTGAACTATTACTTCCGTGCCTTTACCATCTCGCCTGAAGATCCAGTATTGAATCTAAGTATTGGTGTTGCTTACGTTCAACACGCCATGAAACGGCTCTCCGAAAACCGGCAATACCAGATTCAACAGGGTCTGTCGTTTGTGTACAGATACTATGATCTCCGCAGCAAGAGCCCGCATGCAATCCATCGGCAAGAAGCGGAGTACAACGTGGGAAGGATGTGGCATGGGCTGGGTCTTGTCGCGCTAGCGCTTCCAGCGTATGAAAGGTGCTGTGCGCTTAGTGATGACGTTAAACAGGAGGCAGGAGATCGGTGCCAGGACGGCAATTGGGGGTACGAGGATTTCAGCACGGATGCGGCGTTTGCAATGCAGAGCATCTATGCCATCAGCGGTAATTTTGAGGGCGCTCTGGATGTTACAGAGAAGTTGCTCGTCATTGAGTAAGGAGAAAAGGGCCCGTGTCACCCATACGTGACTTTGTTCTTCCTCCCACAGACCTAAATCGAATTACACATGAATATCGCCCCCACGCTCACTAGCGGGCCATCTGTCGTCTTTCTTTCTTTCTTTCCCACATGTATCCACACCAATACGTTTTCCAAGAAATGTGATCCGACTTGCATATAGATTATGCAAGGGCGCCTTAATGCATCCGATACGAAAAGCACCGGGAGATGGATAAGTTCCTCGCTTATCGATCCCGTGTATACACGCTACTGCAGCTTCAACTGCACTGCGCCCCATATCCGCGTCCGCGCCTGCAAGCATGTATGCGGCGCGGCAGACAAATTCTTTATTCGGATATGAAAGATCCCGAAACTTATAAACATGCCCTTATGCAAAGCCGTTTGTGAATGCCTAATCTACAGTGACTGATTTCTGTTGGCTAAAACATATCATTACGAATCCGCCATCGTGTGTCCGAGGATTCTAGCTGCCTGTGGCGTGTCTAATGGCGCAGCTGCGGTGTTTGTAGACAACTTTAGAAGACTGGAGTGCTCACATTCAATTGCATGGGCAGTATGTGTAGATCTGAATGAGACCAAGGACATATTGATTCGTTGGTACGTCGAGCAGCAGTATCAGACTGACCCTGAGCCATCCTCTGTCAGATTGGCCGTCCAACATCATTCTCAACCCCAACGAACAGCCGCCAACAATGCTCTGCAATGGCTTTACCCCAAAACACAACAACTAATACACGCACGTAGTATTTCCCATCTACTGTAACCCGTACGTTTCCTGCTCGCTGCCAATCCGAAGAAGCCGCCAAGGTTCTCCGCCAATATACCGAACCCCAGGTTCGCCATCGATTCAGGTTCGTGTTTGGAGCTGAGTCTGGGAGCAAAACTCGTGCCGAGTCTTCTGACGTGTGATGCGGCGGATGATTAGACGTGAGATCCAAGGGCTAATTTGCCGCGGGCGCTCGAATTCGACCTAGGCAAGACGTCAGTGGTTCTTTCATGGCCAAGCCAGAAACCAGGCTCATGCGTGTGAGATTATTTGCGACCGGAGCTACACTACCTTGTAGAGTCAAATCGTCTGAGCTTGGTTAGCGCAGTCTGGTCGAAACATTGAGTAAGAACCTGCGGTATCCTGGGTCCGACCATCGCCTCCCTTGAGTCCAGCTTCAAAAGTCGCATGCCGCCGACGCCCGCCATCTGAGCAGCCGATAGCACCGTTGTGCTCTCCAACAAAGTGCTGGCCTTCAACATGGCTGAAGACGACACAGAACCATCTCCTCTGTGTTGCTCAACACGACTGTCGCAGTCGAATAGATCCTTGAGTTCTCCCGAGCCGCCGCAGTCCACCGTATCCTCCAGTTCGCCTTCCTCTCGACCTAATCCTGCTCGATATCTCCACCCAAAGCTCAGTCTGCTCCTTGTGTGATACCGAAGGATGAATGCCAGGCACTTTGTATATTGACCATTCGGCTCGTGTTCCTCTACCGCTATTCGCAGCTGCCCATACTGAAGGCTTGACCATGTACAGGAGGTTCGAATGGTCTTCGTGCTTAACGAGGAGTGCGATTCGACGTGACGTGGCGGACATGCCTAGACATGCGACCAAAGCGATGAAGAGTTTTCGCGAGGTTGAGAGATATATCGTTCGGGTGAAATATCATCGCGATTCGAAGTATCCCAGTCGTTCCATGGATTCTCGTAGAGTTCTTCAGCTACCGGCCACCGTGTGTAGGCAATGTTTTCGCTGTTCAAACAGGATTGAGGTGAGCCGGTGCGAAGGGTGCGCGACGCGGATATGTCGCTCGTACTCCCGAGGTCACTTCCATCAGCCTTCCCATGCAGATCTCGCTGCCTCCACTGATCCAAAGCTCTCTTAATACCCTCCGCAACCAATTCAAACAGCATCCTGTTGACTAATCGGACTGGACGCTGGAGCGCAAAGTCAAGGTATATGAACCAGTACGACCTTGGCGTAAAGAACACTCCCATGAACTCGTTTTTCACGGTAAAGCTGTCGCCATTCGGATCCGGATTCGCGAAGCGCTTGACTGGATAGAGGAAGCAGACCATCCCCACCCACGTGAAACTTATCATGTAGAAGATATCGAGTGGAACTCCCAAGAGAGCCTCTAGGGACCACCATCCGTCCCGGGGTGGCATGTAATATTCGCACGGCCACCGCTAGCTAAAACAATCTCGAGATACGAGGAAGTCATGATCGAAATTGGCTGAAGGGATGGAGAAAGGAAGTGTGATGAGAGTGACGGGCCACTCTTGGAGATGAGAATGCCAGTACGCGCGTACGAACTCGCACTCGGAGAGTACCCAAAAGGACATTGCGAAGTGGAGAGTGCATTCTTGAATGATTGCGCTAATGTCTTTGGCGAAGGTAATGTCTTTGGCGAAGGTAGGTGGGGAGCCAAGGTAGGTTCGTGTCCAGATTGCGATCTGACCGAGGTGGAAAGGCGTCATCGAAAGTAGTATTGTGTATGATGTGGGAGGACTCGGGTCTACGTATGTTGGACGTTGATCGTTGGCATCGTTGCTAGAGTGGTCGTTTATACTATAGAACCTCAGGACGAAGACCAAGGGAAGTGCCATCCAGATTAATTGTGCGGGAAGCGCTATCCAGAGTAATCGTACGTCGATGTCGGCGTCACGTAGAGGTCGCATCTGGAAGAGGGATACCGATTGTAGGGATAACAAGCAGTAGACCGCGAAGCGAGTCTTTGTTGGTATCTCGTAACGCGGAAACATTTGCGAGGCGTGCACGTGAATCGTGTGACAAGTGATTACAGAGAGCGGCATCACGATGCTCGCAACTGGCAATGATGAGGGTAGAATGCGCTCGTTCTGCAGAGGTGCAGTCGCCGAATTCGAAAAAGATCCGTTGTGTCGTACGATGTTATTGCAGCGGGGCTAAACACAGCTGTCGGGCAAGTTGTGATGAAGAAGAAGTGTTGAAGTGCATGAGGCGCGCGAATTTTGGCAGCGTTGACTATTGTAGCTTGAGTTCTTTGGTAGCGACATCTTCGAGCCGTGGTTAATCCGTTCGTATCTGAGGTGGTGAGGCGTGCGTTATTGATGATATGTACGTTGTACACTCATTTAGAGTTTTGTACTGAGAGAGGATAGTGGAATGACATGACATATGCATTGATGTGCGCCTCGCGATGAACAGGGGCACTAGCATACCTACAAAGAATCTCTCATTTCCTGACGCTCCAGACATCGCCACCCATGCTAACAACCTTGCCATCGACTTCTAATTCGCCCAACAACTTCTTCACCTCTTCAGGTCCAAACGGGAATCCGCCTTGAACCATCATCCGCATCATCATAGCTATGCGGCCCACATTCATATTACCCTGATTTGTTAGCATCCCCAATATGAAAGCCGTATAGACATCCTTCTTCTCCTCTAGCATCTCGCTTTGCGACTTCACGGTGTTGTTTGTAGCGTTGGCTTGGATTGTAGCTAGTTCTTCTGCTGCGGCTGCAGCGTCGGCATCATGCGCACCAGTCTTAGATGTGGGTTTAGGGAGGGACTCGATAATAGAATATGTGGATGGGACGTGGAAGCGGAGGACGGATTTGCCCACCCAGAAGGAGAGGGCTTGGTGTACGAGGCTTTCGTCCATCTCCAGCATCTCTTCTAGCTGAGACACGCTGCGTGTTATACCCTCGCCGCCTTTGTCTGCATGCTTTGTTTCCTCGTCGGGCTGAGGTTGGAAGGCATAAATTACACTAACTTGCCAGGGTGTGAGATGATCAAAGTCCTCAGTGCGGTCGTCAAATGTGAGGGTTATGGAGCCGTCGCCCAAGGCATTCATCCACCGCAGTTTGCGCATTCCTTTGATACGCTCGAAACGTGACTCGTATTCCTTCTGTAATGCATCAATCTGCGCAGGTACGCGGAATGTGTCGTCGCGAAGCTGGGGCCAGAAGAATGATGATAAAATCTGTGCGTTGAGCGTGGGACCAGGGGGTGTTGCGGCACTGGAGGTAGAGGGAGTGATGTTTCGAGTTAACCGTGTTGGCCTTCGGGGCTGAGGTGTCCGCGGGTGTTGGCCATCTGGCGTTCGAGGCTCTATGCTACGGTGATCTGGCGTGACAAGTGATGCTGCAGTTGGTACATTGATTGTCGTGCGGATGGTACCGTTGATACGCTTTGATTCTAAAACATCTCGCAGCATGACTTCGCAAGCCTGCAGCTTGTCGTCGCCTAGCCGCACTTTGATGAGCTCCAAAAGTCGGATTTCTTTCTCATACTCAGGGTCTTGACATCTAAGCAAGTGGTCTCCATATATGTTCTTCAGCTCATTGATAAAATCCTCTCGCTCCCAGAGTGTTAGCAAAAACCATATCACATCCTCGACCTTTGACTTTTTATAGTCTGGTGATGCGTCTTGTGGAAGCGGCTGCCAGTTCATGTCATTCCAGTTGAGCTCCTCATCAGTATCCTGTCCGTAGTTTGCGAACGGCTTTCCCATCTCACTAGCAATCTCATATGAGAGCTCGCTGTTCGATGAGAACTTACTGCCCGTCTCATCGCTGAGATCAGTAAGTAGACTTGATATGATGATTCGTGCTGTATCTTCACGCTCTTTTAGGTACCGCCTGATCGGTCTAGCTACGCGCTCTAAGAGTACGCCCTTAGGTTCTAGCTCGTGGAACGATCGAATGATGAATATGTAGACGTTCAGTATGTAAGTGGTCGTAGCCCCAGGATGTAATAGTCGTCTCGATACTTGCTGGGAAAAGCTTGAAGTAAGATGCTGCTTTGCGTTCGAAACTCGTAGATACTCTTTGATGTCCAGAATGGCACCCAGACTCTTGTCCCAGTTGATGACAAAATCGAACAAGTTGTCGACTCTTGCTCGTCCCAACCTACCCAGCGCCATCTCTTGCCATGAGGTCAGTTCAGTGGTTTGGATATTGCTCTGCTCGCACCGCAGACATTCCAATACCAGTTCGACAAGCGGACAGAAGCCGTCTTGAATCCACAACCTTAACTGCGACACGATGGACTTCTTGGAGTACCAATCTACCTTTAAGTAGTGGCTTGTAATGAAGGAGTCAAACAGCTTATTCATCGCATGCGCGAAAGCCTTCTGTGCACTATCACCACCAAGCCCAACGCGCTCGAGGCTTTGTAGCAGCATGGTCATCCGCTTCCTGAACTCTTGCGTGTTCTCGGGTGTGGTACTCGGCTGCATACCGTCGTTTCGGGTATATATGCGAAACAATCGGCATCCTGCGTCGTAAAGAACATAGCTCAGCGTTTTCCCATATCGTTGTAGTGGCAGACAATGTGCAAAGACAGCTTGTACATCCCGGCGGAACTTCCAATCGGCTACACTCGCAGTATCTGAGTCAGCTATCTGTGTAGATCTGCTCGGCCGAAGGGTCGTGTTACTGGCGTTCTGCCGCACAAGGGGCAGCAAGTGCTCGGTGAAAGGTTGGAGATACGCGTTCTGCACTTGCTCGAGGATGCGCTGGGTTTCATCAAGAATATCCCACGACCGCTCGAGTTCAACCTCGTCCCTCCATAGATCTTCTAGCACTGGCCGAACGTGGTTCGCAAAGTGTAACCTGCACTCATTTGTATACCATTCAACCAGAGTCTCTTCCTTCCCATCATCACTCTTGCCCTCTCCATTCAACAAAAAGCTCAGCGCTTCTTCGACTTCTCTATTCTTTTGTGTTCTCAAAACGCAATTGACGTCTTTTGGTAAACTCAGGAATCGTGTTGCGCAGCTCCATGCTATGTTGCGCTTGACTGCTCTGTGTTGTCCCTGGCCCTGTGCTTGCGCTGGCGTCCGGCTCTCAGAATTCCGCAGAGCATAGGGACTCCCAAACGAGGTACCTGGCGCTATGTGACCCAAATCCGGTGTCGCAACCGGCGTCGGCGTGCTATGTGAGAAGGAGAGGACTGGGAAGACGGACGCGAAGACGAGGGTCGAATGGTCCATGGCGGGACGGAGACGCTGGGGGCCCCACTAGGCCAGTGTTTAGGTTCGTGTTCGAGATGATCTGGGGTTTTTTTTCTCATAGGCGTGTGAGTGATGGGCGTTCTGGCAGTAGATATGCGGATATCACAGGCCTGCTCATGGTTGGGTGTCGGGCTGGTAATACTGTTTGCTCTCGCATGCAGCAGTCGCGATCGTCACAAATCGAGCTCGGGCCATGCACAACGCGTATTCACGTGGGGCTATCTTTGTCCTTCCTTGGGAGGTATCTAGGTATCCTAACGCGTCAATAGAAATTACACATGAAGAGAAGGTACCAAGTCGACTTTCACTACCAATGCTGAATTAAATGATGATGAATTTCTAACATCTAACATTAAATTGCCCTGAAACGCATCAAGCCATCTGACTTCGCGCACAAAAGATTCCCAGGTCTCGAGACCACATACCTGATGAAGAACTATCAAGGATATCTACCATATACGCCGTCCTACTCCATTCCCTTTCATGCTCCATTCCATGCACATAGTAAATGACGCAGTAACACTATATAACACCATACCTGTCGTATCAATCCCATCATCTCAAGGCCTTAGTACGCCGTGCCGCCTTCTGAACGCCTCGACTCGTTCCTCGTAGAAGAGTATCTCTCGAACACGTAACTTTGGGCCTCTCTGCGAGTCTTGCACAAACGATTCGTCATCGCTTTCCACATCCACATCATCGCTCGCTTCGCTCTCTGTGTCGTCACCACCAGGCGGCATAGCGCCTTCGTCCATGTCGTCGTCATCTTCGTCTTCCGTGGCTTCGCTCTCGTCGTCAGAAAGCATGGGATCGTGTGTTGCGTAGGCAGAGCCGCTACCATCAGCGTGCATACCATCGTGCCGTAGATCATAGTTCGATGGCCGGTTCTCCAGTATCTCGAAGCACTTAGTAGACAGACCCATGTAGCAGAGCTCGATTTCCGGTCGCAGATGCACAATGTCGAGGATCTGGTAGGCGAGCTCGCGCGGATCTATGTTGCTGCCATGTGCGTGGTCTGCAATAAAGGGAATATAAAGAGAGCGAATATGAGGGATGTACGGAAGACGCTGAAGAAAGTGATGCTACAAAAGTTAGTCAAACGTATTCGACTTGCAAGGAGTTGCAACATACCCAATCCTTGTAATCGATAGACACTGCGAGTTCTCGCAGGCTGTTCATACGACCGCTTGTTATGTATGTCAGAATCTCACGGTTGAGCATCCATCGTCTCCATCTCGAACTAGCACTCGTATGTCCGTCTGGTCCTTTCTCACCACTGTCAATCATTAATTTCTTCAGACTACCTCGGTGTCTCTTCAACGGCCCCTTGTAGATTGCGTCTACTGTCACCGTAGACGAGTAAGACCGGCCTTCTTGAAGGAAGAGCACCTCAAGACTATTGGGCGCCAGTGTTTCTTTAAGGAAAGTGATCAGCGATGGGGACACGGTATTGGTGTGAATTCGCTTGAGGTTGAGTTGATACTCTGTCCGGAGAGTGTAAGACGCCTTGTACGCCTTGGACGAAGATGGTGAGCCGGGGTAAGGGGGACGAGGGGTATATGTCCTTCGCAGTATCTTCCACAGTTGTTCGTGGTTGCTACAATGGAGAAGAGTCAATGTCGACAGAATCGACCAGTCAAAGGCTCTGCGAAGAACAGGGACGGAGAGAGGAACGCGTTCGAGTTCCAAGACTTCTAGCTTCAGTTTGCCAGTCAGTAGGGGCTCGTCTTGTGAATTGGTGGTCTCGCCATGAGGAGGGGACTCTGCATATGTCTTCGAAGCCGAGTTGTCTGTGTTGGCAGTCTGTGCAGTTTGGTCAGAACCATTCGGCTGGTTGTCGCTAAACAGACTAACGCCCTCCGTTATAGAGTTGTCTTCCATCGGGTTACCAAAATGGTCTACGTCCTGCTCCAGATCCCGTTCTTGTAACGAGAGCGAGGCGATAGATGGCAGGGGTAGGGATGCGGCCGACTTGGCCGGCGTTGCTTCCACTGATCGCTCCGTGACACCAGTAGCGCCAGACTTGTGAGACGGAGGCTCTTCTGAATGGCGCATGTTGTGTATGCGGCCAACAAGGATGCCCAGAACACCTCCTAGCCTCTTCTCTCCTATTGAAGAGGCTGCCGTCGTTGTAGCATTGTAGTCGACTTGCTGCAGACCTTCACCTTCCCAAACCGTCACCCAGTCTCGCTGCTGTGCGTGAGCAGCTATGCCAATTCTTAGTTCGCGTAGCTTCCTCTGGGACCTTGCGATCAGGATGCTCATCTCATCGAGGTATGGCAGTTCGTCGATATCCAAGACACTCAAGCTCTTCAGCGCAGGTATGGCGGAAAAGGTAGGGTGCTCAACTCGATCTAGGGCAGATATGCTGCTCGGTGCGTACGGGGGCACTACGACTATGGGAGCCTGCACGGTGCCAAGACCGCTTGGATGCGTAGTGTTTGGGGGCGGAGGTAAGTTCTGGTTGTTGAGTATCATGGGCGGTGCGGGTGGTGGGATTGGCGCGTCGATTGTGTTGTCGTGCCATCGTATCCAGAGCCGGTCCAGACGGCATTCCTCGCCATCACTCCTGTGCGCGAGGCTTGACAGGGCAAGCCAGACATCGCGAAGCACACCCGTAGGCATGTCCCACACGAATGTCTCGAGGTTGACCATACGCGCAATGGCAAGCGCTACCAGCGTTCCCAGCATCTTTCCGCCTTCCTTTGTAATCATGTACTCCTGAACCCATGCTTGCGGTCCATTGCCGAGTGAGAACTTCTTTGTGAACTGTCCGTAGTAGTTGCCGAACCGCCGCTGCGGTACGGGGTATGGGTTTGCGGCAGTCCTCAGTATGGAAGTTGGCGTCTGTCCCTGTAGTCGCAGCCGGTTCTGGTGGGGGAAGCAGTCGTCGCCCATGACCAGTGTCGCCAGACCATAGGTAAGGGCGTCCACGCCGGCGCGAGGCTCGTTGTGGGTGCTCTCGTCCGGCCACACAATGTCGAAACGCGAGTATATGCACGGGATCGTGAGACGATGGAGGGCCGAGTGGCAGAGGCAGAGCGAGGTGAGGTCGTTTGTGTGTGGAAGCTGTTGAGTTGCTGGTCAGCATACACCGTGCCGCACCTGCAAGGCGCTGCGCGTAAGCCCGCCCTACTCACCTGGTGTATGATTTCCTTCAGGATATCCATAGGCAGGTCCAGCAACTTCAAGGGGCCCTTGGTGGCTTTCTCCTTCCCCTTCGATTCTACGCCCTGCTCAGCTGATTCCGTCGCATTCACCATGCTCGGCGCTGGGGCGCTCATCCACACACCCTCGGCGTGAGCTTGCATCTCGGCGGTATGCGCATCGTCCGAGGAGGGCGAAAAGGCGCGGGCGAGGTCCCTCTCGGAAGGTAGCGGCGAGGCAGTTCGTGGAGTGTCGGGTGTTGAGGGTGGGGAGTCGGCCATGGTGTGTGTGGGACCGACACGTCGTGGGGGGCAGCATATAGGCTCCCGGAGGAGGTGGGAAGCCGAGTGCGGGAACAGCACGAGAACACGGTTCTTACATGTGCCCAAGGTTTGCCAGCGAGCCGTCGAGTGCAAGTGTTGTATCAGACCTCGCAATCGACGTGGTTGGCCAAGAGACCCTGTGCACATCATGCCAACTCCGTTTCCCTGTACAACAGCCCCGGCCGCCGCTTACGCCGCAACTACGCTTTGCGCGGCAAATGAGCTGACACGTCCTACGACCACCTTGATACGAGAGTCAACACAACCAGTTTCTCCACATAGCAAAATTCGACTGATTTACTTCACCATGCTAGGCGTACATGCATCCGTCCACTGCGCATGTACATGCAACTGCGGAGACAATCCAAGTCTTGCGTCTGCACTGAAACTACGGTACTATACATGTATACTGCTTGCCATGAAATCAAAGTTGCCTTTGTGAGCGGGTATAACCATCCAAAAACTCCATGGTTAGTAGCCTCATACAACAACGCCGATAGAATGCTCAACAAATCAACGCCGTATCCCAGGGGCATCTCAACTTCGTCCCATGTTCAGTGCCGTCTGCCCACGCTCTGGGTCCGACATCTTGATGATCTTGACGTCCGAGGTTTGGGTGACGCTGCTCATCGACTGTGGGGTGATGAAGATGAACTGTCGACCGATTGAGCGGCGAGCAGCTTCGATGATCATGTGTAAACTTCTCTCACGGTTGACATTGTCCATGAAGACGTCACTGGGACAATTAGTTAGCTAGTGCAGGGAAAAGGGGACTTTGGACAACTTGCAATTCGTCGAGACAACGAATGGGTGAGCCCATTGCATCCCATAGTGAGAGGAGCAGGCACACGGTAGAGTAGGATTTCTCTCCTCCAGAGAGCGTCTTGGTTTCTCTACCATCTCCGCTTCGCTCTGTGATATCCGGTTGAACCTTGCAAAGTCAGCGCATTGTGCGGCGTCGGGCTAATGTTCAAACTTACGTGAATATCAAGAAGAGCCTTTTCGTGGTCGATACGAAGCGTCCCTCTGAATTTGCGTTCGCTCAGCAGATAGTTGAAGGTGACCCGCGCCCGGACAGAAATGCCATTTCGAAATTGCTTCCACCGAAGACGTCGGTTATCCAGGGTCTTCATGAGTTGCTGTACCATGTTAGCAGAAGTCAAAATCGTACATGCAACTATACTTACACGACACAAGTTGTCGATGTCCTCATACTCCTGTATTGCATCGTGGTGCTTCTGCTTCGCTTCACTTGCCGCCCGAGTAAGATCCAGCTGCGATCCACCGAGCTCCCTTTCTGTCTCCTTTCTTGTTTTCTCCATCCTGACCATCGCCTCTTGGAGCTTGTCAGATGTCTTGTCAGGGGGGACAAAAACACGCTCTTCACAGATGGTCTTCGCACCATCAATCACTTCTACCAGCAGGGCCTGTTGATCGGCTAGCTCTGCTTGCCACTGCTTCTTGATGTCTTCAGCTTTGGCAACCTGGTCGATTGCGGCGTTCTTGAGCTTGAGCTGTTCTTCTCGCGTGCCCTGCATTTTTCGAACCGTCGATTGCGCCTTCTCGAGGCGGAACTGGTAGTCAGCGACAACCTTTTGCGCTTCATCCATCTCCCGTTTGTTCGCCTTGTTTTCATCATCAAGCTGGTATTTTGAGATTTTCAAATCTTCAAATGTTCCCTCACTTATCACCAATTCTTCTTGGGCCTTTGCAAGGTCTGCCTCGCGCACCTGGATAGCTGCTGCGTCAGGAGTTGCTTCGTCCAATTCGTTCTCAAGTCGGTCCACTTCTTTGTTGGCACGTTGGAAAGCAATTTGAAGGTCTTTCTTCTGGCGTTCGTGATCTCGTATCCGAGACTTGCATGTATTGACCTGATCAAGCCGTTGACTAGAGATCTTCTCACAAGCCTCAAGTTGTTTTTGAGCCTGAGCGAGATTTCTCTCCTCTGTCCTACATATCTAGTTAGCAAGTTTCCAGACATGTGGATCGTTTGTTCGCACTTGATCTGTGTAGGCTCATCTACCTGCATACGCAGAGGTCCGGAGTATTCCGCAATCGGGCTGTTGTTGATACCTCCGTTGTTGGTGTAGCTGATGACGCGACCTTTTCGAGTGTCGCCATCTGCAAAAGTGAAGCACATCTTAACATGTTCGGTCGATTTTCCACGGGCATCCATGAAATGGGCACCTTCCTTCATGTCCTCGATGAGCACGGTCTGCTCG
>Ga0058698_10000192_pt1 | contig 36510 bp, 39 predicted proteins | sample AgamicAsSfe_FD_67288 | JGI IMG/M metagenome (GOLD analysis project Ga0058698, IMG submission 67288) | Agave microbial communities from Guanajuato, Mexico - As.Sf.e | ecosystem: Host-associated > Plants > Phyllosphere > Phylloplane/Leaf | place: Guanajuato, Mexico | collected 2012-05-30
GGTCTATGTCGGTGTCGGAGCAAAGCGTGTCCGCGAACTGTTTACGGCTGCTCGATCCAAGGCTCCTGCCATTGTCTTCATCGACGAACTCGACGCGATAGGCGGAAAGCGCAAGTCACGCGACGCCAACTACCACCGCCAGACCCTCAACCAGCTTCTGAACGATCTTGATGGTTTTGACCAAAGCACCGGTGTCATCTTCATTGCTGCGACCAACCACCCCGAACTTCTCGATCAAGCTCTACTCCGTCCCGGTCGTTTCGATCGCCATGTTCAGGTCGAACTCCCTGACGTTGGTGGCCGACTTGCCATCCTCAAGTACCACACCAAGAAGATCCGCCTGTCTCCCGATATCGATCTCTCGTCCATCGCCCGCGGCACCCCAGGCTTTTCTGGTGCCGAGCTAGAGAACCTCGCAAACTCTGCCGCTATTCGCGCCTCCAAGCTTCAATCAAAGTTCGTCTCTCTCAATGACATGGAATGGGCCAAGGACAAGATTACCATGGGCGCTGAGAAGAAGTCGCGCGCCGTTCCCCTCCAAGACAAGATTCATACCGCTTATCACGAAGGTGGTCACGCACTTGTTGGTCTCTTTACTCAGGGTTTCAACACCGTGCACAAGGCTACTATCCTGCCGAGAGGCCATGCTGCGGGTATCACATTCTTCCTCCCACAAGAGGACCACCACCACACACGCAAACAATACATCCGCCAGCTGCAAGTAGCCATGGGTGGTAAAATGGCCGAAGAAATCGTGTTTGGCGCGGATAACGTCGCGGACGGCGCGTCGGGCGATATCCAACAAGCCACCTCCCTGGCCTACAACATGGTCACAGCCTGCGGTTTCTCTGACAAGCTCGGCAACGTAGATTTCAAATCAAACTACGAAATGGTATCGCCAGAAACCAAACGCCTCATTGACGATGAAGTCCGACGGTTGATTGACGAGGCCAAGAGTAGTGCGAGACAGTTGTTGTTGAGTAAGAGGGCAGAGCTGGATAAGCTGGCTGATGCGCTTGTACAGTATGAAACTTTGGATAAAGAGGAGATATTGAAGGTTATCAAAGGCGAGGACTTACCGGGTCGGTTGAAGGCTATGCCTAATGCGCCGATTAAGATCCCGGAGAATCCTCTTCCTACTGCTATTTTACCGCCGCCGAGAGGGAGTGGTGGTGATGGTGGGAGCGGGAATGGACCGCCTGGGCCGCCTATACCTGCGTAAGGAACGCGGGTGGGCTGGGGTGGTAGCATGATTGTTGCGGATGCAAAGCACGCATGTGTCATATCTGGGTGAAATGGCGTTGTAAAATCCGCCCTTTTTTCTCCCCTTTCTCCTTCTTACCTTACTAGAGGGGATGATTCGCTTTTTTTACATAGCGGTTTTGGAATGTACAATATCAATATTAAGCATGAATGACAATCTGGAAGCATGATGAATCTCTGAGATTGAGACTTATTGTCGTTCACGATGTGTGTGGTGGAGAACGTGCAAGGACGGCATGCGCAAGGGAGAAGGACTGGTTAGACTGATGATACGAGGGGGAAGGACAAGCAGTGAGAAGGAACGGAGGGTTGAGTTGTATGCGATGAAGGTATCTCCTGCTGACTTTGTCCTTTGGACAGCTAATTGAGCCGGATTTCGATATCATAGCATATCTATCCGTAGATGGAGGTAATATAAGTTGGCTTGCTGGAATTCGTTGCCAAGGTTTGGAGACTTAACTTTGACGTAGCATTTGTTCCCTGAACGCTTTGTTTAGATATCTACTACCATAGTGGGCTTGGTCGAAGCACGCACGTAACTTGGCCATGTGGTCGCCTCTGCCCCCGACGGCTGCGGCCCCATCCAGGGGTTCTTGAGATTTGGTTGGTGCGCATTTATCGCAGCGTGGTTGCTCCCCTTTATGATCGTGGCAAGGGCCTAGGCCACACTCTGCACATAAAGTGGAACGTTGGCCATATTAGCCAGAGGTGGTGCGGAGGGTGGTGCGGAGGGTCGGAGGATCAAAGGTGGGCTAGCTACGTCAGTACTTGGCAAGATGTATACTTGGGCTTTTCTCAGCGAGTTTCGGCCATCTTAGTCAGTGTTTTTTTTTGGCCAACATGGAATTGTTGTTATTCTTCTTGAAATTCTGCTTCTATTCAAGTATCTTGGTACTTTGAAGTATTCTGAAGTCGTAACAGTTTACTGATCGGTGTCTTAGGTTATTACGAATGGCGTGGTAACATGCATTTATCGCCTGACTTTTCATCCTCTAGCAAAATATCCTGGACCGAGGTTGGCCACCGTGTCTGAGGTTCGGAATCCCCACCCTAAACATGATTCGATTAACAAGTTGGCTTTAGCTGTGGTATATCCGGAAATGGACTTCTGGTCGCTGGCCGTTCGTCATTGAGGAGGTACACCGTAAATATGGTAAGTCGTAGTACGATACAGGGTTCCGAAAAGACGGATGATGACAGCTAAGCTGGATAGGGGATGTGGTTAGGATAGCACCAAATGAGCTATCGTTCGCCACTGTACAAGCATATCGGGACATATATGGACATGCAGTCAAAGGAAAACAGCTTTTCCGGAAAACTGACTGGTACCATACGGCTGGCGATCACCCGGGTATTGTCTCTGTTACTGAACCTACCCAGCATTCGAGACAAAGAAGGTACCTGGCACATGCTTTCAGCTCACAATCCTTGCGCAATCAGGAAGCCTTCATCCATCACTATGTTGACCTTTTCATTCGGCAAATTGGTCGCATTGGAGGCAGTGCAAGTCAAGGCATCAATCTCGAGGAAGCTTTCAACTGGTTGACATTCGATATAATTGGTATGGTCATAGGGCCCCCCTTGGATCCCGGAGGAGCTTTAAAAGCTGATAAAGACAGGTGATCTAGCATTCGGGGAGTCATTCGATGCCGTTGCCAAAGGTCAAACTAATTTTTGGGTTTCTTTGATCATCGACGCCACTTGGTTCATGATGCTGGGCAACCTCCGCTACCGTCTTCCCATTATCACCGTATTCCTGCCCTTTGTCGCCCCGAAAGGCGCGGCAAAGAATTTCCATCAGCATATGTTGTTGACGCAAGAGAAGCTGTCGAGACGCCTCAAGATGGAAAGCTCTCAGAGCCGTGCCGATTTCTTCTCTCATCTGCTTCGCAAGGATGGCAGCGATGTTCCAGAACCAGAGCTACGACAGCAGGCTATGACACTGATCGTTGCAGGGTCCGAGACTACGGCAACATGTCTCACTGGTCTCGCATATTTCTTACTCAAAAACAACGAAAGCCTTGCTCGACTTACTCAGGAAATTCGCTCGCAATTCCAGTCTTGCGATCAGATTACGGGTGACTCTACTGCAAATCTCACGTATTTGCAAGCTATTATCGAAGAGGGACTGCGGATTTTCCCCCCTGCTCCCTTTGGATTGCCACGAACGTGCCCCGGTGCCGTCATCGACGGCCATCATGTGCCGTCCGGCACGACGGTCAGTGTTGATCATTGGACCACAAAACACGACTCACGTTACTGGAATGAACCGATGGAGTTTAAGCCCGAGAGATGGATCGACAGTACTTCTCAAGACGTGAGAGAAGCCAGTCAACCATTCTCTCTGGGACCTCGAAGTTGTCTGGGCATCAATCTAGCCTACCTTGAGATGAGGATAATCTTAGCCAAGATGGTGTTTGAGTTCGACTGGGAACTTGTGAACAAGGATCTTGACTTTCTAAAGGAGACCAGACTTTACTTGCTATGGAAGAAGCCAGCTGTAGTGGTCAGGTTCCACGAGCGAAAGTGCTAGGGGCCGATGGATGCAGAGAACAGATTGACTTTGGTAGCATTCGATGCATGTAGAAAGATCTCTTGACCCGCTAGCTAGAGGCCGACTTCACTAATCGTTAGAGAGTGCCTTGCTTCACCTCTCTGTTTTGCTTGGCGACAAGACTTACAAACGCGACATCTGTTTTTCGCCGGTGTATCGTGAAGAAACAGGCCACGTATGCAAATATTCATGCTACCATGTGTAGATAGTAAGGTAGAAACTTTGCACATGAACCAAGCACTATGCTCGTAGATCTGAGGTGCACTCGTGTATTGGAGGCCGAGTCTCCTCCCGATCACTTCAGGTTTTTAGTGCTAAGACTAGGCTAGGAAACCAACATTTTTGCGATCTAAATCATGCTTAAGATCTCAGGATCCCTACTGAAATCTCAATTGAATAGAAATGAGACGACAGCGGGTCCGCGGTGGAGATGGAATCTTGCTGCGCGACCATGTAACGCGCGGCCAAATGCCAAGATACCAAACTGGTATAACACCCTCCGCTACAAGATTCGTCAAGGCTTGGCCGGTCGACAAGAGAGACTACCATTTATCTGGGTGTCCGAGATCCAAGCCGGGTGAAGTGACCATATAGGTATCGCGCAGGAAGGGTCGCAACACATGTATAAAGCACGGAGGTCACATAGGTAGGAAGGTATCTATGATTCATCCCTTACCTGCCAGAATTCAATATTGTTGCAATGTCGGATTCCACCTCCCTATCATGGGCTCCGAGAGTCTATCCGCCCACCACCCTTGATAATGACGGGGTATGTCATAGAAACCAGGAAGGAGGATTGGCAACAGCTAATTGTGGGAGACAAACGTCAATAGATACGATGTCAGGCAAACGCTTGCTTACATTAGCGAGGACCTAAATAATGTTAACAAGTAGGCCTTCGATATCGTAACAGATCCTGTATAAGGCTGACAGGTTTTAGCGTTTTCATGCTCTACTTTATCACCACCAAAGATGGCAGGAAATACCACTTGACTACCAACGCAGGGATGAGAGGCTCTGAAAAGCTCGGCTCATTCATTTCAATAAACGATTTGACCGAGAAAAAATCACGAGGAAACTCCATCCTTGAGCAGGGGTCTGGAAACCCTCAAGTTCTGGCAATGAAGAGTGTGGCACAGAGCGTCATTAGCCCTGTTGATGGAGACAAGTGGACCGGCACACACCACACCCTCGCGTTATCGGGCGTCAAGTTAGACACGATCTTGAAACCAACTGGAGGCAACTTTTACTACGGAGGCGGTGGCGGAATCCAATTGATGGGTCGAGGACCTGATCCAGATTATTCGACTTCTTTGCCGGGATGGTCATGGTATTGGGTGAGTTCTCCCTACGACATGTACAAGTTTTTGGTGCTAAAGCTTTACAATAAGGCAAATCCTACTACACGGGTCTCTGGTACTCTCACTGTAGACGATGTCGAATACAAGATAGACACAGAGCAATCGTTCGCTCTGTTCGAGAGACAGTGGGGCAACTTCCAGGTTGGCAAAGGCTATGTTGCGCTCTGGCTTTTCCTTGAAACGGGGGAAGTCTTGAACACATGGTGCATGGAACCGGATGTCGAGGGCGTTACTAAGGTCGCGTTCGCATCAGTCTGGCACCCAAATGGCTTGCATGAGATGATTCCCGTTGGCCCAGACACGCGATTCAGCGGTGCTCACACGAGCCCGGCAACAGGTCTGACGTATTTCACAACGTTTTTCCTGGACCTTCCAGCCAGGAATGCATGTTTCACATTCAACAAGTGGTTTCAAGATGGGGAATTGGAACCCGTTGAAGAGCAGAGGAATAAGTACATCACGATCATGGAATCTTACGGCGAGGGCGAGGGCCAGTGGGGTAGTGAAGGAGTGAAATTCTATGGCCATGTTGAGCAACTTCAGCTAGACAAGATCTCTTGGTAGTTACAGCTAACGTAGCTCTCGCTGAAAAACAGTTCGAGCTATGAATTAAGTTACAGATATTGGATCACATTACCCCAACAAGTAGGCCATGTGTGTATGGCTAGTTTCAGCGATTTGTAACGCTATTTGTAGAGGCTGGTTCGCTGCAAGATCTTTCTAGCTCTACTACAATTGAAACTGCGGAAAATAAATTGCGAAGAAAGCTCTAGTATCCTCCGAATACTCAGACAAGGTCCAGCAACATGGTGGAAATCCTTTGTTTCTAATGGAGGAACATTCCTAGCACCTGGAACGGAATATCTCATATGTAAAGCTTCTTTGATATGTACGCGCTTAACATTCGATTCACATGGCCGTCAGGGTTGGGAGAGCGTATTATTGTCGACTCGGCTACGAACCATGGCGCCGTAAACCACTTCGCGCATCGTATTATGAATGATCATGACTGAAACAATCTCAAGTCTTTCTCACCATCCATACTTGCGCAAGGTACGCATACCTAGTCAGCGCCTTTCTGTTGAAGCCGTACTCCGCCTCTTTGCTCCGAACCTTCTCGTGCTCGAAAGTCATTTCACCGCACTCATTACCTATATCCTCAAATATGAAGTTCATCTCTCCAACAACATTGATGATCTCCTCCAGACTGAGCTGCACAAAAGGCCCGGTACCATAGAGAAGTGGGCCAAAGTTAATCCATCTACCGCCAGGCTTCAGCAGTCGGTGAATGGTGTCGAAGTAAGCCATGAGATTGCGGGCCGTGTCAATGAAGAAGTGAGTAACGATGACGTCGTAGTGGCCTGGTTGGTCATTGAAGGCGGTGTTGAAATCGCCCTCGACGAGCAATACAGCAGGGTTGGGAATCATATTGGGCACTGTGACACTTCGCGTCATATCGGATTTCGTGGCATGGTGCGACATCGCCTCGATGAAGGGGTGTATGGTGACAGCATTCGCATGCCTTTGTGCCTCCATGTAGCGATAACCAACGTTCATAAACATCGACCACTCGTTGATCGTCACCTCAAACCCTGTCACAAGGTCAGCAGCTGTGCTGTACACGATTTGAAACAAAGGTACCTCCAAGATTCGCAACATCATGGCCTAGCCGGCCGACTCCAGAGCCTGGCAGCAGTACTTTGAGAGATGCACCATTTGGAGACTCTGCTTTGATGTCGCGCAACGTGGTCAAGATGCATGGAAAGGCCTCGCTTCTCTCCTTGAGACCTTCGTCGGCCCAATCTCGTACGAAATGCTTCAATGCTTGCGCCGTCGCAAACTTGTCTGCTTGCCGCTGGTTCTTCTCGGCCTGCTTTATGTGCTCATCTAACTCCGCCTGGTCGATACTGTAGAACTCCATCGCATGACGAGCGATGCTCCGCGAGACAGCCGCGTTGACGTATATCAGTTCTTCGATTTCGTCCAGCTTCTTTGTGTAGCCAACCGCCTTCTCCAACACCTATGGCATCATCAGCGATTGCGAGAACAACGTCCATGGTCCGCTGACCTTCTTCTGCTTCTTTCCAGTGCTTTTGTACAAGCTTCGCCATCGGTCCAACTCAGCCATGTGACGTTCGCGGTAATTGGTATATGCCCACAATGCTTCGAGAAGTCGGTATCGCGGATGGCTCGTTCCCCATTTACCGCTCTTCTTATCCATCCTCTTGAGGAGGTGCGCCTTCTCTTGTCGGTGGCGAGGTGAGTCGTCGCCGTTGCTCGAGGACATGGCACCCATCATCATCGGATCCTGTGCTATATGCGCCTCGTCAATGGCCATGTTGACTTGGGCGGCGCCCGGTGTGCTACCTGTCGCATGGGCTTGGCTCTCTCTACTCGGTGTGCCGACGTTGGCCAAAGCCACTGAGCTGAGGCCGGCGAAGACGAGTAGCAGCGATGGCTTCATTCTGAAGTTGACCAAGGCGTCAATCTGTTCCAAATCGAAGGGCTGGATGGACGAATTGCATTCGAATTTTATGGATGAGTACCGTGCTGGCGCCAAGCAGCTATTAATGCTAAGCGGTAGGATTATGCATACTGTGGGCTCTCACGTAGAACATATGAACTTCGAGAAGATGGTGATATGAACATCTGCGAGAGATGCGGAACACCAAAGATGGAACAACAATCAATGCGACATCGCTTGTTGTCGCTCCAGGCCTCGGGTATCGCAAAGCCTCACGGGAAGCATGCAAGTGGAGTACGTTGAGGACATGGCCTTGCGCGATACTTCATCCCGGAAAACCGCTCGTGCTATCGCGATATGGTGATGGTGTTCGAGGATGTACAGGGGCAATAGCGCAAAGGCGTAGAGAGTGCACGGGCCATCACCCTACGTCATCCGCCCGACTACCCCATGTGGCCGTCGGGACGCACCGCCTTCATACACAACCCTAGACTACACACGGATCTTCAGGCAGGGTCTTGTAACCTTCGTTCTTCCGGGGCAGTTGATATCAGTCAACTTGTTCCAGCCCTCGTTCGCTACACGACATGCAGCGCTATCGCACGGAATAACATGGGAAGCAGTCCGGGGCGCACGCTCACACGTTTACTACCACAACTACCACTCGCACCGAGTTCGCGCACTATGTCTCTTCTCACCTTGATTTCCCAAGCTTGTTGGGTTCAATGACCCTCCACCAGTAGCCGATAACACAGTCACAACCATCGTTGATCAAATCCAAGGTTGACGAGGTAGAATTTCAGGACACTTGGCCCAAAACGATGTAACACAGGCCCTGTGATTCTTCAACCATGATTTATCATTATTTTCAGTCTTCCGACTCCATTCGGTTCGTCATTTGCGTCATTGTGCAAGCAATCAATTCAATGGCTCGATTCAAGCAAGCACAATGGCGAAATTGTATTTACAACTTCGAAGGGCTAGCCAGTCGTTATAAACAATCGTGCGCCACTTCATTTTCTCTTTCAAGAGTATTTTCGTTGACGTTAGCGCGTTAGAACTTTCCCGGGCTCACCTTCACTGTGACTCTCGCTTAGTCGATCGCGACAACGACAATACCACCTCGCACACACGACTGTCCCACCTCACCTGCCCCACTAGGGTCGTCGTTCAAGACACACAAAATCGACCTCGCCGCTGCGGAAGACAACAGTATGGCCCGCCTGAGTGCTCCCGCCAACATGACACCAAGAGCCGAGCGCAAGTCGAGCCGCTTCCGAGAGATCTTCAAACATCGACCCAGCTCGAGCGCATCCTCAAGCCCTGTTGACCTGACCAAGTCGTCCCTACCCGTGGAGTCAAGCCCGATGCCATCGCCCACTATGCCTCCAGGTTTCCAACAGGTCGGTTTGCTGCCCAGTGAGCGTTCCTCGCATAGCTCATCGCGGCTTTCGAAAGATGAAGAGGGTCGCGATATAGATACTGAATCAACAGTAGCTGAAGCACGAAGAAGGTCATTGAAGAGCGAATCTTCAACTCGAGATGCTTCCGATAACCTGAACATCGCCGGTGCGACGCCCTCACATGTGCAACCTACACTGCCGATGTTGAAGGCGGAGCACAGAATCAAGAAGAAGAGTCCATTTACCCAGTCGATGAGGCGCGTTGTTTCTCAGCGTCCGGCCCAGAACGCAGACCAAGACATCGCCACGATCCAGCCGGCCATGAATGAGGGTATTTTTCCAACAACCACGGGTGATGCGGACAAGCGAAGCAGTCTGCCACTGGATTCCCCCCACAAGATTTCAGAGACTGTGTATAGTGAGTACCTCTTGTATAAGCGTCAAGTCAGACATGCTAAATTCTAGTCAGACAAGAACAACAGCTCACGCACAAAAGGTGGTATTGACGGTCTCGACAGCTTTGTGGAACAGCATCGTAAGCTAACGCGCTCTTCATACCCTTGGCTCAACTAACCAGTTCACAGGCAACTCCGATTCTTCCGAGAACAGCGATCCAGCCGAAGACAACAGTCCCAAAAAGAAGAATACAGACTTTGAAAAGAAGATTTTAGACGACTTTGTGGCCGATCTTTCCATCTCTGAGCAGATTCGACCTTCGGTTGAGACTGCCTACGGGCACCAGGTGGACACCGCGGGAGATGGACGTAGCAGTCATCGCAAGTCCTTCACATCCGACATCTTCGACGATGACAGCTCCTTGAGCCAAGGCATTCGCGAGTACATCACCAGCAAGATTGCAGAAGCGTTGGCAGAACACGATCGCGCGCATTGTAGCAACGTTGATGCCACGACCAACCCGTCAGTACACATCACGATCAAGGTTGGCGGGATTGGTCTATTGGAAGCGGAGAAGCCCGCTAGGCCCAGCATTAGCGATAAGAAGACCGATATATTCACCCAACACAGCACGATGGGGCCAGTCACGATCACTAGCCCGCTGCTAGCACGGAATGCCCAGCTGGTTGTCCTGATATTGTACGCAGTGACTTTGCTCGGCGCATCACTTCTGGGTCCGAGGAGTCTGCTGATCGTTATCTGGAGGATGGCGATCGCACTTGGTATGTACACTGCCGTGTTGCAACAGCTGAGTTGGACTAAGAACGTCGAGCGCGACGTATTCCTGGCGCCCGTTTTCTTCTTTGCCAGCGTAGCGACCGGTATGGGTGAGCAGCTACTGAATCGGGTGCGCGTGGTTACGATTGCCATACTGGTCGAGATTCTGAATTGCGTTGTGAGGCGTGCTGATGTCCGGATGCATACAAAGTAGATGTGTTTCGGCAGCACTAAGGTTCATGAAGAAGGTATCTGTAGGTAGCCTTTGGAGATGAGGATCCATCGAAGGCTCAAGCACTACGTGAATCAAATCTTGTGACGTAACTCTGTCTCATCTGAATGGCAGCATTCCGTTCTTCTCAACTCTGCCGCGAGGATACAGTGTAGTACTAAGTATAGAGAAGAACTAAGATGTTCTTACTAAAACTCAATCGCCAGTGTACCACTTAATTCCCTCTCCTCCACCACGACAAAGCCAACCCATGTGCCCCATCAACGACGCTAATTCTCCCTCTCCTGCGGACGACGCCTTCCCTCTTCGGCCTGCCAATCTCCCATCAGGCTCCTATCTTCGCCCTCTATATTACCCAATGCGCGTCGGCGTGTGTCGTTGGATTCGCGATCTACTTGCTCATCAGCAAGGCGTCGCGCCTTTTCCTTCCTCTCGTTGTTCTTCTCCTGGACCCAGATCGTAGCATCTGTGAGTTTCGTGACGAGGAAATTGGCCATAGCGTGAGGAATGGATTCAGGGCCGTTTGGAGACATTGTGGCGTTCTTCTTTTCTCTTCTTTGATGAACAGTACTAGGCTAGAATGTGACGTAAACAGGGCGTGTGGTATATAGTAGTGAGGATGTCGAAGAGGTTCAAGTGTGCGATCAAATTTGTGGAGGCAGGAGACTGTTTGCAGTTTCTGGAATGCGCGCGTTGGCAGAGGTGAAGGGACCTTACATTTGCCTTCCACGGTTCGCGGTGGACCCTTGAACCACATTCAACGTCGGTGCAGCCTGCGACTCTCTTGCCTTGGTCATGACTTACTCTTATTCACTTGAGCTGTTCGCTTTGAAAGCCTTTGCGCAATCGCGCTATGATCTTCCCATATCACTCATACATGGAAGCCTGCTGCCCTCCATACACATGTATCACTCCCGAAACTCGACACAGCAACATAATTCACTCCAAGCACCTGCTACCCATGACCAGAGCCGATACCGGTGCTGCGATAGAGGACCCAAACGTATTAGTCCGAAAGGTAATCTGAGTCTTGCGCGACACTGCAGACGTCCATACCTATGACCTGCATTCTCTCAGCGCCGAAAATTTTGCCAAGCTGGCACGCAGTACTTTCCAAGACACTGCCGAGGTCATGGGAAGGTCGTTACTCTAGATCTACGTATCAGTACGGTCTCACCGAACCTTCATCAGAACACAGTCGACTAGAATCGACGTCCATAAGCGATCCCCGCTAGTTAAACACTCATCCTATCACAACGTTACGTGCTTGCCAATTCAGGTTTTTCCTAGCGCTCGATATCGGCCTGAGTCACTTTTTACCCACCGCTGTATCAGCTTCACCCAGAGGGAGGGCTCCATTACCTACAAGGTCATACCCGCGCTTCACCTTTCTGGTACTAAGGTAGTCTATTCTAGCGCCATCGGGCACTTCGGTGTCGCAGACTTTGCTAATCGCGATGATAATACCTACGTAGGATTTCTATGAGTGTGGATAGACTCGACATCTGCAACCTCGACATCACCCTTACGCACCAAAGCGCCAGTAACGTGGTCACGCTCGAGATCTGGTTGTCAGTTGAGGGCTGGAACGGACTCTTCCAGGGCGTTGTCGGCGGAGGCCGAGCTTCAGGCTTTCACGACACACCCTGTTTCGGTAATGCCGTCAAAGATGGCTAACCCCCTTGTGAAGTCCGCCAAGTCTGTCTTTGTGCTCGCTGTTTACGTTTCTAGCCGCGACCTCGGTCTAGACTGCGGCGGCACCCCTGAACTAACCCCGGATCACCACGACCCGCTCTCAACGCTAGCCTCATGTACATGATCCGCGATCACAGATGCTAGTTTGAACAGAGCATCAAGCCACAGATCTGGAGAGTATTGAAAGGCTGCAAATCCGGAGCTGAAGTCTTGCAAAATCTTGCGATGGACGCATTGCTTCCCCGTTAGGCAGTTTTCCTCTACGCCCTGGCCGTAACAGGTGACGGTAAGCATGCATAAAGCTGTGAAGCCCGCTGTCTTTTTTGTCAACAAGACAAGCTTCGCATCTTCTCGAAAACACACTCCAGAATGGCACCTGCCCTCCGCGCATTTGCGCTTGCACTGCGAGCCTCGTCGATCTGCCCGTCGTCCCCCACCTGCCCCCAGGACGACCAATGCTCCCTCACCTCGAATGGGGTCACTCTCCAAGTCAGCTGTGCGACTGACTACTACGGCGGCGATTTGCAATTGGCACAAGTAAGCATGGCCAACTCTGCAGTGAGATGCATCGATTTGACCCCTAATCTTTTCATAGACATCTACGTTAGCAGGTTGCATCCGAGCATGCTCCACGACCGCGGGGTGCAATGCTGCAAGCTACGTGGGTGGTAACTGCTACCTCAAAAGCACGCTCAATGCGGCTCAGCCCAAGTATAGACTACTCTGCTTCGTTACCAACTTTCCATTGACTCAGCCATTAGTTCCAACGTGATCGGAGTAGCTGTGATCTCTAGAGATACCTCACCAATGCCTGTTCCAACGCCGGATACCCCCAAACAGTGCCCTGCCAGTTTTACCTGCCCGGAGAACGATGGCTGCTCGTACACTGATGGTTCACGTACACTGACTCTTACTTGTGGAGTTGACTTCTATGGAGGTGATTTCACGAATCAGTACGCAGCAAGTCTCGAGGGTTGTACACAAGCTTGCGCTGGAGACGCACAGTGCGTGGCCGCTTCGTTTGTTGGTGGCAAAGGTGACGGTCGTTGCTATCTCAAGAACACAAAGAACGGTGGTTCTGTGAATGACGGTGTTGATGGTGAGTCACTGATCTGACTTGCGTAACATTTGCTGACAATCAAAAGCTGTCTACGTTGTCCCCAATACCGTTCAAACAAGCAGTTCAGCATCGAGTTCAACCCCATCGCCTTCCTCGACTGTTACATCGACAGAAACCATCTCGTCCACTAGCACAGATGTTATCAGCTCTACCTCAACTTCGACTTCAACTTCGACCCCTACCCCCACACCCACTCCCACACCTGAGCCTACTCCCACACCTACACCCACTCCTACTCCGACTCCTACCCCGACGCCTGTGCCACAACCTACCTGTGGCGTTAACGGTAACCCAAGGCCAGGAGTGACCTACACCAACATTGCTCAGCAGACCCAGGCCACTTGCAAGACCCGGTGCCAGTACTACAATCTTGCAGGCCGTACCTGTCGTGTCTACGCTATCAACTCCACAACCAGGGTTTGTACTCTAGCATTGGGATTCACTGCACCGACGTTCGATCAGGCTTTTACTCCTAGTAACAATGGGGCGTACACCTGGTACGCTCTGGAATGCCCAGTATAAGGAGAGTATCTTCATGTACTTATTTCGCGATGGTGTACATCGATAGTGCAAGCTAAAAACGTCTTCGGACATCAAGTTTGAATGATACCCAACATATCATTCATATCCACACTCCTCTATCCCTCTGGTGTGATCTCTTCTATCATCTCTAACTAAAGATTCTCCCCATCCGCCCCTAATCTCCGCAGCCACCAGGCTGGTCCCCGAGTTCTCTTCCTTCAACCACGGTTTGATGTTCTTCCTCGACTTCTTTTCTCCCTATAGCCTTCTACTCTCCAGATACACCATCGAATTCTCCTGACACCCAACAGCGAAACTCGCCCTCCGTAAGGTCGCATCCGCCAATATCACTACCAACAGCCTTACATCCTCCCCCCGGCGCATATCACTTCTCGAATATCACCTTCGATACCAGAACGATCCAGCAGACATCGAACGACATCTGCAGACCATGCATCGCATCTACCGAGAGAGCCACTGGACGGTTGTGACACTTTCTCGTACCGTTACGGCTGATGACATATAGATGGTTCCAGTCTCGTGGCCAGAAACGCTGATAGACCCGGGCAGAAATACGTATCATAGCGTTGCAAAGGAGTTTGTCCAGTCACTCTATCATATTTCAACAGACCGGTGGTTCACTCTAACGTGGAATCTACAGGAGAAACAATACGCATCGATACTCAAGTTCCCTATTCCCATCGATATAGAATTACACAAGCCAGAAGATGTTCAATCTTTGGTAGTCGAAAACGATATTTGCATAGACGCGGAGGACCTGTCTTGAGCCGCGAGAGTCGGCAAGACGGGCAACATCAAGGAGCGGCTCAATCTTATCTACATGCCAGGCTTCAAGGGCCGTGGACAGCCTTCCAGCGAGGAACTTTCTTCTATCGCGCTTTTCATACATGCAATCAATTCGTGCGACAACCAGGTCATCGCCGATCGTATATCGATCTTCGCAAATGCCTGTGACTTTAGGTACCGCTTGCAGTCAAATCGATCGGACCGATCAGATATCAGCTATGCTATGTGCCTTATAGTCTTGACATCAGCCAACCCAGCTCTGATCTTGACGATCTTGTTCAGAATAAAGCAGCTTTCATACGAACAAACATCAGATACAGAATTGTGGCGATTTTTCAGAATCGAGTCAAGATCAGCTAAGAATCGGAAATTGTCAAGCGGAGAGATAGAGTCAGCTTACTCCTACATTGTACTGGGAATTTATCGTCTGGAAAATCTTGGTCAGGCAAGGTATCCAGACCAGCATCTAGAGGAGCATTTTGGCCCCAATGCGCAACAAGGTAAGCAGCCTCATGATTTGCCGCAGGGTCGACGACAGCATGCGTTATATCATTTGTACAGACGGCTCGCGCAACTTTTCGAAGATCACCTTAAGAGAAGCATGCGCTGCAACACCAGTGTGACCGCCGTACTTCTCTCTCATATCTTTGTTGAACCAGTTCTGGATGTGGATCATCACGTCCTGACCACAAAAAGATGCTGCTTTTAGATGGTGATGTGGCTATGTTGTCAATTCACGTTCAAAGCTCATGGCCATGCGCCACAATTCAAAAGAAGCACGACCCACTTCCTTTAGGACAAGCAGTATGGAACAGTGAATCATGTACTTGCATCAAGCTCAGGTGGTGATATCGTGAGGGTTTTGATGTTCCTCCGAAGTTCCGAATAAAATCGGAACGTTGACGCCGGGGTAAAGAAGTCCGCGCTTGCAGGTCACGTTCCATCCTCGCGAAAATTGAAACCGGTTCGATTGCGCTACCACTTTACCAGCCCAAATGCGATCGGTCCTTCTCCACATCGCTCGACGTCACGTAACCACTGCGGAGTAGCACGATCGCGGAGCACTGAGGACCGGACGCGATGGAAGTCCTGGCTCACGATGACTACCGGGGCGACTTCGGCAGCTTGAACCAGCCCTGGAACCTCATTGGCAGTCACGCATGTAAGGCACCATGAACGTGCCGCCGTTGCACCGGCATGGAAGAGCCGGTGACGGAGATGAGCTTTTAGTGCACTCTGTGAGGTACAATAAGTTGCAATGGCCAGCTGTGATTTTCGTCTCGCGCGATCGCACCTTTAGGCCTTGCGACAATACGCTTCATAATGCCTGTTCGGCGGCACCCTTGCCTATCACGACTCGTCCTTCTGGGTTCAACGATTGGATCATCATCGCTTGTTTCGGCAGCTTCACAAGATGGAGTATCTCGAGAGTCGTTATGGTCGTTCGTGGACCCTTTGATTGGGACCGTCGGCTCACGCCCTGGTTCCGCGATTGCAGGTGGCAATTCATTCCCTGGTGCGAGTTTACCCTGGGCGATGGCGAAGCCTGGAATCGACACGAGCTACATAGGACTTCCAAATGGCAGTGCAGTGGACGCAAATGCTGGATACACTCCCCTAGGCAACGTGACGGCCGTGAGCATGACCCACGTCAGCGGATCTGGCGGAGCACCAACGTGTAGGCTCCCTGCTTCCCCGGTCAGCTCATAGTACTGACAAGAGATAGATGGATTGATATCGCAGATGCCACTCTTTGGCAGTCTAGCCTCTGTGAATCTCGCCGACAACATGACTTACGCCCAGAATCGCAGTCTTGACTTGGAATCTGCGACAGTAGGCCTATTTACTACGACCCTGCAGAATGACATCAAGATCGAGATAACTTCCAGTAACCACACTGGATACATGCGATACACCTTCCCACAATCGGAAACGCCTTCGAATGTTTCATCTACCCTGACGATTGCGGGAGCCGACGCAACGCATGAACAGGACGCGCACGTACTGGTAGACCTTACGCATGTACTTCCGGCCTATTCCTCCATGGCCTATTCGCAAAGGTTTTTGCGCGGAGAGCTGCATATACCATCGTCTTCCAACGCGTTGCCATCGTACCATGGATCTGCAACCTACACAGGCGGATGGCCACAGCCTGATTCTCATACGATCCACTTTTGCGGAAACTTCAGTATACCCGCGAACTCAATGTTAACCCCAACGTCAGACTATATCCAGGGTGAGCACTCAGATATCGCTCCTGGTGCTGGCACATTCAGTTGGCAATACAACCCTTTCTCGCCGCCGACGACTCGACCGGTCCCTAGGGGATATCCTGATGTGCGATCCTACTCTGGAAGCGGGATGGGCCTCGGTGCTCTATTCAGTTGGTCGCCAACAGAGGCGCGGGTGAACGGTACCCTTACAATTGAATCCAAAGTTGGCATCTCTTATATCAGTGCTGCCCAAGCTTGCTCGCATATTGAAAACGAGCTTCCCGATGCAAGCTCTTTTGAGGACGTCATAGACCAAGCGAGACAGGAATGGGAAACGAAAGTTTTGAGCAAAATCCAGATCGGAGATGACGGAGATGTGACAAGCAACAACGCGACATTGAAACGAATGTTATATTCAGCCCTATATCAGACGGGTTTGATGCCGACTGACAAAACCGGTGAGAACCCTGTGTGGAATTCGGATGATACAAAGCCATATTATGACGATCACTATGTAAGTTGACCCCTTGCCAACAATGTTCTGGAGACTGATTGCTACAGACTCTGTGGGACACGTACCGGACCTTGTTACCTCTGTACCATCTGATCTTTACAAAGCCGTACTCCCGCGTTCTATCCGGACTGATCTCAATCTTCACTGAAGAAGGCTATTTACCGGCAGGACGGGCAGCGAACTGGAACGGCCGAGTTCAGGGTGGCACGCACGCAGACATAGTGTTAGTCGACGGTTTCGTAAAGAGCGTTCGCGCACTATCCGGTGAGACAGGTCGTGGCGAGCTTGACAGCGCGATCGATTGGCAGGAGGCCTACAGGGCAGTGATGAAAGACGCAAATGTAATGCCCGAGCGTAACCTTGATCCGGTAGCATTTGATGGAGCGACCAAGGAGGGAAGAGGGGCATTAGATGACTATCTGTCCCTTCAGTTCATCACGCGCAATCACACTCGCAGCATCTCTCGTGGCGTCGAGTACCCGCAGAACGACTTTGCGATTTACAGTATGGCGCGAGGACTTAACAAATCTCAAGATACGGTCGATCAAATGCGTGCCCGGGCGAGCTGGTGGCAGAATCAATGGAATCCCACAGCTCACACAACTCTTGACGGTATCGGCACGTTCACTGGGTTTCCAGGTGCTAGAAACTCCGACGGTACGTGGAATGTCACAGCGTATGACCCACTAAGCTGTGGTACTTGCGGTTGGGACGCCGACATATACGAGGCCAAGGTCTGGGAGACTGCGTTTAGTGTCGCTCCGCACGATATGGCTCAAGTCATCAACCTAATGGGTGGCGATGAGACATTCGTTCGTCGACTGGACGCCAGTTTCGTCCCCGGTCTTGGCACATCGGTTGGTGCCAATAACGACGCTGGCTCCGCCCTTTTCAACCCCGGCAATGAACCATCTTTCGCGACACCCTTCCTCTACAACTACGTCCCTGGAATGCATTGGAAGACAGTCAATCAGACACGCGCCACAGTCGACGCTTTCTACAGCGATGCGCGCAACGGGTACCCGGGAAATATTGACGGCGGCGCGCTACCCAGCTGGCTGATCTTCAATCTTGTGGGCATATACCCCATGCCCGGTCAGCCGCTCTATCTTCTTTCCGCCCCCCGGTTCTCATCACTCAACGTTTCTCTCTTCAGCGGAACGTCGGTAGAGACTTCCTTGACTGTTTTGGCACGGAATCTGTCAAACACGAGCTATTACCCGCAGAAAGTCACTTGGAACGGGGAAGAGCTCGATCGAGCTTGGCTGAAGCACGGAGAGATCGCACAAGGGGGTGAGTTGGTATTCTACATGGGCGAAGAGCCTGCGAGGTGGGACGTTGGTGAGCGGCCGTGGTCTTTGTCGGCATGGCTGTGAGGATGGTTAATGATCGTTGAGTGAGCGCAAGAATGAGCTTCGTTGTTATGTGCGACTAAGTGCTATGAGAATGAACTTGTGTATATGGATCTGTTGACAGCTAATAGAGCTGAAGCTGAGTAATCCAAATGCTAGTATACTACTTTGCGCGAAAGCCACGATGGGTAGTCTTGCCGAACGATAACCTGGCAGCACCACAGGTGGGGGGTTGCTGACGTGTTCCTCTTCTACAATGCATTCCCCGACGCCTTATATAGGATAAGTGCCCTGCATTAATCCCTTACCCTTTGTTCTGTCCGACAGTCGGCTCTCAAACCTGCATTCTTGGACCGAGCCAATCAGTCTGTGTTTGTTCCTGACAGTATAATAGGATGAGGCCCGGAATGCCCTTCGACCTAATGACTATACTCTTTTACTTTCTGGTGGTCCAAGGTAGCTTTGTCTAACACCACCAAAATCAAGAATGACTTTTTGTAGGGTTATGCCAGGCTCGAGTAGCCACACCATAAGAGTTTGCTTGCCGGGCGCGATTGTTGTGTTACTCACACTGGCCCATGCTGCGTTGGAAACAGTTTGATCCCACCCTACCGGAAGGGCACCGCCATCCTGGTCGATCACATACTGCACCACTTTTCGGGGTGAGCCATCAATAGCGACAGCGTACTTCAAAGGCCGAGTTGGGTCTGTATTCAGACCCTGTCCTAAGATCATAGTTATATTGGTTGGCATGGTCGAGGTTGTGTTGGTGAAGCTATAGAAATCGTACTCGAGAAGGGGCGCGGTAGTTCCGTTCACGTATGACGGCGCAAGAAGATCGCGCAATGCGACACCACTTAAAGTTCTCCCGTACCATGGAATGATTGTGTAGGCGGATTCTGAGCCATTGCTGGCATCGCCGACAACACGGGAATAATGACTCACTTCCATAGCGACATAACCGTCTGACTCCACGAAGCCTCGAAACCATGGAGGTACAACTGTATTGTTTATTGGGAAAACTAAGGATGGTCCTAACCCATTGGCAGGGCCTTGTTGCTGGCCATAACCAGTCGAGGAAGTAACGTTGATTACTGTACTCGATGAGCCACTCGGGGCAGCGACCCAGTCGACGTTGAGAAATATTCGAACATCAGTATCACCGGGAGAGATGGTGCCCTGGTGAGCCGAATCACCGTTTTCGAATGTAAAGTTCACGTATGAAGGCCCGACAATACTCCACAAGGTGGTGTCAGTCCCCATGTTAAACAAATCGACAAACCTTGTTCGTCTATACGGGTCCGCCGGGAGGATTGTCAGTTGGTTCGAGAATAGTGCAAGGTATGGATCATCGCCTGGAACGCTGGCATTTGTACCCTCTGTAGTGACTCCGAGATCGCCAGCATATGATCTTTCAAGCATTTGAACATACCTGACTGGAGGAGAGAGCTGTCGTTTTGGTTGATTCCATTGGACGTAGCCAATATGGGCTTGGTCCATCATATGATTCCACTTGCCACTGACGAGTGAATGATACTTTACGGTAAGGTTATGATCTTCTTGGAAGCCATGAAGCACCTTCTTGGCGTAGCTATTTGCGGTATTTCTTCCCTGGATTCCGTAGATGAGATTTTTTGCTGAGTTCACATTGACTTCGTGCACAGCCTGTCCAGCAAGGATAGGATGGAGTATCAGCTCGAAGAAGGCTGCATGGTATGAACTAGGCAGGCCGGAATCGATCGCTAATGCCGATTGTGGAAGTTCTGCCCACTCTTGGAGTATGATGTCGGCTTCGTTGTAGTTAATCACAGAGTATGTGTCTGGTTCGACAAGCTCAAACTTCCTTCGACCAGCAAGTTGACCGGATCAATCCAGTAGATAGGTAATTTCAGTAGCATATGACTCGCCGAAAGTCTTTGACGCCCACATTCGTTCCCAGGTTGAACCGCTGTCGGGTGCAGTCCACTCACTGTAGTCGTAGGCCATTTCCAGGAAGAAGGTGAGTGGAATCTCCACTGGCTTTATGTCTCCCACGTTGACGATCCAAATCCCTCTTGCATTGCGTGCATAAGCCATTGACATCTGCTCCCAAGTCCTCTGTTGTTGGATCGTGTTGTGCCACTTGTAGTTCCTAGGCAGGCCATCATAATCGAAATGAAAGTAAACGCCAGCACCGCCCGGGCGGTCGCGGTCATCTGCGTTTGGCAAACGTCGAATATTGCCCCAATTTTCGTCAGACCAGAGCAGGGTGACGTCGTCAGGAACTTTCATCCCAGCCTCGTAGAAGCCTTGTACTTCCTTGTACAAACACCACAGCTGCGGAATACTGGATAAGGATTGGTTTCTACCATAAACGTCAGCCAAGATTTGACGCTGCGTGTCGACAATATTCTCTAATTGCCCAGTATCAATGGAGGCAGATAGTGCGGTATCTCCACTTCCGCGCATGCCCATCGTGATGATGCTTTCGTAAGGCTTCGCCCTGATTGCGCCATCACGCATGAAGGGAACAATGGAAGCGTTGTTTGTAGTCCATTGCCACGGACCGTTGCCGAAGAGCGACCACTACTTCGTGGCACGCTGAAAGGGCTCGGTATGGCTTGTCCCGATGACCACAGCGTATTCGTCGGCGAGGCGCTGATTACGTTTGTCGTCGACGAAGAACATCTGAGTCCAGTTTCCACCTGCGGGCCACAGATAGTTGCCTCGCAATCTCAAGACCAACTCGAAGACAAGTGCGTGAAATTCTGCACCGTAGATGGGCGGCTCTCCTGCTCCGGGAAACTTGGCTGTGATCCAGCCTGAGAGTGCAGGAGCGTTGTCATTGATATAGAAGCCACGCTACTTGACAGACGGTGTTCCTCGAGTTCTAGTTGTACGCATCGCACTGACTGTGTGGCAGCTTTTGGGAGGCACGTCAGCCCAAAAGTACCAGGGTGAAACATCAATCTGCTCTGAAACATCGTAGAGACCGTATATAGCGCCCCTCCGATCGCTTCCAACGATCACGAGAGCCGATTCAATACCGGGTATTGGAGACTGAACTAGTTGTGATGAGAATGCTTCCCATCGTCCTATGATCGAGTCAACGTCCAGCTTTCCACCACTGATCATCGGATCAATAATGCTTGATTCGCCGATTGTTCCTATGATAATGACACCACCGGTCGATCTGTATTGTGATTTCGGAAAACTGAAGCTGGTAATGCCGGTGACATTGAAGATCATCGATGCGTCATGAGACGTTTGGTTTCGATATAGGGTGACTGTGCCATTGACTCCAGTCACACGACCAAAGTCCAGGGCGAGGTCGCCTGCAGTTCTCAACACGGCCGGCCATTCCTCGCTGGCTACCACTATCTGTACCGAGGAGGTCTGATTGCCTAAGAAAAATTCTCCTGACGATGGATCCGAACAGTCGACAGTGTTTTGGCGGGCTGCTAGTGCTGAAGCGACCACCAAGCACCCCAGATATAGAAGTAAGACAAGCATCGTTACGCATAGAATAACTAGTAATAATCCAGAAATTCCTTGAGCCTACGGAATATATGAGAGTGCTACAGCCTTGGCTGGGGTATCCCCGCGTCTTCACTTACCCGCAATTGCCAGACCACGAACTGCTACTCCGCCTTAGGCCTAGCCACGTGGTTTCTAGCTGCTGGGTCTGGAGAAGGTAGTGTGATGGAATTCTGTGAACGCACGTCCATCTCGCCCGCTCTAGGACATACGTCCTCGCTTGACGAGTGGTTCAGCCGTCTTATCGATTACCAAGTCACGTTGTGTCAGATCATCAATTACCCACCGGCAGCGCTCTTATGATGTACCGAACCGAAAATGCCTGCATTTAACCCGACTTTCCGTTAGTACCTGCGTAGTGTTATGTTGGTGCTTGCTAGGGTGTGAGTTTTTTACCATTAAATTCGTGCCTTCCGCCGCTTCAAAGGATCAGCAATCAACACTTGCAGATCAGTCTATGTTCCAGTGCCCGGGGGATAATTCGCTCGGAATACAATGACCCAATAAGTCTTTGTCTGGCAATCCTTGTAATCACTTTGACCCACAGCCTTCGCCACGTTCTATGTTCAGTGCATCCATCGCATGCTCGCAGGTCTTTAGACTGATGTTGATAGAGGAGATTCTAGGAGATCAGTCATAATGTCATCTCGCGACGAAGACTTTCGTCGTTCCCGACTTCTTGACGGTCCAGAGTGGCTAGGATATCCGCACGATGGCTATGAGCCTGTGTCTCTACGCGAATATCTCGATGATCGACCGAAAGATTCTTCAACCCGATATCTGGCGACTAGCTATCAAAGCCTGCTCACATTCGGCCTGTTGGAAGCGGTGGTTGAGGCCCCCATAGCAGAAGAAATGCTGCTGGAAAGGAATCGGAGTGGCAAGTTGGTTATGACTACCGACCGCCTAGTCGACGTTATGCGCAGCTGGCTTTCTCGGATCGAAGAGTCTCAGCCGAAATAGTTGAGATCATGGTTCCAGCGAGCTCGTGCAAACCTGAGCCTGGCCCATTCTTTCATGGTGTCGTTTACAACCATACGTTTTAGGATATTTGAGCCACTAGGGGATGGAATATCGTCAATGGTTTGCTTCATCGTGTTCATCGCTGAAACATTAGTTAATGCGCACGCAAGGATGATTGTAGGATCTCCAACGCCTAAAGAAGGGTTCTCATGGTCTATGATCTGGACACCGCCAATCAGAGAGTCATTACGAAGAGAAATGCATGACAACGAATGGTGTCTGTTGGCAATCGAATATCTGGCCAGTACCAGGACAATATCATCCTTGCGATATGCCTGCGAGCACGGTCCGCTAGGTGACGGCAAAGATCACTCGGCTTGCACGCCACAGTTTTGCGCCGCTTATGATATCGAGATGGGAATGTACGTCCCAAAACACAATAATATTTGCGGATCCATGTTGGGGGACTCAGCTACCCTGTGCGAATACTCCATGCCTGCACTCGTGCAAGTCATTGCGCATATCAAAGATAACTATATGCCCGTAGTCGCTCTTTATTATTCTAGTCGTAAGGTTTATATATCGATGTAAGGCGTAACTGTAGGCAATAGTGCTTGCTCCACGTTAAAAAGGATAGTGAGAGACGGCTGGTATATTAGCACTACAAACGTAAGTAGTAAGGAGGATAATTCTTGTTCCTCCTCTCTTAAGCGAGGTGTACCTTATAAGTAGGTTCAGCGCGTCTTCCTTGTTTGAGAAAAGCAAGCGTCTACTAACTATCTCTCTAGCACGAGGTACTTGCTTTAGTCCCTGTTACACTTTGTAGGAAGTAGAAGATATATATAAAGTAGTAGAAACTGAAAATGGTGTTTTATTTAGATAGATAATGTTATTTGTTGTAAGAAGTATAAAGTATATCCGCCTCTAGAAGAGAATCGTAGTGGTTGTAGTAATAGTACTATTGTAGGCCTAGGTTTGTGACCAGCCCGTGCTAATTCTACAAGCTCCGACACAGCGAACTGTAGGGCACGAAGGAGATCGGATGGAAACCATCACTAGCACATTGAATAACTCCTCCGGTAGCACTGTTCTGATGCTGTATGGAGAAGGCCATTTGCGCTTAGTGCGACTGATTTGCTGATCCAAAGAATTCGTTTAGAAGAAGAGCATCCAAGCAGCCTGGGTCGTAAGTCCAAAGAGTGCGAATGAACTTGCCAACCAGACCGGGAAGCGTATTGAAGGATTATTAGTAGAAACGTGGATGATGCTGTGCAGCATCCTCAACCCAACATACGCCCATGCCACTCCAATAGTGCTTCTGTCCTTGATATCCAAAAAGCTTAGCCCCAACAATACCGCGTAGAATTGGGTAGGCTGCTCCAGAAGGTTGTTAAAGTTATCCGCCGGCCATTTGACAAAGCCAGGTAACTTCTCCTCTTTCTGCTTCTTGACAGTTTCCGGATCAAACGTGACGTTGTACTGAGCGAGCGCGGGAATTCGACGCTTGTATAGCAGGAATTCAATACCGAAGGTCCAGAGGTTAAGACCCACGAGAGGACCAAGAAGAGGCTTGCCGGCGAGAAGGGTTGACATGATGACTGATCGTTGAAGTTTCAGATTTGGAAAAACCAATGATTGACTCGATATAAGAGGCTTCGATGGCGAGAGATTGCTTTAGTTGTAGACAGCAGGCTTGCAGGTGAGCGAACAGCAGGCTTGCAGGTGAGCGAACAACACAAAATGCTTTGCAAACGAATTATATCTTTTCTCACCAGCTTAGTCATCGGTCAAACGTTGATAATTACAAATCAAGCTAAGAAAATTCTGTGTCATCTATCTATGGAAAGAGCCGACGCGAAGAAAACATCGGTGGGACTGAAAGAAGCGGAGAGACCGCGGATAAGCCGCGGGTTGTCCTAGCGTTAAGGCTTATTAGTCAGCACTTGCACAAGTGGCTGTAGTAGCTAAGCCTGTTTTCGTAGTACATCGAACCCACGATCCCCATGCAGCGGTAAAAACGGCCACGGTGGGCTGCTGCTCCAGGTACCCTTCGGCAGCAGTGGCAGGGCCCACAATGGGGACAATACCGCGCCAGACGGTAGTGTAAACAACCAAGATCCCTCACAAACACCCAGTCCCTGGTTCGATATCGCGCTCTAGAGAGCACCAGCGATCGTGCCGCTACAAAGGACAAGACGAGAACATGGGGATACTTCTTCACGTTCTCGGTGATGGGCTCTTTGATGAATTCGGAGTCAAAAAGTGGTCGTTTGCGCTGTCGAGTGTCAGGGGAACGATGTACGTGACGAGCCGCGGCTGAGCCTTCAGATGGCGCTGCGCGGTAGAGAGTGCTCAGGCCTAGAAATTAGGTTCATAGATCTGTACGACGGCGTTGAAGAGCTAGCTGAGGAGGAACATGACCTGACTGGAGAAACGATTCGCAGTTCCGATGACTATGTAGAAGCTCTGTGCAAGGATCTAGACAAGACCTACTCTCTGGACCCAGATGTTCGTATGCACAATGAAGAACGTGAGAAGCTCATTGCCCGTAAGAACAGCTCTGAAACCAGATACAGGCAAGAGTGCAGCAGGCACAAGATGTTCGTTGTCCTGTACGGCCATCTCTCAGCAGTTCCAGCGAACACCGTGATTAGTATATGGGGACTGGAAGAGCGGAAGAGTGCTGGCCGCAGCTTGGTGCTGTCGAAACGCGAACGGGACCTCAGGTCATTGCTAGAATCATACCTATAGTTATGATTGGACACGATCCATCCGGATAGTCTGTCACAATGATTGGTAAGCGCTGGACCACACTCGCGATACTTCGCACAGGCCATGTAGCTGTACGAGAGGCTCGGTACCAGCCCCGAGGCGTTGAGTCCCGCCAGGTACGAGCCCAGCCCGCCGGCGCTCATTTCTATCGCTATCAGCATGTTGGCGAGCCCATGGCGATCGCTCTGTGGTGGCGTGAGCGCCCGCACCGAGATCTCCATGTTAAATAGGCTCAAGCTCTAGTAGAGAATCCGGGTGTTTGGCTGACACCCGAGGCTCTGTTGATTGTTGTAAGGAAGCCCGCCGTCGCACTCGGCGCAATGGTACCGTCATAGCATGTCGCACCACGTCGCCTCGAGCCGCAGCAGTGTGGTGGAGCGCAACGTGTGACGGCAGCATCTGTAAGTTCTGTCCGAGTCTTCTGCCGCCATCGCCGCTCACATTGAAATTGAAGGTGGACCATGGTCCATCAGCGCCGTCGAAGGCGCCTATAGAATTCATGGTGATCGGGATCGGCACGCGCGCGGCCATCGCGGCCTATCATACTGCGTTGCGTTCGATCAAGAGGTCGGACACGCAGGCTGAGGACGGAGGTGAAGGCGGACGTCAACGGGCATGGAGGAGGTGGAGTTGGAGGTGGAAGGGAAGACGACCGAGGCATCTGTGTAGTATTCGTGCTTCAAGATGTCAATCGGCCAATCTAATGCTGCTGAAAGATCTCATGTCGACACATTTGCGCCTCCTAACAAAATAGCACACATCCTCCCGCTGCTTCCCTGGTCTTCGCGGCTAATTCCGAGCCTATGACTATTTTGCTTACTCACCTCCAAGCACTCAGCATAGACTTGGCACGCAATCTCGCACTCGCTGCAACTAACAAGACCGAATTAGTCACTTTAATCGAGGTATGAATAAATGGCCTTCCGCAAAGCATGATACCCAGCCTCACACAGCCTTGATCTCCATAGTCCATTCACCACCCAACATGGCCTCATCAACTCCAGCTCCTCAGAGGCAAATCCTCCTCATCGGCCTCGGCGAACTCGGCCATACCCTGCACACCCAGATCCTTATCCTTCTCGCAACCCATATCACACTTGGCCTCCGCTCACCCTCAGAACACACCTATCTCGCCTCACCGACGACCTCGCTCCTCGAATTCAATGTCACTCCCCCCTCAGCCACACTTATACCCTCCTTAGTCGGTTCGATATCGTCATCTCCGCAACTGGCTATGGCAAGTCCGAAAAGAGGCTGCCCAAGCTCGCTCGCGATGTCCTCACCGCCGGCAAAATACGCAAAACGCAGGACAAGGGCAGGATTTGGTTCTTTCCTCGGCAGTGGGACTATGACTTTGACGTGATGGGGGACGTCAGAGGGTTGATGTCGTTGTTTTGTGTGCAGAGGAAGATCTGGGGGCTTCTTCGCGAGGAGGCGAAAGGGGCGGGGGTGAAGTGGACGATTGTTATTACAGGACTATTTATGAGGTTTTTTGTTTGCGAAATCTTGGGGGATCGTGGACAGGTCGAGGGAAGCGGAGGGAGGAGAGATAACGGTCAGGTCTCTCAAGAGCTGGGTCCGTAGTGTTCCAGTTACGGATGTGAGTGACATCGGGCGCGTGCTGAAGAGAATCTTGGAGGGGCACGCGGAGGCTGCGAATACAGTGCTGTATATTGCGGGCGATACGATAACGTACGGACAGCTGGTGGACATCATGGAGCGTGTGAGCGGGCGCGAGGTCCTGAGGAAGGTCTGGAGCCTGGACCATCTACAAAATCAGTTGGAACGGAATCCGGGAGATCTGGTCAACAGATACAGAGTGGCTCTCGCTGGAGAGGGCGTGTACTGGCCAATGGAGAAAACGGTCAACCATCGACTGGGAATGAAGATGATGGGTGTAGAGCCATATGCAAAGAAGCTGCTGAGTGTTCATAAGTAGAGAATTTACCATTGCATCACATGCACGTTGCCGCTAAAGGTTGTCGCCCTCGTCATTCGATACTCCACCAAGCTTCAGCCGCCATCAATCATATCAGTCTGCCCTCGTTCAGCTGACGATGTTTTCGAGGGCAATTGCATGCGCTGCGCTACGTCTCAGCACATCCGGCCGATGTCAGGGGCAACGATCACTCCACAGGTTGTCCGAGCTGTAAGGCCGGATAAGAACATGTAGTCTGCTCCAGCAACAATTGGGTCGATCCTACAAAGGTACAATAAGGTCAGCCTTTGGGGAGCAATACAGGAAAAGTCTTGAGATGATTCTCGTCAGTCCGACTGTACAGTTGACAATAGATAGTCTTCTAGTCCTTGTTGGCATGTGCTTCATATACCTTGCATGGTACTATAAAAATGCTATTGTAGATTTAAGTCATAACCTCCCCGAACTTGTCGCAAAGATAATACGCAAATCTCTCTCTTACAGCAGCGACAAATACCTTGACATTCGCAAAGCTTGTAGGTGCGTCCGCTAGGCGCTAGCAACGACTGACGAGCTCGCCGTAGACCCCTTCAGTGATGAGATTATAGGCGTTCAGCGCCACCAACAAGAGGTGAGCGGCTGGTTGCACGTGACTTCGAGTGTTCCCGAGAGAGCGGCAGAATCATTGCATGGGTCGAAGCTCGGTTGATGATGCCATTATACAAAGACAGGGAGAAAGGGTTGCTGATCAGTTGCTTGCTTACGATAGCTGAGTCAGAGCGAGGTTATTAGAATTAATTGAGGCAAGATTATCAGATTTTCGACCGATGAGATGCTTTGATCTCATGCACAGGCAATGTCGGTGCAGACTGTCAAGACACCTGACCAGATATCCGCCATCTTATCTTGCGAGAGAGCTTGACACGGATTTTCTTCGTATCTGCCTTCGATTTGTTCAACACAGATGCTACAAGTTTCTCTGGAGCTGCTTTAAGTAGCCCATGTATCAACGCAGGCATGGCCGACGTTTCCCAAACTCACGCCCCTTATTTATCTCTGAATGTCTTGACGATAGTCGCGACTAAGAGAACAAGGCTTAGCACGAGGGCAAAATCTACAGCATCGACTCCCAAGCCAGTTCTCGTTAGTGACAGCAGTCCCGATGGTCGGTATCTCTTCAGCTTAGCACCATTCCACCGCTGCGCCTTGCGTCGCAGTCCGCAGCTACGGGTACGGCGCCTTGGTTACCTTGACAGTCGAGCTCTACAAATACAGCTCCTTTGCCTCAGGCTAGATGCAAGCACTTGCAATAGGTCGCCCATCCGTGTTGCCAACTGCCATCGCTCTGTATCTGGCATCTCACAGCTAGTGATGAGTAGAGTCGGAAGCCTTGACTTATGCAGCTGCTCCTGATAGGTGCGCTTGACCTGACTGGAGAGCTGCAACCGCCTACGTCGAGCACGCTCTTTATCGATCAATAGGCTCAGCAAACATTGGGCATTAGGCTCGTGTGTCTGCAGTATCCAGTGGCTATCCAGGCTGGAAGATGGTCACAGGATGAAGACATACGGGTCTTCGAAACATTAGTCCCAGTCAGGTCTCCTACACTACCAATAGCGTCGTAGCACGGCTCACGCCTTGAGAAGACTGCTCGTCTCCAGCAAACTGCTGTGCTCCTCCGAGCGTCACTCGATCCAGATGCGCGTGCTAGATTGATCGTGGAATGTAGCCTCTATACCAAACACGCAGAGTGGAAACAACAAGAAATTCTAGAGACGTCGAGATAGTGCGAAAGCCTCAAGGCTTTCCAGTAGTCGCTCACCATTTCCAAGCTTTCTAAGACAGCGCGGACAACTTATAGCGACGTAGTACAGTAGAGCGCAATCGTAGATTAGTAAATCAATTTAACGAATTGCTAGTCGTCGTAGGTTTCACTAAGCTACGCCTGACCTACTGGCTTGAAAGCTTCAACTCGTGCGAGGATGTAATGTGCGTTAAGAGTGTGTTAGCTCGAGTTATTAAAGAGTGTGTCGTCAACCTTCCTACACAGTCCGTTTATGCGACTAATCCCAGTAAATATTATTACTAGACACGATATCGAAGAAACGATAACACTGCAAATCTTCACAGTAATGCTATTCTAATCTGCTGCTAGTCCAAGACTATTGAAAAATGTCAATACACTATAACCAGGAAGTCACTAGATCGATAAGGGCGCAAATCATCTTACATCATGAAGATTACCAGCGTAGATGTCAGATACGATGCCAAATGCAAGAGAGCTGTAAATCCGCTGCGCGTGTCTATTAGGCGCTTCGTGCCGTTCGTATGCGGTCTACGATCTCGGGCGCTAAAGTGTTGGACCTGAGCCGTGAGCTCAAAATGCTCGGGTACATAGTGAATTCACATCACCTCCATGGCTATAAACATTGGGATACTGCTGATTGTCGGATCACTGGTGCGAATCGTATCGCGTACGACATTCTCACGGAGGGCACGAATAGCAAGATCTTGGTACTGGTAGATCTTCGACCAACTGCTTGCGACCAATACACGACTTAAGCCCTCGGAAAGCTAGTGAATGAATGAGGTGGTTAACACCCAAGCAGACGAGGGCATGCCACCACACTGCTTTCTTCTTGTGAACTAGCATAGCTGTGAGTCGGTTTTTGTATAGTTCGACCCCCTCTGCTGTTCCTCGCGAGTCCTTGATGACGAAATGCCAAGAACCTTCAGGCATATCCTTTTCGAAAGCAGGATCGTCATCATGGGCAATGATTACGTCGAGTTAGATTTGCCGGGATTCTCAGACGGGAACACAGGAAGGCTGGCAATGACTGGCGCGGTGGTTCAGGATGTCTTTGCCTAATTGAGTACGCTTCGGGCAAGCTATCTGTCCTCCGTCGTCTCGAGGTTACCTTGTCAGGCTTCATTCATTGTGACGGCTTCTTCTGACCGTATCCTAGACATTCTTTGCCAGCTTTGATGCACTTTCTTGCAGTGGGGCAAAGTGTGACCACAGGTCAAGCACCGCTTGAAGCATCCCCAGCACTGGGGTATCGCTTCATGAGTTGAGTCAGGACCCTGCTTTCAGCATACTACTGTACGCATAAGAATTGAGGCAGTCATGACCAGGTGTTTTTCTAAACGGTAAGTGCGCGTCCCTCTGTATCTTTATTGCCTTTGATAGTCGAACCAAAGAGCTCCTATTGGCAAAGCTTCATAGCGATGCACATGCAGTTGGCAGTGTCACCAGCCAAAGGGCCCGACCCATATCTTGCCCGAATATGATCGAGTGCAACCGCTACAGCGGGCCTTTGCGGCTCTGGTCTAGGCGGAGCTGCCGACTGGGCCTACCATCCGATCAAACGAGCGGGACAGAAGACCTGTCAGATTGCTCAACTCGCCGCGCTTCGTGATGGATGGCGACGCGACTGGTCGTGTGTGACATCCCGGCGAGGTCAATGAAGTGGAAAGCACGGATTATGTAGTTCCTGGCTACGCTGGCGCCACTTGCCTCGCTCTGAGTACTCCATCCAAAGTCATTGATCAGTTCGTGCGAAAGTTATCTAACCACTTCGCGTGAACAGAGGGATGAGCTAGGTTGTTAACACCGTGTGTTACTTAATTAAAAAAAACACTCGTGATATCTGCGACTTTTTTACTCGCCTGAATCAAGCTTGGGGATAGACCCCCTCTTCTAAGCTTGTTAAAGCTTTGTCAATATCGGCTTGCAGGCCGTGAAACAAAAGCCAGTCGTACCGCCCGTTCTGTAGCATGCGCCCGACTCCATCAGCTCGTTCTCACTGGTGCTGAGCTCGAGAGCGACGCACGGCATCGTAAGGCTCGAGACCTGCATTCATATGGGCGTCCGTATCACCGAAGCTTTCATGCGTCTCTGCGACTTTGGCGAGCACTTCCATCATCACCAGGGCATCTTCTACTCCCTGGGCAGCACCAACAGCTTGGAAAGGCATGGAGGCATGGGCTGCATTGTCCAAGAGAACAGAACGGCCCTGGTAGTAAGTGGATGTGCGCCAGTGATGGATGAGGCCCCACTTGACAGGCCGATGTTTGGCAAGGATCAGCATCGAGCCAGGGTCCATATTTTTTCCCTTGAACTCAGCCATCATAGCCTCATGTGTCGTTGTCTCCGTCATTGACTTCTTCTCGATGACCCAAGGATTCGAGCCTATCTTCGCGGAGAGAAAATTGACCCCGAAGTAATCTCTTCACAATGTTAGACACCGTCCCCAAGATCGCGTAGACTTCCGACATTGGAAGTACGGCGCGGTAGGCATATACACTTGCGTACACTGGTGCCACCTCCTGTCGGAAGAAGGTCCGAGTATGTCCACTCGAACGACACTCTCAATCCCGTCGGAGCCGGCGAGCAGAGACGCCTCAGCTGTTGTACCATCGGCGAATTTGAGGATGACCCTATGAGGGTGCTGCTCAACCAACTCCAGGAACTTATTGAAATGAACAGTCTCAATGGAATGAAGGATGTCATGATATGCAATAACTCCTCCCGCTGTGCCTGCACGTTCTCATGACTAGAAATAAATTCGTTACAAGCTAGGTTGACGTACAGATTTGCGTACATAATCAGGATGACCCCAAGCAGAGTTGCCAAATCGCTGCTGTTCTCGGCCTACCGTACAAGAAATATCGCCATAGTGGAGTGTGGTGCTGCTTAGACTTACCGACGTCTTCACCGAGAAGCGAACCTTCAAAGAAAATGTGCTCAGTCCTTTCGCCTTTGTTGGTAGTACAGAGGGCCTCGTACAAATGGCGAAAGCCGGGTTCGATGAGGTCAAGAGCTCGCATTCTATTGGGACCAAAGTCAATACCGGCACTAAGAATTAATCAGATCGAGCTTCTTGCACCAATTTTCATGTTACATTCACCCAACGACGGAGTACTCCTTAGCTGCTCCATAGATATTGAAGAAAATGCCTTTCCTGTGCAGACTTATGGCCAAAGCCGAACCAGCAATGCCAGCACCTAAGGCCTGTTCAGATTTCCTGAAACTCGACAAAGTGTAGCGAGAAGGACTTACCAGCAATGGCGACGTGAACGTCTTCGCGAGTCTTACCAATCATTGCCTTTCGTGGTTGTGGAAGGCATTTACATTTGCATTAAGGTTGTGCTTCGAACCAGGGTGTTTTACCTCATATTCATCCGTTTACCGTTTTCCAATATAGTAAAACGGTACAGTCATTAGTTGTATTTGGGGCGCGGATCTAGATCCGACGCATCCGCGAAAGTCCAGTCCTCAGCCGATCGAGATGCACCTGGCAGAGGTGGAGAGGATATCAGGTCTGTAACATCGCATCTTTCAGATAGCACATGGCTGCATTTAAAGATTACAGATAGGCATCGGCATGCATAGAATAGTGTACGGTTATTGATCGGATGTCTCGTGATACTATAGAAGCACAGATCAGGCCGATAAGAAGTGGGCCAACCTTGATTCGGCAAAGCGTTCCGATTTAGCCCCGAACGTCGATCCACATGAGTCAAATCTCCGGCTTCTTCTTCCTTACCTTCCCCATCGGCTGCTTTCGCCGCGGCATCACACCACCTGGAAACGATGTCGGCTCAATCATCACATGAGCGCTCGGAACAGGCCCAAGAGTCCGGCACCCCAGCCAACAAGCGGCGACGCGTCGGACTTGCCTGCAATGCGTGCCGTATGCGCAAGTCCCGGTATGTAAGACGTGATGAGGTCATATATTGACTGACCACCTGTAATAGCTGTGATGGACAACGACCATCATGCTCGCCTTGCGTCTCGCTTGACTTCGACTGCCAGTATGAATCAAGCGAGTCTGCGACCAATATCATTGTACGAAAAGACTATATATCCGATCTGGAATCTCGAATGACCGCTATGGAAAGCAAACTCCAACGAGTTGATGATGTGCTCAGAGGCCACTTATTGCCGTGTGCCAATAATCGCCAAGCTACCATGGATAGCTCCGCAATAGCACAATCGCAACGAAATGAATCTTCACATCCGCCCAATCGTGCGGACATCGATCAGGCTCTTGTGGCCGGTGTGGAAGAGCCACAAGACGACGACGCAGCAACAAATGGCATGGCCATGGTTTTCGCAGATGAACATACCTCGGCTTTCTTCGGCGAATCTTCCAACATTAATTTCACGCGGCTTCTTCTGAGAGCAGTGGCTACCGCACGTCAAGCCGACATACAAGTGCCTGGTACCAAAGATCACGCCAGCTTCCTCTATGATAGTAATGTTCCAAGCATAAATCATGGCCGATCGCAATCGAAAACGCCATCTATGATATCTGCAAAGATCTCGAGCACTTCATTGCCGGAAGTGGCAGTCATGAACAGATTAATAGATACGTACTTTGACACTGCAGGGATAGTATTCCCATTTCTCCACGAGGAGGCCACCAGGAAAACTTACTCCGAATGCCTGGAGAACGGCTTCAAGAGGGCTCGAAGGACTTGGCTTGGGACCTTGAACATGATGTTCGCGTTGACCACTATGCTTGATCGAGAAAACTTCCCATCGGCCAAGAAGCGCTTCGAAAGAGGGGACCTCTACTATCACAGGGCTGTTGAGCTGTGTGGCGAACTCTCTAAGCACGTTGTGAGCCTGGAAATTGTCCACTACTTGCTGATGGTTGTTATGTATTGTCAAGGTACCCAACGCTCGGTGCAAGCTTGGAACATTCATGGCCTACTAACTCGGTCCGCCATGGCACTCGGCCTACACAGTCCTGTTGCTGGAGGAAACCTGGAACCCATTCAGGCAGAGCATCAACGACGCACGTGGGTGGTCATTTACTGTTTGGACAAAGTCCTGAGCGCAGCTTTCGGACGACCAGCAAGTGTACCAGATGAGTACGTAGTTGACCGACAACCCTCTGCGGCCCTCTTTCAGACCTCCAGCATGACAGAAAGTGGTGCAGACATTCCTGGCGACTTCCTTGTCGTATCGTTCGAGCTGTACCAGGTAATGAGCAAATCATTGAGGGAACAGTACTCGGCGACCGTCCAGAAGCACATCGATCTGGATAATTTGAAAACACTGCAGACCTCCGTCGAACTTCGGAAGAGCCTTCGCATGTGGGCTGCAAATCTGCCATCCTATCTCGGCCTCTGTGAGTCCCATCCACGGATCCTTGCTGAAAATTCACGGTTGAACAGACTTCGTGTCATACTGTCACTTCGATACCATAATTTGAGCATCCTTGTCCACAGGCCATTACTTAGCATCACAATTGGCCATTTATTTCGAAAGGACGACGATGCCATCAACAACCCTCCTTACTTCATTCAGTTGGCAATGGCCGAGGCCGAAGAATGCGTACAGTCAGCGGAGACCACCATCAACATTGCCCATGCTGTCATCAGCGCTGATTCTACGAGCAAGAACAATCTTGGAGCCTGGTACTTCACACTGTATTACGGTAAATTTTCAAAGAGGGTTGGCTAGTACACTGACTATTACTTACGAACATCTCGCCAGTATTCACAGCATCTCTCGTTATCAGCGCACGTCTGCTGTGGACGCAGCATGAGAGTCTCCACCTTGACCTGGCGGCTATAGAACACTCGAGGAAATTGCTCAAGAAAGCCGAACAGGTATTCCAGCATCTTGATTCGGACAATAGCCTTGTTCTTAGTTGCTGGAAGTACATATATGAGCTATCGATCATGTGTCAATACCACGGTACGTCACCATGTTCATCCTACTGTACACTTTAGGAGAATCAATCAACTAACCCTGTTACAGGGGGAATAAACACACAAGATCCTATTTCTCAGGTACAGCTTACAGAGACAGCAGCGTGGCCAAATATCTCGGCTGACCCTGTCTCTATGCCGGATTCATTCCTCACGATGCCTCCAGATGCAAACGATATCGAGGCATATCAATTGTTTGCGAAGGAGATGTTTGATCCGTCTACTTTTGAGATCAACCCCTATGTATATTAGGATTAAGACAGGTATACTACTATTATAAAGAAAGTAGTGTAAAGGTAAATTTTACTTTCTTAATGTTACACGGGGTTCGGCTATACTTCGCTAGGCTCGGTCTGTACTAAGGCGAGGTAGACTAAAGCAGTAGTCTGTAAGGTATTATATAGAATAATTAAGTAGAAAAGAGTTATTATAATAACTAAAAGATAAACAATACTAATTCTATAAATACTAGAATAACTAGTTAATAATCTATATAAGAGATAAACTATTTAAGTTAACTACAACAAGTGTAATAATAAAATCTATCTATCTTTTATACCTATTGCAATCTATACTTATCCTCTTTGTCTTCTCTTCTAAGAGGGAGGTATAGGAGGGCTATAGCTTCTTAGTCCTTACTAGCCTCTTAGAGGCTAGGTCTTAGCGAGATACTATCTTTGTTACGTAATTTAGGCCTTGCCTTAGATCTATATTCTTGTTACAAGGTAACAAGGAGTTGCTTCTTTTTAATGCAGGTCGCATAAGGGAAGACTATTAGGACAGCTACAATAAAAAGTCGCTAATCTATAGCAGGGCTAGGGTTACGTAACGTGCTATTACGCTAAGATAAAGCTATTAGTAATAGCAGGACGTGTATGTAAAGGCAACTATTAGAGGCAAGGACAACTATTAGTAATAGCAGGTCAAACCTATAATAGCA
>Ga0058698_10000193_pt1 | contig 36460 bp, 33 predicted proteins | sample AgamicAsSfe_FD_67288 | JGI IMG/M metagenome (GOLD analysis project Ga0058698, IMG submission 67288) | Agave microbial communities from Guanajuato, Mexico - As.Sf.e | ecosystem: Host-associated > Plants > Phyllosphere > Phylloplane/Leaf | place: Guanajuato, Mexico | collected 2012-05-30
GATTCGATCCTGTTACCTCATGCGGAGAACCAAGCCGGTCTATATACTGTGCAAGACTCGAATTGGGCCTCACAAGTCAGGCGTCGCGATTATGCAGTCAACCATGCTACGGATGGCACGTTGAGAAAAGCCTATCACCTCGGTTATGCGGCTGGCAATCGCACGAGTCGGCATTCGATGGGCGAAGCACTCGAGAAAGCACTCGAGAAAGCAATCGACAGAGGAACCGCTACTGCAGCAGTCGCCATTCCGGAGGGTCTCCAAGTCGCACTCGGACCCAATGGTAACCTAGACAGTATCACGCCAGCAGTTGATGAAGATGGGGTAGGATCAGAGGCGGAGGGGGCTGAATAAGTTGAAGCCTTGGGTATCCGCGTGCTTTTTGATATTGACTTGGCTACTGGAAGGGGAACACACGATGGAGCGGGACCAGGATGATTCCAGAGGCTTGAACGACTGGCCTGCTTGACACAAACATGACACAATCAAACCAAGGTAAATAGATAGACTCAATGCAATCTATTCCCGCCACCACTGCCCTTGAAGCTACTTTCTCAAGGTTGCCACTCGGTTCATTTACTCGCCCAATCGCATACTACGCGAAAACATAAACCATCCCACTCCTGTCTACACTGACCACCATTCTCATCGGCCACTCTAAAATCGCAACATCCAAAATGGCGTCAAGATGTGTCCTCAACAGCTGCTGCTGATGTTCCGTGATTGCAGGCGTGACGATCTTCTTCGCTTGCTTGGCTTGCTCGCCATTGGCAACCACCGCTTGTTGTCTGCTACCACTGCCTTCAGATCTACGTGACCCAACATTCGCCTTCCGCTGTTCTCCGCCATAAGCACCCTCGGATGGTGCAGACGGCAGGACGCTCGAAGAATTCGTCCTTGCCACACTGCCATCCACATTCTCGACCGGCTTCCACTTCCTCCGCTCTGCCCACAAGGTGGCTGCAGACATACTCGTAGGCTCGATTGCCACAAATTGCGGCTGCACCTCATCTACCGCAAGACCGCTGACGACCTTGCTCTTAGCTGGACTGGACAAGTTCCAGTGGCGGATCCGACGGTCTGGTCCTGCTGAGATGAGGTATGGGTCTGACTTTCTGGTTGTATTGGGAGGGTCAATGGAGTCGCTTATCAAGAGTGGATGTCCGACTGCGAGAGCACAGACATCGACTGCTGTTGATGGTGTAGCACTCATCGTGCTGACAGACATTCGCTTGTGGAAGGTTGCAGGGCTCATGGCGTCAATATCCTCAAGTGTGAAAGTCTGGTTTACTGGTGACCTGATTTGCGGTGTACTCTGCGCCATAGATGATGCCGGGGGGGTTGTTTCCACGCCCACAGGGCTGCTATACAATGCTAGATCGCAGGTGGCTTTGTCAAGATTCCAGATCGTAATGTCACTTGTACCCGTGCCACCGGCCATACAGAGTAAGGTCGGCTGCGGCCCTTGTTGTGCTTGTTGACTTGCTCGCGTGGTTCGGACTAGTGGATGCAGCAAGATACGCTTCACCGGACTAGCTCCACGAAATCCCCAAGATCGAAGACGCACTTGGAAGCGTAGGTCCCAGAGATCCAAGATGCCGTTGGTAGTGCCTACCAGTAACCAGTGTCTTCGGCTGTCCAAGCAGAAACAAGTCGGTGTGCCATGATGCACTGGATTGTCTAGAACGTACACAATTGTCATGGTGTTCAGATCAACGGCATAGATCTGCGAGGTGCTCGTGGCAAGCATGATGATGGACTGACCATCTGACTTGTAGTGCTCACACCAAACCACATGCGTGTCCTTATCTGGCAATTGCCACACCCGGATTGTCCGGAGCGCGCCATACTTGAGAGAACCTTGAGCTGTTTCATTAACCTCAACTCTGATCACATGTACACTCCCGTCATCAGCTGTGCTAACAAAGCAGTGAGTGTTTTCGACAAAGCACAAACTTGTGATCTTGACGCCATTACCATGCTTGTATACTTGCTTGGATCTATGCGCCAAGTTTCTCTCGAGACGAGAGCAATCCCAGATCCTCACAGTGCCATCGTCAGAACCCGTGATAAAGAATCGATGATCAGGTGAAACAGCTACACGACGAACAGCTCCTTGATGCTCGCCGAACATGGTCACTAGTGTACCCATGGGATGAGCGTGATTGGTGTGCGGTGTGTTTGAGGTACCTGGTGGCGATCTTCGTGCATGAAAGGAAGTCACTCTGCGGCCGAGGTCTATTGAGCTTGGTGAGCCTGTTCGTAAGTGATGCCCATTGAGATGCTTCAACACGTCCGGATCTCTCCCAGCATATGAGTGAGCCTCACGAGATCTCACTTGGCCACCTGGATTAGGGTTCGCGCGACTAGAAGTTGCAGTAGTCTGACTTTTGTGAGTGACTTCCACCTCCCCTAGCGCGGTGGTTTCCGAAGTACTAGTTTCTGCGATCGCTTTTGATTTTGTTGGATTGCGCTGCATGAGCGTCATTGCACTACCCTTTCGCGAGAGTGTATGATTGTGCTTCGGATGCGCAAGACCTTCATCTGAAGACAAGATCGAAGAGGTATCGTTTGTATCGATTGACCCATTTGTCGCTCGATTGTGTAAGGTATGCTCGTGCCGCGGCGGAGGGGCCCAGGTCACGCTACTCCGAATCGAAACAGTTCTGCTTGCAACCTCATCTAGTTCGGATTCCCGCAAGCTGGATTCTGAGGATCTTTGATGACCCCGACCTTCCAGGGGCTTCGAAGCCTCGTCCAAAGCGTCAGCTATCGTCTGTAGATGAGGCACAAGCTTGCATTTCTCAGCTGATTTTGTCTGTGGCATTGTCTCATCCTGCTGATCGAAGAACACAGTCTGTACTTCGACCTTGGCATCTGACAGTACAATCTTCTCATCGTATGGTATTTTCTGTATGATCGGCGTCTCTCGTGAACTTCGTTGTGTCGCACGCCAGATGTAAGCGCTCAACGCCATGAATTTCATATCATCGTCTGTACTCATTCCAGCATTTCGTAACTTGTTGACCCATTGGCTATCTTCCTCGTTCTTCGTCAGTCGTGATAATGCGTTAGGCCGCAAATCCTCCGCAGGTATTACAGGCATTTTATCCTCAAGGAAAAATGCAGGTAGCCGTTGCTGCACGCCTTTCCAAAATGTGCCTTTGTCCGTCTTGCCTGCCCATGCTCGGGCGAGATCAAGCACTTTCCTTGGTAAGGGTTTCTTAAGAGCATCGAGCAAGTCAACCTCTGCAAACGTCGCCGGGATCACCCTCAGATAAGGCTTGATGATTGGCTTCACGATACACTCGCGGTCTGCAATAGACAAGAATTTCGTAGCGCAGGATACAAATTGTGCAGTCGCTTCTCTGATCCAAGTATTTGGATGCATGGTAAAGCAAACAAGCAAGTCGATGAGCGCCCACAACCGGGAACGCTGGAAGAGACCCATTGAAGCCATCGTGGCCAGAGATCGGAGCACCTTCTCCACGACACACTCTTCGGAATCACTCAAGGCTTGAATCATGAGAGGAAGGATAAACTCCTCCAGATTGGTGCCACCGACATATACTGCGACTCCGACTATGGTCTCGAAGAAGGCACTCTTGAGTTTCCAGTCTTTGTCATTGAGGTAAGTGTTAAGATGGCTCAAGATTACGTCGTTAGCTTTCGCGGTACCAAAGAAGACGCACAGACTGGACACCGAGCTCAGAAATGCCCTCCTGACATTCGCGTCTTTATCCGTGAGCAATGCCTTTGTCTCCGATTCGAAGAAGCGAACAAGATCGACCCGTGCATCGTCATAGAGTTTGCGGTACGCGAGTGCAGATTGTGCTTCCATTTCGTTGTCGATGGGTGGTAGGGCGCCTTCATCTCGGAGTGCTTGCACAACGTCTAAAAACTTGGAAGCACTCTCGGCCAATGTAGCTAAGCAGGACGCATAGGTAGCGCGCACCAAAGGCGATGTTTTGGTGGAGGCGCGAAGCGTGAGCGTTTCCAGGCGCGGCAGGATGTACTCTGGAAAGATGTAGGCATTCGCTGGAGAAGTCGAAGGTATCATTGCGAGCTACACACGTTAGTCTACTGCAAGAAGTAAACTGATAGACAAACACGTACCAGCTGAGTCAATGAGCGTAGAGCAGCCACTCTACATATGTCCGAGGTGTCGTGTAACAATGACATAAGGTATGGAAGAACCCTGTCCATTTTTGCCTCATCTGTAATCCTCTCACTGAATGCTAGCAGCAGCTCACACGCTCTGACACGAGCTGTCGATCGTGCAGTGCTTCTAAAGGCAGATGTCACGATCGTCAGGAAGATAAGGGCACCGTCATTGCTATGAGGTGCCTTGCGGTAAGATATGGCTCCTGGTCTGTCTGGAAGATCCAGGTGGAGAGGAAATAGCTGATTAGTGCCTTTGAACTCTACGAGAGAATGCGCGCCAGTACTATCCTGCTGATTTGGCCAGCCAAGCAAATAGGATATCTTGTCGAAGTCGTAGTATACACGATCAATGCGCTCATCTGATTCACCAAGATTTGCGTCTGCCGAGGTGATGGGATTGAGACCTGAACTTGGGTCGGTTATAAGATGCATGTACTGGTGGAGGAAGCTGTAGAAGTAGTCTGGAAAAGCCTTCTGTCTCCAAAAGTTCAAGTATTCATCGGCAGAGTACCGCGACTCTGGCTCGAGCTTGATCATGTGGGTTACCATCTCACGGATATCTACATCCTCGATACGATTCAGGTGTATCTGTACTGGGTCGTACTCCTTAGTACGGTACTTGAAGAGCTGACTTAGGCTGAAGATGGGAGTTTCGAGGAAGAGTTCGGCAATAACACATCCAACGCTGAAGATGTCCATCGCCCATGTCACACCTTGATCGCTTCCTTGCTCTCCTGACGCCAGGAATCGCTCTGGTGCTAAGTAGCATGTCCTTCGGCCTGATATGTCGAAGAAGAATGAGAAATCGGCTGGGTTGTCCTCGGGGAGATAGGTCGGTTTGAAGGAGGACGAGAAGTCAGTTAAGTACAACCAGCTCCATGAAGTCACCAGGACATTCTCAGTCTTGATATCACCATGATACAGCTCTTTGGCATGACAGTCACGAACAGCACATAGCAACTGAAAGGTGAGCCACTTCTTCTCGATGTCTTCCAAGAATGGCCTGGTACTGAGCCGGTCGTAGATTGAACTATAGACATATTGTCTCACAAGATACCCGTTGCTGCTTGTCTCGAATGTGCGATGATATCCCAAAGCATTTGGAATGCTCATGAGGATTCGCCGCTCACGGAGAATAGACTCGATATATGAGGCGAACTTCAAGCTGGAGTATGGCTTCATCACCACTTTTGCCACCACGAGTCCATCCCGATGCTTGGCACGGATGGCCTTCATGAAACGAGCATCACCCAAGGCCTTTTCGTAAACCAGATCAGACAGCTCTGGGGCATCGATGCCAGCAGAGCCAGCGGAGAGTGTCGTCAGGGAGTATCCTTGCCCCATCTTGGGCGATTTCTAGGATAAACTATGTGCATATCCTAAGGATATCGCGGCTTTAAGGATCACTGATGTCACAGAGATGAGTATAGAGAGCTTTGCCCATCTTAAGTGCTGTCTACAGGAGAAGGTGTGATGGATGTCTCGCTGTCTTGAAACAGCAATGATAGTCACGTGAGCGCAGGGTAAGGGCGAGTGCGCTGCATTCAGTGTGGGGAACCATGACAGAGACATCATTGGAGACGACATTCTGTTGACACCAAGCACACGCACACACACACGACACATCACGACCGGACGAACTTGCCTATTCCGACAGATTTGAAACACTGCTCTGTAGCCAAAGTCTCACTCACCTGGTATCTGTGGTAGCACGTGCCACTTGGAATCCTATCGCTCGTACCACAATATCAGTATCTGAACTCCTCAAACAACATTTCTTCCAACCTACCACGTCAATCGCGCACGAAAGAGCCAGGTGGACCGAGGTCTAGCCAAGAGTCAATATGGACGTGAAAATGGAGGACGCAGAGAAAATGTCCGAAGTCAGAGAAGGCACTCCAGTGCCGGCGACAGAAGCACCAACTATTGGGGTTCTTGATAGCTGGATCGATAGCCTGATGAATTGCAAACAACTCTCGGAGACCGACGTGCAAAGACTGTGCGAGAAGGTATGAACTGTCCGCTCGACGACCGGGCAGAATCCTCGAACTCTCAGATACACTTGTTGATCAGATCAACACAGGCACGCGAGATTTTGCAAGAAGAGTCCAACGTGCAGCCTGTGGTATGTGGACCACAATATTAATGTCAGAATACACAGCTCACGGCACACGTAGAAATGTCCAGTCACTGTCTGTGGAGACATTCACGGTCAATTTCACGATCTTATGGAGCTATTCAAAATCGGAGGACCAAATCCCGACACGAACTACCTTTTCATGGGCAAGTACCATGCATGGTATGCCAAGAAATGCAACTCTGACATATTGCCAGGTGATTATGTCGACCGTGGATACTTCTCAGTCGAGACCGTAACACTCCTCGTTGCCCTCAAAATTCGATACCCTCATCGTATCACGATTCTCCGTGGCAACCACGAGTCTCGCCAGATTACCCAGGTCTATGGCTTTTACGATGAATGTCTGCGGAAGTACGGCAATGCGTCCGTTTGGAAGCACTTCACCGATTTGTTCGACTATCTTCCTTTGACGGCCCTCATCGAGAACCAGATCTTCTGCTTACACGGTGGTCTGTCTCCGAGCATTGACACGCTGGACAACATTCGTGCTCTCGACAGAATACAAGAGGTGCCGCATGAAGGGCCGATGTGTGATCTGCTGTGGAGTGACCCGGACGACCGCTGTGGATGGGGAATATCCCCAAGAGGAGCTGGCTACACGTTTGGGCAGGACATTTCAGAAGCATTCAACCACAACAATGGCCTCACCTTGGTTGCGCGGGCGCATCAACTGGTCATGGAAGGCTACAATTGGTCACAAGACAGGAACGTTGTCACGATCTTTTCAGCACCAAACTATTGCTACAGGTGTGGTAACCAGGCTGCCATTCTGGAGATCGACGAGCATCTAAAGTACACCTTGTGAGTTACCCTCATTCACTACGTCTTGAGTTAAGCTAATGATGAACACAGCCTGCAATTCGATCCATGCCCAAGAGCTGGGGAGCCGATGGTGTCAAGACGCACGCCAGATTATTTCCTATAGACCAAAAGATCCGGGAGGAAATGTTAGTCGTGCCGTACTTTTAGGCTAGACCGGTGCGATTCGCACGCACTTCGCATGCAAATCAATACAATACAACCTCAGGACGACACAGTGATGCCACTCAAAAATGCACGTAGTACTACCGGGCGTTGAGTGAGTCAACCCTCGAGCTCCCAGTAATACTGAATGATGAGTGATATGTGTCAATTATTATCTTGTGTCTACCTGTCGTCGAGTTCAACATCTCTTCTCCATTGCGTACTCGTGTCATTGACATACCTATTTGCCGTCCCCGGAGCAGCTGTAGAAGCAGCCACCACCGGCTGACTCTGGCCCGGCTCTGCCAGCACAATGCGACCACCAGACCATATCTCCACCTTCGCTTTGATAGCCTCCCCAGCCCGACTGATCGCACTCCAGATCACTCCCTCCCAAGCCTTCAGCCGCTCGTCCTCACTCTCCTCATCTCTTCTCGCTACACCGCCACCGCCGCTTCCATTCGCACCGACGACCGCAGCAGCCTCCCCACTTGCGTGCGCGCTGAACTGATATTTGAGACAATCCTTCACCGTGACGAGGCCGGTCAGCTTGCCATGGTACTCGACTAGGATGATGCGTGGACCCATCTTCTTGAAGAGCTCCATGACTGTTTCGAGCGGGATGCGCGGATGCACGGTTAGGGGTGTGGGATTGATGAAGCGGGAGAAGTCGAGGGTATTGGCGTTCGTGTCGGGGTATATAGAGGAGCCACGGGTGAGGGGTGGCGGGGAGGGACGTGTCGAAGTGTTCGTGTTTGGACTGGGGCCGTCGTTGTCTGCTTGTGAGGACGCAGGTATGTTCGTGTTCGTGTTCGAGGTAGTGGTAGTGGTGTCGAAATTGCAGATTGTCATTTCTGTCACGGCTGTATTCTCGCGCTTGGCGCGGTCAATGGCATATCTTAGCTCAGTGAGACCGATATACCCGACCAAAGTCTTGCTTGTGCGAGACTCGACAATAGGGAAACCTTGCATTGAGCTGTCCGACATCAGCTGCTCAACCTCATGCAAGGTGATATCCGAAGCAGGTAGTGTGCTAAGATGCGTTGTCATGACTTGCGAAACTGGCACGCCGAAGCTGTGCTCTTCCTTGTTGTCCAGGAAGGGGAACCCATTAAACCAGATCATGCGGTCGGCTATACCGCCATGGCTGAAGCGATCGCTAACGGCTTTCGTGACACCAACCACGATCATGGTGGGAAGGATATAGGTCAATGCGCCTGTGAGCTCAAACATGATGACGACAACGGAAACGGTGATGTGCATGATGCCAGATAGTGCTGCGCCGGCGCCAAGAAAGGCGTAGGTACCAGGGGTGATGCAAGGCACATCCGGAGCACAAGAGGCGAAGAACCGAGATGTCGGAAAAGCTTCATGAAGTGCTTGTACGAGAATTCCGACCATACGTCCGAATGTGGCACCGATGGCCATAGACGGTACGAAGATACCGGCAGGAACCTTGCAACCATATGAGATGATGACCAGAAACATCCTTATTACGGTCGCGAGGAGAAGCGAGAAGACGAGAGACCAGCGATTTGATCGACTATTTGTGGTCAGTACCATATCATAACAAGTCTCGCTGTACAGCTTACTTGCAAAGACCAGCATAGTCGTGGCCGTCCTTGCACTCTACAAAGAGTATTTCCATGCTCTCCGTCATATCAATTCTCAAGAACATATTTGGAAAGCAGATAAGTGCAGTGAAAGTGGCAAGCAGTGTTGCCTCAAGAATAGCATATTTCGCCAAATATTTCTTCCTGAAACTCTGGGCACGTAAGTTCCACTTGATCATGAACCCTCCGTATAGACCACCAAAGACTCCGAGTATGATATAAAAGATGATCTCAAAGAAATGCCAATCCTTATCATAAGTGACTTCAAACATGACAAGCTGGCCAGTACGAAACGGGTTCATAGCGGCGAGCACTGCAGTCGCTACCATTGCACAGAAATAGCTTCGCCACATCGTCTTTAATGGGAAATAGTTCGACATTTCCTGGACATGTCAATATATCGTGAATCCTGTCATTCTCAGCCTAACATACCTCCAGGGAAAAGAGCACACCACCAATGGGACTTCCAAACGCTACAGCGACGCCAGCAGCTGCACAAGCACTAAGAATCTCTCGTGTCTTTGCTGCATTGCGACTGTACTTCTCGAACATTCTTGAGATGACATTGCCTGTACAAACAGCATAATGCACACTTGGACCCTCCTTTCCAACCGATAAGCCTGAAGCAATAGCCAAAGGTAATCCAATCGACTTGATGAACAGAGTCCAGCCTCCCAGAAAACCTTTCATGACAAAGCCTGCAATGATACACTTGATCTCTGAGATACCAGAACCAGCAGCATACGGGGCGAATGCCTTGACAAGCCTCGCAGCAGTGAACGCAAAGAGTGTTGCAAAGGAGATGTAGAATAGATAGTTGAGTATGGACAATGAAGTCCATGCCCTCCACTCATCACATCCTTCTTCTGCTCCCCAACAACAGAAGCTTTTGTTCAGGTAGAAGCCCGTCGTGCAGTATCCCAGCTTGATGTCAGACAGCCATTCGGTGATAATGCTCAGGAAGGCAGCATTCAGCCCGATAGCTACACCAATGAGAGCAACAACGATCCAAGCCTGACCAGCATCATACAGCTCCCACACTCTTCTGCGCCACCCTATGCCACCTTCGCGCTCGAAAAATCCTGCCTTTTCCTGCGTCCGCGCACGCCGTCGTTTCTGTTCGCGCTCCGCATCCTCTATCCAGTCTATAGTTGTGAAGTCTTCATATCTTTTTATCTCTGCGATCTCCTCATGTTCTACCTCTGCCGCTGATATGGCAGGAACATCCCGACCGAGTTCGGCTTCACTTGCTGAACGATTGCTGCGGCGTGATCGGGCTGATCTGATGGAGACGAACGATGGTGCAATCGAGGCAGCGTAAGAAGGTCTTGGAGTGTGGTCTGGCCTGGCGGAGATATCCAAGCGTCCGTTCATGGCATTATGAAGACCGAGAGAGGATGTGCCGTCGTCCGATCAGTCCAAGTAGGATAAATGGCCGAGGGATACTGCTTCGAGCTCGTCGTCGTCGCCATTGGCCTCGATACTGCAAGGGTCTCCTCCGCACCCCGCATATGTTATCCATTTCATGCACGGATTCTCACCTCGAGCCTTGTAATCAAAGTCTCACGCCCTCGCTGCAGCTGTATCACGTCTCCCAAGCTGAAGATCACGCGTTCTCTACCTGTCATTTGGCGTTGCACCACTGACGGTATCTCGATCTACACAACACTCACCAACAGAACGCGCCATAGTCCACAATCGCCAGCATGCCTTATAACACTACTCCGATCACACCAACACAGGAAATCACTGGAACAGTGTCTCTTCCACGTCAGTCCCCAATATGATACAATCCAAGATCATTGTCGAGTGACTAAATTGTGTAGTGGCTCGAGTAAAGAAGATCATACACGCTGATGAGGACATTGGGAACTGCTCCAACAATGCCGCATTCGCCATAGCAGTGGCCACCGAGATGTTCATACAACACCTGGCAGAGCAAACACACAACGTCGTCAAGTCAGAACGGCGGCCGAGACGAAATATACAATACAAAGACGTCGGTATGCTTATCTTCACACGTCCCCGCAGAAGACTGTATACTAAGTAGCAATACAGCCAATGCAGTTGCACGAATCGATAACCTCGAATTCCTTGCAGACGTAGTGCCGAGAACGACGACGTATCGTGCTCACAAGGAGAAGACTGCCAAAAAGCCTGAAGGCATACTCAGTACTGGCCAAAGGACAATGGAGCAGATGACTCGGCCGTCTGGAGCGGAGGACGCAAGTGCTTATGACTTTGCTGATGGACCTGACTCCAATGCCCTCATACATGCACCACATACGAATGGCGATGCTTACATAAGTGATGGTGACCGGGCAGATTCACCGGAACCATCGCACGCGCAAGAGCCCAACCGGGTGGCTGCGGTGCAAGCAAGGCATACTTATGATGCAGTGCACGATGTTCAGACTATGTCAGAAATGGCAATGGAGGAGTGAAGAGTCTGTGGACACAGCCGAAAAGGATTTGTTGATTACACGACTACGGACAGCAAGGAATGACGCCGCCGCATACGCTATGTGACGGGTGTACCTGATCCGCCAAGATGGTGGTTTCTTCAGTTCGTCGCTTTGGAGCATGACAGTCATCTTGCCCATGGGTCCGAGCTTGCTGACTGAGTGAGTGTGGGAGAAAGCTGATTCTGCTGTCGCAGCTCAATCGTGGCAAAATGTTGTCACTCCCGGATATGTAGACTGATCAGAGTGACATGCCGGAGTGGTGGCATCTCGATCGATAGAGAGGCATGAGCGTCCGGTTACGAGGAGGGAGACCGCGAAGAGATGTGCTTGGTGAGGACGCACTAGATTAACTCCAGAGGTTGGTTTACCTTGTCGACCCTCTTGGCTGCAATGATGATAGAGTTCAGTCCAGCAGGGTGTTACTAGCTTCAACATAGAGAATCACGAAGCGTGCCAAGCAGCAATTATATAATATTATCAGCTTGCAGCATCGTCCCCTGCGACCACCTTCAGTGACTCGACCGTATTTATTATGAGCTGATATGGAGATAGGGAGATCCTCATGGTGAGACGCTAGTAATTAGTAGACACTACATTTGGAGAATACATGTATCTCGTCATCAAACTCTGCAACACATTGGCAAGCCTCGAGGAAGAGTCTGCAGACAAGAGCAGACTTGATTCAAATGAAGTCATGTTGTCAATGATCTTCGCTAGTCGTTTACCTGGTACCATCATTGATGATTGACGGCCGAGGTGATAAACCAGCGCTGTTCTCTTGTAACATCACGATTTTGCCCGACCCAGTCGTCAGCTGAGCATTGATTTCACATATTTTGGGACGGCCAAGCCAACAAGCTGGCGAACCATTCTCTTGCCGAGGACCTGATCACCAAAACACGCACTAATGCTGGAGCGTAGCAAGATGGGCACAATTGTTGTTCATTCGTGTTTCATTCCAAGTCTCGACATGCCGTCCACATCTGGGATTTCGCTGGCAATCATCGACGTCTTTAGACTTCTGGATATTTTTCCACAAGCACAAACACAACGCCCTTCCCACATCATGCCTCATCTTTTCATGCAAGACCGATGCCACCCACACATCATCACCGCTTCCCTTACGCCGAGGTGTCCATCTTGTCGTGAGCCTTCTTCGATGCCTTCCTGCCACTTCCGATCCTCTGGAGAATAGTCTCCCTGTCCTTGTCCAACTTGAGCTTGGTGACGACAACCTTTGATGGCGCAATTCCGAGGGGAACCGCTGATCCGTTCGACTTCTCCCGCGAGACACGCTCGATGTGGATCACGTACTTCAGACGGTACACCGATGTGACCTTGCCCTCGCGGCCTTTGTTGGTACCACGTGTGATCATAACTTCGTCGTCCTTACGGATGGGGATGGAGCGGACCTGTTCGACAAAATCCTGTTAGTCTTTTTGGGCTTGATACTGGTAATTCCATTTTGCGCAGTATCCTTGTGCCATTGTTCGTAAATGCAATGTTTCATATTCGATTCTTCTTCGACTACTTCTTCGACTACAATTCCATTGATCCAGACTCGGAGATGTGGTGATTCTTACGTTGTACTGTTCGCGGAGTTCTTTGCTGAGAGGTGCGCTCATGATAATGCGACGCACGCTGGAAGGAGCAGAGAAGTGAGCCTTGCGGGCCTTCCTTCTTGAGGAGTGTGTCTCTGCAGATCTGTGTCAATCTTTCTGTACCCAAACAGGCAGCATCCAGTACGCACCTGCGTGTGTCTTCATGATGAGGTCGTTGGGGATATGTCGTAAAGAAGTAGCGTAGTAATTGGCGTCGACACAAATTCGAACAGGTTCAGCGTGGAGTTCGCACAAATGTGAGCGGAATTGCTCAGTGAGGTCACGTGATAGCAGGACTCGCTCAACTAAGAAGGCTTAAGCGACCGCCAGCCAACCTTAGTCAGTCGTACCTCTACCGTCGCGATTCACCGCGCATCGTCATGCATGTGAAGTGAACATGCTACTTCACTTTGACATGAAGCCCTTCCGTCTCAAAGCAGACTGATGACATACCTGTTGCACCATGGCCGGCCGGAGCGAGTATGGCTATAACGGCTATTCTGGTCAAGGATACTCGCAGCACGTCAACCAGCCAACCACCAACTCTACTCAGCAGAGCTTAGGGTATCAATATCTACAGCCTCCGAGCAATTATTCTGATGCGACATCCGGCGATTACTTCTCAGGCAGGAGTGTGGTAGCTCCGAGCACTGGTCGAGTCCCTCAAGCGACCAGCGATAGCTACAGCAATCGTAACACTTACGACCCCAACAGCAGCGGACATCTTGCCTACGGAGGTACAGGCACTGCTCGTCAATACGCTTCACCCACAATCATGGCTCCTCAACCAACGCATGCGCATGCGCAAACTCAGCAGTCATATGGTGATAGCAATGCAGCACGCTTGGCTTACAACTACCAGGTAAACCGTGCGGAGAACTCAGCCTCTGTAAGCTCAGGGCGGTCGACTGCCGCTCCTCTCCATACTGGCTACGCTGCTCCTACTGCTCAGACGTCACGTTCCACCCTGTTGCAGACTCAAGAAAGGACGCCTGCCCCTCAAGCGTTACAACACGCGAATCAATACTATCAGCAGCCAACCCATGTGCAAACAGTTTATGATGGTGGTGCTGATGGTGGTGCTCAAGCAGCGTCAGCCTCACACTATAGTACAGGTACTGGTACACGACAAGTTCAGAAAGAGACTAGACCTGTAGTCGACACCACGAGTCACCGACATCTGCCCACGCCGGAGACTACAAGTCAACGGCGGGCCGAATCGACCACAACTGCACAAACAGTAGATCCTACTCAAGTCTACGACCCATACCATGATTGGCAGAGAGAACATCAGCGTGCCGAGGCGGAAGCTAAGAAACGCGCTGAGGCTGAGACCAAACAGCGCATCGAGATGGAGGCTAAGCAGCAGGCAGACTTGGCGGCGAAGGAGCAATCCGAGGCAGAAACAATACAGCGCGCAGAAGCAGAGGCTCAGCAGCGTGCGTCAGGACTGTCAGAGCAGATGACAGCCGTCACAGCAGGGACGTCATCTACACAACCAAAGAAGAAGGCAGCCAGGAAGTCTGACAGTACTGCCCCGAAGCGGGTTCGCAAGAAGAAAGCAGATAAGCAACCTGAGAAGCAAGATGAAGCCCAAGCTGCAGCTTTGACACTACTACAAGCTGCAAATGGCAGTAGTGGTGACAGCCAAAGTGAGATACTGCAAGAGCAGATGCGTGAGATGTTCAAGAAAATGCGCGAGTTTAACGCGCTCGACCCCGATATGCTTGGGAGACTTTGGCAGGAGGAGCGAGATAACCACATAGGAGGACAATCCACAACGACAATAACAACAACGAAGGAGCCAGAGACGAGCGCACCACAGTCTAAGCCCAAGTCGAGACAGACCGCCTCGACGAAGGCTTCTACAAACGTTGGGATTGGGAACTCTACAATACAGCAACCACGACCTTCTTTTTCACACATTGATGCGAGTCCAGCTACAAAGGTTTCTGAGCTAGCATCAACAGCAAAGCCTGTACCGAATCAAGCATTCCCAGCTACGGCACCTTCTACTACCGCATCAGCCGCTCAGCCTATATGGCCGGCTGACAAGAAAGCAACTCTTGCGATTAAGGCTGCTGAGTTATTGAGTGCAGCGAATTCTGGCAAGACAATAACTAGTGTAGAGATAGCGGCACTTCTTGACAAAAATCCAAGCTACATTGAACTTTGTGAGCAGATACAGGGTCGAGGTCTTACTGTCGACCGAGCCAAGCTCGCCAAAGCACTTCTGAATGCGGTCCCTGACATCAATCGCCATCGTACGGAGAAGCCCGCGAAATCCACCTTGCTCGACGGCGCTCCTGTCGCGAGTATGCAGACAAATAGTAATAGTCTCGCACGCCTGATGAATGGTCAAAGTCTTGTGGAGACCAATAATACTGCCGCGCCTGCTGCTGTTGATGGTGGGAAGAAACGCCGGACATCGAAGCAGAAAAAAGCGAAGCAGAACGAGAACGTCAAGGACTCCAATCTCGATCCACAGCTAGAGGGCCTTGATGCCGTCAAACACTTCGTCGCCGGGCAATGGCAGCCGTCAGCAGGTACTGGAGAAGCAAGCACGAAGAAGCCTCAAAAAGCCAAGGTTCGACCGTTGGCGGCGACTCCCGTCTTGACAAAAGAAGGTCAGGCTAGGAAACGAACCTTTGCAGACCTCGTGGATCTAAGTCGTGTCGACTCCGACGAGGATATGGTAGACGATGCACCCTTCGCGAAACGGCTGGAGACTGAGCCATTACCTGCGTTCGAGACAGAGGAACCAAGACTAGAAGAACCAATTCAGCTGCCCACTCCACCTCCGACAGATTTTGCGCCTACGGTACCAATCATGCGTGGACCACGGCCGGCAGGATTTGAACTCGCACAAGTGAATGCTTCCTCTTCTTCCGTTGCCCCAAAACTAGTGTCGCCACAGACTGTCTCGCAACAGCAAATTATACCACGACAGCAGGGTATTCCTTCTGCGCCACCACAACCGGTATCTACGAGACCTGCTGTACAGCCACCTGTACCGGTGCCGCTACCCACTCTTCCACACCATATGACGACAATGGCAAAACCTCTAGATAGATACAAAGCAATCAGACGCTCCTCATACGATCCTAGGACTATCGCGCGAGATGTACTCCTTGCTTCTGGTCGTCATCCGGATATGCGTCATCTCAACGCACATCTAGAAATCCTCAAACGGACGATGGATGTCGACGTTAATGCAGACCTCGGCACATTCAGGTGGGATCTGGCTGATCCAGGTGGCCCCGCGCCAGGGTCAGGAGCAGAGCTCCCGACTCCTCTAGCTATCGAGGTGCACAATGACGCTGATGATGAGGATGACTCCGACAACGACAGTGTTGTTGGTGGTGCCGGCTCTCGGCACGCTTTACGTCAAGCTATTGGTGTGGATGGTGCTGCAAGTTTCGAAACCGCCGGACAGCGTTCTCAAAGCCATAAAAAGAAAACCTTACCTTTGCAGGACGGACACGGTATCCGCAGGCGAGGACCTGGTCGACCTGCCACGGGAAGTACTCCGGTACAAGCCGGCACTCCTACAGGAGAATCACCGCGAGGCTATGCTGCTCTTCGTGCCCAGCAAGCGCAACTCGACGAGAATGGGCAGCCGATCAAGAAGAGAGGCCGTCCTGTTGGTTGGCGCATGCATATGATGAAGAATGGACCACCAGCTGGCACTGGTACTCCTAGTAAGCTTACCAAGACCCAGCCAAAGCCACCATCACCTGGACCGGAGTATCAGGTCTTTCTGTGCGACTGGGAAGGGTGTCGTGCTGAGCTGCATAATCTTTCCACTCTCCGGAAGCATATCCACAAAGTTCACGGCAAGCCATCTGCTAATGGAGACTACAAATGCGTCTGGACAGGATGTGCGAAACCTTCCACTAACATGGAGGGTGGTCGCTCTGTTACACGCTGGACACACTTCTCATCGAAAGTGATAGATCAATGGAAGCAACATGTGGAGAAGAAGCACCTCGAACCGATTGCTTGGAAGCAGGGAGATGGTCCAGCCGGTGGAGTGTCTAGCGCATCTGAAGCAGAATTGTCCGAAGCTTACCTCAGTGATGCTCACGGCCGACACTTGACACCTCGAGTTGTCGTACCTGCACCGCCCACAGCGCCAGCATCTGGGCCCGCAAGAAGTAACGCACATGAGGCAGCACTCGAAGTTGAGAGGGAAGCTACAAAGAGAAAACGTGCTATCGGGGTGGGTATTGACAAGGGTGGTGCACGACTCGTGAATGATAAGAGGAGGCAAGGCTTTATCGATGATGATGATACAGCCATGGTAGTTGACAATGACGAATGAGCATGGTCAGATATGAGGAAGTGGTTCAGTGTACAAACATGGAGAGCATGGAAGCCATGTTCGCTGGCGGCATGAAGATTTCATGATCCAAGATTTCATAATCCACGTGCTGAGCGCTTTGTATAGCGCTTTACCATAACTACACCCCGAACGCCTTTGATATCCAGCAACCTGAACAACAATCGTGCCATGGTCAATCATATCCATATGCTTTCCCTCTTCGCCCAGAGTCTCACCTGCCCTCAAATCCAGCTCATGCCTTTGCTTTCGCGCCTGTCGTGGTATCTGCCTTCCTTTCCGACGATAATGGTGAGTCTTGGTCGTCCTTCGCGTTGACCTCAAGGTAGTGGTAGGCAATAATGAGGATCATGGCTGCGGAGCCAAGAAAGACTGCTAAGCTGTGTAGGTCGCCGTCGGAAATCATGATTACGATCTGGTATGTGTAATCGGGTAAAGCAAGTAGTGATGACACTAATGCACGGGGGGAATCGTTGCGGACGAATCGATCGCTCGCTTGTGTCGAAGCTTGGCTGGTAGTGTTTCAGATTGTCGGAGCAGGAGAAAGGTGTTCTGTTTCAGAGTTAACTCCTGGACCTGACCTAGTCTGGTATTTTCCGCGAATACTCACCAGAAGTGGGATAAACTTTGATTTGCGTGTACAACTGATGGTGCAGGGCTGTGGTAGAAGATCAGGTACGCATCATGTCGACACCTTGCTGTCGCTCCACCATTAGCGATCGAGCTGGACCCTGAATCTCCAGACTCGCTCGCCGGACTTTTCAGTCGTCACCACACACCAAGTAACATCACTACTTCTGCCACTGCTCTGCGCGACAACGGCCTCGCTACCATACCGATTCATCCATCACACCCTATACGCTACGACTGGCTTAACATCCACTAAAAACAGGCGTTCCGGCGGCTCTCCGAGTACTCTCTAGAAAGAGCACACGACAAAGCAACCTACCCTTCCTATTATCCTCGACCACACCTACCGCTATCATGCCTCCCAAAACGCAGCCCAAGGGCCCCAAGATCGTGGTCGACAAGACCTTCGGTACGCCACCCAGACAGCCTCCCTAGCCCCCAACCCTGTTCGACTAATCTCCATCGTCCCACAGGCATGAAGAACAAAAAAGGCGGCGCCGCCCAGAAACAGATCAACGCCATAAAACAACAACAAGCCTCCGGCGGCTCCCCCGACGACAAGCGAAAACAAGCCCTGAAAGACCAAATCGCGAAAGACAAGCTCGCTGCAGAAAAGGCCGCCAAGGAAGCCGCCGAACTCTTTAAACCCGTGCAGGTGCAAAAGGTGCCGTTTGGCGTCGACCCCAAGTCTGTGCTGTGTCAGTTCTTCAAGGCGGGCAATTGTGAGAAGGGGAAGAAGTGCAAGTTCAGTCATGACTTGGCGATAGAGCGTAAGGCGGAGAAGAAGAGTCTGTATGGTGAGGGCGAGGCAGGTGAGGGTGGGAAGGATGGGGAGAAGAAGGAGGGAGAGGAGGATGTGCGGATCAAGGACGACATGGCGGATTGGGATCAGGAGAAGCTGAATGCGGTTGTGTTGAGCAAGCACGGCAATGCAAAGACGACGACGGATAAGGTGTGCAAGTTCTTTGTGGAGGCGGTCGAGAATGGAAAGTACGGCTGGTTCTGGGTATGTTGGGTCACGGTCCCTAAACCCGTCCGCTAAGCTGACACACCACCAGACATGTCCCAACGGCGGCAGCGAATGCAAATACAAACACACACTTCCCCCGGGCTTCGTCCTCAAAACCAAAGAACAGCGCGCGGCCGAAAAAGCCGCCATGGACAAACAAAACGCAAACGCCCTCACGCTGGAAGACTTCCTCGAGTCCGAACGACACAAGCTCACTGGGAAACTGACGCCCGTCACGCCTGAAACGTTCGCCAAGTGGAAGAAGGAGCGCATGGACAAGAGGGCTGCGGAAGAGGAGGCGCGGCGGCGGAAAGAGGAGAGCGGGCGGGCGATGTTTGAGGCTGGCGATTACGAACTCAGTGAGGATGAGGATGAGGAGGAGGATGATGGGGAGGATGCTTGGAATATGGAGGCGTTGCGGAGGGAGACGGAGAGGGCGAGGGAGGCGAAGGAGAATGAGAGGTTGGCGAAACAGGGGATATATGTGGAACAGGAACAGTCTCCGCCGGATGAGGATGATGGGGACGATGGGGGCGAGGGGAGTAGTAGTGTGACGCATAGCAATGGTGTCAATGGTTTGACGAATGGGTCGTCATAAAAGAGGACTTCGAACTCTTCGACTCGCAAAGCATGACGGACAATACAGCATTGCCATCAGATTGATATTTTCCAGAACATGTTCTGCTATCTCATGCTTGTCGACATCTGACGGCCCTGCCGTCCGAGCCCTGACCACCAATTCAGCGCACTGCCATGGCGAGAGCCAACTCGAGATTAATGTCCTGCCAAAGTCCTGTCCACCGCTTCAACCTCATCTCCAAAGACATTCCTCATCCATCGGCATCGGCGTGACCCTCTCCAATTCGCCCCAACTCTGCTCCATCAAGTCCAAATCCTCCTCGTCCCTGGTGCTCAGTCCAAAACTGACTCTTGAGCTCTGCCGGGTCAGCTTGCCTTTTAGCCCATTCAGCGCGTCACCCAATCCGGTATCATGCAGACTGGCATTCGACCCTTTCGGTGCCCCTTTCGGCGCTGCAAGCAGATCCGTTGTATCGAATGCATCGCTGTCCGATTGCCCAGAAGACCGCGCTTTGCCCTTTCCCCGCCTTATAGCCTCCCGCTGCTGCACCATTTCCAACTCCCGATCAACAGCCTCCTGCCTTCTTTCCGCCACATCCTCCCTTCTGACCTCCTTCTTCAGCGCCTCACTCGCTCTGATCAGCCCATCAATACTGATAGCATGATCCGTCATCTTCTGATTAATATACGCATACACCTCCGCCGGGGACTCGCACATCAGCAACCTTCCCTCATTCAGCTTCAGCAGCGCCAGCGCCACCTGAAACAGGAACGTTGCGCCGTCGTTGAGGCAAAACAAGACGTCCCAGACGCGGAACAGTGCTTCAGCTGATAGGCAGTCTGTGAAGATGGAGAGGAACCATTGGAACGTCACGGCTTCAAGGTCGATGCTGAGGGTTTCGAGGTGCGTGGAGAGGGCGGGGAGGACGGCGGAGACGTATTGCCGGAGGACGACTTGGTCGGCGCGAGAGGTGAGAAGGGAACTGTTGAAGTATTTGGGCGGGAGGATGTTTTCGATTATGGAGGTGAGGATCCAGAAGGCGTCTTCGGCGGTGGGGACTAGGAGGAGGAGGTTCGCGGTGATGAGGTTCATGCCTTGGCAGTAGCCGATGTCGGGGTTGCGGCGGGCGTAGGCGAGGAGGACTTCGTTGAGCTTGGTGATGCCGAGGCCGGCGCGGAAGAAGATATTGTCTGTGAGAGTGCGGGTGATGTCCATTTGGATTTGCTGGACGATTGTTTCGTCGTTGAAAGTGCTGTTCACGAGTTCTTCATAGTAGCCTGGAACACGCATGGTCGAGGCGCCACAGCACTCTGCCCAGATCTTTGCACGATAGGTGACAGGAATGCCTCCAAGTACGAGACTGCGAAACTCGTTTCCTTTGGCACGACCTACCTTGCCCTTGACGCCTAGTCCGGCCACGCCAATGACTTCGCCGTCCAGCAGCATGGTCTCAGGCATGTGGTTACTCTTCGATCGTAAGCCAAATGCGAAGCCTTGCTCACCCTCACGCTTGCGTCCCACACGCACTTTACGAAGGAATTCGTTCCATTTGATGACCTTCTGGCGCTGGAGCGCGTCATGTACATCATTGACCTGATCTAGTAGAGCCTTTACAGGATCACTTGAAGACGACGGTGGACGAATGTCATGCTGAAGTGTAGCAGAAGCAGCAAGATCTGCATGGTCTGAAATCACTTCGGGTGCCGAGAGAGCTGAAGTTGTCCCGCCCATAGATAGGCTGCTTCTCTTCTTCGACAAGGATGAATTCGGATCTGCTTGGGAAACAGCTGGCGCCTGCTCCTCCGTAACCTCCGTGATCGGAGCCGCAGCAGGAGTATGTGAAAGTAGTTCACTACCAAATACAGATAGACTCAAATAATCTTGCCACCTCTTTGCGGGCGCATCATCAGCATCTTCCGTCGATAGTGGAGTTTCGGGTCTTCGCTTCGATGTCGTACTAGGCGTTTGGCTGAGAATGCTATCATTGTCTTCCGAAGGTTGTCGTGCGGACATGACGGAGTGGCGGTGATTGACAGCAGACTCCGCTTGCGTAGGTTGAGCTTTGCTGGGAAGAGCTGCTGCTGCCTCGTTGTGCCGCCGTCTGCGACGCTGATCATAAATGAAGCCGAAGCGATCAGTCATGAATTCAGTCCTTGAGTAATTGTTATACTGCATCAGTGTAGGCGGAAGCTTCTCATCAGGAACAATAGCGTCCATCTCCACCGGACCTAGGTTGCAAGCTGCATCTTCTGATGTCACTGGACTAGGTGGACCAAGCATGTTTGCTGCCGAGCCCTTCGCAGTTGTGTTTGCGCCTGCAGGATTAATAGCCATGTTTGGCTTGACTTTCGATGCTTTCCAAGGCTTCGAACCTGGTACAGAGACAGTACTTGCTCTGCTACGCGTCTGCGGCTGGCCGGCCTCTTCAGGTAGTGTGCCAGCCACCATCCGAAGCGCCCACGAAGCTATCGATTGTGAAGAGACCGTTGACGTTGAGCCAGTACCACTGTCAACACGAGCTCGAGTTTCGGATGTGATACTTTCATTGCTGCGCGTTTGGTCAGTAGCGGATTCTAGAGTCTTGCTCGCTCCGTGCTTGTCGCGACTGTTGTTCACGATATGAGAATCATGCTGCGTTTGTCCTTTTCCACCATGAGATCCAGCAAGCGTGCTCGAACGACCCCCTCTCAGTTTATCACTACCACCATAACCGAAAAGCCCTTTCCATCCTCTTGTTGTTCCCGACTTCGAGGTGCCAGCACTCTCGACAGAGACTGTGGAAATAGCATGCGGCGGTACGCGCTCCACAGCCCGTCTGTGGCGCACCATTGTTGCATCCTTGTCCAATCCCGCTTCCTCCCCAAATGTTTGATTCCGCCCAGGCTGTAATTCATCACCAAGTGCCTCGATCAAACGATCCCTAATGCTCGCCTCCGGCCTCGCCCCCTGATCCTTCGCCTTCCTCAATTCTCCCCCAAACTCCTGCGTCTCATCCCGCGCTCTCAATTTCCGCAGTTCCCCAAGCCTATTCTCAATATCCATGTTTGATACCTCGCACTCTCGTAGCATTTTCCTCAACAGACTCTCCCTCTCCTCCGCTTTCCGCTGCAACAGTGTGATCTCTGCATCTCGCTGCGCCAAGTCCTGCGCCAGTTGTTTGACCAAAGCCACTGCACCCGTCTTCGCTAGTAAGTGCTCGACATGCTCATCACTTTGGTGATGCAGCGTTCCCGGCACGTCCCGAATATTCCGCACAGTATCGTCGAAGAGAGCCGGCTCTCCATTCTGACTTGCAGAGGGTGTAAACAGCCCGGCAAGCGTTGGCGGTATCGCTCGTACTGTGGCTGAATCAAGCTGGACTTTTGGCGTAGCCTGTTCGAGGATGTTGTCGATTGTACTAGGAGAGTTCTCCACCGATGGGGATAGAGATGGGAAGGAGGTGAGACTCTGTTCGTCCGATGCTTGAGGCTTAGGAGTTCTTGGTGGCCCGGGGCGGAGGGAGGAGTTCGAGCGGTGCGTTTTGGGCTTTATGCGGACAGTACTCGATCGATGCGAGGCACTTGACAATGATGAGTCGCGGCGAGCTGGTGTGCCGCCCGGAGACTCCATGATATGCTAAGCACGTCTATAGACTCATACATTTGGTCCAGCCAATAAGTATAAGTCGCGAAAAGTGTTGAGGATTATGGGTGTCGTGTGACAAACATTCTAATGGAGGACGGATCATGCGGAGGTGGATGAAGGTGAAAAGGGGGACTCAAATCACGCGGAAAAGTCGCCGAAGGCATCACCTTCTTTCAGAGTAGCACTTTGTCCATGTCCATCACCAATAGAGCTTCTGTAGTAGAGTACAATATCTCCCTCTCATACCACTTCTCCTAACATGCACGAGACAAGCTGTCGCCGAATGCACAACCTTTCACACGATGTACCATTACCACATTCCACCTATCTCACCTCGAGGTTTCAGACTTGCTTCATTGGACTGCCAGGTCGATTGCCACTGCCATGCTCCCTTTCTTGTCTCTCATCCCTGTAGATGTCACTAAGAACCTTGGCTCGCATCTCCTGGAACGCCATCATGGAGTCAGAGGCAGCGTCGATGAGCTCGAGCACTTTCTCAGCATCATGCAGGTGTTTCTTGACAGCAGAGTCTGGTTGACAGAAAGTGCGCAGCGACATTTCCTTTGTGACAAGTATCAGCATACCTTGCCCGTCATCACAAGAGCTACTAAGGCTTACCTTTGCCAGAACCTTCCAAGCTGCAAGGACTGACACCAGCTTGACGTTCGAAAAGGCATTTACGCCAGTGAAGTGAATTGTGTTCATGTTTAGCACGACGAGATCCCTTTGTGTAGCAAGATCATAGCGAAAACCAATGACCTAGAGACAATACATCAGTCAAGTGACTGTTCAAAGAAAACGCTATGAGAAGCACGATGTTCCGCCCAGCGACGAAAACGACATACCTGGGGGCGACCTCTACTCTTCCAACTCTCGACAATCTTCTTCACGCTTTCGGTGCTAATGCGTCCATACTGAAACTCGCTGGTGATGAACCTGTTACATTCGACAGTGACGAGCAGTTCAAGCTGCATGTAAAAGTCACCCTGGCTGTATGGACTGAGCGTGACTGGAAAGGTGCTTGGCTGAAGAGGAAGTTCGCTATGACCGGAGAAGGTGATGTTCGGAATCTTGTCCATGAAGTCACGCGCATGGTCACGGAGTTGAGTGATGATGTGGCTTTTGCGAGGGGTTGGGTTGTCATCGACATTGCCGAGGAGTCCAGTCTCGCCGAAGAGTTTCTTGAGAGGCGACCTGACAATCATCTCACCAGTTTCGGGATCGATCGCTTCAACCTTGTAGAGCCGGTGGCTAGACTCGATTTGCTCCGGAATCGGCTTGAGTTTGGCACTACGTGCAAGAGATGTTCGAAGTGGCGAGATGCTCTTGCGCTTGCCGCTTGAAGTGCACGCCAATGACCCGCTTGTGCGCTTCCAGTTAGCTTCGGACAGGGAGCGCATCAGCAAGGATGGTTGTCTGGCGACGGTGCTGGCATAGCTTGCGTGTCTGTCGGGTGTCGAGTTTGTTCGGCGATGATTCGTGCTCGATTGCCTAGTCGGGGGTGTGGCATTGGAAGAAGTACTCTTGCGCGCTACGCCAAGGTCCTTCACAATGAATGACACTGGCTCGCCGGACTCATCGAAGCGATATGGCAAGAGGTAAGGGTTGGATTCTGCGATGCTCTTGAAGCGGAACGGACTAGTCGCACGTATCAATTTCGGCTCAAGAAGTGGAAAGCCAGGCTACTCACTGCTCTTTAGCGCCAGGTTTTGCCTGAGCTTCGTCCATTGCTGTTCGTGATGAGCCTGAAGCAAGGTTGGGTGCGTGTAAGCAAGATGGATTGACTTGTAGAAGTCGACATAGCGTGAATGTTCTTTGTTTGTTGTGATCGGCGTTGTCGAGGGTACGCGCGAGTCGCAGTGATAGCCAAAATTGAGCAGGACAGTTGAATCTGAAACACGGCTCTCTGAAACACCAGTACTACGAGTCAGGTGCCACATCATTCGCCGACTTGCTTCGTAGCAGGAAGTTCGGTCTTCGTGGACGCGCCATTTGCAACTTTGTGCTGGACATCATGCCTGCCGTTGTCTTCTTGATGTTCTCGGCTGAAAGTGCAGATGGTATCAGACTCGGCCGTGCTTTGGGGGCTTTGTTCTCGCGACACACACAGCTGCTGCTTTCGGGCTTGACAGTCACCGTAAGTGATGGTGGAGAGGTGGTTTCCGTCGTTATTTCTGGAGTCTGTGAAGCCTCAGGAGCCACATCCTGTAAGCGCATGTTCTGCCGTATGGACTGATGCATCCAATGATCTCGTCGCCTTTAGTAGGAGAAACCATCAGCACAAGCAGTGGATCATAGGCGAAGCACATCACCAAGCTGCCCAGCAATCGCCTTCGTCACCCATGCCATTGGCATAGTCTCTGTCCTCGACCAAATCACAGACAATGCTCAATGCTCCCTGAACACATTCGCCACCAAATTGCTCGGTGACTCGCTCGAGGATAAGCAGCATGCCTTCTGCATACTTGAGCAGGATAGGCAATCTCTCCACTACTCCAAGCTCAAACACGATGAAGTCTCGCAGGTCGGTTTGAGTACACGTGTGGCGAGAATTGTGTTGAGCTGAGAAATCTGGCTGTGTTTTTGACGAAAGGAATGTTTGCTCTTGCGGCAAGTCAATCTCAGGCACAGTCTCCAGGACTTGAGGCACGAATCGCATATTGTGGTTTATGTTGAATATTGAAACATGAAGTGTTCGAATTTGTAGATTTGGTGGAGTCAAGGTGTGCCGAAAGCAGATATTGCGCAAATCGCCAGGACTGGTAACCACGATGGAGGTCAACACGGAGTATTATGAATGCCGTGGTGATGTCGACTCGTGCCACCAGCCTTACTTCCGAATCGTCATCTCTGTCTTGCTCTCGCAATCAAAGTGATATTCTCGTCTCTTCTCCATTGCCTCGTCCGGTGCGGTCCCGCCTCCGCACCATCGCCTACTATCACCTGACTCTAGTCACCTGCACTGACCACTTTTCACACTCCCTTTTGACCCTCCCTCTTCAGCGGCTCAAACACCTCCGTCCACAGCTCACTCGCTTCACCCACGCCATATGTCATTGTCAGACCTTCCATTCCCGCTCCGCTCTTACCCGTCGCTTCCTCCACTTCTCCCATGACCTCAAGCATTTCCATGATTGTCTCAAGCCCCCACGCCTTCCCCACGGCCTGCGTGGCCCCAGCCTCAAGCGCCACATGTACTACATGGACATGGAGATGATAGTACGTTGGCTGATAATGTAGATACAGCTTCAATTGGTCGAAGTCCAGGGCAGGATAGAGCTTTGCGGTAGCGGCGAGCACGGAAGCGCGCAGGTGACGCAGCCAGGGCAGGTGTGATGGGCGCAAGTCGCGCAAGGAGTGCAGATCGCGGCGGTTGGGGAGGCATAGCAGATGCAGTGAGGTCAAGGTGCTGCGGTCCCAATTTAGGTCAGGTAGGAGGAGGAAGTCATCGTCAGTGTTATTGGAGGGAGGGGAGCGATACACGACATCTTCCTGCTCAGTGAGTCCGTCGAGGATATTGAAGACCCAATTGAGGCGGCCATCGGCGCGGTTGCGTTCGATGTAGGGCAGGATGTGGGAGCGGTAGATATCGGGAGTCTCGGTGACTGTACGGACGCCCTGTGAAGAATATTTGGCTATGTGTTTGGGCGTGCAGGGGTAGATGAGATTGATCTTGAGATTTGGTGGTGAGGGGCGTGCTGCTGTTGTACTTGGCTCAGTTGACGCGAGGTACCAGTTGTAGATGTCATTCGCCCCTAGATTGGCGATGGAGGTAAGGCATTGTGCAAAGGTTTCGAGGTCAGCCACGTCGGAGCTGAATGCAGCACGCTGAGAGCTGTTTAGCTTTGCTGCAAAACAGACTCTAACAATCCCAATGCTGATCTCACCTCCGCAATCAAGATGGCAGGCTCAGCTTTGATCTTTCCGAGGAGGGAGATACGACGTCCAGCTTGGTCTGGCTGCGATAGCAACTCGTTAGCATGGATCTATAGGCGGTCAGGGAATAGGAAGAGCCTGCCTTGATTGAGCATGCGCTCGAATTGGAAGAGAGGGACTAATGCCTCTGCCGCCTCTTTCGAAACCGGCGTGACTGTGGTGTCAGCCATGGTGTTGTGTATGTGAGAAATGTGTTTCAAGATGTTGTTGTTCCAGGTTGTTTGTAGACGAACGTCATCACCGCCAAGCATCACCTCTGCCGACTGTATCTATTTGTCATGCAGGAGAGTATCGGACAACACGCGATCACTTTGGTCAAACATCACATAGATAAGAGGAAATGAACTCGATGCCCCGGCATCTTACATTCACCTCCGCGCCACCGTCTTGCAGCTGATGTAGCTGCATTCATCCTTCTGGCTCCTCAGCATGAAACACACCACCGTCACATCCACCCAGCCAATCGCATACCTTCCCACCTCCCTAATCGACTTCCTCCATTTCCTCACCACAACTCCCAGCACCACCTCATCCACCCTCATCATAATCTGCACGTCACAATCCTCCTTCCTCTACGACCTCTCTGTCTCTCTCCACACTCACACCCAGCATCACTGTCCACACACCGACCTGAACCCCCAATCCAACCCCCTCCTCGAACGCACCCTCCGCATCCTCCTCGCTACATCCCGCGTCAAACTGGCATTCTGTCCCTCCCCAGCAGCGCTGCACGCTTACCTCGCCGCTCTGCCTTTGCGTCCGACTATTCCTTCATCAGCCTCGCCACCGATAACGGGCACCAGACGTGAAGCTGACCCACCCGTCCTTGCGCTGCTGAATATAGTGCGTCTTCATCGTGCGACGGCGGCGTATTCAGCGCAGGGGTTGAGTAAGGCGTTGGCGGCTGCGGTGGAGGTGGCGTGGGAGATGGAGAGGAGGTTGGTGCTGTTTGAGTATGCTGAGGGTGCGGAGGGTGCAGAAGCACCGGGGATGGGTTTTAAGGGGAAAGCAAGGAGGGGTTCAATGGATGTGGATGAGGATGCGGACGTGAGCGTGGCGCGGGGGGTTAGACTCTTGGAAACGAACAGGGAGGCGGGTGTGCGCATGGAGCTGGAGACAGGGGAGGTAGGAGAAGGGCGAGTAGACACCAGCACAGACGCCACACGCGAATCAGAGGCAACACAGCAGATGGAGAATGTGTGGACGGAGCAAGTGCCCATACTGGATGCGACGACGAAGACGTTTGGCAATTTCGGAGATCGTGGCTGGATGGGACGGACGGTGAGTGTTGCTGATGTGGCGGCGCGATGGTGCTCGTTTGCTGAGGTGCCGGTGTCTGGTTGGACGTAGGATGTGAGGATGGGATTGAGAAGGTGGGGAGGAGAACAGCCGGAGATGTGGTAATGATGTATCTCTGTACAGTAAAATATGTGCTATTTGGCATACATATATGAAGCGAGACACGAACACAAATACAATCATGCCTCAATCCCTCTCATATCCAAGATCATGTCATCTCGCGCACTCACAACTGCGCCTTCACCCCCTCACCACCAAGCTGCTTCCCAACGAAAGCGCTGAAATACTCGTTCAACGCGTTGACGGTGCCCTCTCCCTCCACAAGCTTAACCACACACCCGACATACCCATCCGGCCTGACCACAACCACGCCCGCCTCCCCGTCCTTGAATCCCATCTTCGCATGCGCCGCCCCCAAGCCCTTAACCTCCGGAACCCTAAAGTCCTGCTTATCGTCCGCAAAGATGTTGTCTCTGTATCTTGCCAACAGCTTCGGCAGACCGGCGTCGGCGCTGTTGTACAGGCTTGCATGGGGTGCGGCGAGAATGGTGGCGAAACTGAGGAAGCGCGAGTGTGGGTTGTGGAGTTCGTGATAGGATATGGTGTCGGCGTCGGGGCGGAGGAAGGAAGAGAGGTAGCTGTTTGGCTTGAGGGAGTGCGTGGCGAAGGATTCGAGGGCGGGGTAGCAGTTGGAGGATTTGGGGGAGCCGCCGAAGACGAAGATGCGGAAGGAGCCGTTCATGGGGATGGAGTTTTCTGAGAATAAGTTAGTGAGTAGGTTCAGGTATCAAATGTTCTGAATAATGAACATACCGAGATGAATTGGATTGGCATCCGTGACTCTTGTGACGGTCGCAGGCGCCAAGATTCTGCCTGTACGAAGCGTCGTCTGTTCCGGGTAGCGACGAAACAGTGAGTTCTGGCTTGCTGGATGGTTGTCTGGTGACCAGTTATACAAGTTGGGTCCGTACGCCACACCATATCCACTGGTGAACTCGCAACTCTCCTTGAATGTCTTGACGAACTCGTTCTCTGGCTCGTCGTTGTTGTTCGCTGTTGCTTTGGCAGCCCCGGCGACTTCCTCTGCTGCTGGCTGTCTTTGGGAGAATAGCTTTGCGTACCGAGCGTCAAAGTCGAGCAGGTTCTCGGCGATTTGCTTGCGCTCGGTCTGGTATGTCTTCAGAATGGCGCGGTCCGCGAAGCCTTGTTCGACATGATGAATTTTCCAGGACAGGTTTTGTGCGTCGAGGAAAGCAGTGTTCATGCCCTGTCCAGCTTTGGGCTATTGCGAAAGTCAGTAAAGAAGGAGTATCGACTTCGCAAGACTTACACTGTGAGTGTGGCAAGCATCGCCACCCAGGAGTACTCTCTCATCTAGAGTATACTTCTCAGCGATACCTTGACCGATCGGATAGCATGAGTACCACTCGATACGGTCCCAAGAAATGTGGTATGGCGCAAGGATCTTCTTCGCGGTCTGCTGTACTTCCTCTTCAGAGGCGAACTTCCGCGGGTTCCAGTCCTTGTCTGTGGAGGAAGCAACCTGGATGTAAAGTCTGACCATGTTGTCTTCACGGGGAATGACCATGATTGATCCATGGTCAGAGTGAATTGTGCATTTCATCTGATATCATAGATTAGCAGTATGCTCGTTCCAGCCCTGAAGCATGACTTACCTTGATATCAGGAAAGTTTGTCTGAACGACACCATCCATCACACCCCATACGTGGGCGATGGGGTCCTTGTGCTGCATCTGGATACCAAGCTTCTGACGGATGGAGCTCCTAGCACCTTCGCCACTGAAGAGGTACTTTGCTCGCACGCTTTCAACCTCATCGCCACCGACTTTCTCCAACGTGACACTGACAGGGTATGTCTCATCCTTGCCGTCATTCTCAAAGTCTCGAATCGACCATGGCCGCTGTACCGTGGCGCCATTCTTCTCGAGATCCTTGATGAACGTCCTCTCGATCAGACCTTGATGCAACAATGCTGTGAATGGGTATCGTGCATCAATGAACTGTGGACAAGACGCCCAGGTACCTGTCCTCCCGATACCTTTGCCTCCTGACTGCGGGTCCCAGAATGCAACCTCGTAGACACGAGCAGGCGTGTATGCCATGATGTCACGCTTCAGTCCCATGTTTTGCAGGAACTCCAATGACCGAGGCTGAATACCATCAGCACGGCCGGTGGGCGTAGGCTCAGGTCTGTTGTCGATGATCTTCACGGTATAGCCCCATCGTGCAAGGCATACTGCGAGGACCAGGCCGACTGGCCCAGCTCCGACAATCACAATGTCGACCTTTTGTGTGATAGCCATGACTTCACTGCAAGATGGATGATAGTGTTTTCAGTACCAGAACAGCTAGATAGCAAAATACAAGACGACTAGATGAGATATTCTAGATGAGATGAAGCGAATGGCAAGACAATGAAAAAGCAAGGGCACATCGACACTTATACTCAAAACATGATGACACTCCCAAGTGCAGGCCGGGTTTGGGGTCGGGAGTTGACACCGGAATTACTCCGACGCAGTGCCGCATAGAGATTCGGTAGAAGCGTTGTGGAAAGGCAACATGGCTATTTGAATGTCTGGAGACGACAGACTCACTCCAGAATTCGGCAATTGCTATTGTGGCCACCAGCTCGAGGCGATCACGAGGTCTTGGGAGATGATGGCAGAGCGGGAATTGAGCGCGTGTTATGAGCATACCCTTTGATTAGGCATATATCGTATGAGGCACAGTCTCTATCGAGTGGCAGATGTATGACATTCTTTTTTCAGCTCTTCCCTTCACGGCACTTCGCCAGGCATATTCAGGCTTGCGGGTTCGAACTATATCGCCATGACTATATCAGAACTGGAAATGTAGATAGACCAAAGATTAACATCTCACCTGTGATGTATCTCGAAGACACCGTAAAGAGTGCCGAGGTCCGAGGATAGTGGAGATAGTATGAGCGATATTGGAATGTTCAACGATGCTTGTTTCAAGCGCAGCTCTGAAGGTATTTTCACCAAATGACATTGTCGTTGGACTTGCAGTCAACTGAGGAAAGTGAGACAAAATCTCATGCTGGATCGAGGAAACATCGGTCGACAGACTTGTAATGGCTCTGGCGGCACTCTTCAGGACAGCTAAGGGAGCGTAGGTGGAGAAACATAGTCGGTATCTATTTCTAATCTAAAGGTGACTGTGGCAATATTCACTGCTCTTCACAATCTTGATATTGCTTTGCTTGGAAGAGTGCCGTGAGGATAAAAGCAGAAAGTCGAATGCAAAACACCACCCTGTAGGCAGTGCGATGGACGTTGATTGCTGGACGGACAACGTGAGGCGTGCTACAGATCTAAGTTCACGCTGAGCCGCGGGAATGCAGCGCTTGGAATTATGGAGTCATTATTCGATGCGTTGCTACACGATCTGACACACCTCAGCTTCCTTGCCCGACCATATCCATGTCCCAGCGAAAATGCGAACACCTCAGTTTGACTTCACAAACACCAACACAGGCACAGGAGCTCCAATGGCAAGGCTTCGAAATGTGATTCATTGACATTCTACTAATTTACAGGCCCACCTACGATGACTCCTTCCTTTCCTTTCCCATGATGTTCCCAGATACCTGAAGCTGCAACGACACAAATGCAACGCCATACTCTAATTGCCCGCGAATTCCGCGACATCGGTCGTTTTTCCCTTGACGAGTGCGAGTGGCACGATACCCGAAACCTGTCATTCATTAGCAAAATGGTTCCTTGATAAGATCTTTGGTGAATTAACTGACGTGCATATCGGGACCAAATACATGCATGTCTAGGTTAAGCTCCAAAGCGGCGTTCTTGATGTTCTTCAATCCTTCCTGGTAGTTGGGTCCAGCACGACGAACCCAGATGGAAACCTTGTGCTCATTGAGTTGACTTGCGACTTCACGGATAGCCTTGATGACACCCTTGAATGTAGAAGCCACATTGGTGAAGTTGGCAATACCACCACCGATGAAGAGAACCTTGCCCTCGGGGTGCTGAGGAGCACGGAGCATGAGGTCGAGGACAGTCTTTGCGTAGTGGAATGTTTGAGACTCGGTTGGGGCACCAGAGTACTCTCCGTAGTTGGCGAGCTCACTGGCGAAACCGGCAGAGGCGATAGCGTCGGCGTAGACGACAGAGGCACCACCACCAGCGACGAGTGTCCAGACACGACCAGTGCTGTTGAGGATGGTAAGCTTGAGAGAGGCACCAGTCTTGGCGTCGAGGTCAGCAATGTAAGCCTCTTCCTTGCTCATCTCACGACCGAAAGGTGCAGGGAACTCCATTGGTGGTCCAACGTCGATGGTCTGTTTGCCGCTCGATGTGGCAAGTCCTAGAGCACTGTCGCTTCGGGCAATGGCCCACTTGGCACCGCACTCGAACTCGGCAGTCTGGTCAATCTTGGCGGCCAAGTCGAGGAAGTGGACTTCGGCGGAGGTAGCGTCTGCATTGGGAATGGCAACAAGGGGGTTGATCTCGAGATAGCTACACGATGGAATTAGCATGCTGTATGGCGTGACGAGGAAGAAAGTATATACGTGAACTGGCAGTCGACGTAGACAGCGTAGAGTCTGGTGATGAAGTCGACGAGGACGTTGTGGACACCCTTTGGAACGTTCCTGAGAAGCGTGGCAGCAATCTCCTCGTTGGAGGGGTACTCGGTCAAGTCGACAGGGATGAGGAGCTTCTCAGCCTTGGCATCAACATCGCCGACATCAACACCACCTTCGTGCGTGAAGAGAATCCAGTCACCCTGTGGTAATGTGTGTTAGTAACAGGACGATGAAATCGACAACAGCAGCAATAAATAGATAAGATAAAGAAAGTGCGCCATGCCACGGCGGCTGAAGATGATTTGCATGTCGGAAGCATCATTAGCGTTCGCCGACTCTGGGGAATCAGGCACAAGTGCAAAGTGGCTCACTGAGCACGAGTCGAGCTTCCTTTTGCCCGGCGGGACATTTTGATCAAAACCAAGGCATGCCCCTGTTTCAATAGATCTTCGCCTCTTTCCAAAAGACATCTTTCCATCCTTCGCAGCATGCAGGGCCAGAACAGGGAGATGTGATGCAAACGACCTCCACCAAAACCAAACATCACGTGACCTCACGACTTGGCTTACCTCGCGGACAGAGTTGATGTTGATGTAGTATTCGGTGCCATCAGGGTGGGGCACGAATGGCTCGACGAGAAACTGGCGGAGGACACCATCGACAGTCTCAACACGCTGCTCCTTTCCAGCTCTTGCCTCAATCCAAGCCCTACACTCAGGCCATGTCTTGTTCAGGCACAAAAGGCCACTCTTTCCTCGTCTCTTGATCAATTGATCGGGCTTCGCGACAAACTTGGATCCGGGAACCGATAGGAAGGGGTATCTAGCTTCCGCAGCATCGAGAACACCAGAGACATTCTCGCCGGCGGCGAAGTGAATAGACGCAAGCTTGGAAGGTGGGTTGTGGACGCCGGACGATGGGAGGGGAGATGGCTTGATGACGGGAGCGCGTGTGAGGTGGTAGTTGAGGATGGCCTTGCCGTCGGCCTCGAGGATGGATTTTGCGGACATTGTTTAAGAGACTGTAAAAGAGGGACAGGACTACAGTGGGAGGTTTGTTAGCAGCGGTACAAAGAGCTCTGGACCTTAGGATGCGCATTTTCTACGACATAGCAGCGACCTCGCGGCAGCTTCGATTACTCCTCCATTCTGCTGTACTCGCGGCGCGCCTGTGGAGTTTGACCGAGCAGACGAGGTAAGTACTTACAATGAAGACAAGTTTACGCAGAAGAAAGAGCTGAAGTAACTGATGCCTGGCAGGACAGAATAAAGAGTAGGTGAAAAGAAGGATGAAGTGTTTGTGAGACAGACGTGAAGATTGACGGAGATGGTGTTCAGAATGTCGACACTCTTCAGGGCTCTCAATGCGATGAGCATCAGACAAGGTAGCGCCAAGAACGTTCAAAGAGGAGCCGAATCTCAACATCAAGGGTCCCCTCCACATCCTCCACATTATGTCCATCTTCGGCCATGATCATTTCCTGCACTGAACGCCTGCCAGTGCTTCCGAGCCGTCTGTTTGCGCCATCAAGATATCATCGGTCGCGCTATCCAGGACTCCCAGCCTCTATTCAACACTGTTCCTACAGAAATCTGGCCGTATCATCTCAAAGATCAGCCGTTCGGCACCCCCACAGATTGACCGGCCTGGCCCTCCGTACTCTCCGTACCACAATTGTGCAAAAGGGGGCTTCATACCCGAAGGTCTACCCTTAGGTACCCTAGATACAACGGAAATAGTGTTCATCAAGACTTGCGATCAAGCAAGCCAGGATACTCAACACTTATTCGGCATATCCACCTTCCACACCTCCACCTCCACCTCCACCTCCACCCTCCCCTTACTGCCAACCTCAGTCTTCGTCTCTGGACCTTTGCATCTTTTGCATCTTGTCTTCATCACCTCTCTTCTACCTTTCGGACGTCTGTACCTTACACCACCTTTCACTTCTCGACTCAGTCTTGGTCGCTCCTCTTCTTCTTTTCGACTTTACTCTTTGGACAGCTCAACAGCTAGAGGTACGTGGACTTTCCAGATTGCACAACCTCAACCCAATTGGCGCGCGACTATCGTCGTCTGGCATTGATTCGAGATGAGACGGAACAGAGCATATTGCTGACTTTGTCATTCCAACAGTTTCCTTCGTTTCCGCTCCTTAAACCACATATAGAACAAACATGCCTTCTGCCATGCCGTCCCAGAATGGCACCCCCAGCGGTGCCTCAGGTGCCAACGACAACATCACACGTTTTCAAGCTCCCAGCAGATCATTGAGCCCTGGTGCCGTCGAGAGCCTTTTCCACAACAAGACAAGATGCTTTGTTTAGTGAGTACAGACGATATAGGGAACAAGACGAGCAATATCTGATGCAGCTCATAGCGGTCTTCAACCACGAGCTGTGCAAGGTATGCTTGACTTCGACTACATCTGCAAGCGCAAGACTCCCTCCGTTGCCGGCATCATCTACACCTTCGGTGGCCAGTTCGTCAGCAAGATGTACTGGGGAACCAGCGAGACCCTCCTTCCAGTCTACCAGCACGTCGAGAAGGCCATTGCCAAGCACCCAGAGGTTGACACTGTTGTCAACTTTGCCTCTTCACGTTCCGTCTACCAGTCTACCATGGAGCTCATGGAGTTCCCTCAGATCAAGTCTATTGCCATTATCGCCGAGGGTGTACCAGAGAGGGTAAGCTATACGCACATCATCTAGCAGAGCGTGGCTAATATCTCCACAGCGCGCACGTGAGATCCTCCACGTTGCTCAGAAGAAGGGCATTACCATCATTGGCCCTGCCACTGTCGGTGGTATCAAGCCTGGCTCGTACAAGATTGGTAACACTGGTGGTATGATGGACAACATCGTCGCCTCCAAGCTCTACCGTCCCGGTTCAGTTGCGTACGTCTCCAAGTCCGGTGGTATGTCCAACGAGCTCAACAACATCATTGCCAACGAGACCGACGGTGTCTACGAGGGTATTGCCATTGGTGGTGACCGCTACCCCGGAACCACCTTTATCGACCACATGCTGAGATATCAAGACGACCCAAAGGCAAAGATCCTTGTCCTTCTCGGTGAAGTTGGTGGCGTTGAGGAGTACCGTGTCATTGAGGCTGTCAAGTCTGGCCGTATCAACAAGCCCATCGTCGCATGGGCCATCGGTACCGTCGCTGGTATGCTCAAGACTGAGGTCCAATTCGGCCACGCTGGGTCGTTTGCCAACTCTCAGCTCGAGACTGCCGCGATAAAGAACAAGTCGATGAAGGAGGCTGGTTTCCACGTCCCGGCGACCTTTGAAGATCTCCCCGAGATGATTCACCAGGTCTACGAGACCCTCATCAAGTCTGGCCAGATCAAGGTCGCACCCGAGCCTATGGTCCCCAAAATCCCTCTGGACTACTCCTGGGCCCAGGAGCTCGGTCTCATCCGTAAGCCTGCTGCCTTCATCTCCACCATCTCCGACGACCGTGGTCAGGAACTCCTCTACGCTGGTATGCCCATCTC
>Ga0058698_10000194_pt1 | contig 36448 bp, 40 predicted proteins | sample AgamicAsSfe_FD_67288 | JGI IMG/M metagenome (GOLD analysis project Ga0058698, IMG submission 67288) | Agave microbial communities from Guanajuato, Mexico - As.Sf.e | ecosystem: Host-associated > Plants > Phyllosphere > Phylloplane/Leaf | place: Guanajuato, Mexico | collected 2012-05-30
CTCAATGAGTGCAGTCTGGACGAAGTGTCGGCCAGATTCGTTGCAGTATGAAGTCATTCACAGCACCCGGAACTGTCGCAATTAGAGTCGGAAACAGCTCAGACACTTTATCAGGAACTTAGGGAAGTGGCCTGTATCTTTGCAGATTCACTTTCTCCGATGACCTTAGACACCATCGAGGGCATCATTACTACTAGACGTAAGCTCGCCCCGCCCTTACCATCCCGTGATTGATTCATTCTACCTCACTATTCATTTCTGACACAGTCATAGGTAGGACAAAAAGTTGAAAGTATCTTCGGGGGGAGTACCGTAAGGATTCTGACCAAATTTGTAGCCTAGTACGGTACCATACTCCTTCTCCATCTTCATCTTCATCTCCATCTCGCGACCCGCGCATATTCATATGCACCCCAAGAGTAACTCTCCCACTGCTCCGTCACACGTCCCACGTCGAAAGCCTTACGACCAATGGCAACGACTTTCCCGCTCGTGAAGTTCAGGTCGAGGCTGGCAGAGAACGTCGTAAATCGGTCGTCCTTGAACGTAAGATACCCAGAGGTTGCTCCATAGTCTATTACGCCCTCGCCTGTCTCGCGACTCTTGTAGGCGGTGTAGAGGTGGAGTCGTTGCGTCGACGTGGGCTTTGACTTTTTGGACGTTTCTGATGCAAACGTAGAGCCTTTACGCTTTTGAGCTGTAGTTGCGGTGGGAGTGGATTCTGCAGCGATGCCGGATGTTCTGTCGTCTTCTTCGAGCTTGCTAGTTCCGTCTTCACTAGATTCCTCGTCTTCATCACCTTGCTCGTCTTCATCGCTTCCCCCGTCTTCATCGCGTTCCCCGTCTTCATCGCCTTCCGAGTCTGCCAAATACTGATCCAGAGCGTCTTGATCAGTGCTTAATTTCATCGGCCCTTCGGCAACGCCAATATTGAATGAAGCTTCGTAGATTCTCGTTTGTCTTGCAACCGTATATCAAGAGTCATGTCGACTTTCTTGGTATCTGGCCACTCGTTCTCGATACTCTCGCAGTGTAAGAGGTATTTCCCCACTGGAGAAGGGTCGAGGCTGGTTGCCTTTGAGTCAAGTGAGTGCAGATACCTCTCGTGTTGGTCTATTCACGACTGCACTCGAGCTTGATCCTTCCATTTCCGAGCTTCTGCTGCTTCGCGAGTTCCTGCTTGGGCTGCCTCTCTTGCTTTAGCGATTCCACCTCCGTGCCATGCAATCAACATAGTATCAGCTTCTCTCTTGCTCACCAAGCCTGACACTTTTTGTTTGCAGAATCGAGGAAATAGAAGTTCACCAGCTCGTCCGATCCATTTGGTGTCCACTCGACCAGCTCGCCGAGCGTACGTGTACTAATCGACTCCTTCCGTAACTGCTGCTCCAGTTCTAGGATCGAGGGAGGCACGGAGTCGAACTTCCCAGCCTCTAATGCCTTTTTCAACAACTTGACCCCGTTTCCTGTGAACTCGCGCTCGTCGTACTGTAATCCATAGTGTTTCAGCTGAGACTTCACAAAATTTCGATCCTGCCGAAGTGCCCTGTTGGCCTCGGGCGTCAGCTTAGGCAGGAACACTCGTGAAAGTCCATGAACGTTACGGCGCTCCGTTCGCCCGTCCGCGACCAAGAAGCGACCGTAACACCACTCAAACCCGTCTCTTTGTGCGGCCAGAGCCATGAGGGTAGAGCATCGTAATTGGGAGATGTAGTTGTCAGGTGTGATACATGGGCGGAACTTTCCTCAATGTTAGAGTTACATAGCACTTAAGTTGTCTGAACCACTCCGGTCCAGATTGAGATTCGTCACTCGTGCCAGCAATACGACGCGTAAGGTTGGAGTGAGGTCAAGGCATGTTGCGGTACTCTTCACGATAGATTGAGCAGTGAATAGCGCAGAGACGCATGCTTCAGGTTATGGTAGAGAAGAATGATCCTTCTCAAACACCGGATGTTGCACCTTCCTAGACGGGCATTCCACACCATCCTCAGGATCACCTCTTGACATGAGCGTGAGCGTGAACGATAGTGCTCCTCAGCCATATGACCACTACTATAAAGCTGCCATGACATCTAACACTTCTACTCCCTTTGAAAGCATCTTGCAAGAGCATCGACCAGATCTGACTCCATACGAAAAGCTATACAAGCATTTCCACTCACACCCAGAGCTATCCAGTCTCGAATCTGAAACAGCTAAACATGTAACCGGCACCCTCAGATCACTAGCTGATGACCTAGATATCAAAGAAGGCATTGGAGGCCATGGTGTCGTCGCAATCCTGCGCAATGGAAAGGGCAAAACAGTTCTGCTTCGTGCAGATATGGACGCCTTGCCTATCAAGGAGAGCACAGGCTTAGAATACGCTTCCACAGCTACTATGAAAGATGTCGATGATGAGGTGAAGCCTGTAATGCACGGTAAGGGGTTATCGGAACCCTGCTCAGCTTCATCTAGCTAAGTAACACTCAAGCTTGCGGCCACGACTTCCACATCACCTCACTTCTCGCCGCAGCTGAAACGCTCCTCAAGTCCCGCTCTCAATGGTCCGGCACGCTGATCTTCCTCTTCCAGCCCTCTGAAGAGAAAGGCAGCGGTGCCCAGGCCATGATCGACGACGGCCTCTACTCACCCACAAGTCACGCCGTCCCCATCCCCGACATCTGCCTAGGTCAGCATGTCTTTCCCCAGCTCGCCGGTACCGTCGACACCAAACACGGCACCGTCATGTCCGCCGCCAACAGCTTCAAAATCACCATTTTCGGACATGGCGGGCATGGATCTATGCCGCACTTCACGGTCGATCCGGTCGTCATTGCGAGTTATATTGTGATTCGATTGCAGACGATTGTGAGTCGTGAGTGTCCGCCGAATGAGACTGCAGTTCTCACGGTCGGGGCGATTCAAGCAGGAAGCACGGAGAACATCATTGCAGAGATGGCGACGTTGCGCTTGAATATGAGGAGCGTCAGTCCGAAGACGAGAGATCTGATGATCAAGGCGGTCAAGCGCATCGTCAAAGCCGAGTGCGTGGCAGGCAGGTGCCCCAAGGAGCCGCTGATTGAGCCAACGACATCCTTCCCACTCACGAGCAACGACGAGGCCGTTACAAAGGCAGTGCAAAAGTCGTTCTCCGCTTACTTCGGCGACAGGCACAATGCGGATGGCGTGGCGAGTCTTGCAAGTGAGGACTTTGGTATTCTAGCCTCGAGCGTGGGCGCACTGTCAATGTTCTGGTTTTTCGGGGGTTATGCAAAGCAGGATATGGAGAAAGAATCGATGCCGTATAATCACAATGCTGGCTTCGCGCCTGCAATCCAGCCGACGTTGCAGACGGGTGTGGACGCGCTGGTTGTAGCGGCGTTGACGTTTTTGGGGAAAGAGTAGCGTAAGTAACAGGCTGGAAACACTGCAACTGGCAGCTTTGTTTTTCACTTTGCCCATCACTGATACCACATTGCATCATTGCTTCACGAGAGGGGTCGGAAATTCCCGTGTAGACTCGGCGCCGCGCACAGTGAAGATTATACTTACTGACCGTCCTCGCATCTCAAGCAAGTTCAGCATATCAAGCAAGTAGCAACCAGGTCGTGCCCAAGAGCCGGACCCGTTGGCTTGCTCATCACGTTCACCATCACTTCGCAGTCAAGATTGTGGTGATGGAGTGGTGTAAATTGTTTTTAGTACTTTCTGACTGCGACATCAGCATCCCGAGTGTTCCGACTGGCAGGAAGGGACCTGAAGCAGTCGTGATTTGTGTGGTCGAAGGAAGCACACAGATATTAGTCAAGAAGCGTGATGCTAGTGCTACGACACATTGTCGAGCGTGTGCGTCTCTGTCTGCGTGCTTGAAGTCAGCGGCTGTGAAAGTTACTTGACTATGGTTCCATCTACGTTACAGCAGCAAACGGACTCAAGTGTCTGTCGACGATGTTTTCAAGTATTGTGGAGGAGTGAGGTTGGCAGATCATATCATACATTCATTGTGTTACCTTATCCCATACTCATGCCCATGCTGGGTCTTCATCATCATTCATGCCACGGCCGGGAAGATCTCTGTCGTGCCTCTCAGGCTGCTCAGCCAGCAAGCAGCGGGCCCGCGAGAATTCTCTTCATGCATAACCTCGAACGACACCTTCCTGACCATACGATTGTGCATGGCCATACCCTTGTCCCTGTCCCTGGTCATGTCCCTGCATCGGTGCCTGCGCCTGCGCCTGTCCCTCCAGCATCCCGTTCCTCGACGTCGCCAACAATTCCTTGTTCAGCCAAATATCAATCAACGGCTGCATCGGCACGACATCCTTATCCTCCAGCAAATCAAACAACCTCCCCACATTCACAAAGTGTATGAAACACGTATTCAGTTCTTTATGTGCGTTGATGTGATAGAATGGATCCACCCAGTGCCCGTGGTACAGATGTGCATAGCATCGGAACATCTGTCGGTAGAGGTTGCGAGTGTCCATTTCGAAGTTTTCGGGAAAGCCAGAGGCTTTGCCAGTCCAGTTGTGACCTGAAAGGGCGGAGATGGAGAGTGGAAGAGAGGTTGGTCCGGCGCCAATGGGGGTCGTGGTGCCTGGTGTGCCGGGCGCGGTGGAGGAAGAAGTATTGGAAGAGGCGACGTTTGTATCGGTTGGGAAGAGGGCGGGGTCGTTGATTTTGGAGAGGATCCATTGTTGCACGAGGTGAATGTATTGTGCGGCTGGGATCTTGATTGGTTTCTTGGCTTTATCAAGCCATGTGTATGTGTAGCTATGTTGGATTCAGCAAGTTGTAGCGCAGAGAGTAGAGGAGGAGTGTTTGATCAAGGTAGTGAGCACGTACCCGCCCGCGGCCATTGTAGGACATGTGTGAGGATTGCATATGGGGAGACTTGTCTTTGCATCGACTTCTTGAACGATCTTGATCATGCCATCTAAGAGTCGGTATTGTTCGACAACTGGTAGCGAATTAGTCAAGGTCCGAGAACACCTCAGTTTGAACCTCAGTCACCTTGATGTGCTAGCCACTCCGCTTTGTCAATGTGCTCAGGCTTTGCAGCTAAAGTCATAAAGTTCCCTTTGACGATGAGTCCAGTATTCTCCTCCTTGAAGAAGAACGGGACCTTTCTGGAGTTGTTGTTCATCTGAGCTGAAAGGTCCTGAACAGAGCCGACCGGGCTGGGTGTGATCTCTGATGAGGAGACTTGGGACGAGAAGGAGGTTTGTGATTGAAGACGCGACAATGGCGGTGGTTGCAGCCGCGGGGGGTAGACGTCGCTGGGAGAGTTGGGTTTGCTGTTGGAAGAAGTTGTAGTTGTGCTTGTAGGTGCCTTGGGTTGACCACGACCAAATCTACTTGAGCTGAAAGGATCAAATTAGCGTGGCAGGCAGGAGAGCTTGTTTCAGATCACGAACATGTTGAAGAAAGAAGCCATTCGCGGGCGGAAATTATTCTGGATGCGGTGTCCCTATGGTGAACGGAATGTCAATGATTGTCTGTATGACCTCTTCGTCGTCCGCTTGTCTCCTGCCTCCCACAGACGTCAACAATGTTTCCAGGGGCAAGTCGAACGCCAAGCTTTTTGATCGGCGACGCGAACCTGGAAACGTTTGTCACGACATTAAAACATCTTGTACTTTGCTCAATGCAACGCTTCCCAACGATCGTCGCGAGCACTCAATCTGTGCTTGGACTGTTGACAGAATACTTGCTGTAATTTCTGGCAGCCTTCCGCAAGCATGGCCAGCTCCGCAGCTGTCGGTGCCGACATCTCAAAGTCACCAATTCAAGATGTAGATGTCGCAGAAGGTTTCTCAGGAAGGGTCAAGAGCGCGACACCTCCACCAATCGACGACGATGAAGACGATGACATAGGTCCCACGCGGCGGCGTCCTGCTGCGATATCGTCCATGTTTCCTGATGGCGATAGTCGGCTCGCCGGAGCGAAAGACGACGACGACGAGCCACTAGATGATGCAGACATTGATGAGGGTGGGCTTTTCGGAGATGATGACGACGATCTGGGAGACGATACAACGTGAGTCTTGTCTGATAGGCCCACTGTCAGGGAGTGAATTGTCTTGAGCAGATGCCGTGCGGTAATCACCAAGACTGCATCACTGCTGGGGTCATAAGGGAGGATATCAGGCGTTAACAAGTCAATAGCAAGGTGCGACAATTGGACGACGAGGAGCTTGACTCTGGGGACGACGAAGGACGGCACGATCGTGAAGCACAGTATGGTGAAGACGCAGAGGAACAAATGGTTGAACAGAGTACTATGGAGCTGGAATTTGGCAAGCACGGGATACCAGAACCAAGTGACGGAGAAGTATGTCCATACCACTCCGAAACGGCACAGAGATCATGCAAGCTCACTAGTTCTGTCAGCTCTACCTACTCAAGATTCCACGCTTTCTCGGTATCGAGCAACACGCTTTCAAACCCACTTCTTTTCGTCCACCTACGACAGACCACCACAACAAGGGCGAGGCGTCGAATACCTTTTCAGCGCATGCGACAGCATTATCCACGATTCGATGGCGTCTCCCACCATCATCTGAATCGAATTCGCCAAAATCATACCAATCCGACGCACGCATCCTCCGTTGGTCTGATGGCTCGTTGACACTACAGCTTGCACATGCACCCTTGACGCAATATCGATTACCAGCTGGAGCACTCGCACCGCCACAGCAGCATCCTGTGAAACCTACCCCTCTTACTGGCAGATCCGGTCGTCGCCAGCGCGCCGGCTACGATTCCGAGAAAGACTCATTCACTTACATCGTCGCTCCACAAGCCGCGGCACAAGTCTTACGTACCACGAACAAACTCACCACGTCACTTAAGGTTTCACCTGCCGCCAATGACAGGAACACAAGTAGCAAAGAAGTCGAAGACCTACAGCTAGCACTGGCTAGAGCAGCACGGGGCGGAATGGGCGAGCTGGGTGGTATTGGATTTGTGGAGATTACTGAAGACCCAGAGCTTAAGAAGAAGAATGCGGAACTGGCAGAGAAAGAGAAGCTAAGGGCGCAAAAGAGGAGAGATACCCAACAAGAACGAAATCGCGAAAAGCTCGATCGTGGTGGGCGACGACCTGGTGCATTTGGCAGTGGTGGGCTCAACGCAGCGATGCTAGAGGACGACGATGAATTGGGCGCTGGTGTTGGAGGTGGTAGACCACGGACCACGAAGCCAAGAGCGAAGCCCAAGAGAAGTGCAGCGAGTCGAAGAGGGGAGATTCTCACGGACGAGGACGAGGACTTTGATAGAGGAAGGCACTCGAAAGAGGACGAGTATGACGAGGAGGACGACTTCCTCGTGGCGGATGAGGACGAAGAAGAGATCCCTGATGAGGATGAAGATGAAGATATCGACGAGGGTGTCACGGAAGAGCCATCTGCACGTCGGCGTTCGAAGCCAAGTCCTAAAAGGGGCAGAGATGAAGAGGCAGATGCGGAAGGTGAGGCAGATGTCGACGCGGAGGGGGAGCCAGATGATCAGGTGGAAGTCAGGAGCAAGAGGAGAAGAATCATTGAGGACGAAGACGAGGATTGAAACACTGTTGGGTTATTATAGACTATCTCTTACCAAGACTCTAACACCGATATAAACTTTAATCTCCGTGAGTACTGAAAGTCCGCTGATGATATTTTGAGCTTGCCATCATCGATCCTCGACATGAGCAATGTCTTGCTTCGTCAATCCACCTGTCTAAGTACGATACTGCGTGCGCCTGGTGCAAGTCGTATCGCCACAGGGCTTTTCGATGCTTCAAGTTCCATTAGCCTGCTGTCCAGCCTAAATGCGTCATCTCCAGGAAAAGATGTAAAATGTCCACGATCACCACTATGGCAGAAAGCCACAACAAGATTCTTCACGACATCTCCAACCCGAAAGGCGCGCGGGAAAAGAGCTACTCCAGCTAGTGCCACCCCAGAGCCCAGAGTAAAGATCCCCTTCGGCGCACAATCTCGGGACTCGCTTGCTCAGATCTTCGGCCAAACCGACGTAGAATACGAGACTGGCAACAAGGTCCTTCGCATCCTCCATCAACGCCGTGTGGTAGGGTCTCTGGTAGACAAAGGCGTCCAGATCGCCGGCTCGCACAATGTCAAGAACGACTCGCTACAGAATGCGCTTGCATGGCTGCGGCAAAGATACCCTGTCGATGAGCAGGCAGCTGCAGAGCTGTGGGCTGAAAACGAAGCAGAGCGCTTAGAGGGAACGTACATTGCAAGAGCAGAGAAGCTGGGGCTGTATAAACCGCTTTCTGGGGATGAGAAACAGCAGGAGCTTTCTACAACCACAAAGTCCATCTACGGCGTCAGTGTCATTGATGAGTTCAAGAAATTCCACGAAGATCGACGAGCTCGCGAGGCGAAAGAGAAAGAAGAATCGGGCGAGACGCAGCGGACACAGGAGATGGCTCTGGCGAAGAGAGAGGAGCGCGAGTCAAAACAAGCTGTAGTCGAGGCGAAGCGGGCCCAGAGGCAGGAACGACGAGCGTTGATGGGTATGGTCACGCCGGAGCCCATGCCAATACCGGAAATGAGCAATGCAGCACGCTTGGGACCATGTACAGCATTCGGGCTCTCCCTCGTCGTGCTATTCTGGCTCGGCGCCACGTTCTACACGCCCCCGCCAAACGAGCGGCGCTTGTTCCCCGACACACCTACCGCCGTGGCCACAATAAGCACCATCGCAGCCATCAACCTCGCCGTCTACGCAATGTGGCACGTGCCACCCATCTGGCGCCTCCTCAATAGATACATGGTCCAAGTGGCCTCCTCCCCATTCTGGCCCAGCGTCCTCGGCAATACCTTCAGCCATCAGCGCTTCATTCACCTCGGCGCAAACATGGCCTGTCTGGCCTTCTACGGCGCTTCTTTGCACGAAGATGTCGGGCGTGGGAACTTCCTCGCGCTGTACCTCACCGGCGGCGTCCTCGGCTCTCTGGCCTCACTGTACTACCACGTCCTCACGAAAAGCTTGCTCTACTATACCTTTGGCGCCAGTGGGGCGGTTTGGGCCACGATGATCGGCTGGGGAGTGCTGAGTCTTAGCAAACCGCTGCCGGATTCTGAATCCTATTACTTTGCGGCTGATGTGAGTCGTTGGACGGTCATTGTGTTTCAGGCGCTGACGCACTTTGCGCCGGGGTTTTCTACGAGGGTGGATATGTTGTCGCATCTGGGTGGAGCGGTGAGTGGTGGTGTGAGTGCATGGTATTTGAAGTGGAAAAGCAGTACGGCACTCGACACGTAGGTAGAAAGACTAATCAATTCTCTTTCGTCTCCTGCTTCGCTTAGTGATTGCGGCGGCGTGGTGTACATGTTATGGTTGTTACGTTGTCGTCTCAAAATGCTGACGGTGCTCTCCTAATGGGCAGTAAGACTAATTGATCCACCTCTCCTCCTGCTTCTCTCGCTGATTGCGGTGGCGTGGCGTACCTATTATCATTACTACACTATCGCTTCGAGATACTGACGGTACTCTCTAAATAGCTATCTAGACTGAATGATCCTCCTGCTTCCACGCCCGTCTCGGTGATCATAGTGGCGTGGTATACCTAGTATCATTGCTACGTTATCGCTTCGAGGTGCTAACGGTCTCTCCTAGTAGGTGTCTGGACTGACTAGTTGTCTCCTCCCTCACTATTCCGAGTAATCATAGTGATGCAGTGAGCCTATGAATATGCTTGTGCTACCGCCTCATGTCGGTAGGTGGCAAGTACCATAAGTCTTCCTCTCCGGCTCCATCTCACTATCCTCTACCTTCCCGACCGTGAATTCACTTCAACGACTCCCTCGTCCTCTCGCTTCGCAAGCGTCCCACACGACACGACACTCTCCCCTGCCGTCCCAGAAAGCCATCTCCTCTTTTTCCCTACCGCAACACACCTGAGCATAATTCTCTCCCGAACCCTCTCACCACCCTCCGGATCACCTATGATTCTGCAGCATTCCCGGGCCCCTTCCCCCTCTCACGGACTCCAAGTGATAGACTTTTACGTATTGTCCAATGCTTATATTTCGTAGTTGTGTGTGCTCGACAACCACATAGCAACCACTAAAGTTACATTGTATTCCACGGCACACACCATGTTTTAGCCTTTTCGCCACTCTGAGCGTAAGAGGGAGACTGCCTATATAAGATCGCCCATGCCCCAGTCTGGGTTGAGAGCTACATACACGCATTCGCAACTCAAGTCACCTCCGGCACCCTTCGAGTTTCGGCCAGTTTCAAGCGAGTTTCAAATACTTCCACAATAGTAAGCATTGTCTATCCCTATCTGACTCTATATATTCAGCATACTTACATGCTCTAGAACAACACGGTACTCTTCACAGTCTACCAACACCCATACCAACACTTCAAAACCTTTCAAACATAGTAAGCATTTGCCACACTGTATACTAGCATCGTCAGCATACTGACCCAACTTCAGAAGGCCACGGTACTCAACAGCACCATGGCTGCCTTCACCCGTCCCGTCGCGAACCCTCTCCGCCGTGACCTCGGTAAGTCCTCCTGCCTCCCCTTCTTTCCCCTGTCTCACTGTTCCCAACTAACCACGATACTCTCCGCAGGCGTCCGCAACCTCACCGGTCGCCCTGCCGCCCTCGGCCTCAAGCCCACCGGCATCACCAAACCCGCCGCCACCCGCCCCGCCATCAACGCGGCACGCCCCACGACCGCGCCATCCAAGTGCCGCTACTTCGCACAGTTCTTCCCCGCCAACAACATCCCCATCAACATCCCCGGCGCCAAAGTCTACATGCGAGCCGTCAAGAAGGCCCAGGCTCCTTTCGCCTCCAAAACCTACGGGTCTACTGCCATGTCCAAGGATACGGCTGCGTACAAGGCTGCCAGGGAGAAGCAGGAGGCTGAAGCGGCTGCTTACCACGCCGTCTTTGCGCCAGGGTCCCAGGATATCGGGGTCGAGTTGAGCGAGAGCGAGAAGAATACAGCTCTGCTGTTTAAGAAGAAGGGTGAGGAGGCTACCAGGAAGGTGTATCGGTACACTTGCCCGAGGGGATTGAAGGCGACGGATGCGTTTGCAAAGATGAAGAAGAATGCTGAGGAAGTGCAGAGTGTACCGGTGCCTGTCCGTGTCGTCAAGAAGACGGATGCTGAGTTGCTCCAGGAGGAGATTGCGGAGAAGAAGGAAATGGAGGAGATGAAGGCGAGAAGGGAGAAGGAGATTGAGAAGGAGAAGCGGGAGGAGAAGGAGAATGCCATCCTCGAGAGCACAAGGACTATGTACGCGGTCTGGTTCTAAATGGTGTGGCGGTGTTTGGTTGATGGTTGGTGGTTGGTGGTTGTTGGCTGAAGGTTGACGGATGCTTAGGATCGTGGCATTTGGGTCTCCAGATAGTTTGGGTCTTCGGGTATCAAGGTCCTCGGATGTCAAGGTCCTGAGATGTTTGGGTCTTCAGGTGTCATGGTTCTCAGGTAGTAAGGTCATTGCGGGGCGGGTGTGGTTACTATGCTGTCTCATCAGCCATCCAAAAAGTTACTGTCAGCATCGAAGCACAGTCGAAAATCACAAAAGCCAAAAACAATTGAAAACTCATGAACTCCATGCCACTTCTCTACCACTGACTGCGTTGTACTGCGTTGTACTGCGTGTTATGTCACTGTCACTATCACTGTAATTGTAGTTGTATAATTCAGCACGCCTCGCATGATGGTGTTTTTGTGTTTGTTGATGTTGGACGATCGACTTTGACGTCAAGGACGTCAAGCATCTCTCTCCTTTTCGATCACCTACCTCGTCGGATTCGGGAAACTGCGATCGTATCTATCAAGTCACAATATATACATCGGGAGACATGGCTATGCAATGAAGTGCACACGCTGGCACGATGAGAGCCCACCGGCCAAAAACACCTGCTCTCTAATAGAGGTGCCGCTTGCTGTCCTGTGAAACGAAGGACGAAGCGGGCATCAGTGTCATATATTAGCGGGCATCAGTGTCATATATTGATTCATTTACGTCGACCCCCTGACATGGCTTGATGTACAACACGCAAGATCAAACGAGAGAGCAAGCGTCAGAACTCCCTCGCGCTGCGCTGGACCAGCCAGTCAGCAGGAAGTTCGATCCAGTTCCCAAATCAGATCCCCAAGCACAGGACCTCAAGTTGTGAAGTCCTCAGGCCTCCTCCCTTCTTCAAAGGTCACCAGTGTCCCTCCCACATAGTCATCCACGCTGCACCATGGCAACAACACCTCAGACATAGGTAGCGTAGACGCTCCCGTAGTCGCTCAATCCGTTCGCCGCCGAGTTGAGCAAGTATCCGCTGAAAGCGCCAAAGTACGCATAACGCTGAACGTAGCTCTGGCTATCCAGCCACGGCATGGCGGTCTCGAGGAAGGACTCGATCTGCGCATCGGTGGAACCAGTGAGACCGAATTCTGGTCAGATATTAGCTCTAGTAAACAAGCGACAACGTGAATCTCTCACCAGTGATCCAAATAGGTTTTCCGAAGTCCGCCCACGCCTGCTGAACATGATTTTGCAGATCACTCGCACTGCTCGAATACCAATGCAGTGCCACAGCATCAATCTGGCAACTGGTGCAATTCCCAATAAACTCCGTCATCCACTGCAAGCCCGTCTCGCCACCACCATTAGTGACAGCAGGAGACACGAGCTTGACGTTACCTCCGGCGAAGGGCTGCATGTATGTGTTCCAAGCGATAGCGGCAGCAGAGGGGGATAGGTTGCTCTGACTAGATAGGTCAGGCTCATTGAAGCCGAGGAGGTGAGTTGAGCCACCTGCGATTGCAGCTTTGGCGTTTGCGGACCAGGAGTTGGTATAGGAGGAAGAGGCACCCCACAGCATGGGAACGTAGTCGTGGCCGATGGAGCCGGAAGATTGACCCCAATTGTAGCCCCAGGTGACCTCGGGGGCGTTGCTGAACAGGGCAGCGTAGGATGCGGTGTTGTAAGCGATGCCACGCTTTCCAGAAGTGGCGGTTCCGGAGGGTGAGCTGGTTGTGGCTTGTGCGGTGGTGGTAGTGGTGGATGACTTCTTCAGCGTCGATGTAGACAGGGTTGATGTAGCTAGAGTAGAGGTGGCCTTGACGGCAGTAGTAGAAGTGGCAGCGACACCCGAAACTTGCTTCGCGCCCCAGATGCCGGCATTCCCGTAGCTCACAGAGTTTGAGACGGTGCTCTTCATATAGCAAGCTCCGCCACCATTCGAGACATATGAAACATCTACACATCCAGAGTAGGCTGCGCAGGCGTCAATACACGAGGCGAAGTTGGTGGCGTAGACCATGTTGAGGTTGCCAGAGCGGTCCAAGCCACATTCGATCTGGAAGGTGAGGCCATTGGAGTTGAATGTGGTGCTGTTGCTTCCAGGACAGGACACGGTGGACGAGGAAGTGCCGCTTGCAGAGGTAGCAGCTGGGGCACGCTGGAAGACGGCGTTGGCGACAGCGGCTGGCTCAGCTGGGCTTGCAACAGGAGCTGCAAGAGCCGCGCCGAAAAGGAGGGAAAGTGTGGTTGTGGTGAAGAACTGCATGGTGAAAGTGATCGTTTGAGGTTGAATTTGCTTGCTGAAAGTGAGGTATTCTTTTTCAAGCCGCCGGGGCTGTAGCGAATGTTGAGTGAGTGTGGTAGTGGGTCAATGAAAGACTGCGTCACTAGGGCAGCGAGAAGACAAGAGCACAGCTCGATTGAAAGAATGTGTAGTGTTGAGGAAGACTGAGGCGAGAAAGGAAGAGATAACAAGGCACGGGCAAGGCAAGGATATATATACTCCTGCGGTCCTCATGCAAACAGCGGACCGACACAACAACATGACCATGACAAGCAACGGAGAAGTCAGTTGTAGACTACTTGTTTCAGCATGACTCCAAACCAGAGGGGCAATCCGCCACATGACATGAGCACCCCATCGGCAACGGCGAGGAGGCATTATTGCAACGGTATGCAACGGGCATCCTACTCACTACTCACTACTACAGTCTGGGCAAATCACAATCCTCGGCGCAATGGGCGTGGGGTTGTTTCGCATGCCGGCCTCACTACTGTGACAGCCTAGCAAAAAGTGTTCCGTCGGCAGGAATGAATGGCGACATTATTGTCTCCGTTCGCGGCGTTTCAGTAGTGTCGCCTCTAGTCTGCTATCTAGTGCTGTTAGTGGCGAGACTACAGACGTTCGAGATTGCAGTGGAGTCGGATGTTCACACCTGGCAAGCCACCGGGGCACACATGCGAATCATGCGAATTGCTTCCATCGTGATTGCTGAAGACTGAAACACATTCCAATCATCTTCTCCCATCTCCGCCTGATTCCTCCAGTGCACCACATCCGTACTTTGAAACAGGTAACCAGGATATACATCTAGGCGTCCCGGGAGATTCGTAGGTAGCCTCCATAGGCCACCGTCGAATCACCCTTTCGTGGCAGCGTTTCACTATGAAACATTCCGTAAACAGTAATGCAGTGATATCTCCCGCTTAGAGTTGCTCGCAGACAATGCAGGGGGGAAGTGTCGAGAGGACGAGGGGGTCCTCATGACAAGGGGCAAAAGTAACAATGACAAATGCCTGTACGGCAGCGAGATTCGGCGCTTACACATGCGATTATGCTACCAAAATGTTTCCCTCTGCCTCGTTGGCGGGCCCCATAATCTACACCCACATCCTACACGTCCCATCAGCACCAGCGCTCACCAGCACTGGATCCTTGGGATGCCACTCGATATCCAACACACCCAGCCCAGACTTGACTTCATGTCCCTTTAGCACCTTCAGCGGTACAATCGTCGCATTCTCCATCAAATCATCGACAACCTTTCCATGAAACACTTGCAGACTACCATCGTCGCTGGCGTCAGCAAACAACGGGTATCCGCCTTGGTGGTACTTGACGCTGCGAATGGCCTTGGTGTGGTAGCGTAGCGTCTTGTATGGACGTGCGCTGAGGTCCATGTCGATCCATAACAAACGTTTGTCGTATGATCCTACGATGAGGTTATCACCGCCGGGATGCACGTCGAAACTGCTGATCCAGCGAGCACCAGGCTGTAGAATCTTGAGTAGTTCCTGTTTCGCAAGATCGTAGCTTCGAATCATGCGCTGCGTAGCAACGAAGAAGACTGGCTTCGACGGATGAAACTGCACAAATTGCGCAAGACCCTTGAGTTTGCGGAAAGGCAGCTGTGTGAGGTGCTTCGAGAGTGTATGAATGGCGACGGACGTGGATTGACCGGTAGGAGAAACGGTGGAGAAGTAGTCACCGCGGCGATGCCAAGCGATGACCTTGATCGCGGCACGGACGACGACTTGGACGAGTACGCCGCGATCGTGAAGACGAGCTTCCGGACGGACCCATTTCGCTGGGCCTTCCTTGCCAGTGACTGCGGTCGATGTAGTAGCTGAGAGCCCTGTGAAGCCAGACGTGAGTATCTCTCGGCTGGCAAGAGTAAGATCCGCATCGGGAGTGGCGTATGGAAGTGTGTCAGGAGTGATGAGGAAAACACTTTCGCCAGCTGCTGCTGCGAGGATGCAGGCGTCAGTGCCAGGACGCCAAGATACCACATGAACCGGGTCTTGGTCAGATAGCTTGACACTCCATTCCTGTCGGCCATCTTCCAGACTCCATATCCTGACAGTGCCGTCATCACCACCACTTGCCAGTAATATTCCTCGAGGATCAATTGACAGACTTCGTACTCGGCCATTGTGACCACGGAAGACCTTGCTGCACCGACTGGGAAATGGTCTCAACTCTTCGGGACTGGGCAGCTTCGGAAGTAGGGACTCAGGATCAATATTGAGCTTGTTGCGTCTGACACGAGGAGCCAGATATAAGTCGAGGCAACGCTCGAATTTCTCTTTGATGAACCTCTCGTATCCTGGTACTCTTCGCAGTGCATCGTAATTTGCTGGTAGATATTCCTTTTCACGATCCTCTTCATCTGCCTCTTTCCAAATTTTCTCCTCCTCTTGGTCGGGTAGGTACTCGGGCGGGGGATGATAGCTCTCATCATATCCTGGCGGCGGTAACTTTGGTGCAGGCACGTTCATTGGGTGATCAGCTCTTGGTGCCTCGTCAGCCCAGATATCGTACTTGATCATGTCGGTCTCCTCCTCTTCTCTTTCTTCTGGCGGCCTATACGGCTGGATACGACCCTCTCTGATAGCCCTCACAATCTTCATGACTCGCTTTGCTTCATGCTTTGATGGCACAAATCGTCGCTTTGGCTCAGGCGCAGCGCTCAGTGGCATTGGCTCAACTGTATTGGTAAAGTATTCTACCATGTCGGGATAATGATCATAGCCATCTCCAGGCATTTCATTCCTCGTAACCTTCTTGAGCACGTCAAGCTCTTCGTCTGTCAAGGCCAAGGGCTTGCCTGTGACTGGATCTGTCAAGCCAGTCCATCCCTTGGGTAGCTCAATCTGATCCAAGAGTGTGTCGAGAGCAGCACCTTTCGCTGGACGCATGACCTTTTTCCCGTTAATGTCATAGCCGATATGTGGATATGTGTCGTAGAATGAGAGTGGAATATTGCCTATAGTATTGGCAGAATCAGGAGCATCGGAATCATCAGAGTCGTATACAGGATTGATTTCTCGATAGACATAACGAGGATTTCCGTTCGCGTCTGTCGTTGTCGTGAATCTTGCCTTGCCGGTGCCATTCGCCTGGTCATCTTCCGAAGGTATCTCATCACTGTTCAGATCTTCCTCATCGTCGAAACCTTCTTCGTCCTCGACTTCACTACCACTTGCACTATCATCTTCCTCGTCACCGTCCAAAGCATTATCCAGTGCACGATTGCCAAGCTCGTCCACAAGCGCAGGCTGCTCAGACGATGCAGAATCGCGAGTGACGGCTTTCCGCTTGCGTGTCAGTGTCGGTGTAGCCATGTTGTCGTGGGCTTGAAATCAAACTTGACAGTGACAGTGCCATGTATTTCTGGAAAAAAAGTCAAGCCCATTGACCTCGGCATGTGATTGACGTCCGAGCTCTCAAGTATTTCCACATCCAGACGTAACAACAACATACTCCGATTACTCTCCGCGATCGATCGACCTACACCGGAGGCCTACTTGCTCTTCCTCCTCATCACATCAGTAGTGTCTTGAGTGCTGGAGGCTCCCACCGCGAGCACCCGCGCTCCCGGCAACGGGGGATGCGGCGCACGCAGTAATGGCAGCAATATCTAATCAAGAACCTCAAACAACAAGACAAGCCTCATTCCGCGCATCCTGTGACTCGTGTAGTGCGTGCCTGCTGCCACCAATGGACTGACACGATGTCTCCTGACTGTCTGACCAGGGCGACGAAAGCTGAAATGCAGTGGCGAAGCTAGCGGCTGCGCCAAATGCCTTTCCGATAACATTCAGTGCATATATTCGCCGCGCGCGACCTTTGGCCGACCACGATTGTATCCGGACACAGAGACCGGACACGAAAGATCTCGCAAGCGTAGTAAAAATGCGGCTCAAAAATCTTAGCCACGCCTCCGCTGCACCACAGGGAGCCCGGCTTTGCGCTGGACTCCCAGCTGAATGATTTGACAATCCCAGCGGAGCTCAATTACCACATTGCTATGAATGGGACAGAGACAACCGAGCATATAATGCCAACCGTCGAGCAGGTTGGGTATCTCGATCAGATGCTCGCTATCGATCCTATGTTAGAGGACCTAGATGCTAGCATGAGTCTGATTGGCGACCCGATCCATGCATTACCAGCCGACAGCGCGAACGTGGCCGAGTCACACCTGTCACAGCGTCCACATCCCTCCAGCGTGTTCCACGATACAGCTCATACACCACATTCGACCGTACTAAACCTCGCAACACCACCATTGCAAACGCCGCCGTCCTTGCCCTGCGCTTGTGTAGCAAACCACTATCTGGTCACCTCTCGTCTCCATTCTGCCTCCGACGGAAGCACAACTACTACCGCAATCTCTCGACGGCTGACTGTCTGTCGTTCCGCTCTATACATCGCCGAGAGTTTTCTGAGATGCCCGCATTGCCCAACTACACAGACGACAGGCTCGCACAATGTCATGATGTTGGTGAGCTTACTCAGTGGCATCGCACTCGCTTACAAAAAGCTATGCGATGAGGTGCGCGAAGCTGCTGAGCAAATGATTCAGCAGGAAAAGGAGATTGACTTCCAGCTCCTGGAGTCGCATCAACGACGCCCAGAATCGGAAGCCGACAGGCATGCGAGCACAACTAACTCCCACGATCCAATTTCCGATAGTACAGAGCATGTGCAAGCAAATGCACAGCACGAAGGCCTCGCAATGTCGTTGACGGGTAGAGCATGGAGAGATCTCGTGCTTGCGGCCATAAATCGAGAGATCTTCAGTGCCGATCCTACTCCACCAATAGTCTCGCCACCTCCCACACTTGGGCCCGATCTTGGCAGTGATCCGACTCCTGACGATACCACGACGACAGCAGTGCCCCGGCCGACCCTCGAAGGCATCATCACTACAATGGAAGGCAGGCAGAGGCGCCGGCATGCGACACTGACGCCTGTCGTCGGCGAGCGGGCGCAGAAGCTGTATGACAAAGACGACGACTTTGCATGTCTGAAGATGATTGGGCATGTGCGCAGTATTGTGGATGGGCTGAAGGATACTTGAACAACGTCGGCATTGGGATGGTCATATCAAGCCAGAATGCATACCCCTGTCAAGTTGTGGTACTAGCCTGGTATCAGTACGAATGGCAGGTTTGTCGGGGTGGGAAGTATTCACATACGTAGAAATACCTCTTAAGCTCAGCATAGCTTAGTCCATGTCTTGCTTACCACGAAGCACCATATGCGCTGACTATTGCGACGGTTTCCTGGCAGGCGTACGTTTCAGCCACCAAGGCTTCTGTTCTGCACTTCAGCTGAACTCATCATTGCTTCCTCAACTTTTCAAGTGCAGCTGATATGCCATCACTCAGGTCGTCTGCCTTTCGCTTGGCGGGTGTCGCTGCTTTCGTAGCAGGTTTCGTGATGGCAGCAAGACCTGCTGCTTCCAGTTCATCATCGTCTGGTTCTAGCTCAGCAGGAACACCGCTTGCAAATTGCGGCTTTTCAACTGGAGCAGGCGCCAGACTCTTCATCATGGCTGATGGGACTGCTGAAGCAATCCCCAGACGTGCCGCAGTAGCCTCGTCCTGCACAGGCTCGTCTAGCGTGACATCGCGTGATAGCTCCGCACGAGTCGTTTCTCTCGACATGCCAGGAGTGCTGTCGTCTCGTCCGAGACCTCTTCGCGCTGCTCTCTTCACCCGAAACGGCTCTCTGACCGCATTACACCACCTTTGAACCTTCTTCTCTCCCCAGCCACCAATTAGCGCAACCTCTTCGGGTCGAGCATTCACAGCAGTGCGTAAGCTTCCAAAACTCGAGATGAGACTGACTGCATCCGTTTTGTTGATGCTTCTGGGAACTGTGACAAAGTCTACCAGCTTGTCGGCATAGCTTGTCGATTGGTGTGCTTGGATGCTTGTAGGAGAGGCGTGCTCGCAAGATTTGAACAGCTCGAGATAGCGACCAGCTTCTTGTGCACTCCAAGCAAGGATCATAGTCACATTATTGATTAGAGACGTTTTTGACAATTCCTTCAGTGGCTCCTCGTGATTCTCAATGTCGACCATGATGAGTAGCACACGCAGGTTGTACTTTCCTTGTAATTGACGAATACGGTTGTAGATATATTCTGGATGTAGACGATGGTATTTCAAGGAGAGGAACAGTGCGCACGTAGTCTGTCCAAGCACATAGTCTGCAGGAATATCAGCATACTCCCATGGCATCGCACGGATGCTGTTGATGATTGGGTTGCCCTTCTGCCGTGGAGAGACCAAGATTGAGCTCTGAGTCGTCTTCTTGATCTCCTGCGGTTTTGGCTGTTGCACCTTGTTACCCGAAGGCGTTGTGCCATTTGCACGCGGTGCATCGAGTCGAGGAGCAGGACGAGCACCAGATGCGGGCGCCGGCACTCGAGGTGCTGGGTCGAGTACACCAGACAGATCTACTTCGCCGCCAAACTCGTCCATGACAACCATGTGAACGCAGGCAGAGGTCTTGTGAAAGTGACACAACCGCAAGATGTCAATGCCAAGCCTTTTTGTGGGACTTTACGGTCATCCCTCATTTGTCATTCTTTGAGATTCAAGCATCTCTAGGCATTCTTGTACCACCTCGATCTAACCCCGCTACGGTAGTCAGATTGCTGTCGCTGGCCGACAGACATATCACTACCATATCTGCGCAACGCTGCCGGGACCTTCTGACCTGCACATACATCAGATCGGCCCAGATATTGCCGCGGCAGACACTCGAATACACTTGCACCCGCTCTTTGGCGCTTGAGAGGACCCCCCTGAAGTCACAGATTCCAAGTACGCCCGCATGGCGACGGAGCCGTCGTCGACCTCTTCCTCCGCAGCACCGTCTTCTGCTCAACTTGACACAAGGTCCTCGAACACACCACAGGTTCACAGCGGAAGGTCGTTGCAAGGTTCACAATCACCTATTGCTCCTTCGGTCAATGCGTCGGTGAGATCACCCAGTCCGGCAGCTGTCTTTACGCCGACATCTCGGGCAATGTCTGGTGTACCCTCATCTCAAGGCATGACGCCCGCCTCACAAAGTGGTCAAGGAGACAAGGACCTCTTTAACGCAGGGAGCCTGTCTGGAACGGATGATGACAACCAGAGGCAAGAACAGCAGAGGACATCTGCGAAGCACAAGTTGGACGAGGAAGCCGATGTGCATGGATCAAACAAGCGGCAGCGTACCGACCACGATCGGGGTACAGAGGTCAAGGTGGACGCCGCACCAAGTCTGAATGTTATCTTACGTCCATCTGATGTGCAGCCAAGTGCGGTGTCCAGATTGCATTGTGGCGTCGATCTTCTTTCGTTATATGGCCTTAACGATATGGCCAAGCGCCTCAGAAGGACAGACCCTGTTACAGGCGAGAAGACGAACAAATTGAGACAGTCATACGCGGGCAATATCAAGGACTTGCCAGGGACCTTTAAGATGAAGCCGTTGGAGAAGCCTACTCCTGGGGACTTGTTTGGCATTTTGAATTATCCTGATGAGGAGTGGCAGATCCAGAAAGTCATGGGAAAAGAGCTAGTCAAACGTAACCTCCTTGGCAACCCGACTCCCGGCCATGACCCAAAGGCAACACTGTTGGCCAAACTAGGCAATGCTGTCAAGATGACACCAGGACCGCTGCCTGCGGCTGAACATGCGAAGTGGGCAACCATTCTCGACATGGGGAATAAGGAGGTAAAGCCATCCGTGCCAGCTGCTACTGCGCCAATCGTCAAAGGACCGACTGCCGTCGCCAGAGCAAGCACGCATTATAGCTCGAGTGCACCCACATCGCCCTTGCCTGGGCATAAAGGCATAAGGGCGCGGAGACAAGGCACAAAGAGAAGATACGACGATGACAGCTTCGAGGGCTACGGCGAGGACTATGTAGATGATCATGGGGACACAGATGATACTCGAAGTCTGAATGGGACCGTCAGGAAGAAGCGCAAGGCGGTAAGTTTCAAAATTTGGGAGGATTGATTCAATTCGCAATGAACACAGATGTGTACTTTGCTTGGGAGGTGATCAAGAAAGTGCTGTTCTCGGAAGACCCCAATCATATTCTTTGAACACACCCACTAGTCAACGCGTCCTCGGTCGCGGTTTCCTTGGCTATTTGGCATGACCACGCGCGATCAACACAAGATCAGCACTGACTGTGAACAGGACATAGGCACTTCATTCTCCTCGGGCTCTGGTATAAGTCAAGTCCAGCAGTCTATCAGTGTCGGCAATACCAGCGGCTTTGGTAGATCAACATGAGATAGCCACGCATCAAGTCGAAGTCTTCTTTCTCATGCACCACACTGACACGACGGCACTGATCATACATCTACAATATACAGGAATACAGCATGAAGGATAACACAGGATTTGCGTCACGTACAGGCATATATACAGGATTCAGCATGGCCGATCACAGGTGAGTGAGCATTGGAAATGGGTTTGAAATGGGAACAGGCGTCGGGTACAGAGTTCTGATGAAAAGGATATACCCATGGGCACAAGGACACAAATGTAACATCACGAATGCATAACGAAGGATAAATCATGAATATGAAACAATACATTTATGATCTGAAACCATCGGAGTTTGACCCCGCATGTGTGACAACAAAATGGTAGATTCGATCGTTGTTGTTTCTTGTTGATACCCTCCACCTCATATCAAAGAACATGGTTTACTACTTCACGAGTAGCGTGGTCGATCCGCCGGCACAGATTTATGTTGGCAAAGACAAGGTCGAGAATGAGGACCTCATCAAATACGGCCTAGAGCAAGACGTGTGGTATGTGATTCAGCTTTCTCGATCAACTATGAACCTCTCTAATGTGTGCTCTCTGACGTAGGGTGCGCTCCTCATATCACTCCCCAATGTTGTCGCTGGCCTTCTTTCCTATGCCTCGCTCTTGCACAACTTCACGCGGATAGCCGCTGACCAAGCTGTTTCGACAATCAGTTCCACGTAGACAACCTCTCGAGCGCGCACGTCTACTACCGACTACAAGATGGACAAAAATGGGATGCCATACCACCTGCCATCCTGGAGGATTGTGCACAATTGACAAAAGCCAACTCAATAGAAGGTACGGGAGAGTGCGCATGAAGCGATGGAACGTCGAGAATGAGAAGGAAAGGATTACAAGCTAAGCAGATGATGGCAGGCAACAAGAAGGACAACATCACTGTGATTTACACTCCTTGGAACAATCTCAAGAAGGATGGTAGCATGGCTGTTGGACAGGTTGGCTTCAGAGACCAGAAGAAGGTGCGTTATTCATTTTTTAGACGGTTGGAAGTTCAGCACGGTCCGTTACAAGCTTCGCGTTGATGCATATGCTGGCTGGACGCTACTCTGGACCGCTCTAAGCTGTGTTTACCTGAAGACTAACACGCATGTCCATTTCAGGTCAAGAAAATCCACATCCCCCAGCGCGAAAACCCCATCGTCAACCGCCTGAACAAAACCCGTGTCGAGAAGTTCCCAGACCTGTACAAGGAGAAAGAGGACTACCTGCGTAACGTACGCAAGCAAGACACGGAGTCGCAGCGCAAAAAGGTGAGTTCTTTAAATGTCTTCGCTGCGTTGAGCTGGATTTACTGGCTAAACTGTCTGCTTCGTGTTGTAGCAAAAAGAAGAAGCGAGGGTGGCCAAGGAGCGCAAAGAGTTGGCTTGGCAGCGCGATCATGCTTATGATGATTTGCATGCTGAAGACGCCATCGCCGAGTCGAGTAATCAAGATCGATCGGAGGATTACTTTGACGACTTCATGTAGACGCTATCATCAAAATCGGGAGTAGATCATCGTCGAACTTAGCACGACATCTGGCGTGAAACGCAGTCGAGCTTGGAGACAACTTGGGATCATCGAGGGAAGGATTCTCCCGTCATGAGATACAAGCTCTCCATGCTTGAAGTCTCCAGGGTTCAGACGACGCCAATTGCGCGTTGTAAGCGTGCCGTGTGGACTGGCTCATCCTGCGATCATTGTAATTATCGCAGGAAGATGGAGGAGACGTCAAGATCGAGAGCAGGCATCGCTAGCGGTAATGAATATCCTTCGCTTGCATCAAAGAACAGCCGGAGCTGCTGTGCTGTTACGGTGAATAGAGCGTACGGACACAGAGCTTGCTCAACGCACTGGAAAGCACAAACCCATACTCTCATTCAGCCCCGCCACCATGACCTCGAATCCTCGCTCACTCTGCGCCCTAATCGCCTCGTCAGGCTCTCTCGCTCTCCTCCCTTTCCTTCGCTGGCCCTTCTCCACGTCCCCTTCTACATTTCCCTTTCCGCTGCGATGTCCACTTTCCTGCAGCTCAGACTTTGGCCTCATCCCCTTGCTGCGCTCCATATCCTGCCACCACCACGTATGCAGGAGGCTTTTCAACACGCGGCCTTCCAGTGTGCGGGGAACGGCTGCTAGCTCGAGGAAGTGGAGCGTGTTGCGGACGCGAGCGATGTCGAAGGTGCTGCTGGTGCCATGTCCCGATGATGCTGGACGTGCTCGAAAAGACCGGCGAAGTGCGGAGACGATCGTGTGGCGTGCTGGGCTCGAGAACGAGGTTGCGAGGAGGGCGCCTTTGAGCAGGGAGTGGTAGGCGTGTGGGAGGGCAAGGGGAGCTGGCGGGCCTGGCATACTGAAGATGGTGGGGAGATGTTGGAAACGTGAGTATATGTGTTGTTTGAATTTATGAACAGTTTGCGCTATTTTGCACAAACAAGATCCAGGAGAGATTATGCAAACAATGGCTTTTTCTAGGAGAACACCTGAAAGGTTGACTTTGTCCAATTTTGACTCAGCTACAGGGTATATGTCGCGAATCGCACGATCGCTGGGTCTTTTGGGCAAGGTCAATGGCTAGGGTCTTGAGGTTCTCGTCGGTCGTGCGTCTTGTGTTTCAAAGCTGTGTGAGTTCGAGACAGAATGCATTGTCGGGCAGGGTAGCCTTGGACGCCAAACTGAGCACACTTCACCTCATCATCGTTCTTCGCCACTAAGGCTTTGTCCTCCCAAGAACCAGAGCACTGCGATTGAAGTGCACGGTGAGTGTAGAAGGTAACGTTGTGATGTCTGTCGTCAGTACAGTCGTCTGAGTACCGAATTCTCTCCCGCGCGAGCTTCAGAAGGAAAGAGCAGCCGCGAGATCTCTTCCGTCCACCGACTACAACGTCTGACGTCCTGATCCGTCGACTTCGACGTAAATATTTCTTAGTGGTGTATTTTTCACGACAAGCTGAGGGATCGCATCAGTTCGGACAGTCGAAAGACGGGACGTCCTCGACGATCTCAAAGCTCTCTTATGCCGCAGCATCCCAAAGTCATCGTTTCTATTTAGACATCGTGTGAGCAAGCGAGCTCAGTGCTTTGATCTTGGCCGACCCAGCTATATCCTCATCACGAGCAAAGCTTTGCGTCCTTAGGGTTTCCCACAAAAGCTTTACGATTGACTTTAGCAAGCAGAGTTCATGTCGATGTATCCCAGTTTGCCGTTAGGCAACAACTCCACCATGCTCAGCCAGTATCATTTGTTCACCGGCAACAAACAGGGCACCAAGTTCGTGCCGAATACTGCCTTCAACTTTGCCTCAATTCCCGATACCGCATTCAAGAATGCATCTGCACAGAACACCTTCGTCGACTTCTCATCGAAAGCAGCAGCGCCAATATCCAAGCCTTCGAATCCCTACAAAGTCGTCTTCGAGTCCGTGACCGCAGAAAAGAAGAAGCTCCGTACTACCGTTCGTCTATGATCGACTTTTCGTATTGCTCTGGCGTGCTGAGACCTCTACAGGTAACCTACAATGTGACCGCTCCACCGGGATTCACCTTTGTCGAGGTCGGCATGAAGAATCTGACCGAGTATTGCAAGGAGCTGAGTCGAAGAGAAGGTCATAGTGTCTACATAGTTTCGGTAAGCACAGACACCAATATTCATGTCCGACTCTTTGACATTTCCCAGGGCACCGATGAAAGAGGATTTGGTCTGAGATCCAATCAAGTGGGTTTCCACATCCGCAGACTTGGAAATCACTTTCGGAACATCGTAGTTGAGCGAGCCTGTCGATTTCTAGGGTATCACAACCGCGGCCTAAGAATGTTACCGAGCGGACAGTCATCTCGCCAGGAACAGTTGCGGAATTTCGAGAGCGTAGATGATGAACTTGCAGGGCTTTCCAACGATCAGCGGAATAAGCGAGTCGGCGATGCTATTCGAGAGCTGTTTCCTCTAATACCAGATCGAGATGTTGATATGATTCTGGCCAGGGGCTTCGGAGAGGTAAGAGATACTGTCGTCCACTGCAATACATCTTGAATAACGATAATGCAGAACAGGAATACTGTCGGAAATGATGCACACATGTTATTGGCACGACGTGTTCAATTGGCCGTGATTGCACATATTCGTCACGCGTACACAGAGTATGACAACCTTTTGGATCAGCTGAACCGGGATGTTGAGGAGCGACGTCTCATCCGGCGAGCTCGCGACGAAGCTCGACACCTCAACCGGTCTGAAGCGCGTCGCGTTGCGGAGAAAGGCTGCCTTGAGTACATCCTCAGGTGGCGAGGAGAAGATAATACTGACGACGACGAGCTTGAGGAGATTCTACAGGAAGTAATAGTGATTGATGATGACAACGCTGGACGCGCTGAAAGCAAGAAAGTTGACGACCAGATCGATGATTCGTTGTCGGTTGAGTTGGTGACAAGCACCCAACTTGCCACAGATTTCGATCTTGCAGCAGCATCTCCACCTTACTACGATGCGATGGAGATACAGCCAGCTTCGATCGAGTCAGAGCGTGGGACTGGACAGGCAGATATCGATGATCAAGCTAGAATCCGACGAAAATGGCGGGAAGCAAAAGCTCAAAGCAAGACCACCTGCAACACGGAATCTCTTGTCATCGATCTCACAAAGGAATCAAATCCGCCTCGTTTCATCCACATCGGTGATGATTACTTCGAGATGCAGGCCATTGAGCATGCTTCACTTGTCAACCACGAGCACTACGAGATCGCGCAAGTGGACTCTGGTGCGTTCAAAAGTGCTGATGGCAGCACATTCGTTGATGCTATCGCAAGCAAGCCAGCACCAAAGCTTCGTCCTCAGAGAACTGGAATGGCCTTCAAAAGTGCTGATGGCAGCAAATTCTTCGATGCAAATGTCAGCGAATCGGGACCAAAACCGCGTGCTCAGAGAATTAAAGATCGAGATAACCCTATTGTATCTCATGCGGACAGTACGACGCTCACCAATCTTCTTGGTTACCCCTCCAGCCCGGGAACTCCAGCGTCTTGGTTCACCGACATCACGAAGGAGAAATCTTCGCATCCCTTGAGACCCCAGATTACTAGCTTGTGGCATGACTCGAACAAGAAAACCCCGAGCACCAACAGTACTGTGGCGCATGCTGCTAACACAGCGGGCTTCTTTGCCGTGCCAGAAGACGATCAGGCAAGTTCTATCAAGTTCTTTGATGTCAATGAAAAGTCGCAGTCGTGGGATCCAGCTCGTCCAGCGTTCCGCTCATTCAGAGAAGCTGCGCTTCATCAAGCAGAACACGATAGTGGCAAAGTGAAGGTGGGAACATACACAGTCGAATCCAATACAAAGGGTGGCGGCAAGCGCAAGCGCACTTCAATGCCGACGCAGGTCCCCGCCAGCACCGCGCAGAGACGAACAGGTGCCAACATGCTCGATCTGCCGCCACGACGCAAGAAGCTTAGAAGGACTGGTGATCCTGAAAACGGCCGAGAGGCGAAGCCAGAGGTGCGCTTCGAGTCCAGGTCTCAGCGGATCAGGCCTGAAGAAGAGGTGGGTATGATCAATGATTTCGTGACGTCAGCGTACATCGTTGAGGCTCATGGCGGACCAGTGTTCACCATGATCGAGTGAGTGATCTTCTTTGTGAAAAACTGTACAGACGTGTGGAATGCTCGTGTACTAGGAACAACAGTAGAGTAGAGCGTCATCGAGCAGTGATGTCCTGGGAAATGGTCGGACGATCAGGGCCATTCCTGAGGCAGGGGTTATGACGACTTTCACACAGACATACAGTACAGCACTAATAAGTATACATAGAGGTGTATAGATAAACACTTGCGTTATGGAAACAGCAAGCCAGAGCTCATGAGGAGCATGATGTCAATGCTATCAACTTATTGAGACGAACTCCAATGCAATCACACTAATTCTGCCTTAGTCGCCCCCAAATACACTGCTGTAATTCCTTTGTCGGATTGAAACACTGGGCAACACCCGACAGTACCTTCAACACTCTGATCCTTATCAAATCTTCGTCTCGAACGGCCACGTCTCGACTCCAATGTTGAAGCGAGCGCTCGACTCAATTCCCTTAGCCTTGGCCTTGAGTCTTCATCTCAATTGACCCATGTGAACATGCCTTTGAGGAAAGCAGCCGCCTTGGGACAGAGCCACACATGGAAATTGCCCGGCGAAGAGACTGACAGGTGTTACAGTAGCTTTAAGCTTGACAGACCGAAGCGTACCTTATGCATACCATGATCCTTATAGCCACCCATCATAGCAATGCCTCCGACTTCTCTATTCATGGCGGTTCCCACGACGCCTGGATGAACATGGAAACAACACATCTTGGGATGACCCTCTGCAAGCGACTCCCATAGCTTGATCACAGCTCACTTGGCCACAATATATGCCAAGAACTCTCTACCAAAAGGCAAGTGAATCGCGTTGAAAAATATATCGATGACGACAGCCTCTGGTGCAGCATGTTGGAAGAAGGCTTGGGCCACGAATAGAGAACCTAACAGGGTTTGATTCACAATCGCGAGGAATGTGCTGCTCGCTGTGTCCTGGACCGAGCCTGTAGAACAGGCACCGGGAGGACCGTCCATGGCGGCGTCGCTGATGAGGATGTCGACTTTCTTGTCATTTAAGAACTTCTCGAACGCCGAGTGGACCTCTCTTTCTCTTGTGCGATTGTTGGGCACGACGAAGACCTCAACGCCTGGGCTCTGCCTTTTGGTGGGTACTTTGGTGTCGAGCAAGCGCTGCTTCCTGCGACCGAGCAGAGCAATGCGAGAGGCATCTACAGCGGCAAAAGAGCGAGTGGTCTCAGCTCCGATACCTATGCCTCGGCCAATAATGACGACATTCTTGCCTTTTGCGGAGAGCTCAGGTCGGAGTAGCGGGATGGCATCGTGTAAGGAGGTGTGCCATCTATTGCTGGGTACGGGAAAGGGCTGGACATCGTGGAGATGTGAAAAGCTGAGATCACGGGATCGAGGGAGTTGCGGTGATGGAAGTGAGAAGGTGGTGGGACACGAAGTGATGTAGGAGATATGCACTTTCGCAGTGGGCGTAAAACTATGAGTTCTCCTCACTCTATACATGCATCTACTGATTCCTCCTAGCACTTTATGGACAAGTGGCCTCTGCTTCCAGCAATCCAAGCACTCGCTATATATGTCATGATCAGGCTGAATGAGGTGAGACAGAGAACAACAACTTTGACACTCTTCTACTGCCAACAATGATGGTAAGTTGAGCTTTGTCGTACACCATGACTCTTGGCATCGTTCTCATGACACGTCCTCAATGATTCTCTTTTTACTTGTTATCTAGTACAGTATAGATATTGACAAGCAATCAAATGATATCGAAGCGACTCAACGATGTATTGTCACACAACGGCAATGCTCAGCACGATGACTCGCACGGCTCGACCTGATGGACTGGATTTTGCAGAGTTAAGAAGAAGGTATCTTCCAAACACTCTGAGATACACCTGCAAGTGCTGACGTACGGCGACAGATTATGTGTCATCTACCGCATCGTGAATATGCTGATCTACTTCCGTCCATTGCACCACTACCAACAAGCTCGGGCAAGTGGGCGTTGAATGAAACCACCTGGATGTCGTAAAGTTAGGCAGACTCGAAACGGGAAACGGTATTTGCACTTGCGGCAGATGGCGGACTCGGGAGGCTGAACGAGAGGCATACGCCTTGCATCAAACCTGTACTGTCGAAGCGCTATACCAGGGGAGCATGGCAGGTGAAAGTAATGGCGCGCTGGAATGGATGGTTTTGGCACAATTGTCATGCTTGCTGCTTCTCTTATAGCATTGTCGATCTGCTTCCAAGAGTCAACTCACGATCGTACGCGGTATTGCGAATCTCCATTCCCTACTGATACTGACTGAGGTCCTGTGTGTGTACCGCTCCATTCGGATTCATCACCATCCGATAATTGTACTCAGCACAATCCCCGGACGTCCCAACACTGGGCCATGTGTGTGTCCTGCCCAAGACACCCATCACTCGGTCCATCATCACCAGTCCCAGCACGATGCACGATCTACTCGATATCAATCGCCTCCTTGACCAGATACCCCCTACCCCTTCATTATCCCTATATTGCTCATGATAGCTGCTCTCCAGCGTCTTTCTCATCAGCCAGAGCACAGTGTTCTGCTTGGCACCATACGGCGCAGTCATAGCACTGGACTGGTAGAGCAAGCGCTTCACACTTGCTTCTCGCATTGGAGGCACCAGCCGTTTTATGAAGGCTGTGTTGATCTTGGCGATCCGCTGCGCTTGCTGGTCGCCGAGCATGGAGACGACGACGTCGACGCCGGAGACGAGGGCGTCGGTGTCGAGGGGATCGGTGATGGAGCCTTGGACTATTTCAAGGTTGGTGGTGGGAGAGAGCTTGCTTGGCATTCGGGCAAGGGCGTGGACGTGGTGGCCTTCGCTGAGAACACGGGCGACGAAGTGTCAGCCGCTACGGCCCGTTGCGCCGAGGACGAGGAAGGTGGGACGGGGAGGTGATGACATGGTAGTCATGGATGTGCTGAGATCAGGAAGTTGGAGCAGGGAACGATATACGCGTCGTACTTGGTATTTTGGAGGTGTCACGAAGGAAGTGTATTATTTCGTACTCTACCGTATAGGGAAGCATCAGGACCAGGCAGGAGGCATACATATTCTTATATAACTAGGGCATCATCCTGATCTCGAAATGAAGTCCGCATTTCGGATGGTCAAAGGGGAGGGTCGGAAGAACCACCCGGACGAACATCAGTAAAGATGGGGCTACCTAATACGGCCGTATACTGAAGGAGCAGGCATAGGCATGGAGGCATATGAGGCAATTTGACTGTAGTCTTGGTGACTTGGACGCCCTTCTCAAAGGCATGGCATCTGGTCGCTGTGTGCCCTTTGAATTGGTGCAATGACCATTATGGTGGGACAAACGCTGCTGTGCAAGTTTCTCCTTAGGAAAAGGAGAAATTGCAGGAGATGGATAAGAGCTCTCTGGTCTGCTTCCTGCATATGTAGATACTCTGGTCATTAGTCAAGCCTTGGGGGGTCCCGAGGCTGCGTTGTGTTGGAATTGAACAAGGACTGTTGTTGCAGACGGTGTCCTACAGATATATGCGCTACATATGGTTGAACTGGCTTCGGCGCACCGTCCGTTCAGCCATATGCCAGAGAGACATCTTGGCTGACCGCATGGTGCGCGAGATCGTGTCGTCTGAAGCTGGACTTGCAACCTGGTATGTCCGGTTTGTGGCGATTATCGCCTTAGAAAGCTGCCACAGATCCCCTTTGCAATGCTCGTATTGGCTGTGGGGCTGCTGTTGTTTTAGTAAACGTAGTGACTCAAGGTCTCCAGATCGGGGCACATCTGACGAGTATAACTTGGAGGCAAAACACTTCGTCGCGTCAGAAGCAGGCACATGCTGTGTGTCACACGATCGATTATTCCAATGTCCAATTCGAGCCATGAAAACAAATGTATAGCTTAGTGACACTAGCCCAGCATTCCATTCGGAATTCCAATGGACAAAGCGCGATCTTCACCAACAAGCACATCACTAGCCCGAACTCACGATCCAGAACAGGCCGGACGTGGTAGATATAGCCATGCTGCTGTATGAAAAGTACTCGGAGAAATCACGACACTCCTCCGGGCTCGTTTCACGAACTTACTTCTGCAATTGTATGTCATGGTCTCGGCTGGAGGAAGTGTCTGCAAAGAGGAAAACGTCGAAATCGGAAGACGGCACGTATGGAGGCAGGAACAAGACGAAGGGAGATAGATCACCAGGAGATTATTTGCCCAACGACAAGGTACTGCTGCCCACCAATTTCCATCGGAACAGGCTCGGAAGGAGGTCTGGAGAACAGATATGGTCGAGCTGCAAAAGTGTCGGTTTTGACGTTATTATGTCTGGTAGTCTTGCAGCCTTTCGTGAGAACCCTTGACGACATGCTGGCATTTACTGGAGGACCCGCTGCCCTGCCATACAAGTGGCCGGGACGGCAGATACCGGCACTACTTCCGCATTCATGACTCCACGACGGTGTCCCGATCGGTCGCGATGGGATGCAGCGAGAAAGGCGATTGCTTCGGACTATGCTGGTGGGTATATCGGTGCGCACTTCGCATTCAGACAAGTGATCCTTCCTGCTGATTCCGATCAGGGCTTCACGACCATATGTATAGCCTGCCACGTATAAACCATGCACTCGCCGTATGTTGATGATTGACGTGAGGCGGAATCTCCGCAAGCCCCACACATCAGACGGTTCAAGCTTTCGCCAAGTTTTGCGGGAACCCCCCCCACCCCTTGCACGCGGGAGATTGTCGTGGGATCCTTGCCCTAAAAAGCTTGACATGAACAGAAAGACTTCACTCTTCTTCATGAATCCTGCTGCACAGTATAGTAAAGTTGAGTATAGTAGAGTGTAGTATAGTATAGTATAGTATAGTATAGTAAGCAGTAAGCAGAAGATGCGTACGTGTAGTCAGTTGATATCAAGCGAGGAAGTGGAGCCAATGACATGAGATTCTTTGCTATGTCAGGTCATTGCGTAAGCGTCTGAAGGTGCCACGTTCGGGAGGTTTCAATCCTTGATGATTCTCGCCGAGATAACAGCCCCAGCACAGCACAGCACAGCACAGCACAGCACAGCACAGGGCAGCCAGCAACGGGATACTTGTCATATCGAGTCTCTCATCGATCGTGGCCTCACCTTGGAAAAGATTAATTACAACTTCAACTGACAGGGAGAGGCATTTCGCCCGATTCCGGCTCCAAGAGCTGGCAGTAGAAGAGGACAAGCACTTCGCGACTAACTGCCCCAATCAGCAGGCGTGACACCTCTTAGTAATGAGTTGGCCAATTATCGACACCAGGCCCCCTCTCACAATCCGGTTCGGCAGGCCACGTGGTGCTCGTTAAGCTTTTCCATGAACTGCCATTTGCCGTGGAACGAAGGATATCATTAGAGTACTACTACTCCTTCTTAGCCTGTTCCTAGTCTGGCCTTGCAAGCCTTGCAAGTTGAACTCGACGCTGATATTTGCGATTTGTGTGCCTTCATGTTCCCGGCTGGCAGCCGGGGAGAGCAGGCTGCAAGAGTTTCTATTTTCTGCTTCCAAGAAAAAGCTCGCGCTTGTCCACATACTCACGGCCAGACCGCTCTTCTGTCCTGCCCGGGCAAGGCGCAAGGCGTGATTTTTCAAATTCGTTTCACCACCTTTTGGCTTTTTTTACACTGTTGACCATGCATGACAGTCCCTGACAATTCGCCGTGACCCGCAGCCTGTCCACTTGGACCCATCCGTGCGTTGTGATGGTGCCTGGCTTCTTTGTCTTGGCATGATATATCGTGATATCCCCTTCCGCTTCTATCTGTTCCATACCGCTTCTCTCTCTTCTTGGCATCTCCTCCTCCATCCACTGCCCAGCAAACATCGGCCTCCGAGCAAGCTTCTAGGATCCACTTCACCAGGCATACCAAGCCGTCCGTAAATAAGATCGTCAAGTATCAAGAGCAAAAGGGCCATGTCGCTCCCTCAGCGAGGTGACCAACAACACACCACCGGCATCGATACACAAGGAACAAGCGGTCTGCCAGAGTCAAAGTGGGAGTCGCCCGTCTCGGCGCAGTCCCAGTCGTCGGTGCCATCATGGTTCCAACCTGGCTCGAGCCATGAGAAGAGCCAACCGCTGCTGCCTATGCCAGTACAAGGCAATGATGGTTCACAATCATGTTCGAGTCTCGGACTAAGACCGTCACAATGGTCGATAAAGGCAATCGCCTTGGCTGCTGGAGGTCTGCTGTCAGCGCTTTGGCTGGTCTTTGCTGCTATTCGGTCCATAACGAGAGGATCAGGGCCATCAATAACAATCGTCAAGAGTACTGTCAGCCTGGAGCAGAGCATATTCAATGAGACGTTAGGAGTGTGTGTATCCTGGATCCATGGACAAGTCAAGAGCTGATCGTAATGTCTGTATAGTTTGAGAAGATCTTCGTCATCAACATGCTCAGACGGCCGGATCAACGCGATGCACTCACACTCATGGCCTCGGCTATGAATCTGAAGCTGGAGTTCGTCGAAGGTGTCATTGGCGCAGATATTGATGTCAAGGGATTGCCAGATGGTGTTGAGAAAGTAAAGGCTGGTGGCAGGGGAGACTGGAGGTCTAACATGAACATCTTGAGGAGGTGAGTATTCATGATCTCGATCGAGGGTGTACTGTACCCGGACATGACCTGACACGTTTTCTGCAGCATGGTCAACGAAAACATCGGTTCTGCTTTGATACTCGAGGTATGTCGAGTTCCGTTTTGGTAATACTAGACATGCTGACAATCTCCAGGATGATGTCGACTTTGACGTGCGGATACGTGACCAACTCACCTCACTTGCGATCGCTTCTCGTGCCTTAACCCAGCCTCGTCTTGATCAATCGTACCTCGCACCGACTGAAAACTTTGACATTACCATGGACCAACTGCCAAGAACACAAGCCCCTTCTTTCAGCCCGTACGGCGATGCTTGGGACATTCTCTGGCTTGGCCACTGTGGAGCCAACAACATGCAACGCGCAGACGGGCGGGAAGTCATCCTCAACCCCAACGACACCACTGTATCAGATCGATCATATATCACGACCGTCCTCGGAATGTACAATGCCCTTGTCAACCACCACGACCCGCATACGCGTATGTACGACCTGGTCGGTGGCGCCATCTGCAGTCAAGCTGTCGCCGTCTCCCTCATGGGTGCTAAGCGTCTGCTGCACGAAGCCAGCATGCAGCGTAACATCGAGGCCATGGACTACGTGCTCAACGACTATTGCGTGAACAAGTTTGCAGACCTCAACGGAGGCGACGTCCACCGTTGCGTCACGACGCAGCCGAGTATGTTCGCTCAGTTTCGAGCCAAGGGCGCGACAAATAAAGATAGCAACATCAACAACCTCAAGGCCGGAAAGGTCAGAGAGAAGGCGAGCAGTGCCCATCTGAGATACAGTACTCGTATGAACCTTGCACCACTCTTCCGCGGGAAGACGTGTGAGGGAGAAGTTCGAGGAGAAGCTGCAATATGTCCAGATTTCTATGACAATGCGCCGGATCCTGTTGTCAAGCTAGCTGCGGACAAAGATGTTACAAGCTCAAGTCCAGTGCCGGAAGGTGATCTCCAGGAGGATGCGTACGGCACTTTCCAAATGATGGGACCGAATGGAACAGTCATCGATGTGCCGGGTAGAGACGATGAGCAAAAATCGGGGGAGAAGAAGATTGGACGGCCGGTGGTGGGGGACGACGAGGACGACTTTGGGTATGAAGAGTATGAGGATGACGAGGACCAGGATGATGCGAGGCGGATCCGGATACGCTCGCGCATAGAAAGACGGTGACAGGATCTTGCATTGATAGTGTCAGAAGCCAAGGATCATAACCAGCATAGCATAGCGTTTGGATGAGAGAACGTCCCATCTTGTCATTTTTTTCTTCCTCCTCGTCACTGCTCGTGCACCAGCTCACTACACAATGAGGTTTGATTCTTTCTTTCTTTCTTGCCTTCGGCAGTGGACTAGGGCAGTGAACTGCTGCAAGCAAGACACAAAGAACATTCTTGCAGATGAGATATCACCAATATCACGAAAAGTCGCAAAAATGCAGTAGATCCATCGACGATGCTCTCACGCGCGACGGGGCTTTCGAGGTATATATATGATTACCTACACTGACAAATTGAACGCGAGCACCGAGACCGAAGCAACCACAGGATTATGATGCCGCCAAGAAAGGCGTCGGCGCCAAGACATTCGCGCCGCGCGACTTCGCAGAGTTAGCCCGCGAAGCTTGGCCAGCTAATGTCAAAATGTCAAACTGCAGGACGCCTCTTAGGACATCACGCATGGCTTAATCAGGTAATACGTGATACTGTAGGATCGAAGGAGAACTTCAAGCATGTAACGTGTACTATAGATAGTTTAATCGATTAATTATTACGTATATAATAGTATCTTAACTAATATATTGTTAATCCTATACTCTAATAGGTTATAAGCCCGGCTTAGCCGAATAATAGACTTCTATAGCCTATATATTGATTTCCAAACGATTAATATAAGATTTATACTGGTAGAAGGTATATAGTATAGGAAATATATTATATAATTAGAACGATAGTTAAGCTGTTTAATATAGAACTATAAGGTAGAAGCATATCTACTTCCTTATATAGCTAGCGGCCCCTTAGCGGATTGTCCTAGTATTGCTAATATACCTCTATAGCTAAGTTCTACTATCGAGGCCTACTATATACTATACTATACGTGCCTGTACTCTAAGGATCCGCTAGTTTTAGGTTATTATATTATCCTTCTTCTACGGTAGCAATTTGCTATCTCTATAGTATAGTACGCTCGATATAGTATATCTATAGTTATAGGCGCTTGTTAAGGGCAAGCCCTGAGGGTTAAGTACTAGCTATATATCTACACTACCTATACCCCTAGTAGTGGGCAGACTGGGACTCTATA
>Ga0058698_10000196_pt1 | contig 36318 bp, 42 predicted proteins | sample AgamicAsSfe_FD_67288 | JGI IMG/M metagenome (GOLD analysis project Ga0058698, IMG submission 67288) | Agave microbial communities from Guanajuato, Mexico - As.Sf.e | ecosystem: Host-associated > Plants > Phyllosphere > Phylloplane/Leaf | place: Guanajuato, Mexico | collected 2012-05-30
CTATATCATCCATCGCTCGAGTCTTCCCGAGTTCTGCCGCCATGTTTCAAGTTCGTCCAGTTCCGGATCATCCCTGTCGATCTTCCAATGTATCACAATCTGAAATCATCGATTACGCACGCCCATGATGGACCCCTCTTCCTCTGCTATCACTTACTTCGTGACCTCCGTTATGCACTGAAACCAAGACGACGTCTTCGATGACGACTCATCAAACAAGGACTCTCCTGCGTTTGTGCCCACCCCCAGTCAGATCATCACGAGCTCGACGCTTGTTGACGAACCTAAGATCGTCTTCTTTTTCAGGCTTTTCGTGCATGATATCTGGGTGTTGTTGTCAGCAATGGCATATTACAGCCTAGATCCTGTCATTCAAAGTATGATCATACCTGCGAGAGGCGCTGTCGAAGCCGCCACAGCAGCTTCCAGCGCATCTTCGTGCACGCTGGATTCATCATCTTCATTTGTGAGGTCCGTCATGATTGGGCCATGTAAGTCGCGCTCTGCCAGAAACTCAGGTTCTTCGTCGTCCGTGTCGTCCGTGTCGTCCGTGTCGTCCGTGTTCGGATTGGAATTGTGTTCTTCGTCATCTTCTGTGTCATCCCCACTCCAGCTGGGCTCGCGCTTGGTGACCTAAAACGAGTCAGGTCCTGGTAGCAGTGTGTCACGAAGCATTTCGTTTGCTCACCTCCAATGTAAGCATTGGCGAAATCGAACGTTCAGGACTAGGCTCTGGTGTTCTCGGAATGACGTGTAGTTGCTTGAGAGCTTCTATGAGACAGTCAGTTGTCCAAAGCTCAGCTGGTGTATTCGTTATCCAGTCACTTACCTTTCTCGCGATAGTGAAACACAAACGTGATCAGAGGTGTTTCTTCGCTATCCCCCCGATCGAGCGTGACCTCGGGTCGTGGTGGTCTGTTTCTAGCGACATCTGGTGCTTTGCCAAGTCTGATGTAAGTTAGCATGGTTGCGAGATTTGGGTCAGATCACTTACTGGACATGAATGTTGATAGCCTTGCCTTTGATGGATTTCTCGGAGACTGCTGTCGGACCACCGTCAGTGCCGTGGCGTGCTGCTCGAAACTTGTCCGAGCGTTTCTGGCTAGTGACGCGCCAGAAGGTTATCTTGAAGGTTCCCTTACTCTTCAAGAATGCCTTCTTTGTCTTCTCGTCATCATCGCCTGGTCGTGATTAGTCAAGGGCCTATACAATTCTCTTTGGAGACTTACAAAGCAAAACCGGCGCGAAGATCATTGGCTCACAAATTGGCTTTCTCCGTCCTGCCTTTCTGGAACCGTCCTCGGCTCTGCCCAGTGAACGCCCTTCGAACTCATCCTCGAAGTCCTCGGATCTTGGCATGTATCTGAAATTGTCGATGTGAACATCTTGCCAATCATCGTCCAGCTCAAACTCAGACATCAAAGCCATGCCGCCAGTAGTGATCCAATTTTCGAAAGTCCTCCGTTCGATCCTGTACTTGATGACAGCTACTGTGTTGGGCCTGCACTCAACGTATTTTGAGACTCTGTGACATTCTCTGGCCTCGTTCTGGTCTTCCTCGTCATAGTCATGCTCCGGCAGCCTCTTCCCATCACCTTCAACCCAGACCTGCAGGCCTCGGACAGAGAAAGGTGGTACTGCATCGGGACCTGGGGCCGATGGTGACTGCCCATGATCATCATTGCTGGAGCCGCTAGTGCTGTGATCATCTCCAGTGTCATCGTAGTCATTGTGACCGGAACTGTTGCCATTCGTCGTAGCGAAGACACTGTGCCTAGAGTTCATGTCAGGCAGTGCTGGGGCTACTGATGATGAAGCGGAGTAGTCTGAGATGTTCGCAACTTCGAGCTCAGAAATTCTCGCTGGCACTGGTAGTCGTTCGCTCGCCATGACGTTGGACTGGTTCTGCTGGTTATGATGTTTGTCGATGAAGGTGCAATCTAAGGCAGGGTTAGATCTACTGGCGCCTGTCACGAATGTTGCGACACAACTGGTCTTGTAATCTGCTTGTTACAGTGTGGCTACAATCGCCAATTTAGCGTTCTCGAGAGTCGTGTGCACCACAAAGATAGCGACGTACCAGATCACAGAGAGTCAAGACGTGCTCTCAGCGCTAGACGTGCATGTACTTTAGCTGGCTCAATCCTTAAGCAGATATTATCTTGTTTTCGCGTTGCAGAATGTAGCAGAAGGTATGTGGGAAACTGTTGGTCGTTGGTGGAAGATGGTGCTTCGTATATAGAGCCAACATCATCGGATCTCTGTATGATTTCCAACAAAGATTCGAAGTGAAAGCCAGAAAGTGAATGGATTCGGAATGAGTTCGTGTCTGAATGAATATCACATCTGGCTCAATGCAGGCTGAAGCTGAAGTGAATTTCAAATCGTGTAATCCTACGACCGAAGTTCAATGGCTAGATTGAGTTTCGAAGTGATTACGCAGAGTGTTAGAGGGCGGTTCTGGGCTGGCTGAGATCGGGTTGACCAGGCATTGCGACAGATAGGTCACGCTGACTCTTCGACTTCATCAGTGTGCCGCCCTCGATTCGTGGAGATTATACGCACCTCAGATATCGGGCCAGTCTGTCTTCGCTACACCGAGCTCTTTCCTCAGTGCTGCCCAACCACCAGCGACATCGGTGATGTTTGACCTTATTGTGCCTTGTGCATGATCAGGGCCGCAGTCTTCGAGCAATGCTCGCAGCTTGAGCGCGCCATATTGAGAGTCATTGCCACGAGCGCAAATGAGAAGGGTCTTTTGTTCAGGATTTTCGTTTTGGTTAGATAGCAAACATTCAGGCAGCTCAGTCTTGTCGCGGATGTTGCTCAGTTGAGAGTATGGTATATTAATACTATCACGTATGTGAAAGATATCATACAGAGGCTTCTCCCGAATGTCAACAATCAATGATAGGGTCGGGTTTGTTTTAGAGGCTGTTGTCCTTCTTTCACCACTATCATGATCTATAGAAGTGACTTCGAGGCTGCCGTTGTTCTCATGAGCCTGCAAGAAGTCTTTGGGCAGAAGTCGTTGCGCACTTGGCAGCACTTCTACTTCACCTGCAAGTCCACCGCAAAAAGCAACATAATCCAGAGATCCACTTGTCAGTGATTCTTTCGTGATCGTGGCTGAAGCGGAGCACGTCGCACAATTAGCTTTTCTTGGTCTTAATCGCACACTGCGGAAGCTCAATGAGGGGTATGAGCTGAACAGCAGCATCTGTGAAGGATGAGGTACTACTGGTTGTGGTGAGGACAGAATCTTGGTTGTTTCGAGCGCCTGCAAGACTCCCATGGTACCCACCACCGGTCCCAGTATGCCGCCTTCACCACAAGTCTGCACGGCTGATGGCGGCGGAGGTATTGGCCATATGCATCGATAGCAAGGACCACCAGCTGGGACTTCTGCCTTGCTACTCAACACACCATCACTAGCAGGTTTAGTGACAGTAATCATTTGACCAGCAGGGGCAGGAGGGTAGTTGAGCACAGAAAGCTGGCCATCTGTTCGAAGCGCGCTTGCTGAAACGAGAGGTTTGCCGAGTAGAACACATGCATCTGAAACGAGATAGCGAGTAGCTGGATTGTCAGTACAGTCAAGAATCACATCGTACGCGCTTAGAATGTCAATGGCTGTTTCTGGACTAAGATGTGCTCGGTGTGCAATGTAGTCGGAAATAGGATTGATCCTGTTGACTTCGTTAGTCTGTATAGTGTTGTCGACATTCGCCCTTACTTACTTTCTCATTGCTTCTATCACGCTGTCCACTTTCAACACACCTACTTTGGTAGTATCGTGCATTATCTGACGATGGAGGTTACTCTCCTCAACGACATCACCATCGACCACACCAATGGTGCCCACACCAGAGCTAGCCAAGTATGCTGCAGCTGGGCAGCCAAGACCTCCAGCACCGATGATGAGTGCTGACGATTTCTTGAGGCGCACTTGACCAGCAATGCCGACTTCTGGCATAACAAGTTGTCGAGAATACCGGCGATACTCGGAAAGGCCCAGTGGCCACTTCGGCACTTCCGATTTCTCCTGTAGTGGCGGATCTAATGATATCTTTTGACTAGCACGGACTTTGGCTGCTATCTTCTCCAGTGCAGCTATCGTCAACTTGACATCCTTAGAGAGTCCATCGAAGATCAATGCGTGGCTATCGGTGACAGTTCCAATTGTAGAGGACTGTCCGCAATCGTCCTCGAATGATTCGATCAATTTCAAGAGGCTTCGGATTCGCCTCTTTCCCACCTTGAGCTCAACGAGCAGATCTCTAATGGCAGGAGTCGGCAGTTCTGCTTGGTCCATCGAAGCGCTTCGTGGCACCTAGTCCATCACTTTTCGAAGTGTTTCAGCGACTCTTGGGATGTCACGTGATGTTCTTTGTACTGCCAGTCTTACTCGACCTCATTCAGGTCGGACTGACTTGGTCCGCACTTTGTGCAACACATTCAAGACATCCGTTCCTCATGGGATGCTTGCCTCCGTGACATCGCGCTGTAGTATGAGCAAGTCAAAGGAGACGCCGAGTGAGATGGCCCGACGCCTCCATCACTAATGTACCCCTCACCCTAGCATGCTCCTTTTCCTGCTGCAAGCCTTTCCTAGTGCAAGAGGCGCATAGCGGGGTCAACATGGGATAGCCCTGATCCTGATCATGCACCATCTGTCTGTGCTCTATTGCTCCGCAGCAGCCTATATAAAGACTGAGCCAATACCACTTCTCACAATTGTTCACAAACCGAAAGATCATAACCATGTACACGACTATGCTCCTTGCAAGTGCTCTCGTGCTTGTGACCTCTGCAAACCCTGTACCTCAATGGAATGGATGGCCATCTAGTGGTCATGGAAGCCACGGCCCTCCTCATGGTCCACCTCAAGGTCCAAGCGATGAATACTTGAGAAGCCTTCCCATCACTCGTGACGGCGGTGAGCTTCAGCTTGCAGGCAAGAAATGGGCCGGTGCTGGTGCAAACGTCTACTGGCTTGGATTGGTAAAGATCCTCGAGTAGCACATCACGAAAGCCTTGCTGACCACCGCCAGGACGAAAATGTCATCACACCTGCCGGCCAACCCTTTTACGCTCCCTACAACGCCTCGTACCCAACCCAAGGCCGCACAACCGAAATCATGAACACCGTCCGCATCCAAGGCGGCTCCCTGATCCGCTCCCAAACCCTCGGCGTCTCCGTCGGCAATCCTCTTTCTCTCTGGCCAACAATTACGACGAGAAACCCGCAAGCCTTCGACACCATTGACTGGGCCATCTACCAAGCCCGCCAGCATGGCCTGCGCATCCAAATGCCGCTGATCGATGTGAGAATGGAGACTTTGTGAAAGTTTGTCGTAACAGACGTGCTGATCAGATTGACAGAACTACGACTATTACCACGGGTAGGTATACCTTGTAATCCTTCGAAATGTCGAGGCAAGAATGTAACATTAACTCCTTCTCACCAGTGGTAAATTCGTCTTCCTCCGCTGGTTCGGCCTCGACCTCGACACCAGTAAAGGCTACAGCAACATCGATCCGCGCGTCCAGCAATTCTACACCAACCAAACCATCGTCGCCGCTTTCAAGAACTACATCTCCTACCTCCTAACGCACAAAAACGCATACACAGGGCTCACCTACGCCGAGGACCCTACCGTCGCCATCGTCGAAACTGGCAACGAGCTCTCCGGCCCCATCTTCGGCGACGAAGACGTCCCGAATGCTTGGACGCAGGAGATTGCGAGTTTTGTGAAGAGCCTGCCAGGGGCGGGGGATAAGCTCATCCTGGACGGGACGTATGGAGTCAACGCTACGCACTTCGACCTGCCCATCATCGACATCTTCAGCGACCACTTCTACCCGCGCAACGTCACCAGGCTGCGCGAAGGTATCGCGGCAGTCAAGACGACGGATCGAGTGTACATTGCGGGCGAATACGACTGGACGTCGCCCGCTGGGGACGGGTTGACGGATTTCCTGGGCGCGATCGAGGCCGAATACACCACCGGCACGATTACGGGAGATATGTACTGGAGTCTGTTCATGCACGATGTCGGCGTGCCGGATGGCTGCGGGATTTATGTCAATCATACGGATGGGTATACGATGCACTACGGCGACCCGGCGAATCCGGCGAATGTGACGTTGGAGATTGAGGAGGTGAGGGAGCATTTGTGGAGGTTGCAGGGGGTGGAGGTTGGACTTGCTGAGCCAGCGGCGGGATGTCCGGGCGCGGTATATGAGGCTGGGACGCCTTACTAATGGAGGGGGATATAGTGGGAGGAGATCGTGATTGTGGTGATCTGCGGGGTGTGTGGGAGTCACGACCATGCTATGTGAGCAGATGGGGCTGTGGTGTCTTGCTGGGAAAGGGCAGAGACAATGACGGGCTGATACGCATGATAATTCGGAAGCTGAGGCTAATGTGGCACGGTCTTGCTATATAGTGTTATGGAGACCACGAAGCTACGAACCTATGAACTTGCATGAAACACAGGATCTGATACTAGAACTACCAAGCAGCCGACAATGGGTTTTGATCCGAGTGTAATTCTTCTGAGCTGCGTGAAGGGGCTATCTATAGTCTCCTATAGTCTCCAATCCTATCAAAATACCTCCACGCCATCCGATGTCTTCCAGCGCGTCCATTCGACTCCCCTAATTTCAATTCCAATACCATACCAATGCAATATCGTTAAGCTCGTCAGCCATCATTGCCAAGACCGTCACAATTGTCCATCCCAAGTTCCAAGTTCCCCCGGCCACCACCACCACCACGTTTCCTCAAGTACCCCAACACCAACGCCTCATACCCAATTGCCCATCTACGCACCACCCATCTCCAACTTAATCCCCTTGACACTCCTCCACTCGACAAACACCGCCCCAAAGAAACTCAACGCGGCCAACGCCACCGCCACATAGAAGCACTGATCCAGACTATCACTGTATGCCTGAATGACCCCTGTGAGGTATTCCGCCGGCACAATCTTCCTCAGATCCGTCGCTCCCGTCACCGACACAATCGCTGCGGAGAAATCGGGCGCTTGTACCGCCATGTTGGCGAAGATCTTGTTGATGAACACGTTCTGTGCTATTGCTATGCAGAGTGCACCACCAAACGTCTGCATAAAGATAACAATCGCTGTGCTGCAGGAAACGAGTTAGCATTGTCCAGGAATATAGGAGGAGATGGTAGCATACCCCGTCGCGATATCTTTCTTGTCTAGGACCGTCTGAACCGCCATCAATGGGCTCTGAATACCGCACCCTACACCAGCGCCGTAGATGATCTGGAAGCCGATCCAAGCGCCCGTGGATGTGTGCACGCCAAAAGTGGAGATGAGGCCTGCGCCGATGGACATCAAGACGGACGCGAGGATAATCCAGGGGGTGTAGTAGCCGATGGCGGAGGTGGAGCCGCCGGAGATGATGGAGAAGACGGTTACGGAGAGGACGAGGGGGAGGTTGCGAATGCCGGATTCGGTTGCGGAGGTGCCTTGGACGGCTTGGAACCACTGTTGGAGGGCAAATGTTAGTATGTTATGACATGATGTGGGAAAAGCAAGGGATGACGTACGATGGGAATGTAATAAATGATGGCGAAGAAAGACCCTCCGAGGCATGCAATGTAGAAGGCACAAGCGCCAATACTCCTCTGGCTGATGATCCGCATGGGGACGGTCGCTTTGTCGCCTTTGTAGACTTGGAGAGCGATGAACATAGAGATGAGGACGCCGAAAGCGACGAAAAGACCGATGATCTTGGCGTCGTGCCAAGGGTACTTGCTTCCTCCCCACTGCAGAGCCAGGAGAACGCAGACGATGGCGGGGACGAAGATGGCTGTGCCTTCAATGTCCATGAGTGCGAGCTTGTCTTTCCAGGTGAGGTGTGAGACGTCTTGGCCGCGCTTTGGGCTGTGGAAGAAGAAGAGGATGAATGCGATGGTGATGGCACCAAGGGGCAAATTTATGTAGAAGCACTGTGAGAAGGTGTTAGCAATGTCTCGAAGCACCCACAGCTCAGCATTCACATACCCATCTCCACGTGGCCCTGTCGGTGAATACACCCCCAAGCAACGGTCCAGCCACCGACGCAATACCGTACATACCACCAATCAGTCCACTGTAGATCGGCCTCTTCGCCAGCGGGACAGACAGCGCAATGATCAGCATAGCTCCCGAGAACACACCAGCTGCACCCAGACCTGCCACGGCACGCCCGACGATCAGCGCATTCGCATTCGGCGCTGCGCCGCACACTACTGAGCCGACCTCAAACAGACTTAGAGCTGCTAGATATACCTAAACAAGATTAGACCAAAGACAGCCAGGCCCCATCCAAGGAAGAGTGCTTACCCATTTCACACTGAAAAAGGTATACAACTTCCCAAAGAACAGCTGAAACGCACACGCCGTCAAGAGGTACGCACTCCCAAACCATCCCACATCCTATAAACACTTAAACCTTTTACCCCCGTATAGTTATGGATACTTTTATCTTACCTGTATGCTCCCCGGGAACTCCGTCGTAATCTTCGGGATCGCCGTCGCAATGATCGTATTATCCAGCGCCATGCACAGAATACTCAGACACAACGCCAACGTAATAATGAGCAGTTTGAACTGTCCGGGGTATTCCGTCTCGTCTTCATCGTCTTGCGCCGCAACTTCTTGTTGCTTGAGGTTGTCGAGCTTTTCTTCGGCTGTGAGATCGGAGGGCGAGTCGGTGTGAGGGTGGAGGTAGTGTTCTTGGGAACCGATGCGCTTTTCGGAGATGTCGAGGTTGGAGGAGAGGGTTTCGGAGTCGAGTTGTGAGGCGAAGGTTGCGCTGGACATTTCGAACCCTTCTTTGTTGAGGGTGAGGTCGGACGCCGCCGGGGTCGAGAAGGGCGCGAAGTGCCTGGAGGGCGCCATTGTGTGCGATCGGGCACAGAGGGAGTAGGAGAGGTTGACAGTTGCTAGGTGGTGTAGGTAAGGTGAATGCGACGATCGTCTGGAGATGGAGAGGGTGGGGTGTGGGTGTGGGTGTGGGCCCGTGGAAACGCGGGAGATCTGCGATGAGCGGGAGCAGTGTAGTATAGCCCTCCACTATGGCACTCAAGAGTTTTAAGAATCGTTTGACGATACGGCAACAAAACTGAATGTGAGAAGAGAGAAGAGAGCAACGAGCAGTTGATGTAGTAGCAATCGTATCGCGCGATTCTGCCCGCGTGCTTCGTGACAAAGCACAAAAGACCTCCCGATCCGGGGCGGGATAATAGATTCAAGACCAAAGCTTAGGGGGTCTTGGCAAGTATGGATAAAAAGTTATGCATGTATAGCTGTATAGTAGTCGCACTACCCTCCGGATTAGGCTCAAGCCGAGCCGCCGGCTGAGGATCTAGGATATCTAATTAGGATAGGGGCAGGAAATGCGAACGTGAGGCTGAAAGTGAGGAGCGTGAGTCACTGTCACTGAGTCACTTGCCTTGCCTTTGGCCCCCAGCTCTGTTCTTGCTGCAGTAAGGTAGGTAGTCAGCAGTCAGTCAGCAATTGCGAGCACATATTCCGCCAAGAGCTAGAGCCTCAGGTTGTTCAGCTCTGGCAGAACTACAGAACTACTGCGAAACGCGCACGACTCATTCATCCGAACGCGGCGATATTCTCGGAACATCCGACGGAACATCCGAGCAGGACCAGGATGTAGGGTGATTGGAAAAGGAGAGGGGAGGAAGAAGGAAGAAACTAGGGCGGGAGCGGCGGCGGGCCATAGGTCGTAGGTGTAGGTTTAGGGACTTAGGGACCTTTGGAAAAGATCCGATTGTGGCATTTGCCTTTTCACGTATGCAGCATAGAGTCCCTTCGGAGGATGAACGCAGCAGTCATACCTCGTCAGGTACTGTCCTAGACCAGAAGTCTAGAAAGATGCCGGCGAGAGTGTTGTGGAAAGTATGCTCAGAATACTCTTGTTCCAAGACAATACCCACAACACAAGCGAAGTGGAAGTCCGATCCAATTAAGGTCAATTGCACATGGTTTTGGCCATCATATATACATCACTACGTCGACACATTACTGCTTGTATACAACAGTCTCACAGCTGCTCCAGTCCTTCAATGAGTAGTTCCAGAGCTTTTGTATCATCATCATTCCCATCTCGTGCTTGATCAGCTTCACCACCAAGAACACTCCCCATTCTCCGACCTAGGCTCCTCAATCGTGAGCTCGTCACCGCCACCTCCAACTCCGCACTCTTCCCCTTGGCCACCTCGACCACCGCTGCTGGCAGTCCAGCAAGCCTCGCCACATGCAAGCCATAAGAGCGATGCGCAACACCTTCGCCAATCTCATAGAGAAACGTGATGTCCTCTTCACCCGTATACCCGTCCTTGCCAGCCTCCCCACCCTCAGCCTGATCCTCTGTAAACCTCATATGCACATTCCTCAACTCTTTCTCCTCAAACGCATTCGCCACGGTCGCCAGATTCTGATAGTGGGTGATGAAAAGCGTCAGCGCCTTTGTCTCCCTGACCATGTAATCCAGCACCGCCTGTGCAATCGCCACACCGTCATGCGTGCTCGTCCCGCGGCCCAACTCATCCAGAATGACCAAAGATCGTGGCGTGGCTTGCTTCAGAATATCAGCTGTTTCGCTCAGCTCGACCATGAATGTGCTTTCGCCGCGCATCATGTTGTCAAAGGCACCCATGCGTGTGAAGACGGCATCCAGCATGCCGAGGCGGACGGAGGCGGCGGGCACGTAGGACCCGATTTGAGACATTATTGCGATCAGGGCAATGGAGCGGACGTAGCTTGACTTGCCGCCCATGTTGGGACCGGTGATTAGAAGGGCGCGAGTGCCAGGACTAGACAGCTCAATGTCATTTGGGACATAGGCGTCGGTGAGGAGTTGCTCGACCATTGGGTGCCGGCCGCCGACGACGGAGATGCTGGCTTCGTCGGTGAAGGTTGGTTTGCAGTAGTCGGGTCGACGCGCGACCTCGGAGAGGGAGACAAGGCAGTCCAGAGTAGATAGTGCTTGGATGCTATCGCGGAAGGATTGGTATTGTGCAGAGATGTCGCGTAGCAGAGCGGTAAATGCATCATCGCAAGCAGCTGCAAGTGCTTCTTTGTGTTGATCGCGCTCTCGTGTAAAGCGTATAACTTCAGGAGTGTGATATCGTGATACCTTTTTCGTTCCTGAGATTTTGATCCATGACGCTGGCACACTCTTGTAGGTATTGTCGACTTCGATCAGAAACTCTATACCTGCCACCGTAACGTACTCGACACTCCTTTTCTTGAGCTTGTCAGCAGCGTCTTTGCGATGGGCGTTGAGGTCGTGCTCAACACTGGCAATACCAAGCTTGTGCTCGGTGATGAGGTCCGTCTCGTGATCATCACGGAAGAAGGCATACTTATCGTCCTCTTTGGCAGCATGGATGTTGATCTTTTCGAGGATAGTGTTGACGTATTCCAGAATCCCTGGAAGAGACTGAATAGCGTTGTTGATAAGTTCAGACTTGAAGCTTGCAGCTGACGTGGGGGCATGAGCATACTCCGTAGCGACCTTCTGCAGAGCCTGTAGAAAAGCAAGAAGTTCTGGACGAGTACACTTCTCATAGTAGATGCGGATCAAACTCTTTTCCAAGTCGATCCTAATTTTCGCGAGAATGTACTTCAGCTTGTCAACATGTATCGTCCTTTCGCCATCTTTCAGCTCATCCACAGCATCGATCCTCTCCTCTAGCCTTGTTTTGTCCAACAGCGGTCGTCCAACCCATTTCCGTAGCAGTCTTTGGCCGAACCTCGTCTGTGTCTGGTCAAGAATCGAGAACAAGCTACCCTTTTCTGAATTGTCTGTCTGGTTTCTATACACCTCCAGACTATTCAAAGTGTTACCGTTAAGCAACATATGTGACCTGGCACTGAAGGAAGAAAAGTTCTTTGTCAGGTCAAAGACGTGTTCCAGCCCATACTCCTGAAGGTGATTGATCATGGAGGACAGACAGACTGTTACTAGGTCGGAAAGCTTGTGAACTTTGTCGAGTACTGCTGTTGTATTTGTCACGGTCTCATCTTTGCCATTATTTATCTTTCCTGCGTAAAAGTTCGAGACGTGGTTGTATGACATGGCGACGGCTGTCTTTTCTCTTTGAACACGTTCCTCCCGAACCTGATCGCCAAAGACGTTGGTCTTGCTGCCGGCGAGATGGTGCACAAGCTTCTCTGTTGCTGGTGAGAGATCGCCCACAATCAAGAACTCGCACGGTGCGATGTGTAACAGTCTCGTCTCAATCTCACTTCGCATGAACCCATCCTCGAAGTCGTCGTAGATGATATCCCCTGTTGCAGGCTGTACAGCCACAATGCCCACATGTACTCTCTCATCAGCGCCCGAGCCTCCGGCCTTGTTCTCTGTCAGACAAAGCAGATAGCCTGCAGCAGGTGCTCCTCCAGTGACACCACCCACGGGCACATCAAGTCCATCAGCATCGTCAATGTACGTGCCCTTGGTGTATAGATTTGTGAGCTTGCGGATGAAGGGTGTATTTCTGTTATCTCCTACAGCCTTCAGTGCTGCTGTCTCTATCTGTCTCACCACGCCGACCTTGTGCCCAGCAGCGACCAGCCTCCTGACATGCACATGCAGCCGATGTACAGGTATACTCGCACCAGCGAAGCGATCAATGTGTGCTTCACTAGGGTGTTCATCATATCGAAACTTCCCTGGTATGCATACTATACCCAGCTCTTTTGCCGCCGCTCGTGCATCTTCACCGAAGAATCTAAACTTATAGCCAACCTCAAACACCAGCAAAGTATTCATATGTTTTCGTTTGATCTCGAGGAACTGCTTCTCCATAGGGGTGAGTTTCGTTGCACCTTTCTTCGTAGGAGCACCTTTCTTGCCCTTGGTAGGCTTTGGTTCTGGTTCAGGTTCTTCTTCCTCTGCTTCTCCATCTTCCGCATCTGCACCATCTCCGCCTGTTGTGTCGTCTAGGATGTGATTCTTCCGCCTGATCTCTGCAAGGCTGTCTGGCCGACCAAGCTTCTTGACGAAACGCTGGTGAAGGCTAGCCTTTCGAGCTTTCTCGGCTTCATCGTCCTCCTCTTCCGGCACTTGGGCATCGTCTGCAGCTCGAGACGAGAACAGGTATTTCGAGGTGCGTACGCTGATTTTGCCGGACGCCTGGCGTCGAAGGGCTGTAGGTTGTGCATTGACTAGTGGGTCTTTCGGACTTCCGTTCGCCGTGGGAGGATCTGATGCTAGTCGGGGTCGTTTCGCTGGTGGCTCGTTATTTGAGTCTGTAGGGTTCTCATTTTCGTCGACGACGGCTCTTTTCGCTCTGCCGACGTCCCGTCGGCCTGTCCGAACATCGTCATCATCAGATTGCAGAAATAGTGTATCGTCGTCGGGGAAGTCTATACTCGAGGGTGGCGGCGAAAGAACGGGCTGGGGACGTGCAGGTATAGGTGTTTTTGATGCCGGTTTCGCTGCGAAAAAGCTCGAGATCGAGGATTGCTGCTTTTGTGAGGACTGCTGCCTCGAGGGCGGTGAGCTCTTCACAGGCATAATCGAGGAAAGCTGGACATTCTTGAAGTGTCACGTCATATCGGGCACACGCGACGGTTCGCGTTTGGGGTCGAATTGGTCTAACCACATGTGGACTACGACAGGATCCTCCGAAAAGACGGCACAGAATGTCTATATTCAGCTGATTGTGATGTGTGTGACTATATCAACAGCGTGCCCTGTGTGATCGTGACAGTAAGAGACGCCCAGCTACTGTCGTGAGTTACCTTGCATGATTGTTCGTCTCTGCGTGCAACTCCATCTTATCCTGTGCTCCTGCTATCCATTCTGTGAAACAACAACGCAAGGACGCGAGAGCTCCATATCCGCTTTAACATCACTCTCAAAGATACCCATCGACCTCAACGCTGAGATAAACAATTTTGACCACTTTCATACGATTAGCTCGATTTATCACCGTCATGGGACAGTGACACCAGCTCTTCACCATTGCAAGAATCGGCCAAAGGTATCGTTGTCTTGCAGCCGTACATAATCAGAGCTTGCAGGAGCGTGAGGCTGTGGCCGCTTGCTTTCGCATACTTCAGAGTTTCCAGGTCCACGCGAATCGACAGGGCATATACCATGAGCTCGCAGACGCAGCTACTAAAGCCGATGCCTTCTGGAGCGAAGCTGAAGCTTCGTACAAGAGTCATTACAATAGTCCATCTGTTCCGTTTCCATTCATCATGACATGCCTAGTCATTGCGGCATCGTTCGTAGTTGAGCCGTCACACAACTATTCACGGATCTCGCCGGAGCCATTTGGTATGCCATATGATGGCGGCGATAACAACGATGGTATCACGGTCATCGATGTCACGCAACTTGAGAGCCTTCGATACTGCTTCGTATTCTTAAACCAATCCGAGCTGGGCAGCAGGCGAGATACGCCACTCTCTGAAAGGCAGTATCTGGCAGAGTATGAACGAATTCCTGGGAGAAATGATCCTGGGAGAAATGATCCTGGGAGAAATGATCCTGGGAGATTGGCGGCCTTCGGAGTACTTCATATGGATTGTCTGAAGTCTGCATGGCCCAGAGGATATTGGGCAGACCATGGGTATGTACAGAAACGGTGTCCTCGACCGCTCCGTCTGTAAATCAGGCAGTGCTGTGGTAGATCATAGGTCTGGACAGAAGCCACGCAGCACCTTGTTAAGAGGTTCCGTTGACTTGTATTCTATGAGAATGGCTGATTGCCTTGATTTTAGAACTTAGGTCTAATCATTTGACATGGATAGATCCGGGGAGACTCCAACCATATAACACCAACCTCAGCCAGCAGATCCATCTCCGAAGGACGACGGGACCTACACAACATCCGCCTACTCTGCTGCATTCTCCCACTTCGATCTGGCCATCGACCGAGCTGTTTCTGTGCTCACGGCGCCCTCTCTGCCTTCTAGGCCAAAACCGCCACATCTTCCAATCACTCAAATTGTCATCGGTGGCCAGATCCTGTGGGACTCTGAGCGGCGGCCCAGACGCTGGACCTCCGAGAACGCTTCTGGGTTTGAAAGAATCCTTGCCGTCCACCCTGTCGCAGACGCTTCACTCACCAGTACCACACTTCTGACATTTCTCCAACAATTTCTAGTCTTCATGTCTGACATGGACTTCTACCACAACTTCTCAGCAGATTCTACTTCTGCAACCTGTTTCGCAAAGTGCATCGCCACCGCGCCTCAGAGCCTAGCCGCTTCGCTGGAGCGGGCTCCAGCAAGTGGCGTAGCAATCCAGCCGCTACCACCACATCTGTATAGTGTGGGTAAGGCTTTCTCTCATAACAATGCGCGGAAGATGCCATTGGACACGATCAGATATGGCGAGTGGACACTCGTTATCCTCAATGATCTCTCGATCACTGACTCTGATGGGTCGAGAGGGCATAAAGAACGACAAGCATCATCGCTTTCATACTGCTTCTTCACCGCCACGCATCCAGTTGTGCATCCATACATGTCCATTCCTGTTGAGCATGCCATCGTGCCGGCACAGTTCGAATATCATACCTTCGCATCGTTCCTGCAGACGATCGGCGTTCCGGCAATGGAGAGTTGGAGCTTAGTCAATTTCTGGGGTGATCATTTGTGCTCAAGGATGAAGGCAGCTCCAACCAGCAGAACTATAATTGCGTCGCTGGACGTCTGCGACATCTTTGGAGTATTGAGCGACCCTAAGAATTATGATCCTCTGCTATGGAGGAGGATGATGAGGAATCAGGATCCAGCGCGAACATGATTGTCGACGAACCTTGATCCGAAGACGACTAGCTCATGATTTATTACACCAATTTTGGAGTTACCGCTTTCGTGTACACAGGATGAAGGTCTTCAACGCCATTGTCCCCTGTCGCCCCCACCAGTGCGTGTCTTTGCTGGCTTGCTATAACCTTCTTACCCACTATCCTGGACGACGTTAGCGCAGATAACTGTTGCGTAGTGAGCAATCCGTAGAAACTTCCGCTCCGCGACACAACCATGGACTCTCCCGCTGTCTAGCGAAGAGAGTTGCAGGATACACTCTATACACGCACATTCGTCGTTGAGTTGGTACTTGAGTGGCGTGACACCAGTATCCCGAAATGGATGGACCGTGCCATGAAGAGTGCCAAGAAGGCAAACTCCAAGATGGTACAAGCCCTGCGTATAGGCGAAGAGAATATCAAAGTGCTTATAAGCTGTATAGAGATTTACATAAAAGTCACATTAGGTCTACGTTGAGATGCATCTTCGTGCCCTTACAGAGTGGCACGGACGTGTAGGCGGCGGCAGAGAGTCAAGGAGGAAGACAAGAAACCATATTTCGCATGACCTATGGCCGCATCGCAATTCCCTTACCGCCCATAATCACAACTCGGCACCACAATCGGGCCATACTTGACTGTCGCCCCATTACCACCCAGCGGCGACACCCCCGGCTCCGTCTGCACCATGAAGTCAAAAGCCAGACTAATGCGTCCTCCGCCCTCAAGCACCGCCCCAACACTACTCATGCCTGCCGCCCGACTCGGCGTCAACGTGGTCTGACTACTCCCACCCCACGAATGCCTGTCACTACTACCACTGGCACTACCCCCACCATAACTCTGCGCAGCAGCCACACTCGCCACCGGTCCCGGCGGCCACCTCGGCGTCCCAGCCTGACTCCCGCCGCCACTTCCGTGCTGGCTCTCCGCTTGCTCACTAAACGCGCCACGTACATACACCGGGTCGAAAGCGACGCAAGCGAGCCAGCCGCGGCGGCCAAGCAGGCGTTTCGTCTCTCCTCCGTCGCGGGGCCGGCCGTCAACGTCGGCGGTGAAGACTTCGAGCATGTCTTCCTTCGTGTCGCTGGGGATGGCGCTGCCGCCGCGGGGATCGGTGGACCGGGTGCCGTTGAGGGGGGTGTAGAGCGGGCGAGGAGTCGCGTGGGAGGGGTACATGAGACGGAGGGTCGTGGAGGAGGGAGGGGCGTTGACGATGGAGGGCGCGACAAGTTGGTACATCGTGCGGTGGGAGGGCACGCGCGGCTGGAAGGTGGTGGATGTGGAGTGGGTCGTGAAGCTGGATGCGGATGATGCTGAGAAGGGAATGGAGGGGATCGTGGCGGGTGTGGAGGAGTCGTTAGGGTCGTGGAGGAGACCTGCGGCGCAACAGTTTGTGCCGCCAGAGAGGAAGGTCATGCGGATTGACTTTTGCTTGGAAATTGTTTGGAGTGTGCGGATGAGGTATGTGCGCTCGAGGTCCTTGTTCGTTTTAGCTTGAATCACGCTAAGTAAGAAGCTCTTTCCCACCTTAGACTCGTGTGTCCACTGATCGCGTAGCTCATCCATGATATCGATCTCGCCAAAAGGGCTTAGCACACTACTCATAAGTCCAGACTTACCTACAGCTTTCTTAAGAGAATTAAAGCCTTCACTCACGATCCCTTTCGCGCCAACGATGCCAGCGACAGAGCTTGTGACTTTTCCAAGCACATTGAAACCACCAGTGGCTATCTTCTTTCCAGTTGCGAAAGATCCCACCAAGCTTTCAGCCATCTCGAAGCGTGGGTATACCATTGGAGTTGGTAACAACCATATGACGTGCTGAATACAAGGTGGCAGCAATGCGACCTTGGGAAATAGGCCTTGGTATGATGGTCCTGCCATGACCTGGTGCATGTTGCGTTCCGAACGACAATCAGGCCCGACGATGACAATAGCTGGACCGAGATACTTCAGGAAGTGCCAGCCTGTACCGGTGATGGTAAACAAGTCAAAGTTGGCGGAGGGAGTGATCCTCGAGGCAAAAGAAGCCGGGGCGCGGAGAAGCGCAAGGGTCGTGTGGTGCTGGAAGAGAAGGTAGGCTTCGACGCCGATGCGCCCGATATTGCGGAACATGTTGGACATCTGAAGATGATCAGGATACGAGCCAAAGCCATCAAATCTGTATTGACAATTAGCAGCATCCCACAGACTCTAGGCAGAAAGGCTCACATCTCATGATCGTCGAGTGTCAAGATATGCGGTATAGAGGCAAATGCTTCTCGGAGATGTGGTTGATCGAAATGGCTTGTGTAGTAGTGAAAGTAAGCATGTCGAATCTCTTCCTCAGTCTGAGTAGACCACGGTGCGTTCTTCCTGTTGTCTTTCCCACTCAGAGCAGTCCACTGTCGCAGGGAGGGCATATCTTTCCATAATCTATCCGCCACGATCTGATTGCCGGCCCCGACTTGAATATGGAATCCTCCAACTTCTTGGTTCTTCTGTAACACGTCCTTCCACATCGTGGCTAGCCCTCCAAGTTTTGTTCGCTCCGCAGCGTTCACGTTCATCGAAAAGTCGTTGCCAGAGTGCGTGATGAACCGCCAGCTGACATCGTATCGTCCCGCAACGACAAACTCATATCGTGTGCAACCTAGATGCGAGGTGATCGCATATGTCCATCTGGTATCACCGCTATGGTCCATCCTGATGTCAATGTCGTAACGGTAGAAAGTCCACTTCTGATGCAGGTGGATGGGAGACGGACTCAGTTGTCGTGCTATGGTGTTTATCAGTCATGTGTACGCTTTTACAGACATGGTGCACTTACGTCCAGGAGCAAGGTCTGAGCTTTGGTGAAGATGTATAGTCGGTGGATTTGGCATATCCGTGATCAGCATCACAGAGCCATACCAAACACCATTATCCAGATCCATATTCGTGTAGCGGAGATATGGGCCAAAGTACACACTATTGGCAGGAGCGATGTGAAACTGCTCAAGGCCAGCTGAGGGTGGCACCTGCATGAATCCAGCAGCAGTCGGACTGGCCATTGGACTCATGCTGTACATACTTGGTGGATAAGTTGCATATTGCGGCATGATCGCCGGAGAAGCCAGTGATCTCTCATAAGCTGAAGCGCCATATACAGAAGCAGGGGAGATTGGCTCAGGCATATTGATTGGAGTAGGACCTTTGGGGAATTCCCATTGTGTAGATTGTGTTGGAAGATGAATGTAGTAATACTGGCCGGTTCGTGGAGCAGGGTGTGATATCCAGCCCTCTGGCAAAGGTGGCGGTGGCGTTGCCTTTGTCAGTGGTGGTGTCGGAGAAGAAGTCGGCGTATCAAAGACGGGCCGCGACTCTTCTGTGTCTGTCCGGTGCTGATTCACCGCAGGATGATCTTGCAGATTCGACAGTTGAACCTGATCTGCCGCCACAGCCTTTTCTTCCTCGAGACTCGAGGCTTGTATCCTGTTGTAGGCAGGTGGAGGTGGGTCCTCGACTCGAAGGCGCTGTATATCTTGCTCGAGTCTGTTCTCCGGTAACGCTTGTGGTGAAGCTACCAAGCGAGACGGATAGACTGTGCTCGGGAGGATAGTTTGGTTCCTTTGTCCACTGTCAGCGCGCTGCCTTGCCTGGCCAGCAGGAACATGAGCAGATGGTACTATATGATGGGCCTGGATCTGCTTTGTGATCTGGGCTTGAGATTCATACAATGGTGTTGTTTCAGCTCTATGCGACACGATATCTGCAGGTGTCTCTGGTGGAGGCGGAGACCCTCTCGAGGCTTTCGTCGTGGACATTGAAGCAGTGGAAGCAAGTCGATTAAAAGCTTCGTTGTGGGGTATAGCCAGATTTGTGACAGAAGAAAGAGCGGCCTGCCGTGGTAGTGTAGGAACCGGGTAGTAATCATGCGCGAATGTTGTGGAGGCAGATTGTAGTTCGTCGTCTTCTTCGCTATATTTCCTCGCATGAAACATCTGATGTTGTGCCTGTGCGCTTGGTATGGTATATGGAGGGTCTTTCAAAGGCAGGTCTGGTCCGGGGCTGTCCGGTAAAGGCTTGTCTGTCGCACGCTGCAAGGAGCCTCCCTTCGTTGTTGGTGGTGCCTTTGTGGTGCTGGCCATTCTAGTCATATGTCACAGTCTGTTCCAGGAAGATTGTTCGGCTATCTCGATATTCTTTCCCTTGAGGCGGGCCTTCCGTGAGCACTGCCCACTTCTCGATGAGGACTGGACTTGTAGTAAGGATGGCTCTATGTCGCGGGACGGTCGAGCACTCCTGGCTATCCAAGTTGCAGCTGCCTAGGGTCACTGTTGTCTGATGTGACAGCCTCGCAAGCAATAGACACGACCTAGTTGCGTATTGTAAGTGGTGCTGTCGTTAGGTCGAGTCTCAAAGTCACAAATCTTCACCGCAAGCTCCCCGGCCTCTTTGCACCCAGTGATACGAACGCGTGGTGACGAAGTCTGGGACCTGTCAAGCTTGCTGTTCCTGTCTGTGCTACCTTGTGTTTTTGGGCTTCACAGTTGTTTTCACTCAGGTCATAGCACACAGATTCACGGACTGGGTCAAACACTGAGGGGTGAGGCATGCATTGTATCCTCGACAATGACGGGGACGTCATCGTACAATTAGTACTACCGTGGAGCGAACGCACTTGCATGCTGGCGGCTACATAAATTTGGGCGCTTAGAGATTGAAACAGGGTGAGGTGGACTGTGGACAGCGTGACAGCCCAGATTAGGCGAAGTGCATGCGACCCCTTTTTCGAGGGGAACTCCTCAGCTGTAGACACCTTAGCAATACTATCACCAATACACTACCCTCGGTGGTGTGATGAGAGCTTAAGCTTCAGGTGTGAAATCTGACTGGTGTCATCTTGTCACCGCCTTAGAAGGCTAAAGCGAGCACGCTCAGCTTACGAAACCACGCTGAACAGACCTATCGTCTAGCGTTTTGGGCTGAAGGAATGCTCCAAGGTATCACAGTACCATCGTACCTGCTACTCAAATCGTCTTCTCGCGATGTAGATCGAGGACACCAGAGGCAGGAGACATCAAACGCGCTTGCGAATGTTACCAAAGCAGGATCAGCAAAGTCCACGAAGATGTCAAGGCTGTTCTGCCTGTGTGAGATACTTGGAACGCTTTCCAGGTTGAGAGGCTCAAGCTCGCTTTGGCAAAGGTGATTGACCAAAATCGGCATAAGGAAGAGTAGAGATCTGACTATGATGCTGGGCGGCAACTGGATATGCCCGATATTCAATGTCTGTGCACGGACTTCTCGACAGAAGGCGTAGAACAGACGGCGTCGCACAACAGCGAGGCAAATCTGCCCAAGCCAGCGGCAAAGGGGCCCGTATCTTTACATCTAGGAGAACTTGACTTTCAGGGACTTGTTCAGACTGTTGTGCATCGATAAAGGTTTCCAGGACTTAGACTAAATTGATCTGATACCACTGTTCCAGCCTACGCCAGCACTGTAATCTGAGTTGCTGGTCCATAGCAGAAGAGGGAGGGTTATGCTTCTCAGACCACGCTTCATAACGCTTCCTGATAGCGTTTGCTGCTACCTCGTGGTCACGACCAAGCAATATGTGACTGAAGTAGTCTGCTATGGCCTCAAGGCTGTCATTTGACACCCATTTACCGGTAGTCCAGTTTATAGATAGGTGGACTACCACCGTGTTCAGCGATTTGCACTGTGCGAGTGGCAGAAAGGCTTCGGCCCACATGCTCTCCATGTTGAGGGCTGGCAAGTGCTGTCCACGAGAAACAGTTCTTGGTATGTCGATGAAAAGATCAAGGCTTTGCAAGCCTGTCAGATTCTTTGCAATGATCTTGCAACTTTCCTGCCACTGTTGGTAGTATCTCCAGAGCTGAAACTCACTGGCTGCATCTGTGACCATGCCCCGAGGTCTGCATTCGACACAAACTCTCCTGATCAGGTGAATGTTGTCCATCGATATGGCCATACGTCTGGGTAGCACCAATGGCGTAGCTCTACTCGCATCTAGCATATGGTTTACCGCCGAGAACGAGCCGAAGGCGAATACTGACTTCGAGTAGATCAGTTCTGAGAAGTGGTCATATGTTTGGCGGCAGGTAAAGAGCAGACTAGTATCGACGGAATGCTTGAATTGACGGATTCCTTTCAGCTCCTTTCTGATGATGAGCGGCAGGTTCTCATTACGTAGTCGGGCCTCCCAGGATGAAAGTGGCGTAAAGAAACTCTTTCCTGACTGGAAGATGTGCGTATCAAGTTCGGGATAGATCACAGGCCGCACCTGAACAGCTTGTACCTGATCTGTGTTTCGGACTGCCTGATGTTGCGTGAACCCTTCGAGCCATAGCCGGAAGTGTCCGGTGGCAATGAAACATCCTTGAAAGCCAAGGACGTACTGAAAGATATTGTCCAGTATTTCCGCTGGTAGATCTAGAAGGTTGATCCGTCCTGCAGTCTGATTATCGACCTCTGTAACCTCATCTGCAGAGTCTCCTTCATCTACATCGTCTTCCTCGGCATAGTCTGCATCCTTTTCCCAGTCCTCGTAGTTGTCATAATAGAAAGCGGACCGTGATGTAGGCATAGCAGCACGGCTCCGTCAGTACCGCTCAAATTCGGACTGATAGCCTTGATTGATTCATGTGCTCCATAAGTGGCATTGTAAGAGACATAGCCAAGTCACTTTGGCGGTGTCGTGAGATGGTGCCACGAGAATGGCGGCTTCACATGATCAGCGGTTGCACCAGCCTCAATTCGAAGATCAGCCGCATCTCTAATCTCGAACTACAATGTCGTCCAATCTCCTGTTACGAACCCGCTTAGTACCCTCAGCTATCCCTCTATCCGCTGCTATCTGTAGACCCCAGCATTCTGCACTTCGTCACCTACATACAACGCCTTTGAGACTAGCTTCAGAAGGTTCTCGGCCAGTTCAAGGTGGTCCAGCTCGTCGGAACGATCAGCTCAGCTTCTTTCCATTCTTCGGAATTTTCGTTATTGGTTCAGCCTTCTTCGCGTGGACTGTCAAATCAAGAGAGGGTGTTATAGTGAAGCCAAAGCACCAAGAACCTTTGCCCATCGAGGAGTCGCCACACAAGCGCAAGTCAAACTAAGCAGTACCACACTATCTACAATCTACCAAGATGCCACCAGTCGACAAGACTCCATCCAAGGAGGAGCTGCAGCAGCTTCCCGCCCCTTCGCGCTCCAAGCCATTGTTCGGCGACAAGGATGTCTGGGTCGTTTTTGTTCTTGGCGGACCAGGGTCCGGCAAGGGGACACAATGCGCCAACATGGTGAAGGATTATGGTTTCAAGCACTTGTCTGCTGGTGACTTGCTTCGTGAGGAGCAGGATCGACCTGAGAGCGAATTCGGCGACATGATCAAGCAGTATATCCGTGAAGGGCAGATTGTGCCCATGGAGGTTACAGTGCAGCTTCTCGAGAATGCAATGACCAATGCTATGGAGAAGGAGAACAAGAAGCGCTTCTTGATTGATGGTATGCACATATGAGTCTATTTTCAATGAACGACTGGCTAATACCGTCACACAGGCTTCCCACGCAAGATGGATCAAGCAACTAAGTTTGAAGAGGTCGTTGTGCCATCACGATTTACTCTCTTCTTTGATTGTCCCGAGGACGTCATGCAAGAACGCTTGATGAAGCGTGGTGAGACATCTGGGCGAAGTGATGACAATATGGAGAGCATCAAGAAGCGTTTCAAGACCTTCGTCGAGACAAGTATGCCTGTTGTGGACTACTTCAAGAAGGAAGGCAAGGTGGAATGGGTTTCTGCTACTAAGTCGCCAGAGGAGGTATATCAAGATGTCAAGAAGTCCTTGAAGGCACGGGATGTTCAGCCAACAAGCTCATCCTAGATCTGAGCTGAAGCGTCAAGTAGCATATATATGTACAATGTCTATCCTACAAATATCACCCTTCTCTGCCTTCGTGAAACGTATGTTTGTGTGTCTCCTTCGGTATATATTCGCGTATTCATTGGCTTCGTATGATTATGTACCCCACCTTCCAATGGCGTTTCAGAATGAGCCACGTTTTAATGCCGTTTCTCCTGAAACAAGGGGTGTTTTTGTTGTGTCAATATATACTGTACATCTGGTCTCTCCTCTCCACCTAAAACTCACACAATCTAGACTACTCGCGAGCTATACGACTGCACGTCCCAACACTCTATCTACATTCCTCAAACACAATGGCAACATCAGGTGTTGTCGCTCCAGTCATCCTACCCCTCCATGAACGACCAATCAAGAACACAATATGCCTCTTCGACGTGGACGGGACATTAAGTCCTGCTCGTCTAGTAAGTCCAGACAATGTCCCCGTGGTCTCTCGTCTCAATTCGAGCTAACACACGCCGACAGGACATCTCTCATGAAATGCTCACACTCCTCTCACATCTCCGCCAGCACATCGTCATTGGCTTCGTCGGTGGCTCCAACCTCGTCAAGCAGCAAGAACAAATAGGTGACGTCGCTCACGTCCCTGTCACAACCCTCTTTGACTTTTGCTTCTCTGAGAATGGTCTGGTTGCCTACCGCATGGGTGTGCCGCTGGACTCGAACAGCTTCATCAAGTGGATCGGCGAGGAACGGTATAAGAAGCTGAGCAGCTGGATTCTGCACTACATTGCCGATCTGGATGTACCAGTAAAGAGAGGAACGTTTATCGAGTTCAGGAACGGCATGATCAACGTGTCTCCTGTGGGCAGGAACGCGACCAAGACGGAGCGAGACGAGTATGAGAAGTTCGACCTCGAGCACGGCGTGCGCAAGACCATGATCGCGAAGCTGAAGGAAGCGTTCCCGGATCTCGAGATGGAGTACAGCATTGGTGGGCAGATCTCATTCGATGTCTTTCCCAAGGGCTGGGACAAGACATACTGCTTGCAGCATGTGGAGGCTGAGGCGGCGAGACCTGATGGTGTCAAGTTTGATAAGATTCACTTCTTTGGCGACAAGACCTTTGTGGGAGGCAATGACTATGAGATCTACGAAGACAAGAGGGTGATAGGGCATAGTGTCAAGGATCCGCAGGATACGATGAGGATACTGAGGGAGTTGTTTCCAATGTTGACGGAGGCGAGACTGGGATAGAGGTGTATGACACATGATGATTGAGGAATTACTGATACGATCTCTTGCGAGAAACACGCAGATGACATGACATGGATTTGAACGGAAAGTTGCGCAAGGGGAGAGGTGCTGTCAAGAAAGCAGCCTCCCAGATGATCATATAGGTTATGGAATCAGCCTCCGAGATGATCATATAGGTTATGGCTGTGTCTCATGGAAGTGCATTTAAAGAGACAAATCGTAGAGTCTGCTGGCATTGCTGCCATGTTCCCGACGAAAAAGCGATTTTGAGATGTCGTCTCGCTCAGAACTCGATCTTCACCCCAGTTCCTTGCATTCCCTTTTGCCTTCACGCGGGATCGCGAATTATTCTACTTAGCATATTGCAATGTACACGACGCGTCCTTGGTCGTGTCCCATCCTAATCTTCTTTCAAGTCTACAGTACCCACCTGAAAGAGGCACCTTCCTATCCTGTTCTTTGAGATAGTCCCAGCTTACTACTCCCATGCTCGGCATCATTATCTTCTCGATGTTTAACTCACCAGGCAGCAGTATTCCGAGCACTTTGGCACAGGTGGTACAAGACAAGACGACCACCTGCATCCCTTCAGTGAAAGTGTATCGTACTCGAAATGATGGGAGAAATCACGCCAAAGCCAGAGACACAAACAAAGATGTCTGAGACGGCCACCATCTCGGTTGCAGACTGCGAAGTGGTAGACATCCCTTCCACCGACCGAAAATCCCGGGCCACAGAGCTATGCATGTTCCAAGCAGCAGAGCCAATTGCAACGAAGCTGGCCCGGACAGCAGAGTACGCCAAAGATCCCAAAGGCTATCTCGCCCGCACTATCGGTGACTCAGTCTCAGTCCCAGACGGTACGCGTTGCATACCTACTGGACCTCTCGTCGGCGACATGTACGGCATGAGCACCAGCAAAGCCGAATTCGAGACACATATCGCCAAGCTACTCGGCAAAACCACCGGTCTTTTCTTTTCTACTGGTGTGCAAGCACAGCTTGCCGCCGTGAAGATCTACTGCGAGCGCGCCAAGAAAAATCCAGCAGCGTGGCACATCTCGTGCCATCTTGAGACCGCCGAGCAAGCCGCTTACAAGGAGTTATATGGTCTTTCCCGTATACTGCTAGGCACCGTGGCTGACAAGCTCGCAACTGTTGAGCAGATCAAGACTGTCCTGGATCGACCAGAGGCCGACCGTCCTGCTGTCATCGTTATTGAGATCCCAAATCGCGTCCTCGGCTGCGAGACGTACACATTCAGCGAGCTAGTGGAGCTCAGTGCCGCATGCAAAGCCGCCAAGATTGCCCTCCACATGGACGGAGCCCGTCTGTGGGAGATCGAACCTTGGTATCAGGCTAAGTTTGGGAAGACATTTGCAGATGTTGCTGGTCTCTTCGACAGTGTTTACTTTAGCATGTACAAAGGACTTGGCGGTGCCACCGGTGCTTTCCTAAACAGCAACGACGCGAGCTTCATCGACGAGGCAAAGATCTGGCAGCGACGAGGAGGCGGAAACGCGTTCAGCTCGAGCTATTACTGGATTGATTGTCAAAGAGGTTTTAACGAGAGTATTGGCACGTTTGCGAGGAAGCGGGAAAAGATGCTTGAGGTTGCCAGGGGAATACTAGACGCCACGAAAGGCTACAAAGCAGAAGATGGACAACCCATTGTGTCTTTCAGACCGTCACTGCCAAATTGCTGCCAAACACATACGATCTTCCACGGCTTCACAGATGCAGACTTCATTGCCGCACGAGATCGAGTGTTAGGGAAGACACATGTCAAGGTGTTCGGAGGGTTGAGGCCGAAGATTACTGGAGAGAGGCTTGCGAAGAGGTATGAGGTGATAACAGCGCCAAGGTACAACATGTATAGTAAGAGTGGTACCGCGACGAAGGAGGACTTGACGCACTTCGTGGAGTGGATGATCATGAGTGTGACGGAGAAGATTGACACAAAGGTGTTTGTGGATGGGTATGTGAATCTTTGTAAGGAGTTGTTGGCTGCGAAGTAGATGAGAAGCAGAGTTAGTAGATTTGTACTCGGGATCTCTTCGCCCAACAATATGGTCTCCAACAATTGTTCCTTCAAATGCTCGTAGCGATATATCGAAGCACAAGTTCGATGTATAATGACTAAGCCAACGCGCTTTGCTTGAACAGGTAAGGTCTTGGCGTGGAGTGTGTGGTTCGATAGGTTGTGCGTAAACTCCGGTCGATCCCGTCTGGTGTTTCAGCTCATGCTCATCAGTCAACAAACAAACAACATCAACTAGACTATACAGGTTGTCTCTCGACTATCGTTACAGAACAGCACACCAAGATGTCCACTACCACATCTACACGATCATTACTCACACAGCTCACTCGGGCCAATCGCAAAACTCCTTGCGGCTTTTCCTCCCATACAATCACTTCAGGACTTCGAGCTCAACATGCATTTCACACCCAGACATCGGACTCCCACAGCTCCGCCCTACCATGCACGCCGATACGATCACCCTCTCCTCGAATGCCATCCACACCTCGGCCTCGCCACTCGCCCATCCTCCACCACATTCCCTCCCGAACATTCACAACAACCCACCCTCGCCCCCGCGACCACCACTTTGACACTCTGAAATTCATGCAACGTCTCCAAGCGGAAGGATTCTCCGAGCCCCAAGCCCAAGCCATGCTGCGCGTCCTCTCCGACGTCGTCGAGGAGTCCGTCCAGAATCTCACCCGCACGATGGTCTCCCGCGAAGACGCGCTTAAAACCTCTTACACCCAAAAGGTCGACTTCAGTGCCCTTCGCACCGAATTGCTCAACCTGGACAATAGCGAATCGGCCTTGACCCGCGCGAGCTATGAAAGACTGAGTAATGAGCTGCAAAAGCTGAATAACAGGTTAAGAGATGAGGTGCAGCGGACGCAGGCCGGGGTGCGGCTGGATTTGAATTTGGAAAAGGGCAGGATAAGGGAGGAGACGAATAGCCAGGAGTTGAAGCTGAAGGAGACGGAGACGAGGATTGAGTCGGAGGTGGCCGGGTTGAGGGAGAGGGTGGAAGGGGTCAAGTTTACGACGCTGCAGTGGCTGATGGGAGTCATTACGGGTATTTGCGCCATTATGCTTGGGTATGTTGTTGAGTGTGGAGGGTTTGTGCTGCTACTAACGATTTGTCTAGTGCTTGGCGTCTGTTAATGTAAACTGCCTCGTGTGGCCACTCGTGATTGAGTCGTTGCCAATGGAGATCGGCTTTGCTTGGGTATTGTATGAATTCGGCATCAGAACCATCAGAGTCCCACATATCGGCCGGGATAGCCAGCACTGTTTACACCACATTGCCAGAGGCCGGTGATCAGGGTTAATGATAATGCCTAATGAACAATATCATCATGACAGTCACTTCCACCGACAAGCCTACACTTCTGCTCCAATCACTTCACTGATAGGCCACTCCATTACATGAATCGTTCTTCTCTCTCCTATTGCCTGCGAAGAAGATGTAATGCATAGGTATCTTCGGCTTCGGCGCAGTTGACGCGGAGCTGTAGAACAAGGGGGCGACAGAAGGTGATGGAAGGAAGGCAACAAGGGTGATGAAGGCGCGAGCAACAAGGTTGATGGGGAGGAAGACGAGCGAAGGAGGGAAGCAGGTGTCGCGGATTATTTCGGTATAAGACACGATCGCTTTTAGAAGGAACCATTACTACCTATAATACAAGTACATGATCTGCTGCATCTCTACCATCATCTTCTTTCCCAGTCCACGTACTTTCGTCATTAGACGCCGGATATGACCCCGTATACATCAGCCAAGCCACTTTCGACCTTCTTGGTCATTTCCAGCCCTAGAACCTTCCGAATCCTGTAGGCTGAGGAGTGATCCCGTTCGTGTAGGGCGATGCGCCTCCACCTCCGACAGGTCCTTGGGTCAGCATGAGTCGCGACGCTCCCAAGATAGGGGCATTGTCGTCCTGAGTTGCGACCGGGTCTCTTGACTTCCGCTCCTCGTTGTCGCGCTTGAGTTCCGCAATGGTGGAAGTCTGCTGGCTCATGTAGTTGATCATGAATGGCTGATGGATCTGTCAGTGAGAACTCCAGCAAGATAAAGTTGTGGTAACATACCATAGTGAAGTCATTGAGTCCGTGGCGCCACGAAAGCTCCATGACCACATCGAGTGGGATCAGATCGTAGCAGGCATACAGCATACCGACGTAGCATTCACGGCTGCCGATGTCAACAAACTAGGTAAGAAGTTAGCAATGGTGCAGGAAATGTTGCTCGACCAGTACATACGTATCGCAACAGATCCTCAACAACGTCACGCTTTGTGGATATTGCTGATGTCTCGATGGCATCCTTGAAGAGTTTGTCTTGCTTGGAAAGAGCGATCGACTTCTCCCATCTCTTGTTCTTGCGGTAGATCTTAGCAGCGATTTGACGGAAGAAGACAAGTTCGTGCTTCTCTAATCGTGAGGCCAAGTCGACTGGGTCGTAGTTGTCGTAGTTCTCGACGGAATCACGTAGAGTCTTGTAGTCCTCTTCTTCGATGAGTAAGTCGTTGATAGCATTGTTGACAGCACGTTTGTTCTGTCCTTGAACATTGAGGAGGAAAGGCTTGACTAGGGGAATGTTGTCAGACTTCTCAAAGATCTTCACTACACGATTGACATCGATTCTTGGTGTGAGTGCTTGTAATAGGTCGGTGAGAAGTGTCGGCTGTTCTTGTAGGTAGAAGTTGAGTGCTTTGTAGTAAATCTCCAGGTTCGCCACCTTGACAATGATGTCCTTGAAAGATTGGTGCTCCCATGCGTCTGAAGCTCTCTCCATCATAGCAATTGCCGCATTGTCGGGCTCGTCGTCAACTTGACTTTAAAATGGTTAGTAAGGATATTCATTTCACTTTGAAGTGCTGCTTTCGGAAAAATGTTTCACTTCAGAAATGCCGGTGTAAAAGTGAAACCAAAAGTGAAGAAAAAGTGAAAAAGAAAAAAGAAGTGCCAAAAGGTCAAAAGGTCAAAAGGTTATAAAAAGCTCCAGATAGTGCCAGCTTGGAGGACGTCCAAAACAGAGGTAGAGAATGCCAGATAGTCGAAAAGTCCTTTCCAGATGAACTGCAGAGTAAATCATAAGTATTCGAGTTGGACGTCGCCCAACTGCAATCATAGAGTGGACGTCACCGCTGCTGCTGCTGCTGCTTCGGTGACATTGCGGGCGTGTTTCGCACTCGCCTTGTGCGTCTTCAAGTCACCCGGTGTACCGCCATTGAAGCTACAGGGCTTGCAGGAAAACCTCTTTGCTGCTATGTTTGCTGCTCGCCGCGCGATGTCTGATGGCTTGCCTTTATGAACCTTTTTGACGCCGTTGATCTTCCTCCGGTGTTTGAGAGAGTCCTCGTGCTGTGCCAGGAACTGGTCATTCCCAGCATTGTAGTTGCATGGGTTACACCGATGACGCTGCGATGCTTTGTTCTTCTTCACGCGCTGTCTTCTGTGCTCGTTCTGATAGTTTTCGGCTTTCTCAGCCCGCACACGCTGTAGCTCGGCGATCTGTGCAGGACTCAGTTGGTCCTCTTCATCTCCTATGATGGACTCTATCAACCAAAATCGACGTCGACGAAATCTACACCAGCAGCTGAAATCGAGGACGTCGAAATCGCAATTATAGCCGAACGGCAGGCGTCCGCATGTGCCTACATCGGAAATGCTGAGGAAAGTTGTTGTTGTAAATGCCCAAGGGAGAAGGCATACTCCCGGAATGGAGTTCCTCGAAATCAGGAAAGCACCGAAGGCTCAGATGTCGCTGTAGAACATCGACATGTCGCAACCAAGCAGATCAGGATAAAAACCAGTCCTAGAGTTCCAGTACCAGCACCAGTAGAAGATAGAGGCCGCATTGAGAAGTCGAACCCAGAAAATTGTAGAATACGAAAAAAGCAGATGGATGTAGCACAAAGAAATAACATGGGAAGAAGTTTATCTTGAATGAGAAGTCCAGAAAAAGGCGAAAGTGCAGTGAAGTGGTGTAAGTGAAGTGAAATGAAATGAAGTCACAGCACAGTAGAGTGAAGTGTCTTGAAGTGAAGTCAAAAGAAATGAAGTTAGGTAAAGACTTACTAAAGGAAGACAAGCTCAGGCCAAAGGTGCGCCTCCTCACAAGCCCTCACCATCGCGGGAATGTTGACTCTCTGCCAGAACAAACGACAATGTTCCATGGTGCGTTCGGGGTTGTACTTGGACAAGGCAACACCAAGCGCGGTGAAGAGTGCTTTGTGGGCCTAGGTGATCGTTTAGCAAGCATAGGAGAGTGCGTATGATCACGGAAGCTACTTACTCTCTCAAGACCCAGACCAGCCTCGAGCAGTGCGATGAGCTCATCAAAGTAGCCATTGTACTCGTATTGCTTGACCAGGTCTTGTAGTTCCTCGGCATGCACGATGAGGTTGAGACCACAGATCTGTGCCAAACGAAATTCTTTCTTAACCACACAAGCCTCGTTGACTTGCTTCCACACTTTGACGCTGTTGGCCTTACGAGCGCACTCGACTGCAGCCTGGTAGTCCTCCAAGTGTACAAGGGTGGTTGCAAGCTTGGCCCAGTTGGAGATGCTGGTGAAGAAGATCTTGGCAGCCTCGTGGTATCCCTCGCTGTACGCTTTGTCACCAGAAACCTCGATGTCCGCAACGTTTGCAGATCGCAAGAACGTCTCGAGCTCGTTGAGCTGGTTCGTCCTCGCATAGCAGAAAGCAAGGCCAGTGTCAATTGGGGGCTCGCGAACAGTCTTCCGAGCCATCTTCAAGTACTTGATAAGCTCCTCGTCCTTGCCCGCATGTGTGGCAATTTCAATAACTTCGTTGTAGTTGCTTGGATCACCGGCACGAATGTACGACTCGATCGAGTCAGGCACCCGCAGACCATCTAGTTGTGCTTTGGCGACCTTGCTCCATACTTCAGGTTGATCCACTTTCTCCGCATAGTCTTGGGCACGATCAATGCTGACAACATGGTCGACTAAGACTTGTGTTGCCGAGACGTGGTCATTCTGCTTTTTGTAGATCTCGAATGCCTCTTCATACATACCAGCAGCAATCGCATTCTCAGCGATGTCTTCGGGATTGTAGGCGCTTAAGTCGTTGATGTAGTTCATAACACGTCCTTTATCCGTCTTGATGGCAGTCAAGACCAAGAGATTCTGCAGGATAGCGTTGTCTGAGAACGGCGATGGCTCGAGTATGATCTTCTCAAGTAGCTCGATGAGCTCAGCCGGCAAGTCGTTCTCCATGAAAGCTTTCACCACAACGCTGACCTTCGTCGGTTCTGAGGCCTCCGGCACTGCCGTTGAAATGACTTGATCCACAAGAGACCTCCTGTGAATATTGTCTTGGTTCAACACGTAGTGCCAGATCTCAGGATCGGCGCGCTCAAGGAGGTACCTCGATTGCTGCTTGAACATGCTGTTCTCGTTCGTGACGCTGATCAATTCCAGGTCGTTCTGGCCCTTGGTATAGGCAACGCATGCAAGGCTAGGGTCGCGCTTTTCACAGTATTTCCCGACTGTCAGGGTGTCGTACAGATCGTTATCCTGAAGAAAGCGCTCAGGACTGTTATTGCTATCTTCATATAAATGTTAGTTGAGGACTTTCCATGAGAAGTGCCAAACATACCAATATAGATCTTCGCGAGAGCGTTGTATACAGCCTGCTGTTGGTTGCCACTTGCAAGAGTCTGTTCGAGGAAAGGAAGGAGCAGCTTCAGTCGATTGCGGGATTCAACTTCTTGGACAAGCTCATCGATGGGAATTGCTTCTGGGTTGACGGATTGGAGGAGATCCTTGATGATTTTCTCATCACAGTCCACATCGAGAAGACCGCCGACAACAGCTGGAGCACGGGATGGGTTGACCTGCTGAACGTAGACCTCAATCGACTTGAACTGCTGGTTCTGGTAGAGGTATAGAACAAGTTCGTGAATGAAGTTGAAACGGTCGCAGATTATGATCAGAGGTAGCATTTCGGGGAGTCTCGCTTCCTTCAAGAAGTTCATGACTTTCTGGCCATCGAGGAAAGCACTGTCACGGCAAATGCGCTGTACTTCGTTCAGCTGGCCCATCGCAGTGGCAGCCTCGATGTACTTGAAGTGTACGTCTTTGTCCTCGCTAACATTGACGATAGCGCCGAGGTAGTGGAAGAGACCCTCTGCAGTCCGGTACTTTTCAAGAAGGTCGATGATGTTCGCAGCTCCGAGTAGATCAGAGTATTTCTGGGCCACGTGAATGACAGTCTGCAGGTTTTGACGGATATTGCTCTTCAGCATCTCGTTCATACATTCGAGTGACTGTTCCACGGATAGGCGACCAAAGTAGTTGTTGATCCAGTCTTCTGGCAATTTGTCGGTCTGCACGATCAAACGCTTGACCGCAGCAGGGTCCTCCGTGAGCTCGAGAGCGCGCGTGATAAGCCCAGCACCTTCACATAGCTGTGCAATGCGCGCTTTGTCGAAGTAAGAGAACATGTCATTGCCAAGAATCGCATCTGCAACTTGTGGTGCATTCATCAGATTCATTTCGAGCAAACGGGTCTGGAGGTGGCCTTGCTCGGGGCTGTTTGCGGAGAGAGCGTCAAGTAGAAACGAGGTGGCTTGCTGGTACATAGCTTGCGATTGGAAGACGTCTACAACACGCTCAATGTCGATGAGCGGTCCAGTTTCGGCCTTGACCAGGCTGGTTGCAAACTCTGCACCCCTGTCTGGGTTCACACGAACGACATGCTGAAGAAGAGCATTGTAATCTGGATTGTAACCAGTTTGCTGAGCGTAGGGCACAATCTTCTCGAACTGTCCGGTCTCCGCGAAGCATGCGATGACCTTCTGCGGTGCGTTTCCTGCAAGATAGATCTTCAGGGCGAGTGACACATCGTGAATGCGGACAAGGTCGCCGAGCTCTTCAGAGCATTCGAGCTTCTTCTCATCGAACCACTTCTCGATCAGGTGCTTGCGGCTTTGCGCAAGAACAGGTCGAGCTAGTTCCAGTGTTTCGTACTTGTTGAGGCCACCTTTGTCAAGCAGGACGCTGAAGTACTGGAGAATTACTGACATTTGACCTGTTTGTTGTGGCAATGACTTGAGCCTGTCGATGGTCTGCGGTGTGCGAAGGAAGCCACGAGGAGAGTTGGCGGCGATCTTAGCAGCCTCTACATATTGGCCAGAGCTGAAAAGCTGTTCGAAGCGCTGATTGTAAAGGTTGTCGGCTCCAGGAAGTCCTGCACGGGATGCCAATTTGTACGCGAGCTCAGCATTGGCCGGGTTACTCAAGAGGTATGATATAATGGTGCTCTCATCGACAGCGACGGAAAGCACTTCTCCCTTGCGGTTGATACCAACAATACCAGCAGACTCTTGGTCGGGAGCCGTGACGAAGATGGTCTCACTGGAGATGCGGTTCATGAAGATGCACGTTCCAGTTTCAAGGTCGTAAAGGTGAATGAAGCCGTACTTTGTGACCACATACGCGATGCTGTACTTTGCGGACACCTGCATTGCTACCGGGAAATCATTGGTTGCCTCAGGTGGGAAGTACAGGTCCACAGCCTTCTTCGGAAACACTGGCGCGCTTGCCTGGTGGTCGACCTCGACGACGTGAAGCTTTGCCCCGGTAGCAGTACGGACTGCGAAGGTGAAGAGCTTGGTGTCCACCGGCGAGCCTTCCAGGCGGATTGAAGCGAACGCTGCAGCGTGACCCTCAATGGCTTGACTGATACCACGATCTTTCGAGTAAAGTTGCATCGAACCGACGACCCGTCCTGCCTGCTGAGATATGCCAACCACCACCATCCACTTCCCATCGTCGCTGACGCGGTAGTTGATGATTTGACAGTTCTGCGAAGACTGTTAGCTTCTCAAATCTTTAGATATGCTCCCTATGTATCTCACAGCAAGAGTGGCATGTCGCTCAAACACCTTCACTGGCGAAGCTTGTGCCTGATCGAAGATGTTCCAATGGTACACACTGGTATCTGTCACTAGACCAAGCGTATTCTCATCGAAGAACTTCCAGAACACAACATCCTCATTCATAGTTGCAGACTTCAGCTTCGACTTGTTGCCCAGATCGAATATCTGCAATGTCCTCTGTTGTGCCTTTAGTGCTATTATGAGCTTGTTCCAGTGCATGATGGCGCTGTCAGCCTTAATAGGCCGCCGTATGACATTGTTTCCATTCTTGAGATCGACGATGATGACTTCAGGCGACGCGTTGTCGTCAAGCTTTTGTCGTACGCAGATGTAGTGGTCGGATTCTAATGTCTGTGAGGTATTAGTAGGGTGTGCCTTTTGTGCTCCGTAACGGCACTCACAGTTGAGTTAAAACCAATGGATGCCGACTATTGCTAGTATTAGTCTGTATCGATGTGTTGAGCAAACCCCTGGGAAATTGACGTGACAAACCGCAATGTCATGTGAAGTGAGCTGTCGGAATGGTCAGCTTGAAGTTCAGCACGACGCGACCAGGTAGCATATACCTGAAGTAGCTCCGTGAAGCGAATTGGAAGCGGCGCCATGTTGGTGTTTGTCTTGCGACTATGATACAACACGTATGATGATTGCGCCGCTGCGGCAGAACGAGCTGAATGAGTGAACACTCAATGGTAGAGCAAGTGAATGCGTGACCAAGGATGAGATGAGTCGTCAGAAGAGGCGTAAAGTCGTGAAGGGTTGTTGTTGAATTATTGGTGAGGGATGTATGGCTTTGGTTGCGTTTCAGAGGTGATTGATCGGTGTCAGCGTCGTTCGTAGCATCTGCCACCCCATCTGGCAATCTGCAGACTACCCTGCCGATAGAGGTTCGTTCAATCAACGACAATTACCACTTAATTACCACAAAGGTATGCCTACATCTGTCTATGTAGTTCTACTGGCACTGGCACCCCTTCAATTACACGTCGAGGGTTGCATAATATCGACCTGTCCCAGGGTCTCAGGGCTCACGATCTGACAGAGCACTGCAAAGCAGAAGTCAGCCAGTGGAAGCCCTCCAGGAGTATGTGCATGTTGATGACACAGTGTCACGATGCAACCAGGACGATGAATAAGCGGGACAAAGCACAAGCAACAGAACGTGAATAGAAACTTGGTGAAGATAGCTAGATTTGTGCTTCTTTCTGACATCTGCTGGCGATGCCGGTTTTCTTGCGCAATGCACATAGCACAGCGCGGTGAGGCTCCATAAGTAGCCATAAACAGCTGAAAGCATATGAGGCAAATCATTGCGTCGATGTCCATACGAAACTGGACAACAACGCACCCAAGATCTGCTTCTTTTCCTTCTCCACTCTACAGACGGGTCTCGTTCTCATGGAGTTCGCGCATTGTCAAAGACAACGGATCTCTCGAATTGAGACTGCTTTTTAAGTA
>Ga0058698_10000197_pt1 | contig 36264 bp, 42 predicted proteins | sample AgamicAsSfe_FD_67288 | JGI IMG/M metagenome (GOLD analysis project Ga0058698, IMG submission 67288) | Agave microbial communities from Guanajuato, Mexico - As.Sf.e | ecosystem: Host-associated > Plants > Phyllosphere > Phylloplane/Leaf | place: Guanajuato, Mexico | collected 2012-05-30
GGGTTTTGGGGTTTGACGATGGGGAGGGTCAGTAGGCGAGAAGCGACGGGGAGATAGCCGCAGGGGTTTTTTGGATTCAGCGAAGAAGGTGGGAGAGGGTGATTGCTGCGATGTCATGGATCGGCATAGACATGGAAGAGAAGAAGGAGAGGACCTTGGGTAAGGCTTGCTGCTGTGCGGCGATGCACCGAGAGCATATGTCTAAGTCGGATCTGTTTAGTGCTTTGGTGTTTAGCATCTCGAAGTTCCTCCCATGTCCCCTTTGTGCTCATCACCGATATGCGTGAACAAAGCGAGTGAAACAAGAGACTCGATGCGAGTCATTAAAAGGTTGCCTGCATGAACCGATGCCGAGTCATGCTTTATAACAACACACCTCCGAGCAAGCATCACCATAGTATACCAACATGAAACACGCTCCATACAGTCGCTTCCATCTCGATCATTTTTCGCCCTATAACAAGAATGAACACTGCATTAGAACGCCCATAACCACACGGGTCGTTCTGGCAGGCTCATACGGTTGAAAAAGCATTGTACCACGCAAAAAAGAGCTCTTTGTAGCGCAAAAGAATGAAAACAGAGGGAACTTTAACATCGATTCAATTGCTTATGATGCGGTTGAAGATACTCCCACCGGGGGTCGAACCCGGGGCCTTGTCCGCTTACTGCCGTTGGATAGGCATTTGTAAGACTGTGAAGGACACGTCATACCACTAGACCATAAGAGCCGTTATTATGATACACGATCTTTCATGCAACAATAATCTCTTCGGTCGTACCTGAAAGAGCTCCCAAATCTCACGTTCGAACATCGTGACCGGCCCGGGCTTCGCCGCCAGGTGGGAGTATCTTCTATCACTTCATGAGCAATCGAATCGATCTGTAAATCCCTTTCTCTCGGCTTTTTCTTAGTTTGCGACCCGCCTCAGCATGAGGCTTCAGGTCGGTCAGTGGAGACCTACGCTTTCCCAGACACGGGCGAATGAGCACATGACGACCCTCGAGTCTATCGTAGAGTGGACGATAAACTTGATTCATCGTGGCAGACTTATATGCTTCGCGAACATTACTTTAGCTTACTCAATGTTGCTGTATGAGGATGCTGCGATTTGGTTCCAGCTGCACCTCGGACATTGACGTTCCAAGCTGGAAGCGCTCCCATCCACCACCTGGATCCCTATCTATACAACCTCAACAGTCTGTGCTTTTTGAGGCTATTTCAGTGATGCTCCAAGTATCCCTCCCAGCATGCTCTGTCGAGTCATGCATCCTCTCCAGTCCCGATGCCCCCTGACCACCAGAGCTGTGCCAACACCATAACCCATTCCAGTTCCACACCTTTACACACACCTTTTCCCGCGATATATTCCAAGCACATCTTTCTCTCGCCCGCCTTCCCTCACTGCGTCCTCGGCGACGGCGCATGATCCAACTTGTCCAACTTGAGCGTCTCGAATATCCCCGCCATCTCCCGCAATCGCTCGCTCGTCCAGTCCTTCGGCGGCTCAGTCCTGTACTCGATAAAAGCTCTGATCTGCTGCAAGATAGGCAGGTACCCTTCGTCGTTGGGGAGCCACCAGTGATTGACGTCCACGCCCCATGCTTCTGTCATTTTCTGGCGATATGCTGCTGGGTATACGTAGCTTGTGTTTGTGTTAGTGCAATGTCATGAGCCGCATGTCGAGGAAAACTCACCCAGCACGTTCGATCATAGCCTGCTTCATCCGTCCCCACATAATCACCTCCGGATCCTTTCTAAGAAACGGCACTGCCATCCCCGACGCAGCCTGAACACCCAGCATAGCTCCCGGAGTCGGATCCCGTTTTTGCACCGCCTCGAACATCTGACATATTTTGAGCGCAATGATCGTCACGTCAGGCGGCGTGGACTCTCCTTGTATCAGTGCTAAATGATGGTTGAACATCAGCTCCAAACCCCAGAAATGCACCATCATGTGGTTCGTAGGCCAAAGCTCGTCGCCGTATACGGTCACGCTATCAGCATCATCATCGGTGCGCAATTCGTGCGACAGCTCGGCTGGGAAGTCTGCGATGACTTTGGAGGGGTCCAGCATGGCAGGGGAGAGGTCACGATACCATGCTGCAATGTTTCGACTAATGACACTCGCCTCGCGCTGGAAGTCCGTAGGTGGCACTTTTCCTGCCCTCCGGAACAGACCAGAGACGTCTTGTGCTATTAGTCTGTGCATTGCAGCCCGTTCGTCATACTTGTGGCCGAGGTCGTGGGGGAATTCTTTGCTCTGATGCATAAAGTAGCGATGTGTTGCTTCAAGCCACTCCCTGTCTAGAGACGGCAGACTACCAGAAATGAAAGATGTGAGGAGGTCGAACCGGATGTACCACTCCAGTAGTCTGTTGCCTGTATCATTTTGTGTCAGGGTTTGCGCGTCGTACAAACTTGTCATTATGGCGAAAGCTGCTTTCGAGTGATTCTGGAGATTGATCCAGTCTCCCAAGCATTCCTTGTATTGTATTAGTCGTTGAAATCGTCCTAACGAGACCCTGTACACCATACCTCCAAAGCTGACAGCTGCAACATGGTAAGCAAATCTCCCACGTCAGGCGGGTTGCCATTCGCCAGTGATTGTCGTAACAACCTCAGAGCCTCGCTGTAAGGTTTCAGAAAGTCCTGAAGCTTTCCATCAGGAGATTGTATTGCATGATGGTAAGCTGCAAATGAAATGATCGCTTGCAGTAGAGCATCATGGCTCAGTGCTGAATCGATCAAGAACTTGTGGACAAAGCCACGAGTATCTGTATTCAGTCCATAGTGGTAGTGTGACATGTGCTTGTTCTGAAAGTCGAGATAGAAACGCTCATGTGGCTTGAGATCTGACTTGTGTTTTCGATGTGGTGGTTTTGAGTCGCCACTATCTCGTAAGGTTCGTGGTAACGGGTCGGGGTATGGAGTTATCGAACTGCTTTCTCTTGTGGTTGTATACTCATCTGGACAAAGTATTAGCATGAAAGGTAGGCATCGTCAGTAGATCACGGGGCCAGGAAGATTGCTCCTGTATCGCCAATGGCCCTGGCAATGACAGCGTAGACAGATGCACAACCATACCTTTGAGGTCACTATATATTGATGATGGTGTGCGTTCCTTGAAAGCTTCTGGTGATTGAGAACTTTCTGTGGTCGCGAGGATATAGTCTGATGGTGATTTGACTGGTGATGGTTTGCCAGCTCGTGCTGATTCGGTTGGATACAGACATTCCCGCTTGCCCTTCTTGCACCCTGAACAGTGGTATCAGTACCATCAAGAATCTCGATCTGCCAAGACCCTACTCACTGTCGCATACTGGTCTTGCCTCGTCGCACTGAAGTTTCACATATCAGCAATCATGTGCTGAACTTGCCTTTGCAGCACAAAGGGCGAGGCCGTAGCAAATTACCTTTACCCTTCGAGATCGACATGTGAAGCAGCCATTGCGTGAGCGGCGGTGTTTAGTAGAGTCACGCTCCAGGTGGTGAGCCGATGAACCCTCGTCGTAGAAGTTTCCTGTAGCTGTTATTGATGAGCTTGGGTGCTATATCAAGGCAAGATGATGATGCACAGAATTGTCGTTGTCACGAGACCAGCCTTCGATGACGCAGTATGACATGCTTCTGTATGACTTAGGATTCGAGTTCACAAAGCACAGCACATACAGGGGATGAAGTCCATTACGGCTTATTCTGTCGGTTCTCTCCCCGGCACTGTTACGAAACTGTCTGCGCCTTGTTCTCCTGTAGTTGTGACTGAAACTGTACTAGGCAGGTGCCGATACGGGTGTGATAAATCAATGCTCCGTCAGCTGCTATAGACATTGCCTGAACAGGCTGATGACTTCCAGATATCGAGGGCGGCCCGGTGGCACTTGTGTGTGTGGTGGCGGATGCAGATGCGAATGATGCACAGAGAGGGAGTCGGTGAAAGTGCCTTAGATGGTGTTCGTAAAGGATATATTTCTAGAAGCGGCGCGTCTGTTTACCGGAGGGCTTCCGTAGGATCAATGGCTTCCCGGATACGCACAAAAGTATAAGGTAGCTTATGTAGCTTATACAAGGAAGCAGTCAATCCTCGGTCGCAAGCTGTTGCCCTGTCGCTACTGTTTCGAGCCAGGTATCGTGTCCGTGGCTGATGCTGAGGCTGTGAGGCTGAAGTGACGAAAAGTGGCGATACGGTACTTCTTCACCAGGAAATGAGAGCATGAATCGTGCGCTCTATATATCATAGCAAGTCCGAGCTGACGATGAGCAATCAATCTGCAGGGTTATCGTCAGAGTCCAAGCGCTTGCCTCGGCCTCGGCTTGCCTGCTGGAGAACTGTGCACCCGTTGAAGGTCGAGGAGCTTACGTGCGTTATGGTGGGCAGCGGAAGATTATTGTCGATGAATAACGACTCAATATTTGGGATTTTGTCAAGCTAGGGGAAGGACGAGGTGATAAGTGCCGAGCTGGGAAGAGAGAGATGGGTCCGCTGTCAGGCAGTTCTTCGGTAGTGGGAGGGCACAGGGTGCTATATACTACTGCATGGTGATAATTGTGCAAGAAGCATAGATATCAATGATAGGGTCGTGTGATGTCTTGATCATTTCGACAAGGTAGATGCAGGTTGTATCCATGCTGTTCTTTTGTGCATGGTACCGGTACTGTATGCCTCTACACGCTCGCAGAATCGCCTCAGCTTGCCATGACTTCGACGTCTGATGATCATGATCATGATCATGATCATCCTCTCAATCCACACCACCACATCTTCAGATTGTGGCCTGGAACACAAGTAATACCTCGTGCCCTTCCCACTTCCCAGAGTATACGTGTGCTCACTACCAACAGGCTGGAAAGCTCTCTCGAAATAGACTCGTCTCCATCAACGGCTCAGGCGCAAAGTCTAAAGCCTCTTTTTCATCCACGATGCATCGAAAACTATAAGCTTATGCTAATCGTGATCGTGATGCTCGTCACTGTAGCGCTTGGAAAGCGCGCAGGGACTTACGAGACGAGCGCTTATGCCTCCGAAGTTGTTACATAGAAATAAAAGTATGCCCGTACTATATTTCTCGCACGAATCTGGTCAACGCGCAATCCCCGTGTGATAAGGTACTCAATACTGCCCCGCCCCCTGGTATGTGCGCCCACGTCGATGCTTGCCGGAGGCGGCGGGCGGCATGAGATATCACAAGGCGATACTTAAACTGCTGCGGCACGGCACACATGTATTGGAAAGATGAAACAGATATACATGACTCTGCATGTGTCTATTCAGCCTGATGTTGCCTTCCATGCTTGCTGATCCTGTATCTACTGTCAGTCAGATCAGAAGTTTGAGCCGAATCTTGGCGGCATTCTCCGCAGGACTCTTTGAGACTGCTGAGCTTGCAACAGTCCTGCGCAGGGAGTGGTAAACTTACATTTTGTGCACACTTATCTTCCGGTCGAATGCATTGAGGCAGAGATAGCATGTTCCACTAGTAGTGACTACTGTACCAATAACACCCACGTTTCGAGTATCACATCTTCGTCACAACGGGCCAGGCCGGGCGGCGCACAATCTGAAACGTGAAAAAGCCTACGATGGATGCGCGATGATGGCTGTGGCGTCGCATGGGTCTTGAGTCTCGAAGGCGTCCCACAGAGAAACCGGCGGGCGCGCCGACTTGCGCTAATGTAGCCAACCGGCGACCAGCCTGTCGGGTCTGGGTGCGCATGACGTGATACTAAAGGTTGTACTTTATCATTCTGGCCTCTGTATGTATCTGTTGTGGACGAAAGAGGGGAAAGGGTGTCAAACCCCCGAGACGGCGGAGGGTGAGAGTAAAGGTAGAGAGCATGAGGAGCAGGTGTGGTGGAGGGTAGTCATGGCAAAAGCCAAAAGCAGTTCTGCAGTAGTCCCACAGAGCATTAGTATGAGCAGGATCCTGACTGCACTTGAGGAGTCGGAGTCTTCCCAGAGTACTCCTAGACTTGTGCTTCGGCATAGTGTCACAGCATGACAATGCAAGTATCGAAGTGGAAAGCAGGCTTCATTCTCCATACTGAAGAAGAGCACTGTATGGGCCTTTCATATAGGCCCTCGTCTCGAAAACCTCGTCGTCGAACGCCTACCGACCCATGTTTCCGATCATAAATTCATGTGCTGTAATCTGCCCATCCTGTCCTACGGTACTATGCCAGCAAGATTCAGAGCAAAACATCCCGAGCCTCATCCCGATAGCACCATTATATTCCCGCTAAATCAGCTTGACTGAACGCTACATCCGAGACGCTGGTCGAAGGTCCAGCTTCAGCAGTCTCTGCTGCCTCTGTCGTTTGTATCGGTCGCTCTACTACTCCCTGACCTCTACATAGTGGACAAGAATTGCGGCCCGTGGTCAACCACTATAAATCATTAGTTCGGGAAGCCCATTTAACACAGTTTAAATTAAGCACATACCTGATCAATACACTCTCTGTGGAAAACGTGAGAGCATTTGTGTAATTGGCGGACCTCGTCCTTATCCTCATAATCACATAGACAGACAAGACATCTTTCGTCCGAGATAGTGATTTGCCTTTCGCCTTCGATATTGAGGGCCTGAATCATGCCATCTACGATCTTGACTTTGAGGACACCGCCAGCAGCATCAACATCACTGACATTCGCTACAGGAGGCTTCACTGGGCCGAGCATCGACGAAAGCCTAAGCATGTCCTCGTATGTAGGCGAGTCCGAGAACAGACTTGGTGTGCTCAGAATTGGGTGTCCTTCGGGGTAAGACCCGCCAAGAATGTAGATAATCCAGCTTCGTGTCTCTCCCGTGGATCCTTCGGCTGGCTCCTCAGCAGGCTCAACGAGGACTCCGTTCCTTCTTGGTGAGCCTGAACCGTGGCGTGGGGTATCTGAATCACTCAATCGTCTTCTCCGTGTCGGTCGTGGATTGACATCCATGTCATCTTCGTCGGACGAGTGTTCGTTAAAGCCCTCATTGATCAGACGCCTCAAGAGACTCCTCGAACGCTGCGGGGTTCTTCGTGGACGAGCTCTGCTAGATGCCGGCTCGGCTAAATTGGAATCTGATGTGCCGTGATATGTCGGCAGTGTATCACCAGACACGGAGAGAGAGGCAGTACCAGAGTGCTCTGGTAGCCCGTCCATTATTGAGCGAGGTCGCAGGTTCCGATGCATCCTCAGTCTTTCGCGCGCGTTTTCGCGCGCGTTTGTGGGATCCAGTGTCTCGCTTGGTGGCGTGTTCCGTGCAGAGTTGAGGTGGTCCGGCAAGCCATCGATTGAGCGAGGTCGCCGATATGAATGCATATTCCTCATCGTATCTTGAGTATTTGACAGGTTCACACCGCCAAGAGTTGCTCTTCTTCTTGCCCTTCGAAGTCGGTCAATGGCCTCTGCAGTCTCGGTGCCAAATTCCCTCGGCACACCAGTCATAGCATTGAGGAACGAGGGTATAGCCTCTCCATTGTCGTGTAAAGCATCTGTTTCGCCATTAAAAGCTCTGATGCCGACGATGAGTACAGGCACCATCCGCTGCTCTGCACCCTGATCTGGATTGGTTTCTGCTTCTGTTGTAGGCTGGTCAACGCCAGTGCCAGATGTAATATTAGGTGAGATTGTCCGCTCGGCTGGACGTTGACGGGTATTGTTGATAGACCCGAACCTAAACATGCGAAAGAATTCAAGAGCTTGAGGCGCAGTATCAGCACTAGCCGCTGCGTCGTCCTGATTTCTGTTGCCCTGGCCATGACCGAAGCCTGTCAAGCGTCCACTTCTTAGTGCCTGGAGAAATCCGCTGAAGGTGCCATCCTCCCCATCAATCTCTCCTCCAGCATTACGTAAATCGTTGATCGCTGCATCTGGACTCACCCCCATCAGTGTAGCTGCTGTCGCCGCAGCTGCAATCGACAACAGCCGACTAAGCACTGCGTTGGAGTCTGTGTCGGACCCTGATGCGGGTAGAGCTGGTGATCTGCGACGTCGGAACGAAGGGAAATGCAGACTTTGCCGGAAGTCTCGATGAGGTAGTGGAGAAGGCACACCGTCCATGATGCCCGTCCTGTTTGTGCGGCTCGATCCGAACCTGCTTGTTGGATAAACGCCAGATGGTGATGGAGGTCCTGGTAATCGATGAGGTCTTGGTGATTGGGGTCTTGATGAGTCAGATCTTGGTGATCGAGGCCGTTGGGGTACCGTAGCAGCAGAGGTAACATCCAGGTGCTGCACAGGTTGAGGTGGCACTGGTGTGAGAGGCCGAGGTGTAAGTGGCCGAGATACTGCTGCAGGGGTAATTTCAAAGCCAGAAGATCGAGGCAGTGCTTCCTGGTTAGAAGTGGCAAAAGGGTCTCGCACAACAGATCGAGCTGTCATGCTTAGCGACGATGCTGCTCTAGAGAATCGTGAACGTCGTCTGAGTACAGAGGCTGGCGGTTCGTCGGTCGCGGTTGCTGTTCCCATTGCTGTTGCGTCTGTGTTGGAACGTTGCAGCAACGCATCGACAATGTTGCTGCTGTAGCGGCGGGCACGGGATGGCGGACCTTGATCAGGTCGTTGACCGAAGAGTGCTGAAGACCTCCAAGAAGATGTCCTCGTGGATCTTGGGCGCTCGTCCTGCGAGTTTGCCTCGTTCCTAGACGAGCTCTGACCCATGATGAGGGCGGTAAGCTCAGCTGCCTGTGGTGGAAGGCGAAGCTGGTGTAATCGTGACTACCGCTCCATCGGACCGGACCGACCGTTCTCGACTATGAAGCGTCAAGAACTTGACCTGGATGAGTATAGGATCAAACTGAGACGACGAGTGCAGGGTGTGGTGTGAGCGTGTGAACTTGTCGATCTGAAACAGCCGTTACGACGTCACATGCGCGCGTGCCTGTCCTCACAGTCCTCCCGTCCCAAAAAGTCCTTAGTCCGACACACATGACTAACATACACTACTTCCGCTCGCCATTCCCAGAGCAGAAATTAACGCAGCGCAAGAGGCAGATAGATGACGGCCATGACGAGGAAGAGCAAGGAGAGGTTTCCTCAGCAGATGAGGATCTAGTCGACCGTCCTGTTGACTTTCCGCATGCCCCATTTCCATCTCGTGATGCAGATGCAAAGCATACCAAACCATTTCGTGTTGGTGGCAAGGCTCGAAATATCAAACGACAGCATGTCGACGTCCTCAACACAATACTTCACAAGTGTATGCTTGATGGAGACTATATCCGAGCAGGCAAAGCTTTCGGCATGTTGATCAGACTTGAGTTAGTCGGTTCCAAGCCGGACCTTAGAAAGAATGGTCTTTGGGGCATCGGTGCGGAAATTCTTCTGCGCAGGGATGCGAGCTCACCTACCCATGTTGCTACCACTGAATCATGGTTTAGTCAGGCGGGCTACGAAGCAGCAAGAGCATACTACGACAGACTGAGTCTACAATATTCCTGGCGCAGGAACTATCCCGACGGTGTTAGTGAATTGCACTTTAATCTTGCAATGTTTGGACTGTACATCTTTCAGATCCAAGATCGCAGTCAATCTATGTCTACCGCATTGGAAAGTGGAACGAGTATAGAGGTTATCATATCAGAGCTGGAAACGAATCCAGTAACGGACGAAGAGCATGATACGCAAGATGGATACATGGTGATCAAGGCTTGGGAGCTGGAGCAAGCTCGAAGCATTCATGATCGCATGGCACGTATGGTATCTCGTCCACCATTTGACAAGGACAAGCAGCTACTCGCACTATCCGGCATGGTCTCATTGTGGATTGCGGATCTTGTGAAGAGCTTGGATAGGGCCCCGGCCGATATCAGAGAGGAGTATGGCAAGGCATCAGGAAGCTTCGGCAAGGCCAAGAAAAATGGAGCAAGTATCTGGCCACAGGCGGAAAGTATTGCCAGAGAAGGTGCTGGGCAGGAGTGATGGACCTTTCTAAGTAGGCTTGCCGGAGTTTCATCCCGGTGCCCCACCCGGTTCAGAGTCGAGCGCCGAGGGGCGCGAATCAACACTCACGATATCCAAAAACTCGTAAAACATGTCACTACCACCGCAGATTCTGCGGATCAAGCGCAAGCGGGATGAAGACCCGGTAGACGCACTATGTCTGTGCCCACGTCACGGTCCTCAACATGCCATGATGCTGACCTTTGTCAGACCTAGAGCGCAAAAGGCGTATCACGAGCAGCAAATTCACATCAGAACAAGATTTTGTTTTCCGGAGAGTCATCACAGCGAGGAAACCATCATCCCATCCGAGCCCTAGATTCGCCAGCCAGCCCAACAGCAGTGATAGTCGTGGTGGTGTACCTCAGCTTATTACAACCCAGCCTGGAGAAGAGAATGGATTCAGCGAAAGATACCTTAGATCGGCCAAAGTGGCAGCTGATCACTCTCAAGACATAACATCCACGCCTCCAGTGCCCCCAAGTCAAAGGAATACGTCGCCCCAGGTTGTTTCTCGTCCCGTTGTTACCTCTGCCACAAAGCGGTTCCACCTCTCCAAAGCTACTAGTGCCACATTGACTCCTCACTCGAATAAAAGGAAACGAGAAGTAGCAGTGTTCGTCTCCGAAGATGAAATCAAGAACGCAGCACTCGACACCGAGATGGACGGAGATCGAGATTCAAAGCGAGTCAATAGTGCCTCGAACGATCCTGAACCGGCAAGACCTCGAAAGCGACCTGGTGTCGGTAGTGCTACCCCAACAGTGGGAACTCCAAGGAAGATAGAGGTGACAATTCCAGACCCAGAGATGCAAGACGCGCTACAACAATATGCCATGGAAGAATTCGGTATCACATATGGTCAACGAGCTGTGTCTAAAGTGCCAAAGTCTGACGACATACTCATGACTGAAGACGGAGATGAGGCCGAGTATACCTATGATACATATATGCGACATGACACGTCGGAGGATACACACTCACACACAGGGACCTCCCGAGGGGTCGCGAGTGCTGCCCTGCCAGTACATGGACAAGATTCTGCCACAAACAGTTACGGCATTCTCGTCATACCTGATGGGCAAGAGGAATTGTTTCTTGAGGTTTACGGAGAGGACGCAACTTCCGACGATGAGGAAGATTGGGACAGTGAACAGGACGATGAGAATGCCGAGAATTACTACGCCGCGGACTACCCCGAGGACGAAGTAGAGAGTGACGATGAATATGGTGTGGGTGCCTATCAGAAGTACAGGAGGCATGGTGGTGGGAGCGATGATGAGGAGTTTGGTAGTGAAGACGGAGGAGATGTGGATGAGGATGGCATTGACACTGTACGCTATCCCTGGGCCGAGCAGCTGCGCGCGAGTGGTGGATTTCGACGAGATGCCGAGTACGATCAGTCTGACCACGACGAGGACGATAATTGATGTACGTTTTTCCGTGCAGACCTACCACAAAGCTCTTGTCTCTGCCGCTCTTACGAGTAAATGCTATTTCCTAACAGACATCGGACTTGCAAATGTGGACTGAGATAGCATAGCCCGACTTTAACGATGAGGCTCAACTTAGGAACTTAAGGAACTTAAGGCTGGATCCCCCTGACTTTCCGAGCAAGGGTAAATACAAACAATCTTTTAGCCGCAACCCAATGGTGTTAAATGTATTCTTCTCAGCATAATCTTCACTTTTGTATCTCTACTACAACAACATAGTGCAATACATCATGAGCCAGCCAATTTTTCTCGGGCTGGATCTTTCTACTCAGCAGCTAAAAGGTAGGGCTGTCCTACACATCGACTCATGGCCCCTCAATAGTCCACGGAGACTAATCCGGCATACCCCGCACAGGCATCGCCGTCACATCCGACTTGAAGAAAGTCCATGAAGCCAGAGTCGACCTGGACGCAGACTTCGGAAAGTATGGAATCAAGAAGGGTGTTCTCACCAACCCTTCCGAGGGCGAGATATACGCGCCGAATGCGATGTGGCTGGAGGCTCTTGACCTGGTGCTACAACGACTAAAGGAGGACGGACTGGATTTTTCGAGTGTGCAGGGTGTTTCTGGAGCTGGTATGCAGCACGGAACCGTATTTTGGAGCCATAAAGCAGAAGAGCTGCTCGCTGGGCTGACGGGTGACAAGAGCTTGATTGAGCAGCTAGGAGATGGTGCTGGTGGAGAAGAGCATGGTGCATTCAGCCACCCACACAGCCCAAATTGGCAGGATGCGAGTACACAGAAGCAGTGCGAAGCGTTCGATGCCTTCTTTGGCAGTCCGGCAGAGCTTGCCAATGTCACTGGAAGCAGTGCCCATCATGTGAGTACTGATGGAGGGTTCGGGTATACCACATCGAGGTGATGCTGATCTTGTTACAGCGCTTCAGCGGACCTCAGATTATGCGGTTCAGGCAAAAGTACCCCGAACACTACAAGAACACTTCTCGAGTCTCGCTCGTGTCCTCATTCCTGGCTTCCGTCTTCCTCGGCAAGTTTGCGCACATTGATATCAGCGACGTCACCGGAATGAACTTATGGCACATTGGCAGAGGGAAGTGGCATGATGGTCTCCTCGACCTGGCAACAGAAAAGACAGGAGCAAAAGAGCTGGCAAATAAGCTAGGTCCGGTTCCAGAAGATGGAGGTGGAAGCATGGGCAAGGTCTGCAAATACTTTGTAGACAAGTATGGTTTCAACCCGGATTGTGATATTGCACCTTTCACTGGAGACAACCCTTCCACCATATTAGCACTTCCTCTTCAGCCTTCAGACGCGATTGTGTCGCTGGGCACTTCCACCACTTTCCTCATGGCGACAGACGGTATGGTCTTGCATGGTCTAGCAGCTGAACAGGAGACTGACCCCATACAGAATACAAGCCGGATCCTTCATACCACTTCATGAATCACCCAACAACTGCTGGCCTATACATGTTCATGCTGTGCTACAAGAACGGCAGTCTCGCTCGCGAACATGTCCGCGATGCGCTTAACAAGCACTCTTCCAACAACGGAGCCGACCCATGGGAGCTCTTCAACAAGACCGCACTAGACGCACCCGTACTCAACCAATATAGCGACTCTGACCCGATGAAGATCGGTCTATACTTCCCTCGGCCAGAAATCGTTCCAAATGTGCCGGCTGGTGAGTGGCACTACGACTATCTGCCTTCCAAGCACGACCTGAAAGAGTCAGCAAAAGCATCGTCAGAGGAAGAGGCGGCAAAGAGCGATGCGCGTGCGATCGTTGAGTCACAGATGTTGTCACTGCGATTGCGATCTTCAGGGCTAGTACACAAGATCGGAGACTTACCAGCACAACCTCGGCGGGTATACTTGGTCGGAGGTGGATCTGTCAATCCTGCGATCGCACAACTCGCCGGTGAGGTGCTAGGTGGTGCTGAGGGTGTCTACCGTCTGGACATTGGCGGAAACGCGTGTGCATTGGGTGCAGCGTACAAGGCATGCTGGGCAGTTGAGCGACAAGAGGGCGAGAAGTTTGAGGATCTGGTCAGCAAGCGGTGGAACGAGGCTGAATTCGTCAAGAAGGTGGATCAAGGTTATAGGAAGGGTGTGTTTGAGAAGTACGGTGAGGCTGTCTTAGGGTTCGGGGAGATGGAGGAAGATGTGAAGAAGCATACAGCAAGAATTGCATCGTCGCGCGATTTGATGGAGCTCGAGGCGCATTCTGCCGAGACAGCACTCAAGAGCTCAAGAGGTTGAGGTGCAGGAAGATACGTGTGTTGGGCGTTGGGTATAGAAATGGTCGGACTGTAACATACGCATAGACCTAGCGTTATACAACTAGCATTAGCATCTCAATCCATGGCAATGGGCGATGGCGATCAAGCCGTTGAAGCGCGGGCAAGGTTCCAAACGTTAGCTGAACGTCATCGGCACTCTGAAACACAAAGCTTGTGTGACCAGCCTCTCCTGATGGACCTAGCTTTTCTCGTTCGCTCATATGCAGACATACATTCTCGTCTTCCTCATCTCCATCCTTTGTGTCAGTGAGCTGTGAGGAAGTCTACTAACAGCGCTACGTTCGAACACCAATACATCTCTCACGTGCCCCTCCCATCTCAGTTCGACATGTCTCGTCGTGGCTATAGTAGGGACGACCAAGACGACTACGCAGGTAACACTTGGGACCGCGAGCGCTTCGAACGAGCTCGTGCACGGTCGCGCGGTGCAAGTAGTCGCTATGAGACCATCCGCGTCGAAGAAGAGGACCGTTACAGCCAAAGAGGTGGTGTGCAGGAAAAGATCAAGATCAAGGTGAACGACGACAGACGCCGAGGGTCAGGAGGCTATTCAGAGAAGGATCGCGACGAGGAGAGGAGTACCAAAGGCTCGCAGAGGTACCGCCGTCCTGAGTTCCTGGAGGAAGAGCGATATGCGCCGACAGGAAGAGAGATGGAGCCCTATCGACGAAAAGAGTACAAGGAGTATGAATCTGTGAAGAGATCGTCACGCCCAAGCTATGCTCGAAGACAGTCAAGCTTGGACACATACGACAGACGACCAATCCCTCGATATGAGGAACGGGACGACGAGCGCGACCGTGATCGTGCAGTGCGGGAACGTGACGTGAATGTTTCCATCAACGTCCAGGCACCTCCACCTCCACCAATCGTACCGGAGCCACGTTATCGTGAGTATGATTACAAGTTTAGGGAGCGCGAACGAGAGCGAGAACCCACAGTCTATTCGCGGAGAGCATCAATCAAAGAGTCAAGTCATGGCAGTGAGATTGAGGATGATTATGTCGAAATTGAGACGCCCGAACCGAAGCGGAAAAAGGGAAAGACTCGTATGCCTAAGCGTTTGGTGCACAAATCAGCTCTCACCAGGATGTCATTTCCGTACGAGGAAGAGGTCAGTCTCTCTAGAAAAGCAGAGTATGAGTATAGCCAAATAACGAGCAACAGGAGAACTTCTACGTCGTGCAGTATGCATTAAAAAAGGATGAGATTGACGAGGTCATCAAGCTCAGCGAGGGCTACTTCGATGATAGTATGTCTTCAGGTCTCCGAGCAAGATGTCCTTTCCCACTAATGCAATTATAGACAAGACCGTGTACAGGTTCCAAGAGACGCATGAAACGAAACTACTCGAAGCGGTCCCTTCACATTCCTCCTACGACCCTAACGAGCCTTTGCCTGGTGAGATTGTCGAGACAATCACACGGAAAATCATTGAGAATCCAACACCCTCCGACTTTGGCGAGAACATTCGATCAATATCCGAATCAGACTCCTCCTCGGGCTCAGACACAGTCACGCGCCGCCACGGCGCAAAATCTGTAAAGACCGTCAAGACCGCCAAGTCTGGCAAATCTAGTCGCACGCATCGAACGTCAAAGTCCAAGGCCGAGTCGTCCGCTCCCAGCGGTACAAGCCGCTCGAAGTCTGTCCGCTCGAAATCTGTACGCTCCAAGTCCGTGCGATCACGCTCGCGGCATCGTGGGCGTGAGCGCGAAGAGGAAGAATCTGAGATCGACCTGCGTGCTACGGCGGGCGCGCTGATACTTCCTGAGCGAAGTCGGCGCAAGAGTGTTGGGAACGTGGACGCGCAGATTAAGGCGCTGGAGCAGGAGAAGAAAGCGTTACGGCTGGAGCGGGAGGCTCAGAGAGATCAGCGCGAGGCATTGGAGAAATTGGAGAGGGCGGAAAGGCTAAGGGACAGTGAGTATGAGATCGTGAACGGACGAGAGGAGCGCAGAGACATCGTCAGGGTCGAGAAAGACAAGCGTGGGCGGCTCGCCTTGGTGAAGAGCTCACATTAGATTGTGGTAGGAATGCGTGTGGCGTAAGAAGCTATGTGCAAATCTGGATATCACGGCCGACTATCTCGAGAACAATCAATTAACAGTACTGCGACCATGGTTCTTAGATCTTTGATATCTATGTGACTCCTGTTTAGAGTGTACTACGAATGACGCGCGTAATTGTATCTGAATGTGAGCGCATCATGCGTAACATGAAACATCCCGCCATCACGTGCAGACTCTGAAACTCGGCTACTCTTCCAGGTTTATTACTGTAGCTTCGTTTGAACGTCGTTCTTCATCATCTGTCTATATTTCCACATTCCCTTCACGTATACTTTCGTTCATTATCCTCAACGACACAACATTGTCGTGCTATAACCACGCACTGATCTATAACAGCCACAGACTGAACAGTAGAAGTGCTCAACTCTCACACCACCGCAGTCATGGACGGCGACGCGATGGACGTCGACATGGATCTGGATGGGATTGGCGCATATCCATCCGACATGACCGCAGAAGAGATTGCGATGATCGAGGTCGGTCCTCGCGACAACATCGCTAGCACGTTTCGACACTAACTATCCTCTCTCGCCCGAAAGGCTCAGAGTGTGCCCAAAGCACCGGTACAGCTCAACCTCACACAAGCATCACCCAGCCTATCAGAAGAGGATCTCCAGAACACCAAAGTCCATCTTACAATTGACGTCGATCTACTCTCCACATCCGACATTACAGCTTTCATCCGTCAACACCAGGCCACCGAACCCGAACGTATTGAATGGATCAACGACACATCACTGAATCTTGTCTATGGCTCGGCTGAGCTGGCTTCAGCTGCTCTATATACCTTGACGAACGATGCCATACGCGACGAGGTCACGGTGACGCCGACGACATTGAGAACTGCCAAGAGCTCTACGACGCATCCCACGGCAGGTCTTCAGACACGCATTGCATTCAAGACAGACGTCAAGAAGAGGGGTGCAAGACACGAAAGCAAATGGCACCTCATGCATGGCGAAGATGAGCCGACAGAGAGAGGAAGACAAACAAACAATAGACGAGGCCGACGCTACGACGAGAGACCACAATACGATGACGGAGACAGACCCAAGCGAAGGAGGGATGACATCGACAACAAGAAATGGACAGAAAATATGTACGATGACCCGCCTGCAAGTGTTGCACCTCGCGGCGATGAGGACCTGTCAGATGGTGAAATAGATGAAGATTCCCAGCCAGCACGAAAGCGAGCAAGATCAGGTGATCTCATGGAGTCGTATACAAGAGCTAGTGGTAGATTAAGAGACAACCGCAGTGCTTCGCCGTCAAGAGATGGTGATGGTCGATTTGGCTTTCGCCAAAGAAGTCGCAGTCCGCGCACGAGACGTTCCGCACGTCCTCGAAGCCGAGACATACACAGAAGTGAGAGATTGCCGCATTATGCCCCCTACATTGGACCTGTGCTTCCAGCTTGTTCGCATGAAGTACCCTGGCACCCGTATACGCCACCACTTCGACCTGGAGAGCGTGTGCCGCCAGGGTTCCTCCCATTCCCATTCGAAGCTGCTCCTGTTATTCACCTTTATGTTCCTCATGCTAACGGTGGATGGGTATTTGTCCCAGACACAAAAATAGGTGCCGTAAACGATTTACTCGCCGATCGACCGACCGCACGCCGCGACAATCTGCTCGACACCACACCCGCCTCGAACAACGATCTTTTCAGTCGTGTCCTTCCATTGACAAACAACCAAGAACGCCTTCATCGTCTATCACCGCCATCGAATGCGAGGCATGACCAGCCGCCAATTGAGCTACTGCCGCACAAGCTGTCCGCCACACAAGACAGCTCTCCTCGCGAACTCTTTCCCCCGCGCAAAGGTTCAAGAGGCCACCAGCGCAATCACGCGCTCGATACCAACGATAATACTGCTGCTGATCTTTTCGCGGATCGCATGGACACGGCCATCGAGTCACGAAATGCTGGACCCACAATCGCAAGCGACGACCTCTTTGCCAGCAACGCAAAAGCTAGCAAAGCTAGCAAAGCTACCAAAGCAGAGGCGGCACGAAAGTTCGATCTCTTTCCCAATCGCGCACAGGATAAGCGCACTGCAAAACCTGATCTTATCCTCAATTACAAACCTGCCAGCAATGCTTCCAAGCCCGACCTCATTCTTGGACATAAAGCAACGAGTAGTGTGGCCAAGCCTGACTTGATCCTCGACTACAAGCCGGCCGCAAGCTCGCGTCGCGTGGCTGGCCTCGGAACCAGTGCGCCTTCCACGGCTGGGATGAGCATCAAAGGCATGGCTGGCGGCCCTGGATTCTCTATTCTCGGTGCGGCCAATGCTGGGAATGCTGGCAAAGAGCTCATGAGCATCAAAGGAAGGGGAGGTGCGAGAATGAGAGCTGTGGACAGTATGGAGTACTGAGAAGGCTCAAAATATTTGCTTGATGTACTGCACGGACTGGATAGGAACGTACAAGAGTGAAGGCATAGCTGGGCAGGACTGGGGAATCGCAAGGCGTCCTACAAGACTGGGAGCATATAGGAGCGTCGATACCCGGGACATATGATCTGCCCGGTGCGGCATGGATCTCTCGACTGTATTTATGAATACTCGATGTGACAATACCTCACTCATACTGCCTATTCTCACAACATGATTGAGCACAAGTTCACAGCAAATACTCTTCCTCTGCCTCTCCCAGAACTTTCTGGACTGATAGTCTGTGACCGTATGTCTGAATATGGCGCCATACTGAGTCACCACTGCTCTTCCGTGCTGCTGTTTCTAGCTACACCACCACCACCGACATTCGAGCTCATTGGCCCCCACAGATCCTGCAGTGTCTCCTGCAAGTCATCCATACTCTCCTGGTGCTCTACCGAACGCGAGCCACTCTCATCATGTTTGCGGTGGCCTCAGCATTCTTAGGAAGTTTTAGGCTGACCGCTTTCTGCCCAGCCCAATAACTTGGTGATTTCGTGTTGGTGAAAAGCTGGTTTGTCCGTGACTCAATCCCCATCGTGCTTGTGCGCGTGAGCAGTGGGCGCCTGTGTAGTGATTGCCTGACAGCGTCCACGTGTCTGTACTGTTTTTGTTGAAATCATAATCAATGCCAGAGAAAGTACCAGTTATTCCAGTGAAACCGCCCGCAGCAGTCAATGAGCTCCATCTCTTGCAGGTAATTCATTCATCGTCAGCAAGACTGATCTGTCCCAACGACGTCGTCGAGCTGAACAAATCCGCCGCGATCTCCACATTCTCCTCGCCATCGTCATGGCCAGTACCATCAGTATGATACGAACCACCGTTACCATACACCTCCCCGTCACCATGTCCATTCTGACTCGCAGTCATAGTCTCCATATCCCTCACGACCCGCTCAAACGCCAACTTCATTAACCTGCCCAAACCCTCCCAAAACAGCCTTCCTGCCTCATGTCCCGCAACCCTATCCAGCAATCTCACAGTCGCATGTCGCACCTCCCTCCGCACATGCAACAATCCCATACTGATATAAAACAACCCTCCATGTGCCTCCGACGTCACAGTGAGCAATTGACTAACATCCCGAGTCGACTGCACCACACGCTCAAACGCGCGATATATCGCTCCCGCCGTCTCGGGACTCAGCTTCTGCGTCCTCAACCGATCGTGCTGGTGCTGCAGATCAATCCCGGATATCGGCCGCGACCGCATCGCATGTCCCGTATCGCCCAACAAGCTGAAATACGACCGCGTGTTGCGCCAGCCCTCGATGCGGTGGACGCTGCTAGCGAGGTCGCGCGTCCTCGACGCATCGTCCACCCAAACGTAGCCGTGGCCGTGCAGGCCATGGGGATCGTTCTCGGTATCGGCGGTGGCCTTCCCGTTGAGGTTGGGCGAGCCAACGGAGAGGCTGCTGGAGCCGTAGACGAGTTCCTCGAATGCGGCGGCCTGGCGCGTGAAGCGCAGGATCCATTCGCGCCACATGGCTCGGATGCGGGATTCGCCGACACGGGCGTTGATGTTGCGCATGACGGCGTCCATAAAGGCTGCATCGCCCGTGTTGTCTTGAGTGTGCGAGTGCGGCAGACCCTGTGGGTGTGGCGGATTTGTGGCGACCCAGGTCGTGAGTGTTGGCGTGAGTTCCGCGGTGCGGATGTGGTTGCTGATGCGCATGCGCCCGTCGGAAAGGTCGCAGAGGAGATCCCACCATTCGGGCTTGTTGGCGAACGTGGGGTTTGTGACGCCTGCGATGAAGCCTGGGACTTTGAGGAGATCATCGATTTTGGTGAGTTCGGTGTAAGGGAAGGCGTGGCGGGTGAAGCCTCGGAGGACGCCGCCAGATGCGAGGGCGCAGGCAGCGAGGACGGCTTCGGCGACTTCGCCGGCCCCGGTTTTGTGGCCGACGAAAATGATGCGCTTTTGGGTGAGGAGTGCGTTTACCAGCACGATGATTGGGTTGGTGTTTGGGCCATTTGTGGTGAGATGTGGGTGGATTGGGGAGAATGGTCGAGGGTCCTGGGCGTGTGGGATAGCGAAGGCTGATATCAGCTTGATAAGTGAAAAATCTCCCACGGTCTCTGGGAATTTCGCTGTGGGGATCTTGACGGGGACTAGGATGCCGCTGTATAATATCTTAGACTCGAAGTCATGCGTGTCTCGAGGTAGTCCTCCGGAAGGTGTGAGCGGAGAATCTGGAGATGGCTTTGTGACACTTCCAGCACTAAGCCGCAAGCTGTCTGCCTTTCTCTGCTCGAACATGTATTGAAACTTCTCCAGGAAGAGGTTCCTGGCACTACTAGCCTGGAGGATCGTACGTTCGAGGATGGATAGACGAGGAAGAAGCGAAAGATCCATAGCGTTTACCGCTGTATAAAGGGAAGCTAGCACTTCAGGTCCAGGTCTCTTGAAGTAGTCATCAAGAGCTAAGAGTAATAATGGCTGTTGTAATTAGCATGAAACTGAGACCATCTCCCAGACTGATTCGTACCTTGTATATGTGCAAGAACGGATGGCGCGTACATATAGCCATTGCTTTGCATACTGCGTTTCTATCTGGGTTCAGATCAAGGAAAGAGCAAGCGTGGGATGAAGACATACCTTGCCACACTGTCGTCCTTCTTCGTGCTCACTAAATTAAGTACATATATCAATGGTGGCCCTTCCATATCATTCTCGTGTTCCACCTCAGCATCATCGCTACTTGTCTCGCCAGAGCTGTACCGGTGTCGAACACTCGGTGATTCTGGTCGGGGTTTCTCGTTCGATTTACCATTTTGTCGCGGCAGCTTCTGCGGGCTGATACCCAGGCTTTGCTCCTCGTCTCCTGAAGTATCCTTATGCAGAAAGAATATCGTCCAATCTTGAGCTCTGTTATGCGCTTGATCTGGTAACATCAGTTCCGCAAGCATGTGTTCATCGCTACTGATCTCGCCAGGATATTGATGCTCCATCGTCGCCCCTTTCAGAATGTCGAAGGAGGCCACAAGTATGAACTCGACATGACTTTGCGTTGAATTCCTAGGGTACTGCGATTTGACTGGAGTGCTGAGGGGTCCCATTGTTCGGAAAGCAGTCTGGGCTGGAGATTGCTGTGAGACTCTCTTTGGTTGGGGAAATGAGAAGGAGTCCTGTGACGTATGAGGAGCAGGTAAGAGGATCTCCTGCGATGCCTCGCCGCTGCTGTGGCGGCCGCGTATAGATCCTGTCATTGTAGCTCTTCTACTTGTATCAATTCAGTATCGACGAAATATCACATTCTTGCACTTTAAGCAGCGATCTTTCAATCTTTCTATTAGTTCGGCATTGCCATACGCATAATGACCTAACCTCACAGCGGAGCTGCTTCTTCAAGACTATGATTTCTGCTCGGGATCCATGCAGACGCCCGATGGTGTTAACAAGGGCGATGGTCGTCGTCCAAGTCCGAAGCATATATCCACATTCGGCAAGTCGAGATCCTCGGCAAAAAGCTCGGCCTGTGTTTGTTGTGACAACGACATCATGGTACTCTGCAATAGCGATACAAGCACTTCTCTTAAGGTAACATACTTTCACAATGGCAAGTCACTAGAAGATCGATGCGAAACGGTAGACTAACACTCAGCGCAGTCATTCAGAACCTCCCCAACAAAGCCGTCTCCTCTGTCCTTCGGCGCGCAAAGGTCGTCTCCATTCAAGCGTCCGGAATCATCGCTATCGAGGACATCATCACAACTACGCACAGAGACAACAAGCTCGCAAACGCCTATACTACCATCGCAAGTACCGAATCTTGGTCTGGTTGACCCTCCAAGTCCAGCATCATCAGTCGCATCAACAGTCGTGCCAGACAGAAAAGAACAGTCTTCATACCAGACAGAATCAATAGCGCCATCGTCACCTTCCATCCCGCGTCAGCCTACCTTTTCAAACGCACACTCTTCACTACCACCAAGAACAAATTCCAGCAATAATGTCACTTCGTCATTCTCGCCAGCACCGCGTGGCGCCGCAAGACCGGGAATGCAAAGAACATTGACCGGCGGCGACCCCGTTTCTAAGCTACATCCAGCCCAACTCCGCGACATGCGCGAAAGCTTCCAAGTCCTCGACCGCGATAACGACGGCCAAGTCGACCGCGCCGACGTCGGCGAAGTGCTTCTCCAACTAGGTACGCCCGCTCCCGCACAGTGACCCTTATTCCCTCCTAAGCTGACCGACCCCTAGGTCTCGACGCCTCTACCCCATCACTAACGCCCTACTTCCCTCCCTCCTCCGCCCCCAAACTCAGCCTTCCCAGCTACCTCAACAGCCTCTCCGCCCTCCTCGCTGACCTCTCCCGGCACGACGAGCTGGCCGCCGCATTCGCCGCTTTCGATGTCGACGACAGCGGGCAGATTGATGTAGAAGAGCTCCGGGACGCGCTGATGCATACGGCGCCTGGCCCGGCTGGAAGGGCAATGTCGGGGCGGGAGCTGGATAGTGTGTTTGAGGAGTTTAGCACGAGGAGGACATTGGCGAAGGGGATGGTGGGAAAGGAGGCAGGGAGACGGGGGGAGGTGTTTCGGTATGAGGATTTTATGGCGCAGATGGAGGGGGCCGGGGAGAAGGTGGTTGGGGAGGCGCTAAGGGCATGAAGTAGCTGTGCAGTATTTCGGTGAAAGATGTGAGTTGGAGCTGGCGATACGTTGACGAAGGGCCTGAGCTGAGTTGGCAACACTTTGGCGGTCGTGTTTCAGCAATCCGTCTGATGTCTCGTGGACAGGCACCCGAGCACATTATCACGATTCTGCCGACAGCCGGTGGCATGATGCAGAGTCGCAGCGTTGCGTGAATTGGTGTCTGGCTGTTACTAATCTCAATCATGAAACGTCATCCTCAAGCACCACTGCCAACCTGCCTATCCCGCTCCTCCATCTTCCGCCTCGCCTCCAGCACCATGTCCTCTCTTCTCTTCCTCAGCAGCGCTTGCCTCTGATCCTTGTTCTGGCTCCATCCGCCCTTCTCCTTGTGTGCTTCTGTATTCGTGCTTGCCGTACTTGTTTCTTCTGTGCGTCCTTTGAGACCATATCGCGTGATTAGGTCTGCATACGCTGGCGCTTGCGCTGCGCCAGGGCGGCTGGCGGACGAAGATGAGACAGTTGATGGTTGCGTTGAGGGCTGCGATACTTGTGCTTGGAACGATGGCGGAGCCTGATGAGATAACGTATTAGCCTGTGTTTGCTTGCTTGGACCGACTTGTGACCACCCGACTTACCATCGGCAATCTTCCCTCTCTCAGCACACGCTCCGTTGTCGCTGCCACGTTGGCACCATTGCGTGATAGATCGTACTCTATCTCGCGACGATTGACTTGCGGGAACATTGATGCGACTTGCTCGATGCGGTCGGCGGGAACACGGCGGCCATTGCTGCTACCACTTGAGCCTGCCAAGCTGGAGGACGGGGTCGTGAAAAAGAAGTAGCGTATTGCAAAGACAGAGATGACTGCAAATACGAGTAGCGAGGGGATATTGAGCGTGGTGGGGTCTGATGAAGAGGATGAATGCGACATGATATCTTCTGGGTGTATGTAAGGCAGATCTGTCTCAAAGTCCTCCAAAGCAGTGATGTTTGTTGTGGTACTGCTCGTGTGAGGCTCGAAGCTCGCTGTCTCCTCGTGAAATTGTGGCCGAATTTCGATTGACCGCACTACTGTTGGGCGGAAGATCCGGAAAGAAGAGGACTTGCTCAGCTGGTGTCGCGGGATCTTGTACAACAGTGCTAAGGACAAGATGAACAAGATGATTGCTTGTTTCCAGGTTAAGATTGTGAATGACAACTGACCTGCATAAGTTCCGAGGGATCAGCAAAAGCATGTGACAGCGTCATCGCTGCTCTTTGGAATACGATAACAACACTCTTATGCCGCGACACTCCTAGACTGGACATACCTAGACTCCATCTATTGAGGCTATCCTCTTTGTTCAATTGTGTTAACATATAGTCCCACTGCCCTTCTGGTCATTCCGTCGACCTAGACGCGACACGTTCCTCCCACTCATCATGTCCTCACCGATTCCCGCCACCCGCACCATAGACATCGACGACTGGACTGAAAGCACAATCGAATCACTAAGCACACTTGCCATCTCCGCAGCGATTACAAGCCCTCGGGGAACACGCGGTACGGCCGTCACCCTGGACATCCCTTTAGACATAGAACAGCCTACAAAGCAAGAGCAGAAGGATGCAGATCCGGCCTTGACGGCTGGCGCAACTGTCCGTGCAGGATACGTACGCAAACGCGATCTGTCGCGTCGCGATAGCTTGAAAAGCCGGGAAGCTCTTCTCAAGGGCAAAGAAGGCAGCCGAAGACGGCAGAAGTGGGAGAACGGTGCGTGTCAACTAGCGCGATACGTCGTATAGCTCGCTCATTGCTGATCGAGCGACGTGCGCAGACCGCCTGCTAGGTAACCCTTGGGCTGTTCAGCCCTCGGCTATAGACTGGGACCCTGTCCCCATTCACCGCTCGAGGCGGGTACCATACTCTTTAGCATCGCACTGGGACGAACATCGTGCAAGAGCTGATTTGGAACGAACGCGGCTGCAGCGTGCTCGAGCTGCTGAGGAGCTGGATCCGTTTGCGAAGATCCCAAAGGACCTTCGCGCGAAGCTGAAGCGTGCCAAGGGTGCAAAGGGACTGCTGCAAGATTTGGAAGAGCAAGTCCGGGGGTTCGTGCATGACTGGGATGCAGCTCAGAAGCAATTGGAGCAGGATGGCCTTGCTGACGCAGATACATCTGAAGATGAGGAGATCGTCTTTGTCGGGCGCAATGGCCAAACGAAAGAAGCTCAATCACCCGACAGCCCTACACTGAAGGCGCATAAAGAGCGGATGGTATTTGATAGCTTCCTCGATGATCACGGGGCGGCTTTTGGGTAAGTGACTGGAGGATACATGGTGACAATTCGCGGATTGGAAATGCTAACAGTCCACCAGTCGATGGCTCGTGCACTCAATCGCTACATACTACGATCTGCAGACGTGGTCTGTGACCAAGGGAGATCCTGCAAGACGGGAAGCCTATGTAGGCATCAAGGAGGCTGGCCCCCGCCTATGCCGGTCGCAGGACGCTCCTATGATGGCGCTGCCACGACCTCTCTATGGATTGGTGTAGATTTATTTGTCATGGGAGCTGTATATATGTACTTCGCTAGATCTTCCTTTCAGATAAGACATTTACCTTATCACCATTGTGCCGGTTCATGTAGGCGAGATACCACTACTGCAAGCTGGATAAGCTGGATGAGACAGACGCCGGCACCCTCTTGAAGCAATTCCAAATCATCCAAGTCGTCCAAATCATGTTCATGCAGCATCTGTGGCTCGCCCGTTGTGCTGTGCTCACCCGATTGGAAAGCATCACTGAACTCTGGTCTTCAGATCTTGAACCTATACCAGAGCGCATTAGTCTTCTCGATCCGTCACCTCTCTGTCTCTGCTGTCTTCGTCATAATCACAACAGGATGTGTGTCAATTCATACGAGATAGTCGCAAGACGCAGTGCACCGACTACTGATGCTATTCCCATACTGCCAAGATAAGCATGAACGCCTCTCTCCCAGCCATGAGCCCGGACGAAAGGATGAAGCCACCATCGACGTCGACCATTATTCTCGCATGCACCATGCTCTCGGTCCCGATGCCCACGCACCCACCATAGCCCTGCTGCACATCAACGTCACGCGGCTAGCACGCGGCGAGGTGCTCAGACCAAGCCCGGGACTTGACAACCTCGCCTTCAACGACCGATCTCAACCCCCAGTCGGCAGTCTATTCCTCAACGCACCACTGTATTACGCACGATCCGCACGGCTGGGGCTGGGGAGTCGGGACCTGTTAAGCAGTTCATCCTAGGTGTGGTACCAGCGCCGCGAGCAGAACCGCTCAATGTCGCCCACTTATACGACATCATCTGAGTGGGAGGCTCTGGTATCACGAAGCCAAATTCGCTGCACTACACGTTATGGTACCGGGTATAGCTCGCTCCGCTTCACCTGCAGAGTATTTGAGTAATCGAGCCCGAATCTGCCTTGCATGCTTCTTGTGCTTCCAGCACACTACATGGCTGGGGGCCGCTCACGCAGCACCATGGCTTTCTCCGAACATCTGTACTTTCGCGTCGGCGCTTGTTTCCTCTTCTATTTGTCATTCGGCTAAGTTATCTATCATTCTGATCTCACCTGTCGGGACTTCCGACCTCAAACGTGCTCGGAAACGACATCTGGCGGAGATGTATATATATCTAAAGGATTTCCTTCATTTCTTGAATGCCTCGACGCCGTCAAACCCTACTGAGCATCAAGTAATACGTGCACTCCTGGCCAGTACGTGCACCTGTCGTGCTCCGGGCATGTGTCCATCGTTGATGTGCTGCCTTCCTTGACTACCATCCCAATATATATCAAGCACTCAATTCATTCCAACCTTTGCAAGATGGGCATCAAAAAAGCCGTGATCCGGCCCGGCAACCGCTTCAACCGTGTAAATTACGGCGACAGCGTCACGGTGAAGTACTCGGGCCATGTCTTTGACATTCAGAGACCTCAGCACGGCTTCCGTGGCAAGCAGTGAGTCCTCGAAAATTGTCGTCAGCATGTAAAGGTAGCAGCGAAAGCTGACATGGTCCGCCAGGTTTCAGTCTCGCAGCGATCCCGAGTTTACCACTGTCGTGAAGGAGAATCTTGTGGTCGAAGGTGAGGATAGAGCAGCGATGTTGAGGTGAATCCCCCTTGATTTGTGCTTATCGGATGTAGGCTGGATCGAGGGCGTCACCAAGCTTGATGGTGGTATGGCTTTGGGCGAGCGCGCAGTGCTGACGATAAGCAGTGATTTGGCATATGGCGAATAGTATGTATACCACACTTTGGAGCATGATGTCAAGGTTCAGCTAACGGAAGTGTAGTGGATTTCCTGGTTTGATACCACTGTATGCGAAGCTGGTCTTGTAAGTAGAATGTGGTGGCTCGCTGTAAACTGGTCGTGCTTGAGTTTGTTTGCTAACGAATGCGTATTTATGTTAGTGATATTGAAGTCTTGGCGATTAATGGAAAGAGATGTGCTGTACAGTAACACTTCCTTCGACGCATGATAGTTGCAGGGATGGTGCACGAGAATCACGAAATCATGACATGAGGAGACAGTATTGAGCCACACGGCGTTCAGGAAAGGGTTTCGGTACAATTTTGGATTTGAGAAGATGAGGTGGTTGTATTTCAGTAGAGACGCGAATTGCCGCCGAGAGCATTCATATCAGGCTTGGACAAAGAGCAGATTCGTCCTTTTGCAGGTCGAGTTGAAACAAGCATCCCACGAACTAGAGCGAGCAACTTGTCTGGCTATTGATATAACATGAGATCTTGTGAAACGCCGTCGATGTGATAGTACTAGATCAAATAGAGTTCATGGGACACGCTCCCCAAGGTATCTAGAGACATCTCTTTTGTGAGTGTGCTGTACTGGTGCTTCTCGGAGAATACTAGGAGAGCAAGTCGGGAAATGCGCCAGGAGACTGCCGTAGAGATCCTGCTTGGAGTCATGTTCTGCAATAGTTGTACATGTAGCAGACCTTGTCGGGAAACGTAAGGTATATCCTAGTCGTGCTTTTTCCATCTCAGACATGATCATCATGCGGTAGACATGTAGGTGCGCCATTTGTTTCGCTCCCAAGCAACATGCGCGATGTGAATATCGCTCATACTGGCCGGAGATCTCGCATCTGCTTGATTCCTCGAATTGTCCTCCTGCTCGAGGATACTTTCTGTTTGCTGGGATTGCTGCAGTGAAAACACGAGATCCACTGTGAGCTCAGCGCGAAGCAATGGTGATGCAAGGTGCGTTTCAGCAATGCATGGCCCCTTTTTCTCCATGTACGTCCTCACACCATACCTGACTAACTGATTCTTTCCCTCTTCCTGCAGCACTACAAGCCATCTCCTCATCGTCCGCCACCACCACCTCCTCCCCGAACAGCTCCAACGACCATAAGAAAGCTAAAGTCATATACACACCCTCCGCACGGATATCGCAGCACATCCAGGACAAGGAAACAGCGACATTAGAAGACCTCGCCACTGCACGGGAACAGCGAGAGAATAGGGAGGTGCAGGGGCGGAGGGGACTTCTGAGTAGATTGCGGGAAGGTGGCGTCAGGGGTGTGCTGAGCAGACGATGAGATTATGTGGTAAGATGTGAGAGGTTGTTTTCGGTACAGTCGAGATACAACCGTCGCAGGGTTGGTGTATGACGCAGTTTGTCGTTGCCGCACCGCAAGCCAGGCGTCTCTGCGGCAAACCACACTCTGGAAGACTCAGATCTTCGTAGTATCAAAGATGGAGATCCTTGGAGAATTACCGTGGAAACTTTGCTAAGCCCTACATTTTAGTACAGTCCAGCTTCAAGTGATCCTTCTCTCACAGCCTCCCCTCTCTCATCATCTGATCTCCCCTCGCAATCGCGTCCGCCACCTGTTGCCTCATGACACTTTGCAACCTCTCCACCTCGTCCTCAAGTGCCTCCAATCTGCCACCCTGCCCCGGAAATTGCACCTCCCACCATTGATCCTGCATCCCCTTCTCCACGGCCATTTCCGCTTTTTTCAATTGTTTTCTCCAAATGAGCACTTCGTGTGACAGCCGATCCCGCTCTAAGCGAAGCCTGTGCCACGCATCATACTCTTCCTGGCCCTGGAAACAGACGCCATACGCGACGCAATGGCAGGTCACTTCGTCAGGACATGCCACCGCCTGTCCGAGAAACACGAATTGCCAGACATACTCGAAGATACGCCCACTGACGCTGTCTATCAGATGCGTGTGCAACAGCCAATCGCGCAGTTGCTCATAGCGGACTCGCGGCAGACTGAGGGCTCGTTCACGACTCAATGCGAATTGACTGCAGCATGGTGCGGCAAGGACTTCGGGCACCGGGACGTTAGGGAAGAGAGCGACCCACGCGGGGGCGATGGCGGCTTGTTCGCTCTTTTCGGGGTCGGGAAAGGTGTTGAGAGGATGGAGCCAGGCGGGACAGCCAGGGAACTGTTGGCAGCGAAGGTTGACGTAGCCGTTGGTTAGGACGTGGCGGGGCCGGAGACGGCGGACCATTTGGACGGCGTCGTTACCGAGGGTTTCGAGGTTGTGCCTGAAAGAGGAATGGCATGTTAATCGCTTAAGTCTTGCGTGAAAAGGGACGAGAAGGATGTCCTCTGCGACAACATGAGGCTGGACAGGAACTCTGCCATAATTCTTTGTTTCGTGCCAGTGTGAGACTTACCAAGCGCGTCGGTGACTATGCATGAAGATAAGAATGTCTGGCGCGGTGCCATTGACGTTGTCGTCGAGGAGGTCGTAATGGTCGATCAGGAAAGTCAGATATACCATGGCCTCATGGCCCTTGTTTCGTGGAGTATGTAGCAGAGCCTTTCGGTCGTTCACGATATAGGTATAGAGCTCAACACCCGGAAGATCGGTATGCATCCAGTCGAGATCAAGGGCTTCTTTCTTAGTCGCCGCTGTGATCAATGCTACACGAGGTGGGTTGGAGGGCATGTAGTTGGAAGGGAAATCTGCTAGTGGCGTAGGCACGCTCAGGGAGGAGTTGCTGAGCAGAAATTCCTCGGGAGGGCTAAGCCTAGCATAATCGCCATGGTAGAGAGGTACGTGTTCATGCGGAAGCTGAGTTGGAGAGGGTTTTACGAATTGCTTCAGACAAGCTGTGACAAATACAATGCCAACAATCACGGCCAGGAAAAGGCGGCGAGAAGATGTGAGCATCCCGAAGGATCTGACGATGAGGTCGGCATCCAGTTGAATGTTGTGTTCTGAGGCAATGGGATTGCTGTGTTCTGAGGCAATGGGATTGCCACGAACGCGTAGCAAAAAGTAGAAAAGATTACCACGGGAGTTTCAGAAGTGCCGATGGCCGAAACGCGAGATTGTTTCAGGTGTTCACGAGTTGCCTGATCGGGACTGCAAGAGAGTCACCCAACTTATCGATAGCTACTCACCCATCGCTGTAGACAGTACTGGCGCACATCAGTGAACACCATTCTTGCAAAACTATCTTGGAAGAGTTTTAGATTTCCATACCGCGACTGAGCAATCAGCACAGACTGCTACACTGGCGTCTCCGCGTGTGGTAAAGCTTGCGTTCATATCCGCAGTCGTCTTCATTTCGCTCTCCCTCATTCTGGCTGCGGGACGCATTCCCAAGGGCGTGGCTTCCATTCTTGGTCCATTGCGTTCTTATAAACCCTCTTCAGCATCTTCTCAACTCTCGCGTCCCCTTGTCACATCCACCATGGCTCCTGCACGCTATACCAAGCCTCCACAAGCTCCTCCAGTCTTCACAGGAACACCCGAATCAGTCATCGCCGATACAAAGAGGCTTATCGAGCACTCAAGGAAGCTACAAGACAAGTTGGTAGCAGAGATCAAACCGGAGGAGGCCAACTTCAAGAATGCTATCCTACCACAAGCACGGCTGGGTGATGAGGATTCGCTAGAGGCAAACATCCTCTGCTTCTACTCGGCAGTCTCCACAGATAAAGCTCTACGTGACGCCTCCACAGATGCAGAGAAGCTCTTCGCAGACTTTGGTATCGAGTCAAATATGCGTGAAGATGTGTTCAAGCTCTCCGATGCTGCATGGAAGGCTGAGAAGGGCAAGCTATACGACGAGTCCTGGCGACTACTGGACAAGGACCGCAAGAGCTATATCAGATACGGGCTAGGTATTCCCGAGGGGCCGAAAAGAGATCGCTTCAAGGAGATCAAGACACGACTTAGCGAGATAAGCATCAAGTTCCAGAAGCGCCTGAATGAGGAGAATGGAGCTCTGTGGTTCTCGGCTGAAGAACTCCATGGCGTGCCCAAGGATCTTGTAGATAATTTCCCGAAGGGCGAGGGCGAGCATGCAGGCAAAGTCAAAGTGTCGTTCAAATATCCAGACTTGTTCCCTGTCCTGAAGTACGCTACGAATGCAGATGTCCGGAAGCAAATGTTCATTGCCAACGAAAACAAGTGTAACGACAATGTTCCGCTGTTCCAGGAAACCGTACTCCTTCGAGATGAGGCTGCTCGCCTACTCGGCTACCCCAATCACGCTGCGTTTGTCATTGAGGAGAAGATGCTCAAGACACCCAAGGCTGTCGACGACTTTCTTGGTGATCTGCGCGAAAGACTTGCACCAGGTGGGCTCAAAGAAATTGAAGTGTTGAAAGCTTTGAAGAAGTCAGACATGGAGACTCGCGGTGATGCCAACCCTGACGATCACTACTACCTTTGGGACCACAGATACTATGACACCCTTATGCTCCAGAAGGAGTATCAGCTTGACCAGGAGCAGATTGCTGAGTACTTTCCATTATCAACCACCATAGCTGGTATGCTGAAAATCTTCGAGGAACTCTTCGGTATGGCATTCGTAGAGATCGTGGGAGAATCCCGTGATGCTATCTCGCCGAGCGGAAATGGCTCTGATATCGTGTGGCATCCTGATGTTCAGGTCTTCTCGGTTTGGGACAGCGAGGATGAAGGCTCGGGCTTCATCGGATACCTCTATCTTGACCTCTATCCCAGAGACGGAAAGTACGGGCACGCTGCTAACTTCGGCCTTCAGCCTGGATACATCAAGCCGGATGGAACTCGTCGCTATCCTGCCACCAGTTTGGTGTGCAATTTCAGCAAGCCTACACCCAAGAAGCCTAGTCTGCTGAAGCACGACGAGGTCGTGACACTCTTCCATGAATTAGGTGTGTTAGCATGTTCTCCTGTAGTACATGGATTGCTGACTTCCATGCAGGCCATGGAATCCACGACCTCGTTTCTCGCACTACCTACTCGTCTTTCCACGGTACTGCGACGGTCCGAGACTTCGTGGAAGCCCCCAGCCAGATGCTCGAGAATTGGTGCTGGTCTCGTAACGAGTTACGCTCACTCAGCAAGCATTACAGCTTCATATCTCCAGAATTCAAGGCTGCGTACCAGGAGTCGCTCGGCGGAAAAACGGAAAAAGAGCCTTCTGAGCACATTCCGGATGAGCTGATTGACAACCTACTGAAGACCAAGCATGTGAATGATGCCTTGTTCAACCTCAGACAGCTGCACTTCGGCACCTTCGATATGGCTGTGCATGAGGGATCGAGCCATGCTGCACTCGAGAAGATGGACTTCAGCAAATTGTACAATAGCATGCGCAAGGACATTTCCAAGATAGATGGTCCTGAAGTCCTTGGTGCTGGAGACGACTGGGGCAATGGACAGAGTACTTTTGGACATTTGATTGGTAAGCTGAACATGTTCCCGTGTCGATAGAAGAGACTAACATTGTACAGGAGGCTACGACGCCGGATACTATGGTATGGAAAGCCATGCTCCGAAGTCGAACAGAAAAGGCTAACTCTTGATAGGCTATCTTTCATCGCAAGTCTACTCTACAGACATGTTCTACAGTGTGTTCGAGAAGGACCCAATGAACCCGAAAGAAGGAAGGCGGTATAGGCACATGGTACTGGAGAAGGGTGGCAGCCAGGAGGAAATGAAGACATTGGAAGACTTCCTGGGGAGACCTCCAAAGGCCGATGCATTCTACAAAGAGCTTGGAATCGTGATATGATTGCTAGTATGCCCGCGAAAGCATCAGTCATGGGTTGTGGACCAGAAGTCTATGAGACTACGAGGTATCTTAGTATCCTGAAGTGTGCCGTGCTGAAACATATCTGTCAAGACCGGCATGAAACAGCATCCTCAGTTCCTGCTTTTTACTATTGGTTCTTGTCCCGTACATCAACGAAACTATTGAAGGACTGTGAGTTCAGGTGCACATGTCCAGTTCCTCCCTGCGGGGGCAGGTACGACTGAAAATGCTAGGAGGAAGGCACGCTAAGATTTGACCTCTTCCAACTGATACTGTGAACCTTGTTCTCTTCTTGTTCGTGCTTCTCTGCCATCTCACATTCATCATCACCACATCGCAGTTTTACTCACAACAGGCGTATACCAAGCCTTACACAAGCATATCTTTGCTCACATACTTTGTATACCACTACTTCTCTTACAGAAGAAATCTTACAGGAGAACGTCTTTAGTAAGACACTCGAACCTCAAGTTGACATCTGATACTGACCAAGCATATAGCCAAGCAAACACAATTGTGCTCCTTATCAGCAGATCAAACAACATGCCTTCCTCTCGTCGATCCAACGCAGCCACTGGACGTGGCTCATCGTCCAGGTCGATATCGAGTGCTCAACACCAACGCGGCTCTTCAGCACGTTCTGATGCTTCGACTCAACGGGTCTTGCCACCCAATGGATCTCGCGGTCGTCGCCAAGTTTCTGCAACAATCTCTTCTCGAGATACGCTCAGAACTAGCAAGCCAGACTGTATACAACCCAATCGTACTGCCGATCCTTCCTCCGCCCGTGGTAAATCTTTGCAACGCAGACTCGCTCTTTCAGAGGCCCTCACAACCCTCAATACCAACGACATGCCTCTTCCTGGCATCGGCAAGCCATGTACTGGACGTGATCTCATTACAAATCCTGACATGGCTGGGCTGAAAGATGGCCCCGAGAGTTCTATTCTGGATCGGGCTGCTGTTCATCCCGTGGAAAGTGACACGAAGATGTCCAAGAAGTCCAAGAGAGCCCTGAAGAAGAAGCAAAAGGCTGCTCTTAAGCAGCCGCCGCAGCGCAGGGGAGAGTTGCTCAACGAGGAAGAGGCAAAGCAGCCCACGATCACATTCCAATGGTCCGTCGACGGAGAAGAGGCAGAGCATCTAGATCAGCATGGCAACTTTGGCTATTCAACACGGATTTCTCATAAGGCTCGTCTGCGGGAAACCCGGCCACGAGGATCTATCGCTCGTTACGTTCTTGACTGGGTCAATGCCTTCAAACGTTGCTCTCTTAACATGACAACTATGGCACGCGCCGAAAAAGCAACGGACATCGTCGGCGTGATGGGAACAGCTCGTGGTCGGCCTTTTCAGACGCGTTTTTTCGAATATTCAGAGCCCACCTGCAATACCGGTGAAGATCAATCCAACGTCGACAATACTCTCAAGGACGACTTGTATCATGAGATTGGCGACAGTAATGCTCTCAAGGATGACTCAGGTGTACAAACCAGCTTCGATCTTTCTCTCAAGTACAGCTCAGGGTTTGAAGCCAGCCACGATGGTTCTCTCAAGCACAAGTCGGGTTCTCAGATCAGCTTCGATGCTTCTTTCAATGACGACTCAGGCTCCGAAACCAGCTACGATAGCTCTCCAAAGGACAACTCAGGGTCTGAGACCAGCTATGACGAGGCTTCCGACCACGAAAGTCATCATGGGAGCCCTGGAGACAAGGCAGCAGAACACCAAACTAAGCCTAGCCTCGATTCGATCGACACATTCCCGTCTTGTGGAAGTGGCCCAACAGAAAAGGCACTTCAATATATGAAGAATGCCCTGGAACTATGGGCGAGTCTCAAAGGTCGTTGGCAAGCAGAAGAAGAACAACATATTCAACCTGACCTTGGCGCTGTCGACACTGACCCTCCTTGTGGAAGTGGCCCGACAGAAAGGGCACTCCAATGTCTCAAAAGCGCTGCCGAACTTTGGGCAAAACTCCAAGGTCATTGGCGATCAGAACCTACTCCACAGAGTTCCGAAGCACAAGACGATCTCCTGGATAGTGAGCAGCCTGGTCAATTGGTGATGGGCCACTTCCACCTTGACGCTCCTCGGCCAGATCTACGCGGACTCGAGTGGCCCTGGCTATCTGCGGCTCCGCGCAAGTTCGGGAGGAAGCAGCTGTCAGAGACTCAGAGTGAGGACTTGGAATCCGACAGCAAGGAACGGGTACAATTGAGCCTCGCTGAGGATAACCAGACTGCATACCGAAGCATCTTTGGACCTTATTTTGGCCCGTTCGCGACTCGCCTCGATATCCTGCCGCCCCAGGTGACTGTACTAACCGTGGAATTTCCCGATCTCACCGCAGGATTTCCCGATCTCACCGCAGGGCTTTACGATCCATTCGTGCCCGTCGGAACCACTCAGCCACAAGATGACACGCAGCCAGCAGCGTCAGATGACAACAAGTTGCCGAACGAGCAAAAGAGCAACTTGCAAAGCGATATCTCCGCGCCCTCCAGCACATCTGCACTCCACCTCGACGAGAGCACGAAGCTCAACACAGACGAGCCAGATAGAAATCTCAAACGCCGACACACACCAATGATTAGCCGAGAGAGTAATCGCCCGAAGAAATTGAAGGGTAAAGAGGTCAAAGTCTTCGTCTTGAGGGAGAAGCCTGCCTGATTCGATATTCCATCTTAGACTGGGATAGCCCAAGTTGATGAATGATACAGGACTTGTTTAGATAGCTTTCCAGAAAACACACTCGTTTCAATTGTACTGTCATTTGGATCAGTCATGCATTGCTCGTTTCAATCATGTGTGTCGTGCAACAGAAACTTAGGTGGAATAGTACAGTATTTGAGGTCCAAAGGTTTGTTCTTGTTTTCCAGAAAGCCTTTCTCTGTACTTGGTCTTCTATTTTTACAATGCTGCTTTTGACTCTTTTCAATCGCCCTTCGTGTAGCCCCAGTTCCCCGCCCCAGTACTCTGCGTCCTCTGCAGCCCAAACGTCCTATCCCGCCCATGCGATTTGAGTCTCCTCGGCAGCTCCACGCCTCGAAAGTACGCTATACATATCGTCGCCGCCGCGCCCGCGCTCAACAAGCAATAAAACACCGTACTCAGATACAAATGCCCTCCCACACCCATCCACCCACTCGGCAGACTCGTCGTCGGATACCAGCGTACGCTGAACTTCAGCGGCAGGCTATCCCCAATCACGACTTTTGTGTTCTTGGTCAGGTGGCTCACGCTGTAGGCTGTTGCGCTGTCGATGACGCCGGGAGCGGTGGACTTGGGCGCGGCGTGCAGGAGGACATTGAGGTTGTTGGAGACGTGCAGGTGGGAGAGTTGGAGGATTCCCGTCAGGGCGATGATGAGCGGGATGTAGTTTATGTTTGCGGTGCCCATGGCGCCGAT
>Ga0058698_10000198_pt1 | contig 36068 bp, 25 predicted proteins | sample AgamicAsSfe_FD_67288 | JGI IMG/M metagenome (GOLD analysis project Ga0058698, IMG submission 67288) | Agave microbial communities from Guanajuato, Mexico - As.Sf.e | ecosystem: Host-associated > Plants > Phyllosphere > Phylloplane/Leaf | place: Guanajuato, Mexico | collected 2012-05-30
AAGGGGACTCGTACGAACTCATGGCGCTGCATACCCAGGTAATGGGGAACGGGTTAATCCTCACTCTGCATATTGTGCTGTTTCTGGGGTGCATAACTACGGTGCAGCCCCATTGAACTGACAGCCATACACCCCAAGCATTAGCAGCACCTCTCTCACACAGCCATTGTTGTTGCTGTAGTGCCATGGACTCAGCGTCCAGTTCCCCAACGTTTCGTGCTCGACTCGTACCACCCCAGGCCCTGTGTTTCGAGACTGGCCAAGTCGGAATATAGCTCGCATAAGAAACACCACCCCAATTATAACATCATCTCAGCCTGAACAGCAACAACCGCGGCATGAACAATCATAACCCGTGCGATGAACAGTCTCATCTGTCAAAAGGCAAAGGCATAAAGCTGTCGGAAACAAACAAGACGACATTGTTTGATCAATAATGGCCTACTTTTGGACCATCCAACAGCAAGCTGCGCCTCACCTCCGCAAAACCCAGGAGATTAGTTTAGACACCCTGGTCGCAGGACGAAGACCCTCAATCAATCTGCGCCGCATCGTGGCTTGGGCCCTCGAATCATGGCCACTCAAGATGGGGTTAGACGCGGCGCGTGAAACCACACTACTAATCCTTCGCTTCGACACGCATGGCAAAGTTTGTATCGCTACCAGATGGAGATCTGCGGAATTCAATCTACCTCAGCCAGCGATGAAGGTATTGAGTGGACATGTCCAGCTTAGTAGCAATATAAAATTCTCCCATCGTGGAGTAGAAACACGAGTAGGTCCGTTCTGCCAAGGCAGGTCCAGTAATCTTTACGTCAAAGCACTTGCCGCTTCTCTGTCAACTCAACCGTCAGGGTACAAAATTCTACGCGATTCACACTAGATTTAGTGTCATGACGCACAGCACTTTTGACAGATGCGACAAGCTTTCAGCCACCTGGGAGTCCATCTGACTATCACCACCCATTCCTACATAATCATCAAACAACTTGATTGCTACAAAGAATGTACAAATTCCATACCACCATACCCTGCATCACCCGTTTCACACTTACCAACCTGTCATAACCATGACCAATGCCAAATCTCTCATATTTATCTTAGCCATCCAATGATAGAGATCTTCATACCTCCTCATCGCTGTCATCGCCCAGCAGTTCCCCTTCGTCGGGATCCACAACCGCGTAATCTCCCCTGCCGCGCGCAAAACTGCTTCTAGAAGTATACGTCCTGCCATAACCCCCATATCCACCTCCGCCACCCATTCTGCCAGCAGCCCATCTATAAACGCTGCCTACGAGTAGAGGCAGTGCACTGATGACAGCCACGAGGCCCGATACAGCAGCGATGGGCCATTTGACCCATGGCGCATCCGAGTCGAATGCGCCACTTCCGCTTCCGTCACCCAAGCGAATGCGACCAAATTTGCCGTCCCAGTGCTTCCACACATAGTATCCGACACCGCCTGCTGCAGCAAAGGGAAGGACGATAGCCAAGAACAGGGAGAAACCTCCGATGCCATGTTTTTTCTGGAAGTCCTCTTCGAAGCCGGGGCAAGGGTGTGGGTCACCCGTCTTGTCAAATTCCTGACCGCCCTCGCAGGTGGAGAGAGGGATCCTGCGGAATCGGACGTCGGTGTAGTACTCTTTTACGTTCTTGTCTTTGCATACGGCAGACGCCTCGGGCAGCGTGAGACCGGCCACAAGCTTGCAATCACCACTTGCGTCGCGCTCGTAGTTGTATGCACTACTGATTGTTAGCATGTGTCGCTGGGCAAAAGTACAAAACAGGTCTTACCATTCAAAGTCTCGCCTGGTGCAGGAGCAATTTCGTGCAATGTCGTGCATTTGATCGATGCGCTGACCGTTTTTGCACTTGGCGTCTCTCTTCTTACGGTGGTATTGTGCTACGTGACCGAACAGACACTGAGGCTCCTCTTTCTGGAGCGGGTGCTGTGGAATCCAGAGGTCGTAATCACCGCTGGTAGGATTATTCTCATTGAGCTCACATTTTTTGCTGAACTCTGGTAGACCGGAGAAGTCAAGGTTGACAGCAACAAGTTCTTTGCTGTCTTTACCCCAAAGGAGGAAGTTTAGAGAAGTGTCGCTAGGCACGGTAGTGATGGCTTCAACGCGTATCTTATGGTCGGAGAATTGGTAGAGGTTCCACTTTGAGCCGTTGTCAAGGGAGTAATAGACGTGGTCAGTATCTTCTCCGCGGCGGACGATGACTATGACGGAGCCTTGGTCGCCAAACTCCCAGGCGTAGGTACCCTTCTTGATCTCGGTCCAGGTAATACCTGCGTCGGTCGTCATGAAGGTATTGGCTTCACCAAAGGTAGACAGCTCTGAGCCAACATTTCCAACAGCAAGCATCATCCCTACTGCTGTCGGAGAGGAGTACATCTCCCGAGGATCAGCACGTTCTGTATATCCATGAATATGCAGACCGCACTTGTACTTGTCGGAAACATCACATTCGTATGCCTTGCCTTCCGAATCTTTCTCAGGCGCCTGAAGAGGTTCCCAGTCAGCGCCGTCGTTATGCGTGATGCGACTCTGCTTCTTCTTCTTAGATCCCTTGTTGACCTCATCGACGTTGACGATAACGTTGGCGACAGCGACTCCCTCAAGACCTTGCATCTTCTCGAAATCGACGTAGCCTTCCATATTTCGGTTCACAGCGGCAAGGCTCATAACGTAAGATGTGCCATTGCTGTTACTCTTGATAATGGAACCATACTCCTGATCCCGTGTTGGATTGACTGTAACATGAAGGAAGACCGCGTGTGTGGAGCTGTCCAGAACAGTGTAGGCTGTCTGGTGAACGTCAAAGAACTTGGGTGGGAACTTGGCCTCGGCGAAAGTGTTGGCGTCAAGACTCGCATCCAGATGGAGAGTCCCATCATCAGCTTTGGTCGCGACAACGATAAACTCAGACATTGTCGCAAATTCCACGACAGATTTGAACTTGACATCCTTCTTCTTGAACCAGTCCTCACTGGAGATGAGTTCAAGGGGAGCGCCCATTTCCTCGTTTGTGTGCTGTTCGCAGAAGATCTGCTCCTCCTTGACGCTTCGACCAGCTTCGCGCCAAACAAATGCGCACTTTTTGACGTACGGTACGAGCGGCTCCCAGCTTTCGTCTTCACCGTTCTTCTGTGAGACATAGGCTACAGTATGACAGTCTTTATCGCCAGCTTTGTCGCAGTGCTTTCCACCCATCCAGATGATCCAGCTCTCCTCCTTTGGATGGAATTGCATAATCGAGAGCCTTTCCTTATTGGGCATAACGGGTGCCTCGTGAGAGCGGATGCTATCACGACGTCCGCGGTCTGTGGAGTAGTAAAATTTCTTGCCGGCAGTCAAGAAGTAAACTCTGTTGTTGTCGTACTGGTGAGGGTAGATTCGAACAACCTCATCATCCACAGCCTTTTTCCATTTCTTTCCATGGTCATGAGTGATGTAGGCCGTTCGCTCATCGGTCAGCATGACAACTGTTTCGTCTTTGTCGTCATCGCTCTGGGTATTGCCCTCGAGATAGTACTGCTCCAAGAATTCACCTCCCTTGAACCTGGTGATTTCGCTCGTAATCTTGTCACTCTTTGGTGGCGGTCTCTCAGTGTCTCCGCATTCACGCTCGACTTGCTTGTCTCTTTCGGTCTCGCCTTTGCATTGGTCACCAGGTATCTTTCTCCAACCGGAGCTGGCTTTGTATGTCTTTGCGTCGCCCTCGCAAGCGCCTTTGGGTAATTTGAAGGAGTCGTTGGGTTCGCACTTCTTGTCCTTGCCTTCTCCAGTAGGTGTAAATCCGAAATCGCATTCGTAGTCTCTGAATTCGTCGCAATCACATGGCTTGAAGTTTGGTGTCGGGTCTTTGAAGACCTCTTCAACAAAGCACTCGGCATCCCACTTTCGCCGGCGGAACAGCTGCTTGTGACCCATGACGCAGCTTGGGTCACCGTCTGCATCTTTACGTACAGACCATTCGTCATCAAAATCGCTGTCGCCACACTTCTTCAGCATATCAGTGAAGTCCAGGTGGATGATAACATGTTCTCTGCCACCGCCATCCTTCTTCTTAGATGCGTAGAGCATAAACTTCAAGCTCGTCGAGTCAGGTAGGGTTGTGAGTTCGCGTGCGCGGATCTTGTAGTCAAGCTTTATCTTCTTCCATGTATCTTTTCGCCCATGCTTGAACGAATACCTGATCTCGTCGGTGTCGCCCTCGTCGAATACGGCTACCAAAATAGAACCCTGGTCGCCAATTTCGTACTTGTGCGCATCTTCAAGCGCCAGTTCCCATGTGAGACCGGCGTCATCAGAGACATAAAGATCGCCGTCGGTGTATTTGCCCAGGTAATCTCCAGTATTTCCGACACCCATGACGATGCCTGGTGCGGGGCTTGAAAAGACCCTCCCGCTGTTGTGCAGGTTAGTCACCGAGTGTAGGTGCAATTCTGCGTCTTTCTTGCCCTTGACTGTGAGCTTTTCGAAAGATCTGCCGTCATCAAAGCTGATCCGCGACTTTAGTTTCTTGCCCTGACCCGATTTTTCTACCTGTTTCCAGTTGTCAACAGTATTTACCAGAACCACACCCTGGATGTTTGCGATCTTCTCGAAATCGACGTATCCACCTTCGTTGCGATTTGTATGCTCCATGTTCTTGGTGAAGTGGGTGCCGTTCGAGTTACTCGTGTAGAGGTTGCCCATGTCCACGTACTTGGAGGTCATGACATCGACTTGTATGCTATAGTTGGTCGACTCGAGGATAGTGTATGCATCTTCCTCAATTTTGTGATCGCCGAACTGAGCATGATGCCATGTCTCGGTATCTTGGGTTACGTAGAGGGCGAGTTCGTTGGAGTGGTCGGCTTTGGCGGCGGCGACAATATAGCCTTTGACAGCGGCCATGTTGGCCATACCCTGAACGGTACGTCCAGATGACATGACAGGCTCCTCTTCATCCTTGAAGTAACTGCGCCCATTAGCTGCTACCCATTGTTGTAGTCGGTTGCCACTCACTTGTCAGAAATCAGGAGCCTAAAGTCCTTTGACCTGTCCGAGTATTTGCCTCTGGTGATGCACAATATGCGGTCATCGTGCTTGTCCTGGCCTTGGAGGAAGCGTTCGGCGCCCTTTGCCCACTGGCACATTCGGCGGTCGTCGATGAGGATCTTGGGCTTTGACTTGAAGCCATCAGTCGTGTAGTAGGTCTAGCCTAGATTAGCCGCTGGACTCACAAGCAAGATATACGGAACATACCCGTCCGAGACATGGCGCAGTAAAGCAGTTCTCGATCTCGTGAATCAGGATCTTCTTGCTATCCTGGGCGTGCCAGTTTACGGGTACTTGGGGCGACGGCGGAAGCTCCGTCTCGAAACTATCCCAGTTCTCGCCCTGGTCATACGTGACCCAATGCTTCTTTTCGCCCAAGACCAATGCGACCTTGTTGTCATATGGACTCTTGATTATGCCCAGCCCGTGTAGGTCTTGTAATTGCTTCCAGCCCTTGCCAGCATCGTGTGACCGCCAGATGCTTCCCGTCTCGAGTTCTTGCAGTAAGGCGACTCCGGAATCGTCAAAGTACAGGATGTTGACGATATCGTTCTTGAATGCCGTCGTCTCAACGAGCGGCTCTTCTTTCTTGGCGGCGGCGGTCGATGCTAGTGCCAGCAGGGCGGGCAGCAGGAGGCCCTTAAGGTATTTCATCATGCATAGAGGCGATGGAAAACGTGTGTGGTGAGGTCTGAGGTATGCGCACAGTTGAAAGAACAGCTGGCTGTTGGAGAATCACAGCCTCGAAGCTATGCAGCCCCAATGACGCTTGGCGATCTGAAACAGTCGATGCGCCGCGGTGGCGTAGGTGTAGACGGAGCGCAAACGTTGAGCCCGACGCGTATAAAGATCCAAGGAGCAAGCTAGCACAATCTAAGAGCTGTACAGGAGATTCTAGGTTATGAGGCGCAGTTGCGCGATGATGGGTAGCCAAACTGGACAGATACAGCTCGCAGCCTCCCGCGCGTGGTGACGAATGGGCGGACGTCCGCGGCTTCTGGCCGCACCCAACATCCCTGTCGCTCCTGCGCCTGAGATGGTTATTGCCGGCCACAGCACGCGACTGGCACTTTCACTCTTGAACCCATCTCTTCTACAAAGTTGCTAATCCTATCTACACCCAGGCTTTGCTTTACAGCATTCACATTACTGCGGTCCCCCATCTTGTACAGCTCGTGCTGGATCCATCCAGTGTGACGATGCTATCATCATAGCAGAATGCATCTCAGAATCAGCCACATTCAACTCAACGGGGTCGACATAAGCGTATTCGTATCATTTATCAGGACTGGCGTCCCCGCAAAGAAACCGGACGACTGCCATCTGCTTCAGGGTCGCAGTCGTGGTGATTACCAAAGTTGGTGCGTCAAACGTGGCTGTAATGGCGATACAGATCCATGGATAAGCACGTCATGGTGTAAAGTATCCAACAAGACTCATGCAGCAACCTCGATGATGTACCGAGGAATCTTTTGTGCATATCAAATGCAGATGTACCTCATTTGAGGTGCTATTTGGCGACGCGTGTCAAGTTAATGTGTTGTTCAGTATGCCGCGTTTTTCGTCACTTTACGCGTTCTCCAGCCCCGCCTACCGTATTCTGATGTGCAAAGAAGGGCCGCTCGCGGGCCTCGCGATCCCAAAGTTGCTGCTACAGTTGTTCTCACCACTCCATGTGATGTTACAGTCGCCTTATGTCTTGTGTCATTGGCTTTGATATCACAAGCAGTGCACAGATGTACTATTACTTGTTCTGCCGATGTTTCTCCGCGATTGAATTGCTCTAGCGATTGATCTCGCTACCGCGCATCAGGTTGCTTCCACCGCTCATCCCTTCCTATGGCCTCTCATCCTAGTCGATAATCTGACTTTGCGTATCGCCAAACCCCACATTTGATGAAGACCTGCGGGAATGTTGTTCAGAGGGCAGTGCCTCTTGCATAGGTATGTGTCAAGACTGCCGAGGTAAGCGGATCAGCTCATTCATGGTCAGGGAGAAGTACGGAGTATAGGATGGCTCCTTTCACCAGAGTCGTTATCTTCTCTTGTGGAAACAAGGGGTCCGCAGTTGCTGCATGGCTCATAGTAACCTTGGAAGGATGGGCAAATTTTGTTCATTTTTTAACAGCACACAGCCAAATAGACGCTTCTTTGAGGAGGTCTCTAAACTGCATGCCAATACATCTTGCAGAAAAGAGCGGTTATTGGGGGCTCCTCCGCTGCGCCAAGCTTTCAGATTGTCAGCATTCGCATATTGCTCATCCAATGCTCGTTTTGCCCTGGTCATCCTAGAAGCTCGTGTTATGCAACTGCCTATTAACAATCCCGATGACTCTTAGACGTCGGTTATTGATCCGTCGGATAGTATTTAAGAAGCCCAGGCGAGCTTTGTGTGGTTCTCCCATCATTTCAAAATCATGATGCCTCGACTGTTCAACATCCTAGCACACTCCCTTTGTGTGTGTGTCATCCTAACGGCTGCTGAGGGGAGCAATAATCCAGGACCTATCGAACTGGTCAGAGATGTTGCAATCATCGGCGGAGGTGCATCAGGCACTTATGCTGCAGTTCGACTTCGCGAAGACTTAAACACGAGCATGGTGCTCATCGAACCCAGGCCAAATCTGGGAGGTCATACTAGTACCTACCACATTCCCAAGACCAACATCTCGATCAACTTCGGAGTTCAAAGCTACCTACCATACGGGCCAGCCAAAGATTTCTTCGCTCGCTTTGGAATCCCCACGGCAATTCCTACTAATCAGAGACTGACTGCTCTGAATGTCGACGTCGAAACTGGTAAGATACTGGAGGACTACAGTGCTCCAAGTGCGAATGCGACCAACGAAGCATTTCAGCGATGGCTCTCTATCACGACAAAATACAGAGAAATCCTGGAGCCCGGTTACTGGGACTTCCCATCCCCAGTGGACATCCCTGCAGATCTACTCACGCCCTTCGGTGACTTCGCCAAACTCAATAAGCTGGAGGCTGCCGTTCCACGTATAGTGACGATATCTGGGGTGGGGTATGGTGGTGTTCGTGACCTTTTGACTTTCAATGTCTTACAGGCTTTTGGAGCGTCGCTTACGAATGGTCAGTCATCTCTGCAGGCTCGGCTACGATAGGACCTTGTGTTCTACGTGCTTCCTGGTATCTCTTACTGTAAACGTACTAACTTACTGAGCCTAGACTTCCTGAGCGGCACCCTGTTCAAACCGATTGACAACAACGGTGTTCTCTATGAACGTGCACTCGAACTTCTTAAACCGGATGTACTATTGTCGAGCACTGTGCAGGATGCGATGCGAACTGCAAACGGAGTGGAGCTTTCAGTCAAACAAGGAGATACCAAATACGTTATCAAAGCACGTCGCGTTCTATACACTGCAGGGCCAAGCCTGGATAATCTAGCTCCTTTCCATCCTGACGAAAAGGAAAGTGCTATCTTCTCGAAGTGGATCCCAGGAGCCGAATTCGTAGCAGTTTTAGAGGCGTCTTGCCTACCAGAGAATTACTCGATCACATACCTGCCTTCAGCAGCGGTACCAGCTGATCAGCTTGCGATCAAGGACTGGCCATACAGTCTGCGCTTGGATTCAACAGGACCTCCAGGCCAAGGTCTTTTCCGCGTCATATTCGGTGCCAACTACACAGTGACCAAGGACGAATTTACCAGGCTAGTCTTGAAAAGTGTCAAAGATATTCAAAATGCAGGAACTGTCCCCTCAAACTGCAACGCGGAATTCAAGGCTCTTTCAGACCATAGCCGACCTTCGTGGCCGCAATCAGCTGAGCAGCTGCGAGCAGGATTCGTGCAAGACTTGTATGATTTGCAAGGATATAATGACATGTGGTATACTGGATATGCTTGGGGGGCTCAATACAGCTCAACTGTCTGGGCTTTTACTGACACTGTCCTTGAGAAAATGTTAGGAGATTTGACGGACGGAAGCTAATTCGGATCGTTGGCGCACACGCAGCGCAACTCTCATGGCCTGAGTTGCCGTAGATGACTAGGTATTCATTAGTTAGGCGCACGTCAAGACTCAAATAATGAAAGGTACTCAATGCATCTGAGCTAGACTACCCTTGTGAATACGACAAAGTGGTACATACGTGGTGCTGCCGTCATAACGAATCCTCGTTATAACATGCTCGGCTTCCATAGTACACAAGAAGACAGTTTAACGGAGATGACCTGCTGTAGTGGCCCTCGTCGAGGTTATCAGCAACAGTACGAGCTACTATATGCGTTAGATACCAGAGCTTTGTCTACTATTGCGTCATCATACCCAACTAACCGTACAACAGCAGGTGCAGTTGGAAACCCAGTGGACCTATCTGTTCTGCGGCTTCTGGTGAACAATTAGATTGGGTGAACGTAACGACTGTTTTCTGCAGCTTCGAATGCAATTATAGTCTTTTGGGTCCAAGTCTACTCAGATATTCCCAGCACGCGTGTACCAGCATGTACTGTGCAATGGGACTGACGATGTCGCAGCGCAAGCCGAGTGAATGATCCATGAGCGAATGAGTCGGCCCTGCGAATGAAGCGGGCGAGATCGAGGAAGTATAGAGAAGAAGAGGAAGCTGGCTGGAGTTTGGTCCCTTGATGGGTGATTGGGGAGTACCGAACTTTATCCGGTTCCTGCGTCGCCGTCCCCACCGCTCCGGGCTTCTCCTTACCTATTCCTTTGTGTACTTCCCATCTCTAAAACTAACCCTTCCATCACAGGCGTATTTAGTTCAGCCGGAATATATTCGCCTACGTCGATCTCGGCCTGTTCTTTTCTGTCCCCGCGCTGACCTCTCACGCATCGAAGAGTACAAGATGACCTGACCAGAGCAAATCGCACGCAAAATCGTCAGTACCTGAAAATGCCGCATTGTCTTTGGATAGCGAAGGTCAGGATATCGATCAAAATCTGATGGCTTGGTCTAAGGAAGTTGTGGACCGTGAGAGCCAGAACCTCATGAGGTAGAAGAGCCAAAGGTAAACTACGTAGCACATGAAGGCTTAATTAGATGTGACCAATGCAGCAGTCACTACAGCTGAGGATGATTTTGACGACGAAGACGACAATTTCTGAGATTTCGACCTCTCTTGCGAAGAACAACCTTGGAACTCCTGTCCTCTCACAGCTACGAAGCTCCTCGCATTCGCATCTACGCCACTTTTCGGAACCACTGTACAAAACTTAGCGTTATCCGAGTCTTCACCTTAATCGACAAGCGTGCATGCTGGATTTCAAAGTCGTTATATTGGGGCTAAAAGCTGATGTACACCAAGCCAGCTAATACTTGTTCGGCCCAACCTAATCAGCCGCCAGGGGGCCCTTGAACGCTCACCCTTCCGCTCCGTACCAACAACATGCACTACGACGCCATTGCCACCTACCTAAGAAAGAAGACTTGTTCGCATCATATCTATCATATCTATTAGCGAATGGTGCTCTGGCTTATCTCTGCAGGCTGATCATGCCAAGATCAATTAAGCTAGATGAAGATGTATTGGCCGAGTATGGGGCGGAAAGTGCGGGGATTGCAGCAGCTCTATATTTAGTGAGAACAATTGCTGTCGATACTGGTCAGGCTCAGAGTATCAGTATGAAGATTGCGTGTTGACCATATTCCAGAACTTCTGCATAGCCTGCCGATCATTTAGGTTGCTGCCTGTCCCAACGCGCCGCTGCGAGCGCCGAGCTGATGTTCTATGAACCTGCTGCGCCGCTACCTTGCTTATCGGCAAGATCGTCTCTTGCACCTGAGACTACAGAGTGAGATACAAGGATGCAGTGTGTGGCAGATAATATCTGCATTGTAGTCGACGAATAGAAGCCGTCAGAACCTCACCACAAGGCTGCGTAGAGGAGGCGCGGGACGGGCTCAACCCTAACGTGGGCATCGCGGCATATGCTTACCATGTCTTGAGGGCTTTTGAGCTGTGCTTATCACGCTTGGAAGTTGTGGCTGACCAGAGTAGAAATCCCTTATACATCCATGGATATCTGGGTTACCCAAACCTGACCCCGGGAGCCTCACACCTAGTTGTGAAACATTGACGTTGAGGCCCATCTTCGGCGACTATCTGCTCCAAAATTCGCTTCGCGATGGCGTACCAACAACTATCTAAGATACAGCACGCCGTGGAAGTGACACCAGTCAACGAGGACTACACCCCGCCTTCGTCTACGCTGCAGAACTATGAAGAGATACATGACTTCGACTTCAGTCCTACCAGTCCGCGCTCAACGGTCAAGTCACCGTCTATAAAGAAGCACGTACCACATTGGAGTTCCTCTACAAACAGTACAGCTGTGACTTCGGAAGTATGTAGCACAAAGTCTAATAACCAGGCTGGGTTGTCCCGTGCACGGTCCTGGGCTTTCGAGAGTAAGACATATCCCCGGATAAACTACATTCAGAACATATACTAACTCGATACACCTACATCTAGTTTTAGCCGTTGTCGTTGGTCTCGGTGCTGTTGCTTCTATAATTGGTGTAGTATCGAAATACAACGGGCGTGCGTTACCTGACTGGCCTCACGACATCACTCTGAACGCTCTTATCGCTCTGTTAGCCACGTTCGCAAATGCCGCAATGTCTGTTTGCCTTTCAAGTGGAATATCGCAGGCAAAATGGATCCGATTCAAGCAGGCATCGACCCCACTATCTGATATGGAGGCCTTCGATGATGCTAGTCGTGGTTCGTGGGGTTCCATCAAATTACTAGGAACTGCCAGAGGAGGGTACGTCTTTAACGCGCCAAATCGGCTTATGAAGTGACTAACGCACGTCCAAACAGATTTCTCGGATCATTCGGAGCTACTGTCGCTGTTGTTGCCCTTGCTCTTGGGCCTTTCTCTCAGCAAATCGCAACCTACAAAGTCCGAAGCGTGGAAAGCGACATAGGTGCCACTATACCCAGGGCTCTCAACTTTACTCCCGCATTAGCAGGTAACACAAGCACGAGTGAGTAGTCTTGTACGTTGAATGATACTGTAAACTCATACTGCCTTAGCTGGTTTCGTGCCTATCCTTCCACTCAAAGCAGCAGTTTACAATGGCCTGTTCGCAGAGAACAACAGACCTGCGGCGTCGCTACCATTCAAGTGCCAAAGTGGTACCTGTGTCTGGGAGCCCTTCGAGACCCTCGCTGTTTGCCATGAATGCACTGATATCAGCTCTCTCATTACGCGGTACTGTCCACCTGAATTGGGTCCATCGCCAAACATGTCTTCTTGCGGGTGGCAAGTTCCACCAGGAGCACATCGTGAGTACCATCTATCCATCAATAACAAATGAATAAGTACTGACTCGTTGCATCGTTATCCAGTAAATACAAGTTCTGATGTATTTAGTATGACGTCCTTCATACCATCTGCCTATGGAGACATGCCCCACTCTACGATGATCCGGCTCATCTTCATGGGTACGGAGCTTCAAGACACACCAGATAAGCTAAATCCTTGGGCATCGCAATGCAGCCTACAAGCATGCGCGAATACACTGTCCGCATCGGTCACAAACGGTACACATCAGGAGAACATCACGCATTCAGTACTCAATCATACTGTCATTGACATGAGCTCACCTGATCCTGCTGCTGACTATGGCGTGTACATTGCTGGCAATACAGACGACACTGCGTACCTGCTCGGCATGGAGGCGCTTTTGAGCATACGGGGTTGGTTCAGCGCGATCTTTACCAACGGCTCTGCGACACGCACGACTAGCGATTTTACCCTTAGCGTGACAGATCCAGACCGGGCCGTTGTAGTCAACCTCACAGTCGGAATCTCATCAGGCGAAACCTTCTTTGATACGGACATAGTGACAGCATTCTACTGGAACTACTACGAGTATGCCAACGGAATCAATATGCTTATGAGCGATCTGGCTATATCGATGACCACCGCCTTCCGTGGCTTCAATGGCGCCGTGGAAACCAACGGGAAATCGATAACGGTTGAGTCATATGTCCACGTCCGATGGGGTTTCGCAGTACTACCGATTGCGGCTGTTGTGGCCACTTTGGTTTTCCTGCTCGCTGCGATGACAATGACACATACGTCGGGCACACAAGTGTGGAAAAGCAGCGCGCTTGTTTCGTTCCTACATGGTTTGGATCATCAAACAAAGGAGAGGTTTGATACCAATGATAGCTTGGCAGCTAAGAAGAAACAAGCGAAAGCAGTCAAGGTCAAGTTGTATACGGATGACCGGGACAATTCTATCCTGGGAGTAGAGAAGGCTGCATGCTAATTTCAAAGGAGATATATTCATTTTCCGATTGATAGGATAGAACTCAGAGCATTTGAATCACTATACCCTGCTTCCGTGATCAATATCCTTGCTCTTCCTTCCTTCACTACTGATTTCGCTCTCCGTATCACTGAGCAGTCCATTCCAAGCATCGTCGTCAACGCTGTCCACGTCTTCTTCTTGTCCGATGTCCTTGTTTACCTTCACATTCACAAAAAGTATCCACAGTCCGATATCGTAGGTGACTCTGCAGATTCCAGTAGCCAGGAAAGCCACCCAAAAATTATTGCTTCCAGAAAGGAATCCTGTGATCGATGGTCCGACGCTCATGGCTAAAGTCCGCAGCATGCTCGTGATACCCATGGCTCCTGTACGCTCCTCAGGCTTCACAACTGCAGCAATGAAAGCTGTACGTGGAGCTTGATCCATGCTATTCAGAGTAGCTCGGAAAAGTAGCAGTCCAACTGTCCAGCCGACGCTTGAAGGAAGTGGGATGAAGGCGCTAGCTATCGAAGAAGGAAGATGGGTGAAGACCATAGTGTTGATCAAGCCGATACGTTTAGCTAGTGGCCCGGCAAAGATCGCTCCAAAGGCGCAGAGAAACTGGGAAGCTGAAGTGATATCTCCAAGCGTGGACTTCGAAACGTGGAATTTTTGGTCGACGTAGTAGTTCATTAGTGAATAGGGTGTCATGCCGTCTGCTAAGCTGTCGACAGCCAGGAGAATCCAAAGCTTATACATGACAGATCGTGTAGTTTTTGAGATTTGGCTGAAGTAGCTCTGTTTCTTCTGTAGTGGTGGGCTCCTGATGTTTGCTGGTCGTCCTACATTCTCGCGGTCTTGATCGAATTCATCCGTTGTGCTTGGTGTCATGGCCTCTAGTAGTACTTCTTCCTCTTCACCATCATCACCACCGCCACCACGTCTTCGTTCTTTCATCTCCGCAGTCTTTTCACCAGCAGCTTCACATCTGCTACTGAGACCGAGACAAAGAATGCTTCCAAGCACCCCGAAGGCTGCATAGCCCCAAAAGAGAGCATGATATGCTTTAGTCACGTTGCCGCTGCTCTTCTCGAGAGCATGTACTGTTCTTCCTGCGACTTCCGCACCAACAGCTCCAGCCATGGTTGTCGCTGTGACATACCATGAGAGCACATCGCTCCTTGTTGTCTCATCTGTCAAGCCACTCAAAATGCTCTCCTCGACAGCCCTGAAAGGGCCACAGTCCGCACCAGTGACAGAGATGATGCCGAACACCGCCGCAACCAGAAGGACGAAGAAATTTTCCGACAGAGCAAATGCAACACCTGAACAAGCCATCATTACACTACCCATGAACAAAATCCTTCTCCTTCCGAGTTTATCCGCTACGAGAGTAAGCAGCAATGACAGCAGGACATCTCCCAACAAAGTCAATGTCATGAAGACCCCAATTCTTGAATCCGGAAACTTGAGCGAGGAGAAGAAAAGGGCAAGAATCAGCGACGGAATGCCTGCCGTGAACATTCTTAATGACCGTAGTGTAATAATAATGTATGCATCTCGTCCTGTTGCGTTGAGTGATGTAAATCCGAGAAAACCGGCGATTCGCGTTAAGGCTGCAGGAGCCATATTGGAAATGTGTGCTGCGTTCTGGGTTTGTACTCAAGGGTCTTGGAACAACGTTTGGTAACAGAACACAGAATCAGTATCAGTTTTAGTTTTACAGAGATCGGATAAAGAACGGTTGAAGAAGAACGGAAAAGCTCTCATCCTACAAAAGACTGATGACCACCCGCGTTGTTAGTGTGAGCGTTAAACCCGAGACGGCTTTAAGCTAAAAGGCTGCATCTTGCCTGACTCACGCCTGCACATGTGCGACGCCATCGAAGTACGTTCTAGATCGTTTTTGGATGATTGCTCAACGGCATCACTACCTACATTTGCTGCCGTTGTGCTCGTTCGGCGATGCTGCGCGGCCGAGTATCGCCCCGCGGTGAATGTGGGGTTCGGTTGCGTCATTGCTAGACTTTCGATGGTGCGTCGCGTGCCCCGAACAGCTTCATCACATACGCGACACTTTGGATCAACGGAGCACTCCCGGGACTTCCTACAGAGTCTTCAGGTACAGCGAAGTACTCACGCACCTTTTCCTTCTCAGCATGATGGACATCGACCCAAAACAAGATCTGTTCGTTCTATTGTTGATCTAAATTCTCGTTCTCTGGGTTCCGCAGTAACTTCTGATTTAGCCGCGTAACACATGTAAAATAAACGCAAGTCAGGAAGCAATACGTGTAATCAACCGTGTTTTCAGAAAAGGGACGGGAAGAAACAGAAGCTGGAACGAAGACAGGATGCTTCCAGAAGAACTAACGCCCAACCAAGCCTACGTATCAGGCCATTGATGAAGCAAAATGTTTCTTTTCGCGAGGATTTAGATGCGATTCAATAACATGAATTCATACGCTCTTGATACTGTATCATCATTCACAAACATGGTATGAGGAAAGCATTTTTCCGAGTAGATGGTTGGCTCCATTGTACTATATGATAATCTCACAGCCTAGTCATAACACCACGAATCATGGCAGCGACAGCTAGGTACAAGTTAACACCAATAGCACCTAGAGAGAACAGGGTTTGAATGTGGCAACTACGCATCCATGACGTATGCAAGCTTCTGCGTACCGTTGCACATGGAGTACGGGTACAAAGTGGTTTCGCGATCTGCTAGAAGATTGAGACCTGCGATGGCTGAACAGCGTTGGATGGTGGTTCTCAACGAGAGAAATCTTGGAAGTGATCTTTCGAGGAGTGAAAATTGTAATCTTACAGGATGTTCCCGCCCATGTGGTTAATCACCTTTCATGTTTCATCGGATAAAGGAGTTCTGTACCAAATTGAATAAACAACTTGGAGAGACGCCCTGAAAGTGGAAACAGCGCTGCGCTGAAATGGAAAGAGGAAGAAGAAGGAAAAATTAGGCTTTCGCGAGACTAAGAACTTATTTAATGGACGTTATCGAGCCAAAGAGATGAGGGCATTCTAGGCCTGCCACATAGCCAGTCAAGAACTTCTTATCCAGACAAAGACTTGCCGGGGAAATAGACATTTTCGACGTTCGAAATATGAGAAGATACGTTACTTGAGCTCATAGTCCAAGAGTATTGAACAGGAGTATAGGTTTGGGATAGGCTCGTAAGACCTGGTGTGTAAACGGCTCAAAGCCAGGTGACAGAATTGCCAAAGCCGCCCCAAAAGATGTCAATATCGCAGACTTCCTCAACTGCAATGGAAACAGGAAGGTGAATGACCTCCACAGTCCTCAGGTGGCTTGATCGAAGTTATGCAGGCGGCCAACTGGCTTCGACTGGCGTGTTTGAAAGTAGGTCCATTTCAGCTGTCCAATGCACTCGGACGGGGAGACTAGCAACGGGAACTTAGTAAACATAGAAGAGAGTCTCTAGTACTTTACGGGCTTCCTGTCTATATCAAATAGGATAGCCGGTCTGAGTATCATGCACAGTGCTCAGCGATAAAGACGCTACCCCCCACTACCAGCCCATGGAATTTGAATGTGATGTGCGTGATGCCTTGATCGGAGGCGATGGCAAGCCCGGCTAGCGCTGAATAGTTGGCATTGAACTCGGGCTGTTGATTGTGGAAGGCGATGCTGCCGCCCGGGAGGCCGGAGAGAAAGATTGGCTTGGAAGAGAAGCCAGTTCAGCCGTCGCAAAGCTATCAAAAGACAGTCAACCATGTCCCATCAACGGATCGGATGGTTCCAGTGCCTGAGTAGCAGACATGTCTGTTGCGCAGGGTCAAGAGAAAGGAGAGGAGACCAGCAAGCCGGAATACTAGATTCTGCGTGGCGAGACGCATGGTGCCTTATATTTTATCATCGTCGCATGGTGCGCTGCGACACCATCAAGACGCTGCTAGCCTTGTGTCATCTGCTCCGGCTGCTCCGTGTGAAGGCCGACAATCACTATGTTGGTGGCGCAATATCACATCTTCGCCCTATCTGTTAACACAATAATGATGCAGTACAAATGCGTCCGGGCTGTACAAGAAATCGCTGTGATAAACTGAGCTTGATGCACAACATGGACTCTTCGGAAGAGTGCAAGATTGAGACTGTTTGTATAGACAGAGGGATCGCAGGCAGCAGTCGATCATGGGTGCGGATGAGACGGAACTACAAAGAAGCAGTTCGTCACGGGTTTTGACAAACTGAGTGTGTAGACGTTGGAGGGTGTGGATGGAAGGCAGCGGCCTAGGTATCGATGTGTCAGCGGAGACCCCGTGATTCATGATGGGCGGCCAATCTTGGATGACGCCGAACTATCCACTCTCCGCCTACAATACACCCTCAAAGATGGAAAAAGAAAATCCAGCACCGTCACCACCCCTGCATCGCGAGTATCTTTTGGTGGCGCAGTGAAAGGACACTGACACTCGCCGCCGGCAAGAGCGCTCCCACGGAAATGTCAACAGTCGCACAGTCTTGGCTTGCATGGCATGGGCCGAGTTGGAGTAACCCTGCAGTAGGCATGGCAGTGGAACAGAGAGTTGGACCAGTCGTTCCTCGTGCATGCTTCGTCCCGCGGCATCCATGCCAAAGATTCGGGCCCGGATAATCGGAGGCGGCGGACCTATTGGTCTTTCATGCGCTGGGGTACAACTCACCCGCCGTCGCAGGTATGATGACACAAGGCTTCCTTTGACAGCAAAGAAACAGACGATGGTCGTGTCTTCGGTCTGCGAGGCCTGACAGGTGCAGTGAAGCTTATGCTTAGTCTGCGTGCTAAGCTGGCGGCGGCAGATTCAACAGGGCGGCCGAGGTCAGTCTGGTGAAAGAGCAAAAACTGGGGATCGTCGGTGTGAGCCTTTGCATAGCGGCCTTCAGGGTCTGGTCCCTGTTGCTACATGTGTGTGGCCATTTGTGAGGAGGATCCAGAATAATAGTGAGCCATAATCGTGCATGTGCTGGCGGTGAGAGCAGAGGGCCCTGAGCGCGAGCGATTTCATGTCTTATATCCGCCTGCTCCCCTCTGATGCTGTTCGTGTTCGTGTTCGTCTTCCTCCGCCCTTCGCCCTCTTCGACGTCCAGACCTTGCAAGCTTGTGTTGTGTGGTCGCGGCTAGCTGCACCGTTTTTCCACATCCTCGCCGTGCCGCATTCTCGTCGCAAAACGCCGTCCACCCTTCCCGACCAATCTCGCAGCAAAAGCCGGGGTCTCCCCTCTGGCCCGCAAGATCTGCAGGATAGCGCAGCAAAGAATAGGATCCAGCATCTTCTCCTTGCAAATCAGCGATTTTACAAATAGCATTCACGGGACTGACTTTGGAAATTCCCACGCGCAAGACAGCAGAGTCAGCTGTCAGGTACCCGGTGTGCACCACTCCGAAGAGCGTCTGATAACTAGTGGGAGAGCTAGGCGGCGTCAGAACGTGGGAACCTTGGAAACAGCGGTCACGCCCGAGGTCAGCACACACACTGGCCGACTCCTTAGTAAGGAGTAAGTTAGAGAGAGGTGCCGGGTGAGGCGGTCACATTCTGCGACAACCCACTTTCCGCTGTTCTTCCACGCTCGACCCTCAAACGCGCAATCTGCGGGCGACCACGACAGCACATCTACCCGCGCTTCCTCCCTCGCACCGCGGCATACTTCCCTACCAGCAAACCTCGCCTCTGCCACTGTAAAACTCAAAGAGCGCCAAATCACACAGCAGCAACCATGCACCGCAAAAACCCCATCAGCGTGCTTGTCTACAACACGCTCTTCCCAACGCCGTCCCCGACCGACCCACCCTCCTTCAGCGCCCATCTCTCCAAAAACCTTGTCGGCGAAGTTCGCATCGAAACAGCAAACTTCTACGGGTCGCTCGACACCATCGAAGCGCGGTACCCAGGCTTGAACTACGCTTTTCAGCCACATCGAAAACGTCTTGGACGCTTCCCACACCACAAGCGCCTCTTCGATGCTTTCGATCGGCTTGGCCTGACCGAAGCGGAGATTCAAGGCTTCTGCAGGTGGGAAGGCACCCTATGGGCACGGGAGCGATACGAGCGGGACGAGGGCGTAAGAGTAGTAGACACAACGGGCGTGGACATAGGGGCATGGGTCGACACACGACGAGCCTATTCCTCAAGGAACAACGGAGCGGGAATCAACGTGAAAACAGACATTGAAGTGGAGATTGAGGAACTAGAACACAACCACCACCATCACCACCATCATCATCACAGCCAGTCTACACGACCCATGCAACACAACAATGGAGGCGACACGGAAATGCCCGATTCTTCTTCTTCGGCCGAAGAAGATGAAGACGAAGAATCCGACTCGGATTCAACCTCCAACGAACTATCCTCCTCGGTAGGCTTCTCTCTGAACGCGCGTCTGCTCCACGCCGCTGCCCTGCGGGAGTCTTCCGGCGCAATGAACATACCAATGGACCCGGAATGGGAACAATACCTCAAAGAAGCATCCGAGCGCGGCGAGCTCAACATTGACGCGACACGAGAAGCTCTGCGCACCATGGCTGGCCAAATCGCGCAATTGCACCAGTCGACGGTTGAGGCCGAGAGCAGCGAGGCCGTGCCTCAGACGTTCCAGCCACCCGCTGCTCCAGCTTAGGAGCTGGAGTTGGGGCACAGCTGGATGATGGATGCAGAGGTGTTGGAAGCGGCTATCATTATGTTTACAAATGCTTTTTGATCGAGGAGATGATAACGACGATGATGATGGTGGCCTATCTTTCAGAATGATTGTTGTTGGGGGGCTTTTTTTTTTTAACTTGGTCGCTTTTCTCTCTTTCCTGCACTGCATGGCGTTTTCTCTCCAAGACAATGGCGTTCTGACGAGGGATTTGCGGGTTATGCATGGGCGATTCGCGAGATACCCCAGATTCTCTGCTGGGCCTTTTTGTTGTTGTTGTTCGGGTAATGATTCTTTCACCACTTACATAGATCAGCGAGCTTTGGATGAGCAACAAGGGGACGGGGTTCGGCATGCACGGCACATAGTCATAATCCATCACGTTTAGATGTTCAATCAGTTTCTTGTGGTATCTTTGGTGTCATTGTTATGTTCGTCGATTCTCACTATAGAAGTGATGGTTGTTTGGGTCCATGCGGTAGAGCTATCAAGTGCCTACTGATACTCCTGGCTGTTCTGCTGAGAACACTTCCCGCCTTAGCCGTGTGAGAGCTAATAAGGCCCCAGGACTGTGCTCTGCATGAAGTCCCTCAGTCCTCTGCAAGCATCATTTGTTATGGGCAAGGCAGCTTCCTGTACCGCTCAATCTTTGGAGGGGGGTAAGCTGTGATTACGAGGAGGTGATATGTTTGCAGCATATGTTGTAGTAGCGCGAGGTACTACATCCATTGTCGCCTTATCGCCTTCCCGAGTTGCCGAAGCTGAATCCTCCGGGTCCCCTCTTCGTGCCCCTGGTAGTTCTGCCGTTGCCACTGTCCTCGTCAATCTCCATGGCATCGTCGCCCCCCATACCCATTAGATTCCGCTTGCCATTATTCTTCTCGTCACTGGCCTGCATGACTGCCTCGAATGCTCGCTCCTTCTTCCGACGCATCTTTTCTCGGTCCAACGCCTCCTTCTTTACCTTGGCAACTTGTGCCTCCAGATCTGCTAACGCTGAATCGCAACGTTGTGACCACGATTGCAGGGTATTCTGAAGGGTGGGTAGTGACCCTGGTGCGAGGTCGCGGAGTGGTGAGATGGATGTGACAGAAACAAGCGAGTGTGCGGGGTCGAGTGTGGCGGTAATGAGGCCGGAGTAGATGGCAGTGGTAATGAGCTCCTCGAGAGCGCGTGTGGTAGGCAATTCAAGAGCTGTCATGAGGTGCTTGTAGGTAAGGGTGTTGTGGGAGTGTGAAAGCGGCAGTAGCGAGAGTAGCAGGAGCTTCTGGTGTTGCTGTGCTGAGAGTTTTGGGAGATTTGGATGAGCTTCACATGGTCAGCAACACGATGCAATGTTCAGGCGATTGCCAACATACCTTTGTAGTCCTCCCAAGTTCCCCAGGCGAAGATCTCGAGCAGAGTAAGAGACGAGGCGTACTCTTCCGAGCTCCGTAGCTTCTGGAGGTTGGGTGTCTGCAATAATTCGGCGAAGACATATGTGTTTGGCGCACTGGTGGCTTGCATGATCAAGTCCGATGCTGCTCGTGGAGAAGTTGCGGACTTGCTGAGAGCGAGAAAGGGCTCGAGAGCGTTGAGGGCCTTGGTTTGCTCCATGTTGAATCAGTGTAGACGTTACAGTATCTGCAGTGGTGGAGGTTGCAGAGTTAATCAACTCATCAGTGTATAACGGAGGACGAGCAGGCAACTACGCATGTGAGGTACGTCTCTTGGCAATCGCGGTCGGTCGCGACTGCCCCGCGCGACTGTCGACCCCACTCGCCTTCACGCTCGGACTTGGTTCCATCCAGCTCGTGCAATTCTTTGGAGCAACAATAACGCTTATTAGGTGCGTGTTTTCTTCTTGCAGTGGGCATCCAAGCTCGCAACCAACGCGTAAGAAGATGCCCTGCGGTCAGTGACACAGACCTTTTGCTCGTATCCGACACCGTCTGCTCCGCATACACGAGCTGGTTTTCTCACCACACATTCTCAGTCAATAGCGTACGCACTTACAGTTCCCAAACACACCAGGTCCGGCCCACTTGTGTTCGGTGACAGAGTGACTGTGCACCCTCAGACTGTGTGTAGACATGTCGCAATAGCACTTTGTTTCGTTCGGTTAAATCGATCCAGAACCTGAGGCTGCGCGTGTCTCACCTGAGCATCAAGCAAGGGTTTTACGTTCCTTCCTGTTTCACATGCCAAGAAGGAAACACTGTCGTCTTATGGCCGTGTCGCAGCAAAGACAGCCCCAGATCCTAGATTTCGAAAATAGTCTTAATCTTTTGCCTGTCAGCCTGCGGACATTGAGTGTGCCCTGCATTGCACCGCGCTTATACTCTGACAGCTTGACCTTCAGCTCGTGGCGGCCCTCTCGCAATCACGGCCTATCATCATCCTTCGGGCCCGCTCTAGCCTCCTTTCGACAAGCCGCGGCGCTGGGCTTTAATCAGCACTGGGACAGATTGTGGCTGCTGCACTCCGTTCATCAATCGCCATATTAATAACTTCGCCATCTGGCACTACCGGAAGCTGGCCTTCCTTTTTGTTCGCGAGTCCGCTGTCCTTTCGCGTCTGCAACCTCGCGCTGTCGCAGTACCGCCGCAGTCATTCCATCGCTTTCGCTCCGATCCTTCCGCCTCGTACGACCCGCCTTCGCCCCCAATTTGACCCGTCGAATGCTGCACCTGGTCCAGCATCGCAGTTTCCAGTTCGCAACACCGTCCGAAGTTGACAGCACCGAAAAGACACCCTAGCCAATATGGCTCCTCCGGCGACAGCGACCGCGCACATGGCTACAACAACGCTCAAGGTTGAAGGTATGACATGCGGCGCATGCACTTCTGCCATCGAGTCGGGTTTCCAGGGCGTCAAGGGAGTAGGGAATGTGTCGATAAGCTTAGTGATGGAGCGTGCTGTTATCCAGCACGATCCCGAGGTCATCACCGCGGAAGAAGTCAGGGAGATCATCGATGACAGGGGGTTCGATGCAGAAGTGCTCTCGTCGGATCTACCAATGTCGCATAGTGCAGATGATCATTTCCTGAGCGACTCCGAAGATGAAGAGGAGGAAATGAATGGAAACATTTCCACCACCACACTCTCGGTTGGTGGAATGACATGCGGAGCGTGTACATCCGCCGTGGAAGGCGCTTTCAAGGACGTAGCTGGACTCAAGTCTTTCAGCATATCACTTCTCTCCGAGCGCGCTGTCATCGAACACGACACTACAATTATAACCCCGGAGAAGCTGGCCGAAACGATAGAAGATGTTGGCTTTGACGCGCAGGTGCTGGATACCGTGGCCGCGACACCAGCACCGAGGAAGAGCAAGGGTCGGAAACAGCAGAAAACAATGACGACGACTGTCGCTGTTGAGGGCATGACATGTGGCGCATGCACATCAGCCATTGAGAGCGGGTTCAAGGACGTTGAGGGTGTATACCAGTTCAACATTAGTTTGCTCGCCAATCGTGCCGTGATCGTCCACGATCCCTCCAAGCTCACCGAGGAGCAGTTGGTAGAGATCATCGAGGACCGAGGATTCGACGCCAATGTCTTGTCGTCCGTCGACAGTAGTATACAGCAGTCATCAGCAGCCAACGTACCTGTACAACTCAAGATCTATGGAATGCCCAACTCTAGCGCTGCTCAAGAACTCGAAGGATTGTTGCGAAAACGATCTGGAATTACCTCCGCAACCATCAACTTCGGAACTTCAAGGGCCACTATTCAACGTGAGCCTCAAATCATTGGTCTGCGAGCCATCGTGGAGGCTGTAGAAGCAGCTGGATACAACGCGCTTGTCGCGGACTCTGAAGACAATGATGCCCAACTGGAGTCTCTGGCAAAGACAAAAGAAATCCAGGAATGGAGAAGAGCTGTGGTATTCTCCGCCTGGTTTGCAGTTCCCGTGTTCTTGACAAGCATGTTCATCCCCATGTTCCTGCCATTCATCAACTACGGTGGTATACGCCTCATTCCCGGTTTATATCTTGGCGACGTGATATGTCTGGTCCTCACGATCCCAGTTCAGTTCGGCATCGGAAAGCGCTTCTATGTGTCTGCATACAAATCGCTAAGCCATGGTTCTCCCACGATGGACGTTCTTGTCGTGCTTGGTACCTCGTCCGCCTTCTTTTTCAGTATCTTTTCGATGCTGGTATCGCTCTTGATTTCCCCACATACCAAGCCGACAACACTCTTTGACACCAGTACTATGCTGATCACGTTTATCAGCTTGGGCCGTTACCTCGAGAACAAGGCGAAGGGTCAAACTTCCAAGGCGCTTTCTAACCTCATGTCCCTGGCCCCATCCATGACCACTATCTACGCGGATCCTATCGCTGCTGCGAAAGCTGCTGAGGACTGGGACGTCAAGGAAGAAAAGATGGAGCGCAAGTCAACTGATGGCAATGCTGTTGAAGAGAGGGTCATTGCTACCGAGCTCATCGAAGTTGGTGACGTGGTCATACTTCGCCCAGGAGACAAGCTTCCCGCTGATGGCACAGTAACACGTGGAGAATCGTACCTTGATGAGAGCATGGTTACAGGTGAAGCTATGCCCATCCTCAAGAAGAAGGGCGCATTAGTTATGGCCGGTACTGTGAACGGAAACGGACGTCTGGAATTTCTTGTTACTCGAGCCGGCCGTGATACTCAGCTCAGTCAGATTGTGCGCCTTGTCCAGGAAGCGCAGACAAGCCGCGCCCCGATCCAACGCCTTGCAGACACCGTTGCTGGTTACTTCGTCCCTATCATTATCACTCTCGGTCTCGCAACTTTCGTTGGATGGATGGTACTCAGCCACGTCCTACCCTACCCGCCTAAAGTCTTCCTCGATCACGCTAGTGGCGGAAAGTTTATGGTTTGCATCAAACTCTGCATCGCTGTCATCGTCTTCGCCTGTCCATGTGCCCTGGGTCTTGCGACACCTACCGCTGTCATGGTTGGTACTGGTGTTGGAGCTGAGCAAGGTATCCTCGTTAAGGGTGGTGCTGCTCTCGAGACTGCCACCAAAATCAACCATGTCATCTTTGACAAGACCGGCACGCTTACTGTGGGCAAGATGAGCGTATCTCAAGCCGATATACAAGGAGGCTGGGAAAGCACGGAAAAGAAGAACCTCTGGTGGACGCTCATTGGACTTGCGGAAATGGGCTCTGAGCATCCCATCGCCAAAGCCATCGTTCTCTCTGCGAAGGAGCATCTCCGTCTGGGACCTGACGGTAGCTTAGACGGCTCTGTTGGAGACTTTGAAGCTGTCGTCGGTAAAGGCATTACCGCGACGGTCGAAGCAGCCATCTCTCGCGAGCGCACCCGCTACACGGTCCTTATTGGTAACACAGCCTTCCTCACCTCCAAGGGTGTCAATGTCCCGGACTTTGTTGAAGAACCTCTTACACCTGCTGCGAATGCCAATCCTCGAGGCGGGTCTCAGAACCGCTCTGCTGGCATCACCACGATTCATACCGCTATTGGTAACACCTACACTGGCACGTTGAGCTTGTCTGACACTATCAAGCCTTCGGCTCGCGCTGCAGTTCTTGCGCTATCACGTCTGGGTATATCATCTTCCATTGTTACCGGTGATACATCCGCTTCCGCCCTTGTTGTCGCAGCGGCGGTTGGCATTGACGCTTCAGACGTCCATGCTTCGTCCACACCCGCAGACAAGAAAGCTATCGTCGAAGACCTCCAGTCTCGCGGTAAAGTGATCGGCATGGTTGGGGACGGTATCAACGATTCCCCTGCGCTCGCTTCTGCCGACATTGGCATTGCCCTCTCTACTGGTACGGACGTCGCTATGGAAGCTGCGTCTATTGTTCTTATGACCAACACGGATCTTCTTGCCATTCCGGCTTCCCTAGTGCTCAGCCGTGATATCTTCTTCCGCATCAAGCTGAACCTGGCGTGGGCGTGCATGTACAACTTCATTGGTCTTCCCTTCGCAATGGGCTTCTTCCTGCCCTGGGGCCTTTCACTCCACCCAATGGCTGCTGGTGCGGCGATGGCATGCTCATCTGTCAGTGTCGTCCTCAGCTCTCTACATCTCAAGTTCTGGAGTAGACCTAGCTGGATGAAGGTCAGTGTACTCGATCCCGGTGCGCCAATCGATGAAAAGGAAGCGGAAATGGAGAAGCAGAGTAAGATTGGCGTGTTCTCTACCCTCAAGGACTGGATCAGTGATGCGTGGGCTGCGAGGAAGAGGAATAAGGAGGAGACCAGCTACATGCCGTTGAGGGATATGGGAGATCAGTAGTCATGGGGCTAGCAATCGCGTTATTCTGAGACAAGTCAGTGGGGTGGATGTTATTGTTGTTGTTGTTATCATTATTGGTGAAGCGTTTAGGATACCACCTCTTCTTGGTCTTTTCCTTAGTTATCAGTATCTTGTCGTCATCTTTCCCTGTTTCCTTTTTGGGAGTCTCTGTACATAGCTTCTAACTCCTGATATTGTTATTCCAGACTTGTCTACGAATCCAATCTGATTCGCAATAACATACTATTACCATCATGTGAAGATGAAATATTTCACTCTAACGGGATTAATCGTCAAGATGACAGATCTACTAGAGGATCGTGATGTGATAGTCAAAGTCTTTGCCTGATGGAGTTAAATGAAGGATGGCTGCCGTGCGCGTGACGATGTCGCGAAGCGCGGCGGCCAGGGTCCACCAATTGGCGTCACAAAGATAAGCCAAGTTGAACAACACAACACCGCATCGATTCCCACTAGAAGCCTTATTTGCCCTATTCGCTACCAAGGACTGCCCGGAAGACACTTGCGACCGTGAATAGTGCCGAATAAACCTCCACATTCGCCCACAGAAACGCAAACAGGCCTGTCAATATGGGGAGGAATCGAGCCGTGTCGAATGCTTCGACGCGGAGCAGCGAGCCGCCGTTACAAGTAGGTATGGACATGATTTGAGCTTGGGAGAGCATTGCTGAGCAGACACAGGAGCTGGGGAGCATGTATGATTACTTAGCAAAGGTTGTACTGCTGGGTCCCAGCGGAGCTGGCAAGTAAGTTCACGATAAGAGTAGCACCAACGATGCATGCCGAATAACCAAGCCTCATAGATCTTGCCTCCTCCACCGCTTCGTGAAGTCTGAATGTACGCGACTTTCCCTCCTCCGCCGCCTCCAGCCCCCACTAACAACCCCCAGGGCGCGTACTATCCAGCCAAACGATCGGGGTAGAATTCTCTTCTAAAATCGTCCATATCGCCGACCGCCGTCGCTCGCCCTCTTCTTCGGCCTCGCGAAAACGAATAAAACTTCAGCTCTGGGATACCGCCGGCACAGAACGCTTCCGCTCCGTCTCACGATCCTACTACCGCGGCGCTGCTGGCGCGATCCTGGTGTACGATGTGAGCAGCTGGCGGAGCTTCGAGCAATTGAAGACGTTTCTAGATGATGCGCGAGCGCTGGCTGGACCGGACATAACAATCATACTTGCCGGCAACAAGAACGACGTTGAAGATGGTGTGCCCATAGGCATGAGTGGGGGATACAGCAGTTATGGTAGTACACCCGGTTCAGAAAGCGGACTCCCACCACCCACACCATCATCACAATCGAGTCGGACACCGAGTCTAAATGCAAATCTACATGCGAGTTATACCGTTGCGCCCGATGGCCGCGAAGTTCCAGCTGAAGTCGCATCGAGATGGGCGGGGCAGAATGGCATACCGGTAGCAGTGGAAGTTTCCGCGCTGAATGGAGAGAACGTGGAGGAGCTATTCAACCGATTAGCGCGAATGATCTTGACTAAAATTGAGCTCGGCGAGATTGATCCTGATGATCCTGCGAGTGGTATACAGTATGGTGACTTGGGTTGGGATGACGGTGGTGGAAGTATCAAGAGTGGGTTTGGAGATGACGGCGTCAGGTATCGAAGACGAGGGAAGAAAACTGGTGGGTTGGGCGAATGGGAAGACGTGTTCAGGCTTGGTGGGGGTAGTAGGAGGAGAGGAGGATGTTGCTAGCATATTGGGAAGTGGGATGCAGGCCTTCCTGCAACACGGCATCACTTGGCTTCTGGTTTATACATGCAGCATACCCCAGGTGTTTATATGTGCGTTCATAGATCGATTGACGATGTAATGTGGAATACAAGATGTTCACCTTTGTTATCCACATTAGATCCCGGTAGGTCTGTTGCAGGTTACACGTCTTCTTGCTCAGATCTACGAGCCACTTTGACATTATGCGATATGCTGGATCGCGCCCAGTTTACTATACCTCTTGATTGCACGCTACTCGGGAACTTGTCGATCACATGTAGCCCACGATGTCGGGACGCGGCGGCTTGAGGCTTAGCGCGATCTTGTAGCGATCGTGACGTTGGAAGTGTCGTCATTTTGGCGAGAGATTCATGCGTGCACGCCATCACCACTCTCACCATTGGAGCAACGCTGTTCGCATCGGGCAAAAAGCCAGCAGTACGACGAACTACAAGTTCGCAACACTCGGGACAAATCTTGAACGCGCGGAAATGCTTGAAGACGATAGAGAAAACTCTGTACCCGCCGGAACGCGTCCGAAACCTCGGCTTTCCACCTGCTTTGCCACAGCATGGATCTCACTGGCCAACTTCGGAGGTCGCGTGCTTCCGAGGATGTCCCTGGCAGTAGCGCTGCGTGTTAGCATGGGCATTTGCGTCACTGGCATGTCTTCCATGATCGATATATGCGCGAGTGTGGCCGCTTTCCCATCCAGTCTCCATTCCCATTCTGTTGCACACTTTCATAGCATTACTGCGGCATTTCATTCTGACCGTCCATTTATTCTGCATATCCACCATCGACCCATCATTTGTTGAAGTTTCCTCAATCACACTGTCGTTCTTACGGACTATTAGATCTCTCACACGCGGCCTGCCCTCGCGCCTCCCGACCGCGACAGCAAGCCCGCTTACGACCGCGAATATGACCTGGCTTAATCGACTGAACCCAACACCGGCCTTCCCAGCGCATACGGGGCCATACAAAGTCGGTTCTGTAGATGTAGAAATACCCACAAGCGACCTAGAGAGCCCGAGTGTGAATGCGCCTCCTGGAGACCTGCCAACTATAGCTTTCCGCATCTTCTATCCGTGTAAGCAGGACAGTAATGAGAAGGCTGTGAGATGGATCCCAAGTCCACAGAGGGAATATGTTAGTGCTTATGCGAGGTTTTTGGGTGCGAACAGCGCCTTTGCTGGAGTATTCTCGTGAGCAAATTGAGACAAGTCGCTAGCTGAACATGTCGCTGACAATTTTGTAGAGCACTACCCCAGTTGTTGTACTATATTTCCATGCCTGTACACCAAAACGCCGAACTCCTCGCACCTCCACCGAAATCCGAACGATGGCCTGTCATGATGTTCTCGCATGGTCTAGGTGGAACAAGGAATGCATACTCGCACATCTGCGGCTCGCTTGCAAGCCATGGAGTCGTAGTCGTTGCGGCAGACCATCGTGATGGCAGTTCACCTCTCGCAATCCATCATACTCCAGAAGGAAAGGAGAAGAAGAAGCGTGTAGAATACAGGTCAATCGCCCACAAGCCGAGTACAGAAACATACGAGGCAAGAGACGAGCAGTTGCGAATACGGCTATGGGAATTAGGCATGGTACACGATGCAGTGTTGAAGATCGATGAGGGCCGTCAATTGAAGAACGTAGCACAAGACCTACCCAATGGTAAGAGCATGCTGAGCATGTTCTCGAACCTGCTCAACGTTCACGAGCCGGGTGCGATCAGTTTCTCAGGCCACTCTTTCGGTGCTTGCACAATGATTCAGTTCGTCAAATCAGTTTACCACCGCCCTCAGACACATATTCCACGCTACAAGCCGCTATACACGCCATCCGCGGACTCGAGTTTAGTTCGCCAGATCACGCCACGAAACCCAGTCACTCTTCTAGATCTCTGGACCCTACCCATCCAAAGTCCTGATACTGCTTGGCTACGAAGCCAGACAATGCCATGCTATGACTCTCCTACCGGCGGCAATAATCTTCTTGCCATCGCTTCCGAGGGCTTCTTCAATTGGGCCTCGAACTTCAGAGAAACGAAGCGCATCGTCGCTAAGCCTGCTTCCTCACAATCGAGATTCCCCGAGCAGCGTGGTCCACACATCTTCTATCCAATTGCTTCTGCCCATCTCTCTCAAAGCGATTTCGGCGTCTTGTTCCCCTGGGTAACAACAAAAGTGTTCGGCGCCAAGGAGCCTGAGAGGGTGCTCAGACTCAATACCCGTGCCATCTTGCAAGTCATGCGTGAAAATGGCATACGTGTCGCAAACACAAGCGCGCGCGATCTAGAGCTCGACGAAACTATGGCCAAGAACAAGAGCCTAACACAAGACACCGCTATTCTCAGCCGAGCGAAAGACAGTGTTCGTGGATGGGTCAACCTAAGTGCGGACATGGAGAGAGATCTCGACCTTTCTGGCGCTGACAGGGTTGAGGGTAAGAGTCTGGTGGGTACACCAATGGAGAAGGTCGGTAGTGATGGTAAGGGACCAGGAGAGGCTATGGTTGAGGGCGAGGTACTAGGACAGGTCGTTGAGGGTAATGAAAAATAAGTGTTCTCTGGTGGATGCATTTCGGCGTGGCGTTTCGCATAGCGTTTTTTTCCTTCTTGTTATGTTGATAGACATACCCAAGCATATAGAGATGAAATGGTAAGCGATGTTGTTTAGTTCAAACAGCTCAAAATGTGGTCGACTGCTCCCAGTTCAGTTTTTACACAAATTATAGCATACCGTGGTTGTTTTTTTTGGAATATATCGATATGCTGAGTACACCAGTCCGTTTAATATGCCGCTGCCCTCTTCGTATCTTAGACACACTCTAGATATCTTATCAGAAAGCATCACCTGTAACGTCTTCGAAGTGTATCGTCTGGTCGATATTACCTAGGCATTCCCCAGGCAGTTGTATGTGAGCTTGCCCAGGCGCTGTACAGTTCAACTGGTAAGGCTACACTTATTGGGATTGAAAGCCTTCCTTCCGTCTGCATGTTAGTAGGATATGAGCATTGCTATCATGTGTTACATGGCTGCCCTCCTAGGCTTCCATGTCTTGCTTTGGTTCTGTCCCAGTTCGGCTCTTTTCCTGCGCGGACTACGATAATACTGCCTGCACTGACGATCCATCATACGTATCGGTTTTTGAGATCATTTTACACGCAATATGATGATTCCAACATGTATATAGTGCGCCCAATTTGACCACGGTACCACGACGACTACCACGGTACCTCGGTGACCGGGTAAACTCCAGCGAAACACAAATAAAGCTCTTACACTCCTATAATTCACTAAAGCACAAAACTGAACAACGTTGCTCTGCAAATCGTGTGCCTTTAGCAGACCTAAAGGTGCAGCTCCATCCTTGCGGACTGCCCAATCAGTGATTTTAGCGTAAAACACGTCCTGAACATGTAAGCCAATCACAATTCAGGGATACAAGGCTAGCGCGACACTTGTCATCGCGACCTGGGGAACGATTGCGCTCAACAAATGTCCCACAAACTTCATTATCGCTTCGGCTTCAATCTAGTCAACAGTCATCCCGAACTCTTAAACACAATCTGAATTGTTGACAACAGCAACTGTTTCAACGTTTCCTACCATAAATCCTAGGTTCAAGTTAGGTCTAGCAAAATCCCTAACATTACCTGCCCTTATGCAGTTGTAAGACAACCACGACCAAGGTCTATTACATTCTGTATCACCTATGAGGGGCTTCAGATATTTACAATCGTTGCTCTTCTCATCTACCCCGCACTTCGCCATTAGCAGCCTATTACCAGCGCAAGCGGACTACGTAACAAACGCACTTCGGCGCCTAACATTGTAAACAAACAGGACCACTACAACTCAAAAGACACCAACCACACTCAACATGCCACCCCCAGAAAGTCAGAATATAGCAGAACCACCAGCATGGCTGTTGGAGAAAGCTCAAAATGCTGAAAAGGCGTCCGTTGTAGGGCCAGACGCGTGGTCGAGGATCATACAAAAGACGAGAGCACATGCTGAAGCGAACAGCGAAGAGCATCAGAACAGCATGCGCTTGCTAGGCAAGAAGATGAACGAACTCCGAGCGAAGTATGACTTGAATCCATTCAAGAATGTGGAGCAACAACCATCTACGTCAGATGATTTCGTGGTGCAGCCAAAAGCCATCATACCAGCACAGAATGGCATCAAGCGTAAAGCCTCAACCCAAGCCCATATACCAGAGGATCCTCGCGCTAAAAAGCCAAGGGTTCAGAAGACGCAGTCATCGCAAGAAGACATCTCTAAAAAGGCGAAGGCAGATGCAGAGAAGCAAGCGAAATGTCGAGACGCACAGCAGAAGAAAGACGATGCGTACAAAAAATCCATGCAAAACGTGGAGGAGCGAGCGGATAAGGTTGAGGAACTGAGAAGACCAAAGGATACTCTCAAAGAGAAGCCAGCCAGCACAGTTTTTGCCGAAGCGTCGACTACAGGCACATCACCGGACCGGACGGCTGCACAAGCAACAACGGCTATAGTAGCAGCAAACAAGCCAGATACCACGAACACCATACCATCAAACGCCTTACCTGTTTCGGAAAGCAATACAGACAGATATGCCGTACGAGCACCGCTGCCAGAATGGTATACATCTATCTCCATGAAGGGTCATATGATGGAGGCGATGAGCAAGAAGCGACCCCCAGAGCTCACTTCACTAGAAGCCCTCAAAACTTGTATAAGACAATGCGAAGACACGAATTCCGCTATTCAGCTTGACAAGCTATATGATGCTCTTCGCGACCATGTACACAAGGCTGAAATACGACTTGAGGTCAATCGCTTCCTCGTCAGGAAGGCTAACATGCTGAGCCCTGAATACGGACTTCCTCGCATCTTCAGAGCGGGAACAGATTTTCCATGGGATTTGAAAGCAGATGCATATCAATTGTACAACCGCTGGTGGAAGAACGACCTGAACCAAGATATTCTCCGCGGTATCGTATCTAACAAAACTGGAAACCGCACGAGTGACCGCCTCGACGAAACCTACCGTAAACGATTCTCCATCGATGCGAAACACTACGGGAATGGCGACCTCGTCCAAGGGCAGTGGTGGCCAACTCAGCTCTGTACTGTCCGTGATGGGGCTCATGGCTCAGCCCAAGGCGGTATCTACGGTGAAAAGGAGCGCGGTGCCTACTCCATTGTCCTCTCAGGCGGCAATGGATATCAGGACGTCGACAACGGCGACGTCATCGATTACTCCGGCACACCAGGCAAGAATTCCACGCCTACAGAGAACACTATCCATCTCCTCAAATCCGCTGATCTGGGTAACCAGATCAGAGTTGTTCGCTCTGCGCAGCTCAACAAGAAGAACAAGTACCGGCCCGAGCTAGGCTTGAGGTATGATGGTCTGTATCGGGTGACGAGTTATACAAAGACTGATCAGGAAACGGCGATGTATAAGTTTCGGCTAGAGAGGTGTGAAGGTCAGGATCCAATCCGGTTCGAAGGGAAGGCAAAGCGACCGAGTTTCTACGAGGTCAAGGAGTATGAGAGACTGAAGGATAGGGTGTGATAGTGTGATAGGACTATCAGAGTAGATGGATAACATGTTTGCTTATGAGAAGGTAAATCGGTCACGGTGAGGGCGTAATTTGACTTGTCTCGAGTGGTATTCACCGTCTCCCTACTGTCACATTTGGTCTGGATTGGACCGGCAAGGTTGTAGGTTTGGTGGGTGTGGTGTCTCTTTTGTCTCCTTCTTTTGTTGGTTGTGCCGTTTCCTACTCAAAATACCAATTATCCACTTTCTAAAAGCGAGAGGATATTCTAGTCGACAGCACACATGTTTTGTTGCTAATCTATGAAGTAGCTCATTCATTCTCAATTGTGCTCTCTTATCAGAATTGGAACCCTAATAGTATATACAAACATCTTCATTACCGCCTCAACAAGAAAAAACGTATACTTCTAGAATAGACTGTTCGTGATATATTTCTAGGTACACCTCATTAAAAGAAAACAAGTTTCTTCTTGGGCGTCTATAGATAGGAACTTCAGCCACCTCGTAAGGAATCTGCTAAGATGGATCCTTTTACTGATATCATCTGGATCACGTTGCTTGCCGTCGCGTTAGTCACATAATGACCAAAAACGGAAGAGTTGTTTGGGAAAACCTCTGCGCTCTATTGCAGTGATGCTATCGCATATGGTGTATCTATACCGACAAATTTGCGATACCCAACACCAAACATCCGATACAGTATTCGATTAAATAAACAAAACCATCTACTCGTCGTCACTCTCCTCTTCGTCGTCATCATCCATCTCGAGGTCTTCGTCGCTTAGGCCATCGAGATCAACCTCCTCCTCCTCATCTTCATCATCATCTTCCGCGGCAAATACCTCACCGTTACTCTTCTCGTGCTTTTCAGATTCCTTCCTCTTCCTGTCCTCCGTTTTCCTTGCTTCCTCGAGCAACTTTTGCTTCTGCTCTCTGCTCTTCCTTTGTCCTGCCACAAATGCACCTAGTGGGCTCTTGTCCCATTCTACATCCTTCAAAAAGCTTTCCACACCTGCGCGGTTGTTGGGCGCAAACTCGACCTTGTTGCGCTTCTCTTCAACCCATCGAGAGTTTGCTTCTAGCTTCTGGACAAGGAGTGCGATAAGCGAGGATACCTTGGTGTTCTTGTTTCCGCTGCTCTTCTTGGTGATCGCCTTCACCCATCGCTTGAGCATAACAATGACGGGAAGTGCGAGTTCAGGGAAAGCAATGTTCTTGGTCCAGAGGATGAAGAATTCGGCCAGAAGCTCGGCGACCTGCTCACCGATGCCGTCTTGGTAAATGCGTGTTCGGAGGAAGGCTTTTGATGCGCGGATACTGATGCTGAAGTCGAGAGCTTTCAGCGTGCTGGGCTTTGGGGGCTTCTTCATCTCTGCGGAGTTGAGGACTTCGACAAGGGCAGGCGCCAAGGGTATGTAGGTCGATGTCGCTTGGGCGATACGAAGGAGCGATCGGATGAGCTGGAAACGGAGAGGGAAGTATTGCGACGTCGGAATAAGGCGCATGGCACCTAGCGTGACCTGAACAACGGGATATATGAGGGGTCGTAAAGGTGATGGCTTTCCAGCCTCTGCTTCCCTGAGCGACTCGCAATGCATTGAGATGACTCGTGACCAGAAGTCTAGCGAGTGAATGTACTGCCAGTTGTATACGGTCTTGTACGAGTCCTTTGTCTTGTTGGTGATGCTTGTGCGCAGATGTATCGCGAGTTGGCGGATGAAGCCAAAGCCGGTGGTGTAGCCGACGGTAGGATCGATGCCCCAAAGCTCAGCCGCGGTGTTCTTCATCAGGTTGATACCCTGGATGTTGTGGATTGTGGTATTCCTTGCACTCTTGACAAGGCCTTGGTAAACCTGCTTCAAGACAGCCTCGCGAATACTTGGGTCTGCGATGACGACGAGTCTTCGCAGTACCAAGAAAGCCGACACTCTTGTTCCGTCATTGTTGGCGCTGTCGGACCAGACCGACGCGACAGACCGAATAACCTCACGTACAACCTTCTTGAAGGATAGAATGTATGGGAGCATGTTGGAGAGCGAGTCTAGTGTCATCTGTAGGGTCTTGGAATCGGACAGGTTCTCAAGGAGGTGATGTATCGAGACGGTATGCGACTTGAGGAGAGGCGTGAGGGTGCGGAACTTCTTTGAGTCGGTAGGAACGCGACTGTGGTTGTTAGTGGCCATACGGAAGAATTGCTGTGGGTTACTTACATCCTGCCACCAGCGCTCTCCTTGACAGGCAAGTGATGTTGGAGTACCTTGGGTACTAAGTGAAGAGTTGTTACCTGCACTTGGTGGTAGACTGTGTGCTGTCAGCCTCGTGTCATATATAGAAAGTGAGCTGCATACCATCTGGGTCAGTTATGGAGTACTTGTATGTTTTGGAGCTCTCCGAGTCGTTCATGTGTGATGCAGCGCGGAAGGCCAGAACCACCTCTTTCATGGCGCGCAGGGAATGTTTTGATTCCATGGAGGCTTTCCATTTTTGGACCGTCTTCAGGTTGAGCTCATTGCCCGAATCTTCGTCGTCGTCGTCGTC
>Ga0058698_10000200_pt1 | contig 35598 bp, 32 predicted proteins | sample AgamicAsSfe_FD_67288 | JGI IMG/M metagenome (GOLD analysis project Ga0058698, IMG submission 67288) | Agave microbial communities from Guanajuato, Mexico - As.Sf.e | ecosystem: Host-associated > Plants > Phyllosphere > Phylloplane/Leaf | place: Guanajuato, Mexico | collected 2012-05-30
CCAGCGGCGCTCCCCTCCTCCGTCCATGCTTTCCCGCAAACTCCACATTCGGATGCACGACCCTCATATGTCTCGTGAGTGCATCATTCCTGCTAAAAGTCTTCTCCTCCGCACAATACGCACACCTGACCTTGGTCCTCTGTCCATGAATCGTGTCCTCATGTCGCGTCAAATCGTACGGCCTGCTAAACACCGTACCACAGGGCTTTCCCGTACTCGGGTTGATCCTGTCGCAGCGGTGCGTGCCGTTGCCTGCTGCTGCTGCCATGGAGAGGCTGTTGTTGCGGAGGGAGGCTGGGAGAGTCGCAGTGGGGGAGTGCAGACCGACGGATGCAGAGGGTGTGGAGGACTGCGGAGATGCGTCGGAGGCGGATTCGTCGCCCGAGTCATCTGCTGCGGAGGTAGGAGGCTGGGAGGACGCGCCGGCCGAGATGGGAGCTGCGCGATGGCCCTCCCGCTTATGCTTCTGTAGCGCGGCGGGCGTTGGGAAGCGCTGGGTGCAGCCGCTGTACGGACAGGTGTAGGAGCCGCCGTCGGCTTTGGAGTTGCTGGGCTTGACCATACCGTATTCTTGCTTGACGGATTGGCTGTCGTAGGTTGGGGAGTCGGAGGCTTCGCTGCGGCTGGTGTCCATGGAGACGAGATGAGCGGGGTAGTCTTGGGTCTGTTCCTGGCTTGCGGCCGTGGTGGATGTATTGATGGCGCGGAATTGGGCGGGTGGGATATAGCGGGTGTAGTCGGCTGCATTGGCGCTTGCTGGTTGTTTGGGAAAGGCGAAGTTGTTCGTCTGTGCAGTTGTTGGTTTTGCAGTATTGCCCGTTATGGGACCATACGTTGGCGTAGCAGCGTCGAAGGTTGAGTTCTCTGAGACGTTCGAAGACTGTGGGAAAAGTGGCGGACCGTCGTAAGATTCCTCGTGGAAATCCAATACAGCATCTTTGGGCGAGATTGTCCTTGGTGGTAGGTCTACCATGGGTGCATGATGTTGCTGGTATGCAATCGCATCTGCCTCTGCCTTTTGTGCTTGACGGACAGCTGCGGCCGTACCGATCGGGCCATAACCATGCAGAGCAGTCGCAAACGGGGAGTTCTGACGAAATGGAGATGTAGGTCTTGCAGCTGATTGAGGTGATGTGGAAGAAGCAGCCGTGTCACGAGCAGCATGCGCAGCATTCAATCGCTCGTGGACGACTCTATGATACGGGCTTAGCATGTCTGGCTTTGAGCTCTTCGATGGTGCTGGTGCAGCTGGGCCAGCGTTTGGGTTGTAAAGTTCGTCCTGGTAGATGTCCGACATTGTTCTGTCAAAGTTGGGCACTCGACGCGCTGCTGCGAGTGTGTCAGCTCTTGACTTCTTCCGTGACATGGCATCATTGTTGTGTATGTTCTTACTTGCAGCTGCAGTGGGGGCGTATTGCTCTTCTCCTCCTTGGTCCTGACTCGTGCCACGCGGTGTAGATGGAATTTCTGGCGCAAAGCTTCCAGTGCTTGATGAGTGTCCTACTAGAAGCGGTCGCATCGTTTTGCTTGCTGCCTGCACTGGATCTGCGTCGATTCCTGATCTTCTTCTGCTCATGCGCTCGGCCGCCATGGCCCAGGTGGGTGTATGTGTCGGTATCGGCAGGTAGTGGTGCGGTTTGAGGAAGTGATTTTCTTGATGTTGTCGTGAGTAGCCGTCAATCGGACTGTCGAAGTACGCGTTGTCAAAGTTCGTGTTATAATATTGAGTTGGTGCAGAGACCGGGAAGGGCGAGTGAACGGAGGTGAATGATGTCGAAGTTGACGAAGAACTAAGTCCGCGATTGTGTGACGTTCTCAACTGTGGAGATGGTGTTCCAGCTTGATTGTATAGTTGTTGTTGCCACTGTCGAGGTGCTTGTCCGAAGTCGCTGTAATTGCTATTGTGGTCGTCAGAAAGTGAAGGTCCGGTGTATATGGTAGGTGCGTCGAGTGATGTGTGTTGCATCCAATATGTGGGGTCAGGTTGCCCGAAAGTATGGGCAGACATGAAGGGCTTATGTCGTGATGATGATGAGGGTGATGACAAGGTCTACAGTACTTTGCAAACAAAAACAGCAAATATACTATGGTGATGATGGTGGCTGCAGTACCAAGCGCGTAGAGGGGTGAAAGATGAAAGACTTGGTGGCAGGCAGGTATTGTGCTAGCGCTGGATGGAGATGTGTGGAAAGGGCCTGATCGGTGGGACAGGATAGACTGACCACGAAGATGCAAGATCGGTAGGACGGGGACGGCAGATGAAGGGAAGGGCTGACGGACTGGTGGATTGCTCAGGTAGTGCAAGTGATCCCCAAAGTCGAGTGGCAAGAAGATTCAGTAGTAGGAAGGGCAAGGCAGCATGTGGGAGGCCACGCATTACAGACCAGTGATTTGATAGACCAAGAATAGAATATACACGAGGACAAGGACGACGAAGACTTTGGGGCTGTGTAATGAGCAAAGAATAGCAGCGTATCGGGCTGCTAAGCCTTGGGTAGTGGTAGAGAAGGACGGACAGGCGAGATTCCGAGCAAGAGGTGACAGTGACATGCAGGTGAACAGTCTAGAGAAAAGCTTACCTCGTACCGTCGAGTATCCTGCCCAGAAATAGCCTGTTCTTCTTGATCGTATCAGGGTGAGTAAAGTCGAAGGACGTCGGTCTAATTTAGCAGTTCTGCAATATAGCGAGTGCGAGGAGAACAAGTACGAAAATGAGTGGCGAAACCACTTATATATGACGGAGGGATGAAAGGAAAACAATGGGCGATCGGACCCTTCCTACCTCGTAGGGCTAGACCGAGGTATCTCAGATCAACCTTAATTTCTATATCCGGGGGCTGCTTACACTGCGTACACTGCGTCTCATCTACAGTATAGCGTGCCTACCTTGACACACACCAAATTCAGGAGATGCTATATCTGTAGCCCTGTGCTAACCTCACGAATCTGGATTGGACGGCTCTGATTCAAGCTCTCGTAGATGCACGTTGTTGCTCCAGGGATACGTCTATTCTGCTTTCTCATACTGCTGGAATTAGCAGCTTTCGTCTCCAGATCCATGCGAACCTGGTCGCAATTGCTTTTTCCAGAACATAACATAACTTCAAGAAAAATCTGTGTGGAGAGTGCCGTAGAAAGTAGTCTACCCTGGACTTGTACTCGAATAACACATTCTTACTAGCGGCATGTGCAAGCAAGAAATCAAGTCGGAAGTATATATTGACAAGTCCGATGAGCTCCCCTGAAGAGTGCCCCAAGGATCTTTCTTGCTCTAATATTCATGGTTTTCTCCTTCCACCTCCAACGTCGGATCGAGAGCAGGAAGCTTTCACGAAAAAAAGGTCAAAGAGTGAAATTCGTGGTGAGTGCCGTAGGAGTGTATCAATTTGATCTGCATCTTGCAATGACAGCAATTAGTCTACGCCTCCTCCCCCAATACCGCCCTCCTCGCACCCTCATACTCCACCTCCACATCCGTCCACAGCATGAACTGCTCAACACCCTGCGCCGTCAGCGCTTCCAGCCCAGGCACAGTCTCCCATCCCGCTCTCTCCGCCAACTCCATCAGCGCCGTAACCCTCGGTTTATAAGCCATCTCCAGTAGCACCCTACGTGGTCTCTCTTTGCCGTTCACGGGCGCCTGCAGCAGACTCGTCAAGATCTGCTGCATCGTCTCGTCAATCGGCTTGTCAGCCGGAATGGTGCCAATGGCCGTGACTGGGGCACTCTTGACATTATTGACATCGACCAGGGCGGTAAGTGGTTGGATGTTGTAAGTAGCAGGAAAGCCGTCGATGACGTCCTTGAGCTTCTCGGGCGAGCGACCTACAATGTATATAGTTTCGTAGTTCATGCTGTGTAGGGCGTAGATTGCGGCGCGGGCTGTACCGCCGCCACCGATGACTACAGCGCTGCTGTTGGAAGATTCCGAGGCGGCTGGTGTGTAGGCTGCGGCACGGTTGAGGGAATTCACCATGCCTATATAGTCTGTGTTGTGGCCGACTAGCTCGGTCTTGGTGCCGTCTGCTGAGGGTTGCGGGACGATGGTGTTGACAGCGCCAATAATTTCGGCTTCGGGGCTGACGTGGTCCAGGAGAGTAACGATGTCGAGCTTGAGAGGAATTGTGACGGATGCACCACCAAAGTCGGGAGCGCGAATGATTGACTTGACAGTCGAGACGTCGTCCGTCTCGTGTAGTGAGTAGTGATGTGGCAGTCCGATGTCTTGGAAGAGGCTATTGTGCAATGCTGGCGAACGTGACGCAGAGATGGGCTTTCCAAACAGATAGAACTGCTTCATAGCAATTTCTCCGATGAAACCCATTGCCTGTCGAATCTCCTTGGCTGACAGCTGACCTGGAGCAGCCTTGACAGGTAGAGCTTCGTGAGCCACAGGTGTGAAGAAGCGGTTGCGAACTCTACTCAGCTTGCCTGTCTCCCCCATGTTGAGTGCAATAAGAGGCGTCGCATTGGCTTGCATAGCCCACCGGCGGAATGTCTCGAGTTCATCATTGTCTTCGACTGTTCGAGCAGAGCTGATGAGCTTGATGATATCACCGTAACCTAAAGCTTTGTTGTAGTGCGGCACCCACGAGTTGTCGCGCCAAGACATTCCCTGCGGTGCGTGGTGTGATGCGATTATCTTTGAATGACCTTTCGACGCAGTGACTTCATCCAGCAGGCTTTCCGGCCAAGTCATCTCGAGATCGACAAACTCGAAGCCACAGCGTAGTGCAACCTTGTATAGCTCCAGTGCCTCTGCGTGTGCTTCATCTGGGAATCTGCCGCCTTGTGACTCCGTTCGGAGGGTGAAGATTAACGGCAGGTGCGCAGAGGACCGTAGGAAAGCAGTCTGCTCGACCAGGAAGTCCGCTGTCACAACGCCAGGTGTGGACGAATTAGGGTCCTCCAGCAAGTCCACACGAAGCTCGAGAGCATCTGAGCCAATGACGGTGCGCTTCAATGCCTTCTCCACAGACCGGTCTAGCTTTGGTAGTGTTAGAGACACAAAGTAAGACCTTGACTTGCGCACTATCGATTGTAGTGGCGAGGATCTTCCTGTAATGAATCGCAAGAACCGACCATACTTCTCACGCTCGGTCTGTCTCACCGTATTCGATGAGTTTGCATCGACATCATTACCGCCAAAGTACTCAAAGTTGCTGCACTGCTGATACCATGGCTTGCGTCGTTCCCACACGAGTTCAGGATGTTCGACGTAAGCGGGCCGAGTCTTGTCGACTTGAAGAAACTCCATGATTTTCTTAGTGTCGCGGTGAATCATTAGCACAATACCTCCATTCTTGTGGTAGTCAATTAGTGTTCTGCGGTTACTTTCACCTTCCACAACACCGCCACCAGTGGCAAAGATGTAACCAGTCGGCTTTTCTTTGATAACCTTTTGCAGCACGTGGTTCTCCTCGGCACGGAAAGCATCCCAGCCCTGAGATTTGATGAACTCGGGAATACTTTGACCAGCCGTTGCCTCGAGTTCATCGTCCAGGTCGATCACAGGCCACCCAAGAACAGGTGATGCCCATTTTCCAGCTGTGGTCTTGCCTGCTCCTCGCATACCAATCAAGAAGATGGACTTTTCGTACTGGGCTGATGAGTTGGCATTGAGATGAGGTTCTTGCTGGTCAACACCTTCAAGAGACGCCTTAAACAAACCACTCATGGTATCCCACCACCCAGGCCACGTTTTGGCAGTACAGTATCTATCCTCGATCAGCGTAGGACCTGGTGTGACAAGTGCTAGAACGCTGAAGCTCATCGCAACACGATGGTCATCGTAACAATGTATGCCTTCTATGGGCGTCTTGATGTCCAAACCATGACCGTAGACTTCAATATCATCGCCCTGTTCGACACATTTGACGCCGAACTTGTCGAGTTGTATACGCATTGCGGCGATACGATCGCACTCTTTGACTCGTTGGTTCGCAATGCCAGTTATGCGGGTAATCGGACCGTCGCTGCCAGGGGTGGCCACAGCTGCCAAGACACAGGCAGTGAGGAAAGCATCTGTCATTGGCTCCATGTCAATCGTGGGTAGAGGCTTGAGCTGACCTTTCGGTGGGCCAGTCACAGTAGTTGAATGACTTGTTTGCTCAACCTTGCAGCCCATAGGCCTCAGCACATCAGTAGCAAATCTGGCATCACCTTGCAACGAGGCTGATCCGATGTTGGGGATAGTACACGTTGTGCCTGTGATAGCTGCTACAGCTAAAGGATATGTCGCAGAACTGGCATCACTCTCGATGACATATTCAGCAGGGTTTGTGTAGTTCTGCTGAGGGATGTGATACGTGTGTTCTTCGGTCTCCGACCTCTTGACATGAACGCCGAAAGACGCCATCATTGCCATAGTCATATCGATGTAAAGCTGAGAGATAGGCTTTCCTCCGACCAAGCGTAAAGTGATAGGCTTCTGTGCATATGGTGCACACATGAGTAACGAGGAGACGTACTGAGACGATATTGTCGCTTTGAGGTTGAGGTCACCACCTTGAAAACCACCAGCCTTGATCTTCAGTGGTAGACTACCCTGGCTTTCCTGGTATTGAACTTCAACACCATTTGACCTTAGTGAGTCTACTAGAGGACCTATTGGGCGTTCCTTCATGCGAGCATTACCAGTAAGGATGACGGTGTCAGTATCAGTCGGTGCGGCAAGAGTGGCGACTGTGGTCAAGAATCGTGATGCCGTTCCAGCATTTCCAAGGTAGAGCTCTTCATGGCATGCTTTCAATGCACCACCAGTTCCGTTAACGACGAGTACTTGGCCGTCCTCTTCCCACCTGAAAGTTGCGCCCTCCATTTTCGCAAGCGCAGTGAGCATCACCTGTGTGTCGTCCGAGTGTAAAAGATTCTTGATTCTGCACTCTCCTTTGCCAAGAGCAGCAAGCACTAGCGCTCGATTCGAGATACTCTTTGACCCAGGCGGTATGCATACGACCTCTGAAGGTTGCTTCGATGTGCTGTGCACGCGAACATCAGATGACAGAATAACACGAATATCTTGATCTGCCACCACAGTCGCTTTTGGCTCATAACATCTTCCAATTGCCGACAGCAAGACGATGCGCTTCTTGGAGCCTGTATTCTTCTTGTCAACGGCCATGATATGGATGATCCTGTCAACAGCACAATGTCTGTTGGCAGAGCGCTTCCTCAGCTGCTTGTCTGCCAAGCTTGTAGGTAGTCCATAGTTTGAGATACATTTGGTCAGTCTCGCAACTGCTCCAGCAGGTAAATGTCCCAGGTATCTTGATAGCTCCGCCTCTTTCACCATGCCAATAGCTACACACTCTCCATGCAATATCTGAGGTGCAAGGATGGCTTCCATGCCGTGGCCGATGGAGTGTCCGAAGTTAAGCAGATTTCGTAGTCCACCTTCCCGCTCGTCGGCGGACACAACGTGTGCCTTGACCTTGACACTTCCTGTGATGATGCGTCGGAGTATGGTGGTGATCTCGGTACTGGGCTCGTTATTCTTGCGGTCACTACTGAGGTACTCCTTGATCGTGTCTGCGTTGTCCTCCAGTGCAGCAAACTCCTCGGCATCCCAAATCGCAGCAGTCTGCATCTTGCATTAGCATCTCACCTTGATATCCATATCTGCACATCTTGAACCCACCTTGATCACTTCAGCCATGCCATTTATAAACTCCCTCTTCGGTAAACTCCTCAAGAACCTCAAATCAATATAGATTCTCTTTGGCTGCCAGAACGCGCCAACAAGGTTCTTCCCAGCCGGAATGTCAATCGCCGTCTTCCCTCCAACCGAAGAGTCCACCATGGACAGCAACGTCGTCGGCACCTGCACCACACTGACACCACGCATATACGTCGCTGCCACAAATCCAACCATGTCCCCTACAACCCCACCTCCCAGCGCGATGATCACAGTATCCTTCGTGCATTTATTCGTCGCGAGCCAGTCATGCAGTGTCCCAACCGTATCTCTGCTCTTTGAGCTCTCGCCCGGCGCTATCGTGTACACAAGCAGCTCATCCTGCGTTCCCGCCTCTTTCCGTGCCTTTTGGAAGCTCTCTTGGAATGCCGGCACGTATTGGGACGCTAGGTTGGTGTCTGTCACGAGGGCGAACTTGCTGTCGCTGGTCTTGTCGGCTTTGACATTCTTGATGAGGTCGCTGGCTACGTAGTTGAGCCAGAGACCGTCGGCGATGTGAATGGTCTCGGTGCCGAGGATGGGGATCTTGATGGGCTCTTGAAGATCACGGCTGCTGGTCATTTCCGCAGCTGGTGTCTTGGACGAGCTGTATTTAAGTGAAGGGGTTGTTGTTTATATGTACAGAGTGATGTAACATTGGAACATTTTTAGGACGAAAGTATGGGGAAGCTCCTACATCGGATTCGACAATTTGCACCATCTCTGGACTTTCATTGTCTTATGAGCAATGAAAACATCTTGCATTAAGACTATGTCTGTGTACTACTGAAAGTACAGAGAGGCCCCTTCCACCCATCACATCGCCGTCGGCTGCCCTGAGATAGGTCTCCTCGGCACTTTAAACTCTCCATCACGAACCGGCTCAGGTATACCGACATCACCAAGCTCTGCATCTTTTTGGATCCCAAAGTCGAAGTTGTCCGCGGCTGTCTTACTCGGCCATATGCTCCTGCCATTTCCCTGTTTACCCATCCCAGTATTTACCGCGGATTGACCTCCATGCGTCCCGTCCACTAATGTCCTGCCACTCATCGGCACATCCGCGTGCATTTCCACCGGCGAGCTCGGTCTTTCCCTGACAATGGGTCTGGGATTGTTCTCTGCCGATTCCCAGGACGACGGCTCACTGATGTTATGGTGCGCGAGGAACGGCGGTACAGGTCGCTCAACTTCATGTTCAGCAACGAACGGATTTGCGTGCCGATTGGGCGGCGAGTTGCTCGAGACTGGGCTCAGAGACTCATAACCCGAATGGTTCGGGCGAGGGTGCGACCGTTCTGCCATGACGGGCGGCACAACAGAGAGACCTTGTGGATAGCCATTAGAGTTGTAGTCGTAGCCTTCGTCTGGCGCGGTAAGATGTGAGCGGTTGTCCTCTGTGGATGCGACCCAGGAATCGGTTCGCATATGCTTTTCGTTTCCGTGTGCGGCTTTGGATTTTCTGCGACGGTGGAGACACAACCAGAGGAGGCCGAGGAGGATGAGGAGGGCTAAGAGACCGACGCCAGCTGCTAGGCCGGCGATGAGGCCGACGTTCGTATGGTGGGTTGAGGGTTGTGGAAGGGCTGCTGCGGCTGCTTGGCTAGGAGCTGATGTTTGCGATTGTGATGTGGAGGAGGAGGAGGAGGATGTTGTCGACGGCAGAGAGGATGATGTTGTTGTTGGTGTGGAACTCGACGATGTGCTAGTGGTGTCGAGTTCACTCAAGATAGAGTTGCCAAAGGTAATGGCTTGAGAAATCAGAATGCTCAAGGCATCACTTGTGTCTTGTCGCGGTGCTAGATACGCGTGCGCGAGACTAGGCGCTTGCGTTATCTGTGGCCTCATGCTGCACGAGCTGTCACTGGATGGTTGTCGAGTTCAATGAGAAGAGAGAAAGAGGTGCTTCAGACTCAACAGAGATAAGAGTAGAGGCAGGACAGTGCGAAGACCAAATGCAGACTTAAAGTGGAGGGTGTGACCAATGTATTGTTCAGTCTATGAAGGAAGCAGAAGAAGAAGAAGAAGGAGGAGGAGGGAACCTCTCCGCTAAGAGCCTCACACGTCAAGTCAAGTCATGTAGCGTTGTACTTGAGTATGTATCTGGCCTACACACTAGGCTGTGGGCTGTGTATACCTTCGTAGTGTGCAAGCAAAACAAGGTCAACCTCAAACGTCATGATCAGCGCGTGCTGAAACAAGGATCAAGTCAGCCACAATCCCCGCAACTTGTTTGGCACGCTCTTCAGCCAAGCACGTGGCACGTCATATTCCTGGACAAGCGCGACAGTCTGGAACCGGGGCTGCTCAGTAGACGAAAGGAGACAACCAGTACAATTATTAGCAAGGCGGTGCAAGTTTGAGCGAGATCCTATATCTGCGGCACTCTCCTCGGGTTCCAAATTCGTGGTCTATGGGGTATACTGTGCTGTTCCTCTCTTCCTCCTCCTCCTCCTCCTCCTCCTCCTCCTCCCTACATCAGTAAAAACGGTGTATATAGAGCGAAGAATCAGAGCAAAATAGCTACTCTACGGCACTCTCCCTGAGAATTCTGGAGGCTGGGCTGCACGATTCTGCTTCTTCCCCCGTGAGAGAAAGCAGAGGAAAAGCCAAGAAAAAAGCAAAAAGAAACGTCGACATACAACAGCTGAAATTCGCTGGTGGTCACCCACCCAACTACTACGCAGCCGGTAGAATGCTTAAGTACGCCAGAGCGGACGGGATGGCCTGTTATCATTCTCCTATGGTCGTATGTGATAAAGGTTTTTTTGAGATGAGATATGAAGTATGCTATGTATCGAGTGTATTGTCTTGCATGAAACGCACGCGGAGAAGTCGCAATGGGAAGTTTCAGCTTAGTCGTGCCTGCCGTATTAAAGGAGGCTTGGGTATGTATCATCCTATACAAGTTACAGTAATGTTTTCCTCTTCATGATAGAGACCTTTCTATGCATTTCCCGCTGTTCCCGCTCCTGATCCTGGCACTGGTCCTGCCGCGGAAGCTGGTGGAGGCCCGGCTGCTGTCGCAGCTCCTGATGCCGTTCCTGCTCCCGCGGTGGCTGCCGCACTGCCTGCTGCACCAGCCCCTTCAAACTTCTTATTCTGACTCTCAAACCTCCACTGCTTCTGCATTCCAGCCTGCTGCCCACCTGCCTGCCCTTGACCTTGACCTTGCCCTCCAGCCCCAGCACTCTCGCCGCCACTCGCGCCCGCGCCTTTCGCCTTCCCTGCCGGCTTCCTCCTTCGAGTTCCACTCGTCGAATATGCCGACCCGCCATTCGTCGACGGTATCATCGTGGGCACAGCCGCACCAGCAGCATAGTTCGCGCCAGAAGATGGCGGCGGCACGGCGGAGGTCCAGTTGCGCCATTCGTGGTGCTTTGGGCGCTGGCCGCGGAAGTTGGGATGGGGCGCTGGTTGTATGGGAATCTCGCGGGTGGTTGGAGTTTGCATGATGGGTGTCGCTGGTGGAGGTGGTTTCCTGGATGGAGCAGGGTGTTCTGCGCGTGGTTCTATAGTTTTGTTGGTGTCGACTGATATTGGAACTGGAATTGGTAGTACAGGTGGCAAGGTTGAAGAGTCTCTTTCCAAGGTGTGGCGGGAAGCAGCCGATCGTGCAATTGGCACATCTGGTCGTGCTTGTGGTGCCGGCGGCTGCATGGGAGTGGTTGGTACGGCAGTGCTAGCAACTCGGCTATTCATGGCTGGTGCATTGCTGTTGTAGGGTGGTAGAGGTCTTGCTGCAGGCGTCTGTGGTGGGACATGACTACTGTGACGTGTTGACGATGAAGAAGCATCGCTTCCGCTCACGCCATTCGCTTGGTTCACTTGAGTATGCGCACCAACTTGGTGAGCACCTCGATGACGCGCTTCTGCCTGCACCACAGCTAAGGAAGGCAACGGTTGCTGATGATGACTGGGAGCTCTTGGCCTCATGCCTGTCGCGGAGGAGCTTGATCGCGCAGCGATTTCTCTTTCTCGTGCAGCTGCTTCAGCGTGAGCATCGTGGGGATTACGTGCTCTCTGGTTAGGATACGGTGCTATGGTATAAGGATTGGCTTCCTGTGGAGGTGAGTAAATAGTAGTGCTCGCGGGTTGTTGACGATATCCGCGTTGCTGAGCACCATTCACCTGTGGTGCCGGTGTAGTCGATGGTGCCTGAGAAGCTCGAGACATGTGAGGTGCTGGAAGCGGATGTGCCTGGGGTGTTGGAGGTCTTTGAGTTGCACGAGGTGTATGAGCAGCAGGCTGTGCTGGCGCAAGCGAAGCAGTCTGGCCTGGAGGCACCATTGGGTACGGTCCGTAGAATGTTTGTGAGTTGTAGTAAATATTCTGATGCGGCCAATGATGTGAGCCTAGAGGTGGCATAGCCTGTACATCGACTGTGACATCAGGACGGCCAGATCGGGAATTCTGTCGGCCGGGCTGCGGTCGCACATCCTGAGGTTGTGGAGGAAGTGCAGCATTGCCAGGTGCAGTATTGTTTGAGACAGACGGATGACGAGCTCCACTAGCTCTCCTTGCCTTGACTGCATGGTCTATTGGTTGAGTCACTGCAGTGACTGCTGATGTCGAAGGGCGGCGCACTTCAGCATCTTGAGCGTCCTTGCCAGATGCCGAGCCTCTTCGCACAAGATCTGCGTCTTTGACATACTTGGGAAGGTAGGTAGGAGGACCCATCGAGTTTGTGAAAGGACTCCAGAATTCCTGTCCTGCCGGCACAATATCAGGTGCGGTCTGCTTTGTGTAGATAGCTCGTGGTCCAGGACGCTTGCGGATCTTTTTTGGTGGCTCCGGGACCGCAAGAAGCTCAGATGGACGTGCCGGAATGGAAGTGTTGATCTGTGTCGTGGGGATATTTGATGCTTTATAAGCTAAGGCATCTCTTGCTGGGTTGTTCAGTGGCTCTATCGTCCTGCTTTGCATCGACGTGGCCCTGTGCGGACTGACGACTTCGTTCGTCTGTGACCTCCGTGCCGCTTGACCTATGATTGCATCTGTGTGTACAGGTGGCTGATGCTGAGTCTGAGGCTGGTATGCAAGAACAGCAGGTCGTGCAGGCTGTGGCGGTGGATCTGCGTTGATAATCGAGGAGATCGTCGGCACAAAGGGACGGGATCGCGGTGTTATCGGAGGACTTCGCAGCGACACTGATGGTGGGGTTTTTGATCTAGCTGGTTGCGAGTACATCTCTGCAGCGGGATCTTGGCTGCGGACGTGTTGTACGCGGTCTTGTGGCCGAGCCATAACGTTGGACGATGCCACTTGGGTAATTTTCACTGGTGTGAACATACTTATTGCGTCAGCGAGAGCATTAAGACCAATAGCAGCACTGTTGGGCAAGACTTCCATATGCGGAGCCAATGGGTTGCGTTCGACTGCAGCAGCTGCATCGACGAGCATTTGCAGAAGAGTCATAGCTTCGAATGCTGTCTTCCGCTCCTCGTTGGTGATGGCATCACTGGCAGTGAGGTACTTGAATGCGTCTGGATCAAACGCATGCAGAGCAAGACCCAGCTTCACGCGCGTCTCGAATTTGTTCCAGTGCAATGTCGTGTCCGACAGATGGTGTGTTACACCAACATAACAGTGCTGTAATGGAAGATTGTAAGGCGCTGAATTATGGAACTGGTATGTTGTAGCAGGGGGTCCATTCTAAGGCTTCTGTTAGTGGGAATTCGACAACAGTATACCAGGGGGGGTTTCGAACGTTGATTCTCTCAGGCTGGTGACGATCACCATTGTCGAGTCTTCGCAATGCTTCGAGAAGCTCGAATTGACAGTGTAACAATGCGTCACTTTGCAAATCCAACACGGTAGTCTGAATAGTGTCAGCATGTAATGCTTTTCATCTAGTCTGTCACATACCTCATAGCTGTCATGTATGATGACATCTTCTGCATCATGTATCCTCTGCAGACGCTGCTCTTCCTCATCGTGCTCAATCTGTATCACATTGAGGCGTTGCTGGAGACGGTCGTCGAGCTCATCCAGGACTTCTTGGTACTCAGGACACTGCTTATAGAGCTCGTCCTCTGTCTTGAGATCGCTGGCGGTACGGTTCGCAATCTCGGCGAGCAAGGGCTTCAGGGCTTTGGCCAATGCTCGATAGCCAACACGCAGTTCGAGCTGCCGCCTGAGGTCAACTTCAATGTCAATATCAGCATGATGAGCACGCCTTCGACCTGGTAGACGATCAAGAATGCCAGTGACCTCGGCACCACCGGGACTCTGCCGGGCCAGTGAGTCGTCCCGGGCAGTGTTCTTCTTCGGGGTGAGAAGGTTGCCACGGTTGTGGCCACCTGAGCCGAATCTGCCACGACCTCCACGTTGCCGTCTGCCACCGCGTTTGCTAGGAGAGGTCTGTCTTGTGCTTTCTGCAACGGGGACTTGGAGGAAGCTTGTGATATCTTCGTGGTCCGTTGCCATGTCAACAGCGTCAGCTTCCTCTGGAGTAGGCACTTCATGCACAAGAGCATCAAGGTCAGCACTATCGGATTCATCGGGGTCATCAGCCGCCGGGGTGTCGTCGCTGTCTTCTTGCTGCTGAGGAGCGGGAACGTTCAATTTGGGACGACTAAGTGACAACCGACTTCGCTTCACAGGCTGATCCGAGTCGATATCGTCGCCACCAACTAGTCGGGAGAAGGTGCTGGAATCGCCTACGTATCGACCAGGTTGATCGTCATCTGAAGCTGTGAGAGAGCTGCCAGAGTCTGAGGCGTCGTCCAATGGCGCCATAACCACATTCGTCGAGCCGATGGCCCTATCGGGCCGTGACTTCAGCGTCAGCAGGTCATTGGCCACGACATTCTGAGTCGCCGCCTTGGGCTTCGAGTCGCCTTCAAAAAGATGATTAGTAACATTTTACACAAAGCGCATTTCAAATTTACCAGGAGATATGCTTTTCTCGCCGCGAAGGCGCATGTTTACCGAAAGCGCTGCGTATGTGCTATAAGCATGAACACTCCGGCGGGGATGTTGTTATTTGTAGAAGTCCTATTTGATGCGTCAGTACATTTGCGTGCAGGCTGGGACAACAGTGCCTGAGGTTCTTGCTCTGCGCAATGTGCGGTCACACAAAATCGCCCGAGTTGACAGATCAGTCTTCTGGCCAAAAATATGCACTTCATTCAATAGCTGCGGTGAAACTCGATGTTTAACGAAATGCTGTCGTGAAGATGGTGGACATGCACCAGCTCTAGACACAGAGCTTCAAGCTGCGCCAAACACCAGTGCCGGTCCAGCGCAATGTTCAAACAGCGCTTCAGGTCATGAGAATGACAGATAGCTTACCGATAATGCTCGTCGTGATATGTTCGCTCCTTTGCTCGCCTGGTGGCGCGGCGGCGGCAGGTATCGGGTACGGTGATCAATCCAATGATTGCACGGTCACGATCACACCAGGCAGTGATTCGTGTGGCTTCAGTACACTACAGGAGATTTCGCCTCGAGCACTGAGCAGAACGCCGTCGAGCGAGGCTGCGTGGTATGTGGCAGCAGCAGCAGCAGAGCAATCGGGCGACAATAGTAAAGCTTCAAGGACAAGTCGAGTGCACGACCAGTGTACACTACCTAATCGGGTTTAGCTCGTCCAGCCCAGCCCAATTTTCTGCTGGGCCTACACTTCCAAACTCACGTCACCAGATCTGGATCTGGATCATGCCTCCGTGTCAGGGAGGGTGATACAGAGCAACACCATAGATACAGATACAGCACGCCACTAGACCAATAGGCTTTGCAGAGTTCGTGGCTCTTCCTGACTATGTACAGCTTACCCATAAGGCAGCGCGGGTATCTCAATTACAAATTACACAAAAAAACAGGCTAAAACTGCTCCAGATGGAGTGCCCCTCTCCCCTCCGTGTGGTATCATGGCTTCAGATCTGCCTCTGAGATGTCATCAGATGTTGTCCTCCAAGATCATGCTGGGCATCCTTGGCTCACACCTCATATGCAAAATCCTCATGTCTCCGTTCCGTCCACGTAAATCATTATTTCAGGAGCCGCTGATGCGCTCCTCCGCTGCTTCATGCCCATACTCGACCGCTGCACATCTCTCGATTTCCGAGGTGACTTCCTCGGTGAAGAGCGTGGCGTGTTTCCGGATGTCTCGCTCAGAGCACGTCTTGGTGTGTGAGCGCCGTTGCTGGAAGTTTTCTCGATCGTCGCCGCACTTGACAGTCTGCTTCCTTGCGGCACCTTCACCTGTAACGATTCGGGTATTCTCGGGCTGATCGGTACATCATTCTCGTCATTGTTCTGTTGCCTCGTCGTCGCCGGCTTCAGCAGGCCATCCAAAATCCGTTGCTGCCTTGTTTGCTGATCTTCGCCCTCGTCTAGGCGTGTCTGCCACGAATCCAGCGTCTCTAAACTTCGTGCCCGTACAATTGTATGTGGAATGGGCAACTGCTGTTGTTGCTGTCGCGCTCGCTGCCGCAGTTGGCTGTGAGATCGCGCTCGATTTGGATCATAGAGTGACCCACGTCCTCGTCTTTTCGAAGTCGCGCGTGAAAGAGTCTTGGGAGTCATATACTGACCGCCCATCTGCGCGCCTGTGATGACTGTGCCTGCTGTTGTGGTGGGTGGTGGGAGTGGACTAGCGGATCGAAAGAGAGGATGTATGTGCGACTCGTCTTTTTCCTCGGTCGGTGTCACCTGGGGCGACATTGGTGCTGTGATGAATCGTTCCATCGGTGGACGTGATCCACTCTCGTGTGATACATACGGGCCTGGCTTCACTGACCCAGCTGACTTGAAGTTCGGCAGGCCTAGGGGTGTTGATCCTGCTTGATACTGTACCGGAAATGGTCCATCAAGTGCTCGAGCTGGCGAGTTGGCACGACTACCAGGAATAGTCTCCAACCTAGTCCTGACTGGCGTTCTCGGCCGGTCTCGAGAGGAATATGCACTTGCTTCAGAATTGGATCGACTCCTGACCGTTGACTGAGTGGCTGTAGAGTCTCTTCGTGCCCAGGTGGTCAAGGTGGCTGCGCTCATTGAAGCATGTCCTGCACGTTTGCTGGAGGATGGTCTATCTGGTCCAGTACTTGTAGATGGTGTCCAAGAGTGGGGGCGAATCAGCCTTGATCTGGATGTCATCGGACGTACCACATCTTGGAAGGAGGACCTCTTTGAGCTAGGTGCTTTGAGAGATGCGTTATATGAGCTACGTGTCGAGGCAGATGCAATGGATGCTCTTCTCGGGATTGACTCTGGCATAGGCTGGATTTGCATGGGTGGAGCGAATGGTTGCACAATTTGAGGGGCCCGCATCTCAGGCTGTGGCGCGAGTGTAGCCAGCTGCTCTTCTGGTCCGGAAGACAATCTGACCATGTTGTGGCTTCTCGTCCAGAGCCCGGTAAATACTGCTTGGAATACCACTGCAGCACCGAGCACTCCATACTCGACCTCTTGCAATGTGAACAGACTATTTCCGAGGAAAGTGCCCGTGGCGGACGTGTTTCTGAGTTGAATCCAGACGAGGCTTCCCAGTGTGATCAACGCGGCAAGTGTGCCCAGCAGTATACTAGCAATCAACCGGAATGTTCCCAAGCTCTTTTTCCTGCTATATTGCTCTGCACTGAGAGAGCTGGCGAGCATGTATGCCACCCATGCAAGAACGAAGATGTTAAGAATTGCAGCGACAATAGCCAGAGGCCAGATGGGAGACCGGAGATTCAGCAAGGCAATCGCAAGAAGGAGAATAAGGATAGTCGACGATGCCGAAGCTAGCAATGATGCGATGCCGCAAACCGTCAAGATTCGGGGGGACATGCTGTATATGATGGTATGGTCGAAATGAATATGAAGACCCGTAGCCGGCTCGAAAAGGGATGCTATGCTCGTCGGATCATGAGGTGTGTCGAACGTGGTATGTAGATGTTGTGACTAGTCTCTCTTCCTTGTTCACGCTTCGAGCCCGGGGCAAGAGGGTGGCACCATCAACATGACACGGAGGCCTGTAGAGTCGATATGCGCGTGCCTGGGGACTGTTGCTCAAACAATGGCATTGTCAGTACAAGATGATGAGCAAGAAAGCAATGATTTTCTCGCAATGAGAGAAGAATCGCAAAGGTTCAACGCGCCGTTTACGTTTGTTTAGCGAAAAGGCATCTCCGAAATTAGCTTCAAGTACCGACGAACGAGCACCCAATCATCCTTGCTAATCACGCAGCAGCTGACAAGACCATGCACATACGGATGCACAGCTCATGGATATCTCGAGAACGAGCACGAGGATCGTGGAGGTGAAGATACAGTTCGCCGGAGCATAATGATTGGTGATATGTACACGTCTCGATTCTGATATCGTTCCTGCCAGTCGGATTGTGGCATGTTGAGGTCTGCTCGTGTCTGAGAGATAGCTCCAAAGCTCTGAAAGCTTCCCTTGTCACTTTCACAGCATATCCTGTAACTATGTGGACGTGAAAGCTGAATATCAGAAATCTTGTTTTGTTTGTTTACATGGCGATGCTTAGCTCCCCATGACTCTTACCCGAAGTGGCAACTCTGTATCTGGACCCTTGTAATGCCTCGTCCTTGTACTGCCTAGTCTGGAGATACGTGACCGTGGATCCGTGCCCCGCGAGCTGGCTGTAAGTTGTCATTCAATCATCAATTGGTGAAACCTCCAACAGTTCACACCGCGCCACACTTCTGCTCTGAACTTCGCGCATTTCCTTGGCCCAGTATCAACTCAAACTAACCCAGCAATAAAGCATTGTTGGAATTCGTCGCTAGAGTCACGCCCATTATGAAGCTCAACTTCAAGGCAAGTCACAAACCAGTGAAACGAGTGTCACAGTCAGCTAATTCCACGAAGGATCTCAAGCAGCAGAAGTTCACGATCGATGCCGAGCCCACAGACACTGTGTGTACCTGTGTTCCATATGCTTCAGGAATTTCAACACTAACGCTCGGATAAGATCTTGGAGGTGAAACAAAAAGTGGCGTCGGAGAGAGGTATTGAGGCATCACAAATGAGGCTAATCTGGTCTGGTAAGACGACGGCCTCTTCACATGAGGCAAAAGCAGGCGGCTAAAACCATCTGCTCATAGGCAAGATCCTGGCGGATGCTAACCAAGTGTCATCTTACGAGATCAAGCCCACAGACCAGATCGTATGCATGGTACAAAAGGTATAATGACCACTTCTGGTCTCGTTGACTGCGCTAACTGTTGGTCAGCCTAAGGCAGCTCCTGTTGCCGCAAAGGTTCCGACGACACCCGCTCCCGTGGCAGCACAAACTCCAGCTGCACCTGCACCCGTTCCTGCCTCTGCCGCCGCAATCACACCAGCCGCTCCCGGCACACCCACGCCAGCCCCCTCTGCGCAGAGATCTGTGAATGACCCGGCAATGATGATGGGAACGGAGAGACAAGCAGCGTTAGACAATATGGTGGCTATGGGTTTCGAAAGAGCAGAGGCAGAGCGTGCTATGCGTGCTGCATTCTACAACCCGGATCGAGCAGTCGAATACCTCATCAACGGAATACCTTCAGGCACCCAACAACAGCAGCAGCAGCAACAGCAACAGCAACAGGCCCCGGCTCAGCCAGCACCTGCTGCTGCAACAGAGGACGATGCGGCAATGGATGACATGATGGATGCACTTAACGAAGATACTGGTGGAGATGAACCTGTCAACTTGTTCGAAGCAGCTGCAGCCGCCGGTCGTGGTGGTGCCGGAGCACGAACAGCTGGAGCAGCACCGGGTGGGCAAGCTGGTCTCGAGTCTATTGGCGACATCGGCGGAGGTGACGAGACGAACCTGGATTTCCTGCGCGAGAACCCGACATTCCAGAATCTGCGCCGCCTCGTTCAGCAACAACCTCAGATGCTCGAGACAGTGCTGCAGCAAGTCGGGGCTAGCAATCCACAACTCGCGCAGATGATCAACAGCAACCCGGAAGCTTTCCTTCAGCTCTTGGGTGAGGGTGCCGACGAAGAAGGTGTGCCATTACCACCTGGAGCGCAAAATGTCAGTGTCACAGAGGAAGAGAGGGATGCGATTGAGCGTTTGTGCCGTCTAGGTTTCGAGCGGGATATTGTGATTCAAGCCTACTTTGCTTGTGACAAGAACGAAGAGCTGGCCGCAAACTTCCTGTTCGACCATCCGGATGACGATCCGGCAGCCTGAGTGGAACGCACTTAACAGGGAAGGATTGCTTCCGATCAGCTTTCAGCTTGGTGTTTGGGAATGAAAAATGAAGTGAAGAAGTGAAGAAGTACCACTTGGTACGTATGAGATTATGTCGACTACGAGCGTAGTCATTCTAGGTAGTCTGCTCCACGCTCTCTGTAGCCAGAGGATTGAGGACACCAAATAATGCTAATCTGTCCGCCTTATGTACACACTTATGCGATGTGTGCAGTCTCTGTATGTTCTCGCCGCCATTTATCGGCCCATGTAGTGCCTAGCTCCCACACTGTGTAGGATGTGGCAATGATTCTAGGTCAACCACTATACTCGCCTGCGAGTATGCCTTTTTGAGAGCCTGATCTGGCATTCTGATCCTCATCCTTCCGTCTGTTCTGAACACTGCTGCAGCGTTCTTCAGAGTGTTGTACGTTGCTCGTGCTGGCTGCCATGAAATCTTGTCCTCCGTCGCTATGTATTCCAAGACGGTGGTCAAGGGTATACGTCTTACAATGCGTGCCGCTCACTACAAGAAGAATCGCCAGTAGAGGAACACAATGATCACGAAGGCCAATCCAGCAACAGGCCCGTACTGTTCACACCATCAGCGAGCACTCGAACACATCCTCTCCTTCCTTTTTCCCCCATCCAACACACTCACCTGCTTCAGAAGCAACTCCCAATTTATCCTCACCGCTGCCTTCTTATACTTCCTACTATCCTCTCTCAACCTCCCACTCATCTCCCCCATCCTCTCCAAACTATCCCCTCTATACAGCAAATCCTCGATATTCTTCGTCATCACCTTCGTCACATCCGCCAGCTCGCTGTTCAGCTTGTCCAGATTACTTGTTGCGCGGGTGTCGCTGTAGGTCTTTTTGGTCCGTTGCATGAAGGTGTCGAATTCGACAAAGGCGTAGGGCCGGAGTGTTGGGGAGGTGAGAGAGGCAGGTGGATAGGTGGAGAGGAACTCGGAGGAGATGTCCGAGAGGTAGGTGAAGGCAAGTTTGCGCGGGTACGAGGAGTCGCAGATGCAGAGGAAGCAGACGTCGGAGCGGACGAGGTAGCTAGGAGGAGGCATCAGCAGTGTGTCACCGGGGTGCCTGGGCCATGGGAGGTCGTAGTGCATGCGTACTGTAATGTGTACGGCCCGCTTTCTATGCTCGCTTGTGGCTCGGAGTTTCTACTTAGGCGACGAAAGATCTCTTTTACCTTCGCCTTGATGTCGCGGAGTTCTTGCTCTGACTGTTCGTCGTCGACCGAGGCGGCCAGCATTAGCCCTGTGTTGTGTCAGTAATGTCTGGCGAAAAGGCTTGAGGAGGCGTACCATCGAGGCGTGCTATCTGCGTGGACTTGACCATGTCGTGTGATATTGATGTTGTCGAGGACTGAAACGGTCGAATCGGCCATGTTGTTTACATTGCAGTCGATATGACATCAGGGTATCTAAAGGTAAATCTCGTGATAGCCGTTTGATGTTTCACCTTCGTTGTGAAACATCGAGTTTCGAGCATGACAACTCGAGCTATTTCCAGGCATGTAATCTACTTTGTGACATAAAACACGAAGATGACACAGATCTACTCTCTGCGGTCTCAATAGTTCTCATACTTGACGCGTAATACAATACGCAGAACCTGGCTAACAGCGCCATCGTTCCTTCCTAGGCTGGTCCTGTCACGTGGGGAAGACCAAGCCGGAGTGCTCGGGCTGTTGCCTGAACTGTGAAAGTGGAGGGTCCCAGGACTCGCACACATCTTGGTCATCGAGCCAAGCTCGTGCCATGGCTTCAAGCGACTTTCTCGATGACATGCCTTCGTCACCACTATCATCTGTGCCTTCAGACTTCGACCGGTCCAGTGAGCCGCGTGAAGTGAAAGCCACACCAGCAACCAAGTCAAGCACCAGTTCGAAACGCAAAGCTCCAGCAAACCGTCCTGGCCCGGCTCGTGCATCACGACGATTGAAGACCGAGGACAGTTTCGAACGTTCTCTTACGTCAATTAAGGAGGACATCATCCTGCCTAAAGTTGCAAAGTCACGACGGGCAGCACGGAATCAGAGCGCAGCGACGGGGACGGAAATTGAACGGACATCTGAAGTAGTGGGACTACAGCATGCCGAGTTGAACGAGGTCCACGAGCAGGTGAAATGTGATGTGGATATGCAGCTTACTGAACCTCATATATCAGAGGCTGTGACTGCTCCTTTGATGTCACCGCAGCCTCCACGTGAAGAAGCGTCACTGGAATACGCACTTGACGTCGAGGCAGCTGACGGCGACAATGCCATTGAAGTAGCTACATCGATCTCTGTACAGGACGCACCCGAAGAACTACATCAAGTCCAACAGCCTCCTTCACCCTCTGCAGACGAAGGACCGAAACAACTGGTTCATGCTCAGCAGCCTTTATCCACACCATCCGTAGACGAAGCACCAGGACAACCTGTTCACACTCTAAATCCTTCTCCACCTCCTTTGCACGAAACACCAGAAAAGCCTGTCCATGGCCAACAACCTGAAGCCAAACCCGAGAAGGATTCCAATCATCCCATCATCGATATACATGGAGCAGACACTCTTCCTGAATCCCCAATTACTCTGACAACTGTGACACGTTCCGATCAGCAGGTCACTATCTCTCTTGTGGGAGCCTACAACAGCCGTATTGAGACGACAGAAGACAGACAAGTCGAACAGCTACCTACACCGAAGGTGTCAGACGAGACTCTCGATCAGTTGGACCTGGAAGAACCACGCACAAGCAGTCGACCCAGTAGAAAGAAGTTACAGCCAACCAAGCTCGAGGACTATGAGCCCCCAGTCAAGGCAGTGTCCGCTTCTGTGAAGAAAAAGGCACAACCTCTTCGTGGCAACTGGTCCGTGAGTCATCTACTCACGAACCCGAAATCTAAGCTTGCGACCTGCAATCTGAACGTAAGTCGAACGCAGCTCAACTGCCCTTCAAAAGCTGACGACCCTCTAAGGCACTCCTCAACCACGAAAAGGCATGGACATTGCTTAGTCGTGAGCAACAGCTCCAACTCATAGCGATTCTACCTCCATTTATCCAGGAGAACTTCCCAGAATTCCCAGATGACATGCCCATACCGAACATCATGCGCCAAGTCATGCAGAGCAACAACTCCTTCCAAGCCGACATTCGCCTATTCCAAGAAGACCTTGCCGCTGGTCGATATGAGCCCAAATGGCTGGAAGATGCACAGCAAGCAATGGAGAAACGAGCTCAAGGCTACTTTGATGATTGGAAAGAACGCAATAGGGAGGAGTTTTGGGGCCAAAAGCAGAAAGTGGACTGGACCACAAACAGCGGCGAAAGTGCGCAGTATACATTGGTCGATCTGGTCAAGGCGGGTTTATTCGAGGTTGGCGATATCTGGTGTCTGAAGTGTGGTGGTCAAGGTTTCAAGGTCGAAAAGGAGGCCAAGGTCAGTCAACTTCTTTTGAATCTTTCAGCCTGCCGCATTCCACTGACATAAAGACATGTACAGGTATGTGTCGTTGCAGCCGATGGCGCCTTGTCATTCACATATCCGTCCGGGGAGCACAAGTTTTCGACCCCCGCGAATGGCGAGGACATATTGATCGAAGGGGTGCGAAGTCCGAAGGCGCTGGTGGATGCTATTCTTAGCGAAGATGGAAGACTTGCTGGTGTCCGTAGGGGAAATGCTTGGCGCGACTTTCGCTGCTACCGAAAGGCGCAAGACATTGGTTCTCCGTGGGACATAAGGGAATTGTACAATGTCAGGCAGAGCTCGTAGATATGACGTGCACATAGGCCACTTCAGCAATGCTAGACAGCGAGAGGAGGAAATGCATATTGTTCAAATCTCATCCTCCTCTTCATCGAAATCATCTTCAACCCCCATATCGTACAAGATCCGTCCGCCCTCGCCACCACCACCATCTTTCTGAGCATCGAAATATGGCAGCTCGACACCTTCTCTCGCTCGTCGCTGTTTTTCAGTAAAACTCAGATTAAAGCTGACCTCGCCATAGTCTTCTTCTTGCTGCGACGCGTTCTCGTCGGCAGGTCTGTGGTACAATAGATGATCCTCAAGCAGCACAATATCGTCATGGGATGCTCGAAGCCCGCTTTGGCGCACAGGCGGAGGAAGCACAAACCAGATCTCCGTACCCCGGCCGCTTTTGCGTCGGACCTCGCACTCGACTACAACACCTCTACTGTCGTTCGAGCCAAGCCCTTGCACGATACCTTGCTCATCCTCCACGAGTCCGAAGACAGGTGCGGCGAGACTTCTATCACGTGCAGCTTTCTGAGCTAGGATATGTGATAGTGAATGAGTAGTTAGGATTGTTGTGGCGAGGAATTTGAGCAGGGTCAATGGATGGGCTTGGTAGGATGGCTGATGATACAGTGGCTGCTCGGAGTGATATACTACGACGAGAGAACTGTTTGGCGTAATGAGCGAGGGGAGAAAGCTCGAGATATTGATGGAAGGGTTGCTGAGAAGTGCGTGGAGGCTGTCGATTATGATCAGATGTCCTTTGCTTGTTAGCTAGGAGGATGAAAGGGCTGAGCGTTTGATGTCATACTTGTATTCGTGCCCGACGTCAATGCTGTCAGCTCCTGTCGTAATGTGGGGATCTCCAAGCTGTACGCCAGAATGAAATGATCCACATCTTGCGGACATCGCAGCGTCTCATATGATAGAAAGATGCTCTTGGTCTTGTTCAGCTGCACCACGAGAAGTATTAGTTCTTTTGGCTCAACTGCTGATTTCTTCATACCTTCGCTCTCCGCAGATAGCATTGCCATAGCGGCCGACCCGATTGTTCTAAAGAGTCAACGATCAACGTGAATGGGGAAGCATTATCTCTACTGTCTAAAAGCTTTGAGATGAGTAACTTTGTCTGCATTCGTCGACTTTGCGTTACGTCAGACGGCATGCTGGCTACACGATCGAGAATTTGAGAATTTTCTTTCACGTTCAATTGTGAATGTGCATAAGAAGGGGTTGCTCCAATTCTCCTCGTCGTCGACCGATTTGTCATCACCCTCATAGAGAAACTCGTGACGCTGCGTGGACTACATTTGTCACTTTATACCTTAGCCAATGATTTGACAAACCCCTCTACTTCACCGCAATCATAAGCAAATAAGCTCAGCATGGACCTCCTCTCTACCGTGCGCAAGCAAGGCTCGCGTGGCGGCGTTGACTTCAAATGGGACGACGTGAAGGGCAGCAGCCACCGCGAGAACTATCTTGGTCAGAAACCTCAATCTATCAATCAACCTGGATCATGCTAACAAGTCCCAGGTCACAGCTTGATGGCGCCAGTAGGTCGCTGGCAAAAGGGAAGAGATCTGAACTGGTACGCGAAGACAGATGCGGACGGCAATGAGGTCAGCGAACAAGATGCACGCAGAGACGAGATGCGAAGAGTCAAGGAGGCCGAGGAAGATGCCATGGCAAAGGCGTTAGGACTGGAGCTGCCACAGAGAGCATCGAACAATGCCAACTTGACAGCTATAGGTGGTGAGGGAGCTGCACCGAAAGTGCTGAAGGAAGTGGAAGAAGTTGCAGATCGGGGACGAGAAAGGACACCCAGAGATGAAGGACGACGGCGCAGGTCACGATCCAGGGAGCACGGACGAGGCGAACGGCATGAACACAGATCACATCGACACAGAAGACATCGGGACGAGCGACCTAGGTCAAGATCGAGATCAAAAGAGGGCCATAGGCGGAGAAGGTCGTACTCAAGATCGCGTAGCAGAGATCATCGCAAGGAGCCTCAAGGCTATGGTCGAGAAGTCGAGCGCAGGTCAGATCGTACTGATCGCGATGGTCCACGAGAGCAGCGACGGCGGAGCAGGTCACCAGAAGGACGAAGTCGCGATTATGACCGTCGGCGATGACGAAACGGTCAGTGGTTGCTCATCCTTGATATCCCTATTATGAGCCTCTAGTTCTATGCAGCTGCAGTGGCGGTGGGTGCCTCCGCATCCTCCACCGGTACGAAGTTGGTGAAAACCGATCTCACGTCGTCGTAGTCTTCTAGCTCCTGCTGTAGATTCGACAGCGCGGTGTATACCCCTTCATCCATGTCTTCGACCTGGGTCTCTGCATTCGGATGCCAGACATTCTCGGAGCTCTCGATCTCAAGGTCATGGCCATCCACAATCTGCTTCTCGGCGGCTTTTGTGTCTTCCACAATAGTGTCGACTACAACCCTGCCCTCTTCGCCTTCCGTCACGTCAATGGCTCCCGCCTCCAGGGCTGTATCGAAGACCTCGTCTACACCGACCCCGTCTTTAGGTGTGAAAGTACTCCGCCCTCTCTTCTCGAATAGATATGCTGTAGGCCCTTCTCGTGCGCCATACTTCTTCATGATTACACGGAGATCTTGGAGAACTCTGGCCTTGGAGTCTGTTTCGCAATCGATCATGATTGCTGCTGGTGGGAGGATGGCCTCCATGGTCACGTTCTCCAAGGCCGCACCAGATGCTGAACGTCCTTGTCCTCTGGCAATTGCTCCTTCTATGCTGGTCTTCGAAAATCCTCCTCTCTTGGCATTGGCAATGGCTGTCACGAGTCTAGGGTTGAGCGAAGGTTCCGCACCGCCGTCTGTAAGTGTAGAGTATGAGTTAGCATAGCTAGCCAACTTCAATGATATTTTCTGGTGCCTTGTCGGCTTCCATACTTTTCGAGGCATCTGTGAGCTCCTTCGCAAGTACTGCCAGCACCTTGCCTTTCCTTGCGTCCGCCTTTGCCTTGTCATGCTTGATCGTCGACCACCGGCTGTCTGTTGGTCAGAAGCAAGTCCGTGGCCGACTTGTGATTCAGCTCACCTATGGCCTGACTGCCGTGGCGCCGACTGCGTTAGAGACCGTCGGCATTGCGCACACAGTGGCCGAGAAGGATCTCTCCAGAAGCGTACGAGTGACCGCGACACAGAAATCATCATGAATTGTCGTATAGAATTGCTAGACCTATGTTTCTAAATATTCTCAGATCTTGGAAAGTCAATGGCGCCACCATGACACGTGAAACGACCTTGGTCGGGGAGATGTAAGTAAACATCACGACGAGAGTACCCAAGCTCATCACGCGCTGAGAGAATCCCAGACTTCCCCTTCTAGAAACTGTCAATGGACTGACGCCCCCATCGATGCGATTGGACTACGCAGAATATGGCCGCTGAAGCATCAGCTTCTCCAAACCCGGAGCTAGATGTCCAAAAGCTACACTCCCTCCCCTCCGAGCAGCAAGACCTCTACCTCCTCACATTCACGTCGGACCTGAACCGTCATGTCGCCAGCCTGGATGCCGACGGGGCTTCAGCGCATCAAGTCTACGTCAAGAAAGAGGTATTCAAGATCATCAATCTGCCAGTGCCCTCGGCCACGCGAGTCATCCGTAACAATCTGGGACAATGTCTTGCAGGAGTATTTAGTAAGGGAGATCGGAAGCTACTGTTTGAGTCTATCAACGAGCTCGTCGCGCTCGTCAACTCCGCCAAGGGCGACAAGGAGCTCAAGATCAAGCACACCGCGGTTCATTGCCTAGGCGCTGTATTTGAGGCAGCTGGGGATAGTGCTATGAGCACTGCCACACTGGCATGTTCCAATCTGCTGAAGTTACTGAAGCTTGCCGGAAACCATGCCGGTCTGCGTGCGGCAATAATGAAAGCCTTGGGAAGAGTGGTAAGAGGACTGGGCGGATCAATAGACGAAGTTACCGCACGAGAAATCTGGAAACAGCTTAGGTCTATAGTGACGAGCGACAAGTCATTGTTGGTGCAAGCGAACGCATGTTGGGCTGTTAGTCAATTGATATTGTGTACTACATTCATTGACAATACGAGCGATGTAGATAGGCTGCAGACTGCCATGTGGAAGGTCCTGGAGAACAGTTCACCTGTGGTCAGACGTGCCGGCGCGTCTTGCCTTACAGACTCACTGATCAAGGCCTACTCAGCCACTCCTATCGTCAAGGGCAAAAAGGCCAAGAAGCCTAAAAAGAAGCCTACCGACGAGGACGGTATTGAAGACCCAGTGGAGAGGACAGACTCGCCGGCTCCAGGTGCTTCCACCAATAACACTAGTCTCACTCTCGACGATATACTCAAACTTCTTTCTAATCAATACTGTCGCGGCGGGACGAGCAATCGAGCCCGTGCGGGGATCGTTTTATGTTATAGTCTGTTCTTCAAGGGACTACCGGAAGGTGTTGTCGAAAGTCAATACAATGCCATAGTCCTTCACTTCCTGAAGGATGTACTAGGCTCACAGACTCTGCTCACCCATCGCTACAGGCTCCTTATTTCGCGAAAGTTCGTTCGGTTGATCGTGCAAGACGTGATCGGACGCCGGCTTTTAGGTGAGACTGGTCAGCTGGATGCTATAAGATTTCTCGTGAACAGCATTATGAAGGATTACCCCCAATCTGATGTGAAGGAAAGGCCGGAACCGACGAAAGAGACCTTGGTAGGAGCTGTTGACATTCTACGAGCTCTGATTGAACGACTCGGAAGTGCATGCTCAGCTGTCTCAGACTTGTGTCGCGAAGGACTACTACAGATATCAGAACACCCGAGTCATACGGTCCAGATACACACCGCGCGTTGTCTGCAAGCTCTTGTCATAGCATGTCCACATCAGTTGCTGCCTGCAGCAACAATCTGCATGAATAGCGTCAATCGGGAAGTCGGTCTCTTGAACGGACCAAGGAGGTCTCCTCGACGCTGTTTGGGTCTTGCTTACGGGCTAGCTGCTACCATAAGTACCGCAGGCTTGCAGCCGCTATATGGATCCGTGGAAGTCTACTCGCGTGTGCTATCACAGGCGACTTCTATCCTCAAGTCTAGCAGTAGCTCGGATTTGCGCATCTCAAGTGTGCAGATCCAGGTTGCCTGGATATTGATCAGTGGTCTAATGTCTCTTGGACCTAATTTCGTCAAGATCCATCTCTCCCAGCTGCTTCTGCTGTGGAAAAACGCGCTTCCGAAGCCATTGAGTAAGGACAATATCGGCAACAGGGGCCTGCTAGAGCTGAGCTTTCTCGCGCATGTCCGAGAGTGTGCTCTAAGCTCGATCCGGGCTTTCCTCACGTACAATGGTAGACTGCTCACATTAGACGTTTCCAAGCGCTTAGCGACAATGTTGCAAAACACTGCGATGTTCTTGACGAGCATACCACAGAAAAGGACATCGGATGAGGGCAACACAAGGCTGACCAAGGCACTCCAGCTTCGAGATTATGAGCTGTTGGTGCGGCGGCGAGTGTTTGGCTGCTATCGTCAACTGATCAGCTTATCTCCGCCAGGCAGCCATGAGGGTTTATTACAATCCAGTGTACTCTCGCTGGCTGCGGCTTCTTTCGCCAGTCCGGAATCGACGTCTGGCACATCTTTGACATCTTCGATCGCAGCATCGATCGGTAATGTGGACAGTATTTGGGATGTCGGTGATAACTCTGCTTACGGGTTGAACGGACTTGTGAACCGACTTGATATCAAGCCTCTCGTGGTCGATGATAAGAGGGAGGGACATTCGTGGGCTTCGCAGCGTAATCTGGACGCCACCATCGATCGCATAGTGAGTCGTCTACTCGCCAGAACCTATGTATTAATGCTTACATAGAGCACTATAGATTTGTACACCTACTTGCGGGGATCTCGAGCACGATGCTATTCATCTTTGTACAGAACTCGATGAGATGGTATCAGATCCACTAGACACGGGAGTTGTCAATGCAGCAATACGGTTGTTCGCTGTATGTCTTCCTCTACAAGCTAGTCGAATACAGGAAGGTCTGCTCGAGCAAGTATCCACCCTCTACGCCTCTACAAGCGGGCAACAAAACGCCACGAAACGAACTGCAGTCGCGATCAATGTTGCCATCGCCCTTCTGTACTCGTTGCAAGTAGCAGGTAGAGAAACGTCCTTCGTTGGCGGAAGTCTCAGGTCGGCCGGAGTCGAAAAGGCATTACAGGAGTTGTTACACGTAAGTCGCTCATGCCGCAACGTGGTCGTGTACTTACTCTCGTAGGTTTTCATTGTGCACGACGAACCTGCTGTACGTAACTTGGGTGCTGAGGCTCTAGGTCGACTCTGCCAAAGTGCTGGAACCGATTTTAGTACGAAAGAGATATCCTATCTCGTAGATACTATCGTGAGCAATCGAGAACCAAATGCTCGCGCTGGTTGTGCACTAGCCCTTGGCTGCATAAATACTCAACTTGGTGGGATGGCAGCGGGACTTCACATCAAAAACATCGTCGGTATCCTGTCATCTCTGGCAGGCGATCCTCATCCGACTGTGCATTTCTGGGCACTTCAAGCTCTCGCAAAAGTTGCTGACTCTTCCGGACTGGCATTCTCCGCATATGTGTCCAGCACTCTTGGTTTAGCAGCGCAGCTTTATGTTGCGGAAACACATGGCGAAGAAACATCATCCCAGCTTTTCTCCAACATAGAGGTCGATCAACCTACCAGCTCGGCTGTGAGTGACTGCATCAACTCACTCATCAATGCCCTCGGGCCAGACTTGCAAGATCAAGCTAAGACTCGTAATATGATTCTCACTCTGACTTTCCAGTTCGGCATGGAGACGTCGCCACTGGTTATCACAACTGGACTAAAATGTTTGGAACATCTCTGCCTTTATGTGCCTGGTCACATCAGCTTCAAGCCATACATTAGACAACTACAGCTGTGGATGACCTCCGAAGATCCAGACATCCGAGATGCAGCGCTCAATGGTCTGCACAACGCCATGCGAAAAGGTGCCGAAGAGGTCATACGTACTGCTGACGCCTCGCTTGAAGATCAAATCTGGCTGGTGATGGAAGACGCGTATGGTAGAGGTATGATCAAGAACATCATACAGGACTGGGCCGAACAGAGTGGCGTGCAGATGCTGGACATATGGCTCAAGCGCATTCATCAGGTCTTGACGCGTGTGAAGACTCACCGTATAGACATCAGCTCGACAAGTGGACAGCAAACAGAAAAAAATGGCGAGCTCGAGCTGCAAGACGAGGACGTTGCGGGCTTGAATGCGAGCTCGCAAGTCGACAAGAACGGCCAGGAAATGACGGCAAGTAGCAAGCAGGAGCTTCTGAGATGGCAAGCACGACTTGCAGCGATGGACTGTCTCAACGAAATTCTGCGGAAAATTGAACGAGATGTGGCCAAGCATGATGATGCCTCAGTGCTGGCCATCCTGCAACCGCGTATTGCTGACGTGATTCGCATCGCTTTCTCAGCCTCCACAGCCTCCGTTATCGAGATCAGGATTCGCGGCATCCAGCTCATTGGCCGCATTCTACAGGTATGGCAAGAGAGCGTGATGACAATCCAACCACCGCTGACAATGTACAGATCTTCGGACGAGTGCCCGATCCTGATTTTCCTGAAGTTACACTCCTAGAGCAATATCAAGCACAGATCAGCTCTGCGCTTACACCAGCATTTGCGTCCGACTCCTCACCAGTACTGGCAGCAGAAGCTGTTGGTATATGCGCAGCGTTCATCTCTACTGGTATCGTCACAGACGTCGAGCGAATGGGGAGAATCCTGAAGCTTCTGGTTGCCGCGCTCGAAGACTTCTCTCGTATGTCGTGTGTCACAGGACCACAGAATATATTGCTGACCGTGTTCAGGAGAGTCAGAAGCAGCGTCGATTGGTGAGCTCAAGAATCTCAGCTCGAACGCACAGATCATGGTCAAGCTTGCCATCTTCTCAGCATGGGCAGATCTGCAGATTGCCAGCCAGGAGCACATCTATCTCGATGATGTAGTCCGACCACACCTCGTCGTGTTGACACCACTCTGGCTGGCAGCACTCCGAGAATATGCACGACTTAAGTTCGAGCCTGATGTGTCGACGACGGGCGCCTCCGCGGCACTTACAGGGAGCTTGGACACCGTCTATGGTGCGCTGAACAGAGAGACGCTACTCAAGGTAAGGATACCAGTCCAATGTTCGCCACTTTTCCCTGACATCATCTAGTTCTACCAATCAGCATGGCTCCAGTTTGTCGATGCAATCGCTACCCTCATTGATGAGGACAGTGACTTTGTGTTTGATGCACTTGATGGCAAGCTAGAGCAAGATCATGACGATAATGCGTCTAAAGCATCACAAGACATTAGATATCGAGATGAACCCGTAGCATTTTTCTTCGTGCTTTTCGGAATAGCCTTTGAAGCACTTGTGAGCCACTCAAGTAGCGATTCCGCAGCTGCTCGTCAACGGACATTGGATGTGATTAGAGCTATGAGGAAGATACTCAGCCCAGCTGTTGGAGGGTTGGCGATCTATCAGGAGGCAATCTTCACAGAAACCATGGACTTGATGGACAGGCTCGTGCTTACAGAGAATATGGAAGTGCAGACGGAGATTGTTGAGATCGCACACAATCTCTGTGTATCTCATCCCTCGGCACGGAAAGCTCAAGGGTCAGTACGATACAGGTAGCCAACTCGATCATGCTAACAACGCGAGTAGTGCCGGACAGAGTGAGGACAGTCTCTCTGACGACATCGACCAACTTTTCGAGCTTACCAGGATACTTGTGTTGGTCATCTCCAATCATGTTCCCAACGTCTCTGAACGCGACTATCCTAGTAAGCAAATTAGCAAGTAGAAGCACGAGACCATCTAACAGATGCAGTCCGTATTTCAATGACAGAGCAGACAATGTCTCTCATTATCTTGGCTCTGAATGCCTTGGTAGACTCCGCCGAAGTCTTTCCAGTTGTCATCAAGTCAGATCTACACGCATGCATACTTCACATCTTTGCGACGATACTCAGCACCGGAGCTTGTCAAGATGTACTTGTCGGTCGTGCATTACCCATCCTGCGCCGCTTCCTCCAGGGTCTGGATCGCAATCCGCAGCACGAGACCATGTCCCAGCTGCGCAGTGCACTCGGACGCTTTCTCATCGTCCTCAAGAATTCACAGAAGCGCGAGTTTGAAGGCGCCATACAGTGCGAGAAGAATAGCTTACTTGCATGTACAATCCTAGTGACGACCTGTGCGAGGACATTACCGGCATCAGACCCGTTGATTACACGATTCATCGACGAACTTGCCGAATGTCTAGACAGCAAGATGACCACAAAAGTTGCCGCAGGCCTGTCGAGGTCCCTATTTCTGTCCTCTACGAATGCTGCCGAAAATGAGAAGATCGCCACTGAATCGAGCATTTCATCTCAACTACTGCCGCACCTCCTCACCTTCGTAGGCGAGCCAACAGAGATTGAGGGCGCCCAAGAGTCCCGCGTGCTCGTAGCTCAAGCATTGACGACCTATTGCCTCTCCACGACAAGCGATCGGCGAGCGACAGCACTAGAGATAGTCATACCGACGCTGTTGAAGCGTGCAGCAGCTGAGGGACCTGACGTATACCCTGATACAAGTGCTCGCCTGCTCGAGATAGCTGGCAAGGAGCAAGAGATCTTCCGTGCGATTATCGGCGCGTTCGACACTGAGCAGCGAACGATGGTGGAGGAAGTGCTGCGGGCTGCGCCGTCGCAAGCCGGGCAGGCGAGACGGCAAGGCGGCGTGGATGCAGAGTCTGCGCAGCCGAGTATCGCGCTCAAGATGAATTTCTAGTGTCGTCGCATGACTAGACCATCCTGTCTCGGCAGTTGGTGTACTTTAGAGGACGAGCCGGGACGGCTTGATGACTTGATTCAAGCTAGAGCTTTAGCTGCATATACTCTGCATATACCTGGCCCTTTGTACAGATACATGGCTACGTATTATGATTATATACTGCCGTGCCATGCCACTCCTGTCGTGCAATAGCCCCTACAAGCTGAGGACGACATATACTCTGCTAATTCAACAGGCTCGTCTTGTGTTCAATTTACGTATAGAGCAACGGAGATCTTGTCCGCCGTCGCCGTTGATCAAAGCGATGGGTGGGGAGGAAATCGACCTGATGGAGCTCGAGCACGACGGCAAACTCTGATTTGGTCAACGTCCTGTACGTACTGATCAGCGAATGCATTATACCTCTACCACGCCCCCGTGACAACGGCATTGCACAGGTGAACACTCGGACAGTCCAAATAGCTGAGGATAGTGTTGGTCACTTCATTCACCTCATTACCTGATCTGTCGCTTTCCGCTGCCAAAACACCAGGTTTTAAAGCAGGTTTAAGATGAAACGAAGCACATGCTACCAGGAAATCGGAGCGGGTAACGGCCAGGTTTCCGCCTTGTTTCAACCGACGATCGGAGAATGCTTATGTATAGCATCGGATCTAGCTCCTTGCGGATAGTCCATGGCGGCTCGCCTCGACCGTGATTGGCTTGACCTGGCGGGTGCTTCTTAGGGCGCATCCTTGTCGAGTCGTCGAGTACGACTGGGCATCTTGAACCGCGATGTCAACAGAAATCTTACATGCAGTTCTCCAGCTCGTCCTCCTCTTCCAATCATCAGTACATGACTCCTTGCGATAGAGTTCGTCGGCGCAACTCCTTGCATCTGTAGGGCAGGAGAGATCTTTGACTGCTCGTGTGAGCTGAGCTGCACAATCCTCAACTCCCTCTGTCCTGCGCACCTCCTCGAGGAGCATCACTACATCCACGCCTCCATCCTCACCACCACTCATACCTTCACAGCTTCCTCTCCTACCCCACAATGTCCTCCGTCTACCTCGGCGCCTGGGTGAACTGGCAAGCCGGCTTCCTCTACGGCGCCCAAGTAACCACCACCAGCTCTCAAGCTCTCTGCCTCGTCTCCTTCCTCGCCATCTTCATCGTCGTCTTCGGCCGCCATTTCTGGGGCATCCTGCGCTTCATCCTTCACCAACTGCGCGTCGTCCGCTCCCCGCAAGACGGCCTCTACCATCAAGAGCAGGTTCTCTTGCGCAACTCCACATCCCCTTCAGCAGCATTTTGGGAATTTCTGAGGATAGGCTGGGCGTGGAGGGGAAGAGCAGAGTACAGTTTGGCGAGGGTGACGCCGTTGATATTGCTGGCGGCGGCGCAGGTGGTGGTGTTTACGTTGGCGGGGGTGTTTAGCTCGGGGACGTTCAGCGTGACGAATGAGGTGTTGGTGCAGAGTGAGGCGTGTGGATATATTAACTATCCTACGGGCGGCGCTGGGGAGATCTTCAATACGACGGACTGGAGTCTGCTGAATGCGGCGTTTGTTGAGGATAGGACGGCGGCGACGAAGAGCTTGGCATATTCAAGGACTTGCTATGGTGATTACACTGGGTCGGACTGCAACTATTTCATCGTGCCGAGTATTGCGTCGAATAACGCGTCGGTGGAATGTCCATTCGATGATTCGATGTGCCTGAAGAATGACGGAACTGGTGTGATGCAGATGTCCTCGTCTGTGCACTCGATAGAACAGCTTGGGATCAACTCAAAGTACGATTATGGTGTGACTTACAACAGAGTTACGACATGCGCGCCACTGGTGACGGAGGGCTATCAGCAGTGGTTCAAGAATGCACAGGGAGTCGACCAATACCTGGAGTTCTTCTATGGAAGCTATATCAACACAGGGAACAACGAGGAGCTGCCAGTCACGTTTGCATACGACTCTTTCAGCAACAACTACACTGCAACTGCATATCCCGTCAAGTATGTCGAGTCTTTGAATAACCGCCTCATCGAAGCAAGCTAACCTTGTCCCAGCTACCAATTCGCCGCCCTCAACGACGCCGACATCTCCACCTTCCGCCCCATTCCCCAACTCTCCCGCACCGACGGCGACGTAACTCTCATCTTCGTCTTCAACAACGCCAAATACAC
>Ga0058698_10000203_pt1 | contig 35420 bp, 31 predicted proteins | sample AgamicAsSfe_FD_67288 | JGI IMG/M metagenome (GOLD analysis project Ga0058698, IMG submission 67288) | Agave microbial communities from Guanajuato, Mexico - As.Sf.e | ecosystem: Host-associated > Plants > Phyllosphere > Phylloplane/Leaf | place: Guanajuato, Mexico | collected 2012-05-30
CGCCGTCATCACCTGCTACCTCTCCCACCACGGCATCTCCACCTCCACCATTACCGCCCCCGATCACCCACACATGCCCAACATCGTGTCCGTCCTCAACTCCTCCAACCCCGGCCCCTGCCTCGTACTGGACCCGCACATTGACGTCTTCCCGGTTTCTGATGCCGACGAGTGGAAGCACGATCCCTGGTCCGGCGATGTCGCCGACGGCCGCATCTATGGGCGTGGCGTCGTGGACATGAAAGCAGGAACGGCGGCGCAGGTGGTTGCGTTTGCGTATTTGCACCGTTTCGTGCAGCTGGGAGAGGATGGAGTGCGGCGGAAGTGCGCGCTTGTGGCTGTGTCGGATGAGGAGAGTGGAGGAAAGTTTGGGAGTGTTCATCTGCTTGATCATGATGTAAGAAGGGATGTGTGGAGAGAGGATGTCGTGTTGAATGCAGAGCCGGGTGGCATGCAGGCCATTCGATTTGCGGAGAAGGGAACGCTGAGGTCGACGCTCACGGTGAGGACGCCGAGTGGGCATGGAGCGTTTTTGCACCTTACGGAGGGTGCTGTGAGGGTTGCGGTGCGATTGATCGCGAGATTGGTTGACTTGGAGGAGTTTGCGGACTTTAAGGTTGATCCGGAACTGCGCGAGTACCTGCGACGGAGTGATGTGAGGGAGACTATTGATCAGATTATGGGGACTGGGGCTGCAGATAAGATGCTGAGACCGACAGTGAATGTTGGAACAATCAGTGGTGGGAACAAGGTCAATACGATCCCTGGGCTTTGCGTGTTCGAAGCCGATATGAGGCTCCCAATTGGTCTGACTGCTGAGGTGTTGCAGAAGCGCGTCGCAGTGATTCTGGAAGACTTTCCCCAGGCGGAGATGACTGTCCAGGAGGCAGCGAGCAATCATTTCAACTCTTCAGGTCACGATCACGAGGTTGTCAGAGCGGTGCAGCGGAATGCGGAGGTTGTTCTGGGTAGGAATGGAGACAAGGGGAGAGTACCATTGGCTATACCGAGTCTTGGTGCAACGGACAGTAAGCACTGGCGGTATCGTGGCATACCGGCGTATACGTATGGTTTGAGTCCTGTGGGCATGGGAGGGAGAGATGAGAGTGTTGACATTGACGACTTTTCAAACCTGATTAAGATTCATGCTGGAGCGGCGTGGGACTACCTTCATGGTTGATCATGGTCGAGCAACAATATATATAATCAATGCTGGGGATGATCCTAGCGAGTGATATGAGCATGGAGTGAAATTCATGATGGCCATGATGAGCCACTCTCGTAAAAACAGTCACAGATCCCGACGCTTTCCGCCTGTCATGGTAGCCATCGTGTCGTGGCGGGCAGAAGTCTCATGATTGTGTGCTGCGAACGCGAGCTGATTGATCAGAGTCGTGCACAGTCTCTCGTGTCACATATGACATAGGAAAATAGTCAGGTGCGGGCGAAGCGATGAGCTGCAGAAGTAGAGACGATGCCCTCAGAGTGATGAAACAAAGAGGCCGAGTTTCACATGTGACGAAGCCCGACCTGCAATAATCTGAGATTCGGACAGCAACATTTAGCAGCACTGTACTATCAATGGCAACTTCAAGATCTATGGCGTCGCCATGGAACATATGCAAGAGACTGAAGGTGCGTCTTCAGTCGTCTACCCGCACGCACTCGCTTAACATTCCCTAGGTCCAACCTCTGGCGCAAGTTCTGCCAGCACAGCGGGTATCTCTTAGCACCAGCACGTCCAGGGCAGCAGACACACCGGCAACGCGAGCGGTCGCATCAGCAGCACCAAATACACCAGCCACACAATCATCCAATCCATCCGGTCCCCAGATCCGCTCAAGACGGACAGGTCCCGCCCTCAGCGTCAGCCCACAAGATGCCATCCGTGCCAGTCTGATCCAACTCGCAAAGTACGCCTTCTAACACACCTGTGCCTTCCACTTCTACTGACTCCTCCCAAGCGAGCGCAACATCCCCCTTCCGCCAGCAATGCAAGATCCCTCCAGCACCGGACCTCCCCGCCTTCCACGCTCGGTGCAAGCCCTCTACCTCGCCCCCATGCGCCGAGACCCCACCCACGGCATCCCCGTCTGCAACCTCCAACTCCGCTCCTACTCCGTGCGCAACCTTGAATTCATGGCCGACTTCGCCCTGCGCGCAGCCTACTACCTCAACCTTCCCGCCAAAGGTCCCGTACCTTTACCCAAAATAACACAACGCTGGACCGTCCCCCGTGATGTGTTCATCTTCAAGAAGAGTCAGGAGAACTATGAGCGGGTGACGTGTCGGCGGTTGATTCAGATACAGGATGGACATCCGGATGTGGTGAGGCGATGGTTGGGGTTCGTGAAGAAGCATGTGTGGTATGGGGTTGGTATGAAGGCGGATGTGTTTGAGTGGGAGGGAGAGGATGTTGTGAAGAGGATGGATGAGGATGAGGAGGCGGTTAGGGTGGGCATGGAGAAGGTTGATTGGGAGTTGTTTGGACGGAGGAAGGGGTTGGAGAGTGAGGAGGAGGTTGGGAAGTTGTTGGCGCAGCAGGGGTTTGCTGGGGCGCCGAAGACTGAGAAAGCTGAGCAACCGACGTGATGGGATGCAGACAGTCGGCAATTATTGTGCTGCAGATACTCCCTTGAACGATATCGTGTATCCGGGTTCTCATGCTTGATTGGCCTATGATTGACCTATGAATATGCAAATGCTTCTGTCGACATGTATGTACCCAGTCACTATCCCGAACGCCGTCGCTATGCAATGATGAAGATTATGTACTCGCTGGCCGATGGGACGTAAGACCAGGAAACCTCCTCAATAGTCCTCCTCATCATCCTCATCCACCTCCACCTCCCCCAACATCTTCGACATATACGGCCCATCCAGCTCATACCCCAACCTCGCATAATAGCTTCTGACCCCAACCCCAGAAATGACACTAATCTTCCCACTCCCATGCTCCACCCTCGCAATCCTTTCCGCCTCCTCCATCAACAACGTTCCATACCCCTGATGCTGAAACTTTCTCGGATCCCTACTATGCATCGGCACCGCTGTGCCATACACATGCAGCTCCCTGACCAAACTCGTCTGACACCCCGTGAGCTCCGGGCGAAACGTGTGCGTCTTGCTGCACTTGCGCAGCCGCAGCAGGGCGATCAGGATATCCTGCTTGGGGTCCTCATAGGCGAGGAAGGTCTCCCAGCCACCATTGGCGGCGTAGTCGCGGCGCACGAGCTCGACTTGCGAGGGGCGGATCTTGTTCTTGACTTCGTTGATGCCGACTTCACGCGTGCGCACATCGCGGCAGGTGGTGCCGAAGTCCTTCATACGTGCCAGGGCGAGTTCGCGCAGGTTGCCATTCTCAACACCCGCTGTCACAAGGGGCATAGGTATGTCGCGCTGCACGCGGTAGATGCGGGTCCATGGCGGGATCATTGCGAGGATTCGGGCGACGAGATCGATCAGGGCATTGGGAGTGTAGTTTTTGTAGCGGCCGGTGCGCCAGAGCTCGTAGAGGCCCGTGCCGCGGATAACGAGGGTTGGGTAGATTTTGAGACCGTCGGTGCGGAAGTCGGGGTTTTCGAAGTATTCGCGGAATTGGTCAAGATCGCGCTCCATGCCGACGTTGGGAAGGTCGGGCATCATGTGGCTGACGACTTTGAAGCCGGCGTCTTTGGCGAGCTTGAAGGTTTCGGCTACTGCTGCTACCGTGTGTCCTCGGTTTGTATCTCTTGCCACGTCCTCATATAGTGACTGCACCCCGATCTCGAGCCGCGTGCATCCGTATCGTAGCATGTCACTGAGATGGCCATCGAGACAATAATCTGGTCTAGTCTCAATGGTTATGCCTACGCATTTTGTATTCGACATTTCAGCCGCTTCGACTGCCTCGTCTACAGATGTGCTGGTGTAGCCGCTGAGGGCATTGTGTAGTTGAGCAATAAATTCTTCCCTGTACGATACTGGCAACGACATAAACGTGCCGCCCATTATGATATATTCCACCTTATCCACCGAATGTCCCAATGCTTTGATCTGATCCACTCGTCCTCGAGCTTGCTCATAGGGATCATATCTCGCTCGTATCGCCCGCATCGACGTTGGCTCGTAGCCAGTATATGATTGTGTAGAGTACTCAAAATCCGAATCAGGACCACCAGGACAGTATACGCAAATGTTTCCAGTGTAAGCAATATGTGGACATCGATGCGGTTTGCACATCACAGCCACCACAGCAATACCAGAGGCGCTTCGGATGGGTTTGGCGATCAGCTTCGGCAGGATGTATTTCTTATAGTGTTCCGGCACAGCAGCGATGATCGCTGTGAGTGGAGGTTGTGTGGAGAGGTAGTGTTTCTTTGCTATTGTGCTGCGTAAACTGTTCAGGTTGATATCACGCTTCGCCGTCTTTGCGTCAATGGACGCCTCATAGTCGTCGACAAGAGCGCTCGCGATGTCTGCGCAGGCTCGCATGTATCTTTCATTTTCTGGTGGTAGTTGAATGTTCTTGGGCAATTTGCGACCCTTAGTCGGTGCCTCGGTCATAGTCATGGTCGCCATGTTGGGCTTTTCAGTGCGTAGTGCGTGTGTGGACGTAAACTCAAGGGGAAATGAATTAAAGCAGACCTGCTGCTACTGCTGCGCTTGTAGGAAAAGAATAGTGGTGGTCGATTGCCTCATAGGTCAGGACGGATATACAGTATCCCCGAATCAGCATCTCGGCCGAAACATCATCAATTCAGATCGCGAACATCTTTAACAATAACAGCTGTACAACCATGGCAGAACTCGCAGAAACACCAGTGATGATCGACGACGCAGCGCAAGTTGATGTCGACGAGATCAGAGAAGAGATCCCTGCAACAGCAGACGACAAAGCGCTGGTGACCACAAACGCAGAAGGAAAGCGGGTAGTGAAAAAGATTATCAAGAAGAAAAAGCGTCCTGCTCGTCCACAGGTCGATCCGGCAACGTTCAAGACAGAGCCTCCACCACAAACTGGTGTGTACATTGCATCTGAGAAGTCTAAGAAAGGTCGACGCTGACGGCGGACTGCAGGGACAATCTTCAACATCTGGTACAACAAATGGTCTGGAGGTGATCGCGAGGACAAATACTTGTCAAAGACAAAAGCAGCGTCGCGATGCAACATTGCAAAAGACACCGGCTATACTCGGGCTGACAGCGTGCCTGGCTCATTCCTCTGTCTGTTCTTCGCGCGAGGCATATGTCCACGAGGTCGAGATTGTGAATATCTACACAGGATGCCTAGCACGTTCGACATCTATAGTGGCAATGTCGACATCTTTGGGCGGGATAAGCACAGTGATTACAGAGACGACATGGGAGGTGTGGGATCATTCATGAGACAGAACAGGACGTTGTACATAGGTAAGAGAGGCCTTGAGGGTCAGGGAAACACGACAAGCTGACACGAATCCAGGGCGGATACATCCGACTGATGACGTTGAGGAAATCGTGGCGAGACACTTTCAGGAATGGGGGAACATTGAGCGCGTTCGTGTGCTGCCGACGCGAGGTGTTGCATTTGTCACATACACAACAGAGGCGCTGGCTCAATTCGCTAAAGAAGCGATGGCTCATCAATCATTGGACCACGACGAGATTCTGAATGTACGATGGGCGACTCTCGACCCGAATCCACAAGCACAAAAGCGTGAAGCACGGAAGATCGAGGAACAAGCAGCAGAGGCTATCCGACGAGCACTGCCGGAAGCGTTTGTGCGGGAGATAGAAGGACGTGACCCTGAAGCGAAGAGGAGGCGTAAGGATGAAGGGAACTTTGGATTAGAAGGCTATGAAGCTAGTGATGAAGTATGGTTTGCCAGTGAAAAGGCGAAGATGGCAATCGAAGATGAAAAGCAACAGGCGGGCATTGCTGCATCTGATGAGCTGCTGCTGCTGCTTGAGCAAGACGCGCAGACTGCTGCGCCAGAAGCAAGTGGTGGTGGTGGCGGCCTTCTATCAGCGTCTGTCCTCGCCGCACTTGATAGCTATGCCCCAGAGTCTTCTAGCTATACCAGCGCGAAACCTGCAACAGGCGGTGCATTGGTCGGCTACGGCGATAGTGATGACGATGATGATGAAGATTAATCACATTTTGTCAAAGATTGTTTGATGACGAAGAATCGAGAGGTAGTTGTGTCGGTAATCGGTCCTTTGACAGTCTGTTCTCGTGCGCCTGCCTGGGTGTTCTCGGTTCGACAACGCTTGTGGCTAGCTTCAGTCGAATGCACAGACGGATCGAATGATCTTTTTGGTCCTGGACTCAGATTTCTAAACGGCTCCTTCTCTGCTGCCTGAGGTTCGGATCCATAATTGATGGGAAAATATCCAGGGTCATCAACCTTGTTCGCGGGAACGTCGATTGGGTTGAGCTGGACGGTCATCGGTTGCACGACAGGTCGTAGCTTCCATTTGTCCAACACCGCCCGCTCGTACAACACATCAAACAGTTCTGCATGGTGATCATTGGTGAACCACGCATGCTTCAGGGCTTCATCGGCCGTGATGCGGTTAGCTTCAACCGTCACCAGTCTTTTGATGAAGTCTTTGGGACGCTTGCCAACACGCCTCCAGTCCGAGTGTGGATCCGTCTCGATGTTGCGAAGACTGGACGTAGCAGCAAATTTCATTATCTCTCTTCCTGGATGTTTCTTCTTCATCTTGTCTTCCAGACCGAATTGAGTACCAGCAAGCAGTACTGCTGTAATGATACCAATGGCCCACATATCGATGCTCTTGCCACAGTATCCTGGAACTTCTTCATCCTGGTCGAGGAAGAGAATCTCAGGAGCACGATAGTCTTCAGTGCCAACTATCGAGAAGAGTCTTTTGATAGGTTTCTTGGGCGACACGAGTACCTGAGGCTCAATGACATCTTCAACGCGTCTTGCGAGGCCAAAGTCAGTGAGCACGATGCGAGCTCCTGGTTGCAACGAGGTCATCATGATATTGTCTGGCTTGAGGTCTCGATGCACGATCTGTTTATTGTGCAGGAATGAAATGGCTTGCAGGATTTGACGGATAATCACGGCTGTGGTTGTATCGTGGAGTCTGCCCCCTTCAGAACTGAGAACGAATGAAAGCAGATCGCCAGCAGTGACCAGTTCCTGGAAGATGTACGCTGTCGTCTCGCTGTAGAAGATTCTCTCAATGGCTACAATGTTAGGCTTCTAGACGTCAGCAATCTGCAATCACAGCCCTTAGGGCTGCTAGACACTTACATGATGCAGCTCATGAAGGAACTCTACCTCGGGAACATGGTATTGTAGACGCTCAGCAGCATTAGTCTTCCTTGCAAGTCGTCGTCTGAAGGGATGTGAGATGTCGAGTCTGACGACCTTGCAAGCAACTTGGGAGCCGTCCAACTTGCTGTACCCCAACTGCACTTTGCTCGTGCCACCAGTTCCAATCAGTCGTCTCGATAGCGAGTAGTACTCGTCGAACTGTGCGGCCTCTTTCGAGAGTCGACCCCAGGCAGTGGATATCTTGATACTCTTCCACTTGTCACAGTGGAATTGTATCCATTCAGTAGGACTGACATGTAGCTTGTCGCCATGATGAAGAAGAACTGGGCCATCACCCCGTGACAAGGCCTTCTGAAGACTCAGTATGCTAGGATCAGCAACGTCGCTCACTCGATGCAGTTCAGTGCCATTCATCGAAAGGTCTTCGGCAAATATCAGAGGAGCTACAAATTCGGTTTCGTGATCATTAGCATAGCCGATGGCGTGCAAGCGCAGATGCCGAACGGAAACGGTCTGATCGAAAATCTCAATGTTGCTACAATCATTAACATTCTATCTGAACACTGGCCAGGACTATGTGCATGCCAGTCTTGATCACGTCCGACAAGGTACTCCTGGCCAGGGTACATATCGACGCCCGCTATTGTAAGGGATGTTAGCACTTCTGCAATGTAATAAAATAAGTTCAGAAACACTTGCCTATTTCTCTGCCATCCTGGTAATGTATGAGCCGCCCACACGATTCATGCTCATCCTTGCACATTGTCGACTCTGCCTGCGTCTCCAACCCCAGCTCCATCTCCGTCCCAGCCGCCGGATCACTTCTCGAACCTCGGTGCTTCTCTGTCAGCCTGCCAGTGTCAATGATGTTGAAAAGTACGGAGGTGAGGCCGTGAAATTACCAAATTGGTCACGTGCTGCTTACTCAGCGAACCCCTCGCATTGAATTAGCACTTTGTAGCTCCCGAATTCTCCTTCTTTTCTTCTGCATCGATCTCAACTTACATTTTCAACGACTTCAAGGTTAGTGTTACTTGCATGCAGCTTATCAATAGCTGCAATCGTCCCAGTTCGTTAATCATGCTAACGTCTCACACAGTTCGCGAAGATGAGAGCTAAGTGGAGAAAGAAGAGAGTCCGTAGACTCAAGCGCAAGAGAAGAAAGACTAGAGCTCGCAGGTAAGCTTAAAGTCTGCTAGCTGCTTTCAAAGATCAACATGCTCACACCCACTCTAGCAAGTAGACAAATCGCCATTTCGCTCGATCCTCAACCTTGAACCTCAACCTGTTCGCAACCTCGAATACATCATGCGACGCACATCATAGCGCTCACGCCTCATCATCAAACAATACTCTTACAACGCACCTGTCTGGCGCTCCTCAAACCTTCAAACGAGTCTTGAGCTTGACATGTTTTCAGTACCGGAGGAATGATTAGGCACAGGGTTATGTGGAGGGGAATTTGTTGGAGAAACCACAATCGAACATCATCGGAACCAATGTCTATGAACATACGGCATGATGCACTCACACTCTAATACCGACTTGACGCCCGTTGGGTGTCTTGTCTTTGAGGTGACCATGTAGCATAGCTAAGAGGCAAGATTGCCTGGGAAAGAAGTAATCAAGATTCGTCTTGTTCACAACTCTGTGTCTCTCTCCTGTTGTGAGATAAGTGACCAATTGCCTCTGGAATCCAGCTATGTCGATGTTGCTCTCCTCTATCTCGAAAGATCAATAATGGGGGGATCAAGATACGTGGTGATTTTGCGTCTGTGCTGCACGTGATGTTTTTTGTGTCTTGGAAAAATATCGGCCATCACCAGGGTCTCTTACGTGATGCAACAGCAAACGTCCTCTCTTTATCCTTCTTGTCTCTTCTTTCCTCCTCTTGTCTCCTTTTGTCTTCTCCTGGGTGGTTGATATTGTCAACGACTCTCGATGATAAGCTTGATTTTATTTACACTCTCATCAGATCGAGGGCATTAGAAGTCCAGATAGCACGCGGAGATCATGGACTTGTTTCATGAGTGATCAGGATGTAGCACTTCCAGGAACCATAGCGATTGAGGAGAGCGATGGTTACAACAAATCCCAAGTGCGGAGAACCGACACTGAATTAATTGTGCAAACAACTCCCGAACGCCGAGTTTCGACTTCCCATTGCGCAGCCTGAAACAAGACCGAATTCACTACCGAGGCATCATCGCACTCGCCACCCTCTTCGTGCGTCAGTGCCCACCCGCCGAAGTTTCCTCGTCCTCGCCAGTGTCATCAGCCGCTCACGCCTCATCTTCGCCGCTTTCCTGCTCACTCTCCCGCTCGTCATCATCCTCGTCATCATCCTCCTCTTCCCCCTCCTCCTCCTCCTCACTGTCATCGCCTGAGGCGAGTAGGCGGTCCGTGCCATAGCCCACCATGGTCGGCAATAGGGTCTCCTGAGTGGACTCCATACCGTGACTGAATGAGTGGAAATGGACGTCTGTCATTGGCGCCGTGAAGTTGATGATTGTCCTGTGAATGGTGACTTGAGGCTTCGCTTCGTTGTCGCTCTCGGTACTGACAGCGCTGCTGCTGTCGTCGTCGTCGTTGTAGGTACTGATACACTCATTGTCATGAGTGTCGTTTGTTTGGGCGAGCTGGGCAGCCAATTGGTGATTGCGGGCATGAAGTGCTCGATTGATTTCTTTGTTGCGTGCATCTCTCTTGTCATCACTGTGAATAATTAGCAGTACTCGGGCAGAGTATTACTACTCATCTTACCTGTAGATGATCCAGATGAAGCCTGCCAAGATCGATGCCAGGAAGGACCAGAGAAAGACTGGACAGGAAGCGGCCTGAACTCCCTCTTTGTAGGCGAAGTAGAGAGTCGCTCGAAGACCTGTCGTCGAGGAGTTGATGGCTTTGAGGATGGTTTGCATGGTGGATGCACAGGTGTCCATAATGTTGTGTTGTAGGTTCGAGCCGATTGATGGTGGTCGAGATGTAGTGAAGAAAGGTATGGGGTCGTATATAAGTACTGGATAGTCGATTTTTAATGTGCTGTGGTATAATGTTGAAGTGTAGTGTGAATAGAGAAGGTGAGGGAAAAAGGTGGCAGAAGACTGGCCTTTTATGCCCGCCTCTTCTTCACCGTTCACAGTTATGGTGCCGTTCACATACAGCACTGTGAAACAGGGACGACTCTTGGCACCACTATGTTTGTTCACGGTAAATCAAGCAAGCAGATTCTTTGTCTTGCAGCAATCTTCCCGCAAGCTCGAAGTCAGCCCAATTGCCCACGACAGCTGAATATGGCAAGATTGTGAGACATTCCCATGGAACTAGTATGAAGTTGGCGGCTGCTACAGCCAAATTCGCAGTTGTTGCGCCTGTCTAAACGTGTCTTAGTGGTGACTGGCCTTCCTGTGTCTCTTCTGCACGCATTGCTCAGCAATTCAACAGGCACGAGGGGAAGTGCATGCCTTGGTCAACCCACGCAGAGCACGCAGGGAGTTAAGTTTGGATATGTTTTGTGTCAAACATGAAACAGATACTGTGCTAGACAATGATGGGCACAATGTATATGGCACTCTCCTTAGCGAACCTCTGTAGCGACGTGCTGTCTACACTTACCAGTCCTCACCACCGAGGACTTGCCATGATGATCCCATCAACCTGGCTGCGTCCCGTTTCCTTCATCTGCCTTTTGCTGGCTACGATACTCTCCACGATCGATTCACGCTGGTGCAGTGATATGATGTTCGCCTTTGGCGCGCATGGTTTCTTGGTGTCCCCTGAAAGGCTGAATGAATCCTTGCAGGGAGAACGCTCCGATACCCGGACATAATCCATGTTCTTTTTTCTCTAAGTATGTCATCGTGACTCGAAGGTCGTGTTGTAGAAAGATGCATAGGTAGCAAACATAGGCATTAACCATATAGCACAGTTCCATTCGATTACTCATAGTGTGCAACAGTATCGCACAGCCCGAGTCGATACCCAACCTGATCTCCCACCAACCCCACAAGCATAACCCCCCTGCTCGCCTCAAATGGACACAACAAAGTCCATCCCAAATGGCTTCACGAAATATAGCGACTCTGCAGACTCGGTCGCCTCTCGGCAATGGATCGTCCAGAAGTTCGGAGGGACGAGCATAGGGAAGTTCCCGGTGCAAATAGCAAGAGATATTGTCAGGTAAGCTGCGATACAGCCACGGGGTATGTCAGGACCAGGGACGCATGCTGAATACGCTTAGAGCAGGTCTCCAGAATAATCAGATTGCGGTGGTATGCTCAGCAAGAAGCGGGACCACCAAGTCGGAAGGCACAACAAATAGGTAGGAAAGTGGCAACAGAGGTCAGCGCAGAGGAGCAAAACATCGACGACTCACACAACATGCAGACTACTTCGTGCGGCGAAAGAGGCAGAAAATCCAAGTTCAAGGGAATATATACCGATTGTCGATGCCGTACGGGAGGATCACATTCGCCATGCCAAAGAGACCATACAATCAGAGACGATCATCGCTGAGCTCACAAAAGAAATCAACACGGAATGCGAGAATCTAGTCAAAGTCCTTGAGTCTGCGCAGTATCTGGAGCAAGTGGAATGGCGGGCACAAGACAGAATCATCAGCAAAGGCGAGAAGCTCGCATGTCGATACATGGCAGCACTTTTAAGAGACCAGGGAGTGGATGCTACATATATCGATATGTCGGACGTGTTGAAGTCTTCGGGGTCGCCTAACTCAATACGAATTGACGCTGCATGGTACGGGAATCTGGCGAATGCGTTGGGAGAGAGAGTACTGGCATGCGGAGACAGCGTGCCTGTAGTTACTGGTTATTTTGGCAATGTGCCCAATGGACTACTCGACACCATCGGGCGAGGGTACACGGATCTGTGCGCAGCTCTCATCGCAGTCGGTATCAAGGCAAAGGAGTTGCAAGTGTGGAAAGAGGTGGACGGCATATTCACGGCGGATCCGCGCAAAGTGCCCACCGCACGATTACTCCCAACAGTGACACCATCAGAGGCAGCAGAGTTGACCTTTTATGGCTCCGAGGTCATACATCCTTTCACGATGGAGCAGGTCATTCGTGCGCGGATACCCATCAGAATCAAGAATGTGATGAACCCTGGCGGCAAAGACACGATCATCTTCCCTGATCCTGTCGATGACCTTGCCTCAAGACCAGCCACGCCAAAAGGATCACGACTCTACCGTACTAAAAGCTACAAGCCCAAAACCGACATACTAACAGGTCCGAAACGACCGACAGCAGTCACGATCAAGCACAACATTGTCATACTGAACGTCCACTCGAACAAGCGTATGGGTTCGCACGGCTTCATGAAGAACATCTTTTCCACGCTCGACCGATGGCACCTGACTGTCGACCTGATATCCACCTCCGAGGTTCACGTATCTATGGCTCTACATTCCGAATCTGGCATGCTCTCTGGCACAAGCGACGAGACCGAGGTAGAGATTCGAGACGAAGACCTCCTAGGCGCAGTGAACGAGCTCAGCGAGTTCGGCACCATTGACCTTGTGAACAACATGGCCATTGTCAGCTTGGTAGGCAAGCAATTAAAGAACATGGTCGGCATCAGCGGGAAGTTCTTTAGCACGCTGGGAAGCAACAACATCAACATTGAGATGATCAGTCAAGGTACGTTTGTGCAGAATGTGCATGGCCCGAAAGAGCGAAGCTGACGTCGTTGCAGGTGCTTCGGAGATCAACATATCGTGTGTGATTTCAGGTGCTGAAGCAGATCGGGCGCTGAATGTGCTTCATACTAATCTCTTCACCTTTCTGGATGATTAGTGAAGGCATACGAGAATCTATTCTGTAGCTCATGATATGAACCCGCAGCAGCCTCGCGTTGAGGGGCATCGGCCAAGTGCCAACTCATTGTCGTCACTTCGTTCGGCGGCGATGCCGATTGAGCTGCGGATGTCATGCCTGAGGTGAGGATCGAGAGGTAGGAGCATTATCATCGCGGGTTGCACAAAAGACAGATGTGGGATTCAGTGGGAAGCACCAAGGGGAAGTGGATAAAAGGCTCACCGCCGTCAAATAGGAGGAAGGTCGTGGAGTATGTACGAAGAGAGGCACTGAGACATGCCGTCATATGAGAAGATGTAGGAGATATACACCGCCATCTAGACTCTACACGATCGATGCAAACCTTCCGCGCAGCAGCTCGTCCTCTCTCCTATTCAAGCAATGCTGGATCACGTGAGTTCGTGATCTGTCTCACCATTCACATGCTAGTGACTTCGGCCGCCGTCGCGTCAAGCTGCAAGGCCGTTCAGCCCAAGAAAGCCAAAGCGCTAGACTCAACGGAACGAAGGTGGGGGTTTCGCGGTTCAGGAGTGTCACCCGCTGGCTCGGATCAAGGCACTGTCACGTAAGATCCGAGTCTGATAAAGGCATGACAAGGTTGGCCTGAGTAAGTCAAGTCAAGTAGTGTGCAAGAGTGGGCGGATAGAGGCCGAAACCCTGCAGTATGGAACCAGGGGTCTACGAGTCTTGGAGCGCGTCGAGTCACAACAATACAAATCCCGTGCATGCTGCTCTGTCTTCTGTAGTAGAGAGCAGCTGAACAGAACAGAACAGAACAGTAGAGCATCAAGTGTGTTCCCAGCTAGCAGCTATACACATATCCAATCAAGCGTATTCCGATCAGAGTCACATGCACACTGTAAGTAGACTCCAACTTCTCCAGGCCCTGTCCCCCTGTCACACCAGGAAAGTCGAGCATTCCTACCTTGGATAGCGAAATTGCTCTCTTCCTAGAGTCCCCCGGTCTGCCAGTCACACCTCGCATACCATCCTAACCCCGCCCGCTTACTCTCCCTGTACAGCCTGCACAGCCTGCTCAGCTCCCGCTCTACCATCGATGACGGGTTGAACCACTCGATCTTTTCCTGCTTCCTCCAGACTTCCGCTGTGGCACTAAATCCTTAGCCCGAAGATATCTTCTTCGCTGATCCCACTCCCCCCTCCTCCCATTCCTTAGGCATTAGGCATCCAGAAACGACTGCATTCATCGTCCCAGATTCTAGGCGCCATATCTGCCATTCCTCGGACTTGAAACGACGTCAACGCGTCTCCGACACGCCCCGAACCTTGGTGCCGCCGAAATATGGCATCGACGCGCCGTCAGTTCGCGCCGGTCGAGATCTATCAAGATATGCATTCGTTTGCAGAGCATCAGATTCCAGTCACAGGTCCTGCTCCGGTTGCCTACGATCCTGCTATGGTGCAGGCTCACATGCTCCCTCCTCAATACCACCACCCGCAGCAGCATCACCAGCATCAGCATCAGCATCTCCAGCATCACGCTGGTCCTCCGTTACAGCCGGTGTCGCACTACGCTCAGAACAGGAGTCCGACCCACCACACTCATTTACCACCTTCATTTACACCGATAAAGAGTCACTCGACGAGTACCAGTCCGATCTTGCAAATGAGCCAACCTCATCTTAACGCAACATACCTTGCGCCCCCAGAAATGTCGGCATACATGTCTGGTTCTCCCGTCAAGAAGAACATGCAGCCTCCACCTCACCCTAGTCAACAGTACGCTGCATACTATCAACCTGTAGCACAGAGACCTCAAAAGGCTCTTTTCAACACGTTCCCTACTACAGCGCGTCCACTGTCTGAGAAGGAAAACATGTACCACCGAGGCATCTACGAAAGTCAGATCCCTCACTTTGCACCGCCTTACCCTCAACCGCCTCAAGTTCTGGGAAAGCGTGGGTTGGAATCAGATCTCTTGAGTTCAGCAAGTCGAGATCACCTCATGAAGCGTCAAAGGCTTGAAGAAGACGAGCCAGTGTCACTACCGGACCCTTCACAGATGCCTACTCTGCAAGATGATGGAGGCAAACCACCCTACAGTTACGCGACACTCATTGGCATGGCCATTCTACGCGCTCCCAATCGACGTCTCACTCTCTCGCAGATTTACAAATGGATCTCTGACACGTTCGGCTGGTACCGCGACGCAGAACCCGGATGGATGAACAGTATCCGCCACAACCTCAGTTTGAACAAAGCATTTGTCAAGAAAGAAAGACCAAAGGATGACCCTGGCAAGGGCAACTACTGGGCCATCGAGGAGGGAATGGAGAAGCAATTCCTCAAGGACAAGATCAACACGCGCCGTCCTACAAACCCAGAGCCAATGTCTGGCTATATACCTTCGGAACCTGCACGACCAATGGCCATGGCTCCTTTGATGGAAACATTTGCATTGCCTCCGAAACAAGCCAGGACGACCGATTCGAGCAGGTTTCCGGGAGAGGTTGAAGCTTCTTCTGATGCCACTCTTCCAGATGATAACAAGGATGAGGATGTCACGATGCCACCTCCATCTCGCGTCTTGGCTTCGTCACCACCTCGAACCAATTTCGATTCCTCTCCTCCTGTTCATCTCGGCCATGCTGGATCCACACCGATGCATAATCGTCAGCTAGTTCGTAAGCATACCGGTGATAGTTTCAAGGATAGTGGCTTCTACTCCTCGATTGAATCTTCAGTGGCACGACCACACAAAGGCGAGAATGACAGGGAAGACGTTCGCTCCAGTGCTCTACGGGGGCGTGGCAGTGGTCGTGCTGAAGAAGAGCTTGCACGCATTCGTGGCTCCTCATACGATCCCTCGCCTACTCGTGTCAAGAGTGCTATGAGTCATCATCAGTACAAGGATCTCGAGCCTCCTTCGTCGCCCACCAGGACATATCCTGCCATCGGCTTCCCTCCTTTGACTCCAGCAATAAAGCTCAACCCATCTGTTCGCCCTCAACCACCATCAACAGTCAGCCCAAACACTCACCTCCGACGTCACCGTGAAACTGTCCGTGAGCTCGTCGGCACTCCTGCACAGAACCTCCCAATTTACAACGTAGACGAGGTTCAATGGACGCCTGCATTCTCACTTCAGCAGCACGACTCAGACTACAGTGCCACGCCTCGCTTCGGATCCGGCTCAGCTGGCACACCAACCTCGGCCACCTATTCCAACACCTACAGCCTCCTCTGGAACGACGACATGTCCTGCGGCGGTGGCAACATTGGCAGTGCCGCCCCAACCCCAGGCCTCTCCGCCATGCGCCACACCCGCAGCGACCAGGGCCATGCCGCTGATGAGGACATGGATGCTCGTGACGAAAACTACGACGTCTTCTTCGCTCGCGGCTCCCCTGTCAAAACCACAATCAAGCGGCCCCTGATTCTACGCCCCGCCAGCACCGCGCCCACCATGTCTTCTGCAAACGCCCTCGCCTCTGTGACTGGCAACAAACCCAGCATGCCCCCACCCTCCTCGCGCAACCTCCTTGGCAGTCCCTTCCGCGGTGTGCGTCCCGCAGGCTTCCATGGCCACGTACGCAACATCAGCCGCGGGAGCAAAGACTTTGGCGCCGCGTTCGTCAACAGTCCGTTGCGGAAGACTGAAAACGCCATCATGAGTGATGAGCTTGTGGAGCCTGCGACGCCAATCAGGAAGAGCGGGTTGAGTTCTGGCATCACCGTCAATTCGCCGGGCGACAGTCTCAGTATTTGGGATGCGTATCTTGCGGGATTGGATGATGATGATGAGGTGGGAGGAGGGGCGGGGGCCCCGAGCTGGATGGAGGAGAGTAAGGATGTTGAGGGGTTGGATTTGGCGAAAGGGTTTTCGAGCATTGCGGCGGCGGTTGGTGGTGGTGGTGGCCAGGTGGTCCCAGCGACGATTGTGACTGCGCAGGGAGCCATGGGCCCGCCAGTGCAGCAGCCTCAGGCTCAGCAAGTGCAGAGTGCGGCGTCGAGTCAGCTGAGGAGACCGAGCTTCATGAGGCGAGTGACTAGTCAATTATGAAAGACTCTGATGGGAATTTGATGGCGAACCCTGCTGTCGAGGGAGGACCTCCGCGAAGGTGGTTGGATACGCTATGATTGCCATATGTCCTTGATTATGATCGAAGGAAGACGAGAGATGAGAGGAAAGCCATGAAACGGAAAGAAACACGAGGCAATGAAAGTCATGGGCGCAATGATGGATTTTTTTTCTTGGTTATCTGTTTTATCTGATTCAATGATTATGCTTATTGGCGTACGCGTTCAAATACAGTACCTGGTAGGCTTTAGCAGGCGAGTATAAGGGATTTTAGGGCTGTTGTTTAGGCGTTACGATGGTGTGCGAGATATTACTCGCATCTATGCTGGTGTTTGTTAGAGAAATATATACTTGCACGCACATCCATACATCATCTAATGCCATCATGGTCTAGTTGGTTATGACGGTAAGACCACTACATCCATCCTTCGATTACATAGCTAATCACACCCAGTCGGTCTCATATATCCAATATGATCAAGTCCAACTTGGGTTATCCGAAGGTCAGCAGTTCGATCCTGCTTGGAGGCATTCTTTTTAGCTTTTTTTATCTTATTGTAGGCAGTTCTTTCTAGCTTTTTTTATCTTATTGTAGGCAGTTCTTTCTAGCTTTTTTTATCTTATTGTAGGCAGTTCTTTCTAGCTTTTTTTATCTTATTGTAGACAGTTCTTTCTAGCTTTTTTTATCTTATTATAGGCAGTTCTTTCTAGCTTTTATTAGTCTTATTATATTACATATTTGCCTTATAATTCTAGTAGTATAATACTATCTAGAAAATATCTCTTAAATACTCTTATATAAGATTCTATATTATAGGCTATATGTTATAGGACGACATGGTCTGATCATGATACGCGCCTCCCGTATTAGGAAGCACATAATAGACTAGGAAAGGAAGGTTAAACCGCGGGTTCAACCTTATCTATTGCCGCCGCTGCCAGTAACGTAGCTCTTCAAGCTACGTCCTCGTCATATAGCCTAACCTATACCGATAGACAAGACCTCCGTAGCTGACTGAATCTGAACCGTTTCCCCGTATTCACGCTAACTACCTACCGCCGTTCGGCACCGATGGCACTCAGAAGGACGAGTACAAAGGCATGACTCACGCACAATGGGTCCTACTGCCAAAGTACATCGTTCTCTGGCTCAACCATGCCGAGATCAGGCCACTCGCCCGTCAGATTCACAACTGGTCCGACACACGACAATTGCGCTCGTTCCTCGACGCACTCCTAGAGAAATGGTCGCCTGACAGTGTACCTGAAGAATCCAACCTGAGAGAGAAGCGGAAGCCGCCTATCTTCGACGGCGGTGTTCTGCGTGAAGACGCTGGCGAAAGCCGTTCGAAGGGGCAAGCTCGTAAAAAGCGCAATGCCAAGCGCCCTGCTAATGATCAGGAGCTTCCAGAGGAGGTGTCAAATGCTCGCAAGAAGGGTGCACCAGTCAGAATCACCGTTACAAAGGCTTGGGTACTTCCCCAGTTCATGACAGTGGACTCGCTCGGTCAGACTGTCAGCAATGAGATTGTCGACTTCGATCCAAGAAGAGACACCATCGAGCATCTTGTGGACATTCTCGCCCGGCACGACGCCATCAGCCACAGACAGGCCGTCAGTCATAATGCCCTGCTCATCATCTTCGCTGCTCGATGGGACATCTATATGCTCGGCTGCAACAAGGCATTTCGAGACTCATACATCCAGCAAGCTCGTGGCCAGACTGGCAAGGCCGACCCAGTCCTGTACGACCAGATCGAAGGCATGCTCTGGGAGTACGATGGTGGACGTCGTGAGGTGCTGAACGACCTGGCAAAGAAGTACAGTGCACGCCTTGCTACCATCGAGAGTCGTCCAGAACTTGCTCTTGGTGATGAAGCTTTTCCAATGTTGAAGTAACCTTGGTGAAACCGCGGCTGGACCTTGGTTGTCACGATGAAGATGGGATCACTCTGGCGTTGGGATATGGGCTTGCTTTGGCGTTTGCGTTCACTGCACTATGCTGGCCATGGTTGCCACATGTATATTAGCTGCTTACCAAGAATGAAGATTTGCTTGTCATCCACACTGTTACCGGGATTTTTTTTTCTTGATTTGTTTTTGCTTTGTCTTCTGTCGTGCCATGCCTAGGTCATATCCATGTCCATACCGTCCCCTTCGCACTGCTCAGCAGAAGCCACTTGACTGCCAGTATGCGTTTGCCATCTCGCACCACTTCCAGCAGTACCACCATCCCACGCGCCACTTCGCCCCTGCATGGTGACCTCCTCCTCCATCATCCTCATCCCCGCCATATAGTACGGCTCCGCCTGCTCCATTCCCTGTTCCTGCTCTTGCGACCCTCCATCCGAGACCCTAATAACCTCATCCCCCTCCCACGGCAGCTCACCCACCCTCTGCCCCTCCCTCAGCGCATCCAGCGCTCTCTCCCAACTCTTCGCCACCAGCCGACATTGCGTCAACTCCTCGTCAAAAAGATAATACCCCGGATTCCCCGTCCTATAGCTTCCAAGACTCCATGCCCACGCCGGCCGCGTCGTCGCAGACACAAGATATGCCGGCATACTGGCGTTATGCCACACAATACTCACAGCCTGCAGCGGGAAGTTCTTCTCAATATATCGCGCCCACCCACGAACCGCTGCTGCCATAGCAGGAGCAGAGGATGGGGTTGTCCAGCCGATTCCAAGCGTTTCGGTCGCGACATCAATTGCGATGGGGGTCTCCATCGATACCACAGCCATGCGATCGAGTTGTGCCTGCGCTTTCGCCTCATTATATGCCTCCGCTCTTAGTGTCTCGATAATCTCCCCCGTCGTCGGCGGCGGACTCGACCGATCCATGCGCATACTCTTCCGTGAATCCCGGCGCTCTCCCAGATTCGGCCGCATAGCGCTAAGTTGAGCGCTGAGTTCGCTTGGATCGAAGCTATACACCGACGACGCAGGATTCAGCGGGTATGCGCCGCCAAACCCAGACTCAAGCGTAGCGAACGGTTTCGGCGGGGACGGTGTGAAGCGTGCTGTAGACGGACCTGAAGAGTCGAAATCGTCGTCGTCTTCGCGGGAGCGTTTACGGGAGGAGGAAGAGAGACGGGTCAGAAGGACGGGGCGTTGGGGGCGGAGCGACCATGCTGCATCGGTGTTGGTGGTGAGTGCGCTAGTGGGTGTGGGTGTTATGGTGGATTGAGGGAGAGGGCCGTTTTCGGGGATTGTGGCGAAGGAGGATTGAGAGGTCTTGGAGTGGAGGGGAGGAGGGAGGTCGTAGCGTTGGCTGTGGGACCAGTCGACGGAGGACATTGTGGGATGGGTGGTGTGAAGGATGAGCGAGCGTGTTCGCGTCGGTGGATGCCTGAGACGCGTCTCTGCTTAAAGCTGGAGTTATAGATATGATGTTGAAGACTGCACGTCAAAGTGGAGGTATTTAATGAACAAATCAAAGCTTAGTATGGCATCGAGGTGAAGGAGGATGTATACATTTGCAAGGAGGATGAGACGGGAGGGCTCTCTAGGCAGGGTCACTGCCAATGGCCTGTGGCTGGTGACAGGGTCCAGATACGTGCACATAATGCGCCACTAGCTGGTCGTGCAAGCAACTGAAGGTATTGGACACAAGATAGCAAAGAAAGTGGAAGTGAAGTCAGTCCATTATATATGGTATTATGTATCGATTCATGCTATAACTCTTGCTCGGCATGCTGCGTGCTGCGTGCTGCGTGCACTGTCTAGTTAATCATGTCATCTCTTCCGACTGGCTGGCCGGCTCTTCGACCTATGTATTGCTGCGCATGTCTGCATGCCTGCTCGTTGGCATCTTGTGCGTTCACGTCTCTTTTGCGTTTCGAAATCGCACATTCAACTGCGGACGTGCCGACGGCTCACACGCGCACCTCTCCTAACTTCGTGCATGTCTCTTCATCATTGATGTTCTCCACCTGTAACCTTGCACGACAAGCCGTGCATCTTTCTGTGTATCCGCAAAGCTGAATGACGACGAGTTTGTGATTGTTTGCTAAAGAGCTGCGCGTTTCAGAATGTCCAGCAGCGCCGAGAGAGCACGGTCGCAATCTGGGCGGCGAGACGTCGATCGATGGCTCGTCATCTGCCTTCTCGCTACGGGAGAATGCGACAGTGCTGTGATCGCTTGAACACGAGTCGGACATGTTGCGTTGCAGGCCAGGTAAGCACAATGGGTGTTCCTCCTGCGATTCTCGCCGGTTTTTCGCTTCAGTGTGAAAGGTGGAGTAAAGAGCCAGCTCCAATGGTTGTTATAGCAGTCGCAAACGATGAGCCAGCTCACCATTTATCCTCATCCAGAGTCAGCCGCCCATGAATACCCTGGAAAAGCTCCAATTCCAGCTCATCATCATCCATGCTCTTCTGACGTGTAACACCCTGCTTGTTCAGCCGCATGTCTGGGGCTCCGTTGTCCTCGGCCGAAGTAATAAAGTCCAAGCTCGATCGTGTTCTGAGTCCTTGGTTTGGATTTCTCAACGCCGATGTGAGGAAATCAAATCCAATGCGCTCTCTATCCACAGGTCCGTCGTCTTCGAGGCGCAACTGGGCTGTCTCCGGAGCTTTTAAGCTCATGATACCACCATCCGCGCGCTGCCGGGCTGCTGGCACGAGGTTGAGGTATATTGGCAGTAAGAGTGACAAAGCTATTGCAAGCATGATCAAGATAGAAGAATTCTGAAGCCCTTTTGCTACAGTTGTAGCATATACAAGCAGAGGTAATACTCCTCCACCACATGCAGATGTGACGATTACTGTACCGAACAGCTTTGTCCTACGGCCAAGTCCAGGCAGAGCGACCGCAAAGACTAATGGCCAAATTGGAGACTGGAAACTACGGGCCATGTAGTACATTGCATCGCCTAGTGTGGTAGGGTCGTCGTAATGTCTGGACAGAAGGCCGAAGAGAAGGCAGCCTGCACAGGTTATGAGCAGAACCCAGCGAGGCTTCATGATAAGAGTTGCAGCGCCCGCAGTAAAGCATGCGGCGACCAGCACTGTAAAGTCTATGATCAGAAAAACATAGAGGCCTGCGCTGAAGCTGCCATGACCGTCACCGGCGTCGCCGAGAGTCGCGCCAGCCTCTTGTACTCCTGTGCTGCAGAAGATAGCGATACATGCCAGACCTAGAATGATCCACATGTGTTTTCTTGGTTTCGGTGACTCCGATTCACTTGGAAACGCTACTGCCACTGCTTGATCCAGCTCTTCATCTGACGCCTCTGGCAGTCTCGTAACCTGGAACCAGAAAGCAAGCAGAAAGGCCGACAGACAGAACGCTAAGTAGACCAGATCGACACCGTTGAGGTTCTCCGGCTGGCCCGTGCCAGTCAAGGCCCGGCTCATACCAGAAGCTACGAGAGGGCCTAAACCGTACGCTACTTGTAGATAGAGTAGTCGTATGGCTGCATACCGAGGTGGTCCCAGCAAGAAGCAGTAGGAGTTGGCACCAGCCTCGATAATTGCGATACCTGAAGAATAATGTCAGCAGGAAATTGCGGAAAAAGCATCTTCAGATCTTACCACAACCCACGACCAAGTAAGAGACCATGATTCCAGGAGCAGATATCATCAATCCAGCAGGCCAGAAGATGAGGTTACCGGTGCTAAGAACCAGGAGTCCGATGATGAAGCAACAGCGCCAACCGAAACGTGTCAATACCCAGTAGGAGACAATAGGAGGGGCAATTAAATATCCACACCTGTTGGTATTAGAGATGTTGAGGTACACATATCTCCGCAAGTGTTCGCACATACCAATACAATGCATGATTTGCTCCAGCAATCTCCACGGAAACGTAGCCGTCGCTCATCGAAGTATAGTTCAGCGTGTTTATGAACGTACTTTGCAAGCCCCAGAGAAAATATAGAAATCCGATTTCGAGAAGTGGCTTCACCGACTGTCGCAGCGTAAGCTGAGTTAGGCATTTTGTCGTATCGAGGTTAATAAAGTCGTAATTTGTCCCACTGGCTTCCTGTGAGACAGCAGTGGAAGAGCTCGGGCTTGACTTTCGCTCGGAGGTAGAGATGAACGTCTCGGACTTTGAGTGAGCTTGCGATGTTGTGGCAACTAACGCTGTCGAGAGCCTGGAGGATGCCTCCAAATGATCGATTGCTTTGGTGATAGGTGCTTGTCGAGTCTCGTCTGGACTGTATAGGGTTGATTTTTCTGTCCTTCGATCCCACCCAAATACTCGGACCACGAGAGGCTTGAGCGCAACCATTGATGCTGCAATGACTGAGAGATTGACGTCAACCAGTGACAGCAGCAAAGATGGAGCTACGTTGTATGTGTAGTCTTGTCTAGTCTTTGAATAGCTTAGTACTCTGCTAAAATAAGAGTCTGTCATGATTCTCTGTACTCACCTCCTGACTAGCCATGCCTACTTGCAAGAGAACGATCCTAGCTATGTCCAGAATAGCAATGAAACCACTGAATCCTAGAGTAAGGAAGATAATGAGCTTCTGCTTGCGAGGTATTCGTAACTCGTGGATGATGATCGGCACGGGTAGTAGCAGGATCAACAGATTAGATAGAATGGTGGTGGGCGAAAATCCCTGTGGACAGAGTTAGAGATGTGGCCTCAAAAAGTTCTGCGGCTCAGCTCTATATGACGCACCAGATAAATTATGATGCTGTTGACGCAGTGAGTGCCAGCTGGTTTGGGCCAGAGATATGAGTGTGCAAGTGGGCGACACGGTAGAAGGCACAAGAGCACTTCTGCAGCTGTAGATAATGAGACCAGTGCGATAGTCGCGATAGTCGACCATCGAAATACTGCATTAGTCCGACTTAATGTGGTCAGATAGTAAGTCAACACAGAAAGCTTGCTGCAAGCAAAGGCGATTGGCTTGGCTCTAAGTTAGTATGTTATGAGCCCTGTAGGTATGGGTAGACTTACGTAGATTATCGCGAAAACAAAAGCTATCTTCATGAGCGTGGCATCATGTGACGTTGGAATCGTAGCATAATGATCTCCAAAGCCTAGGTAGACGGCGTATATGAAAGACGTCGACAGTCCAGTAGAGAATACCCACGCCAAGGCCATGAACAGATCATCAATCGCTAGACGTCGCAATATCAATCCACGACTGATGAAGCGCAAGACGACGAAAATGGTCGCAAGAACCTGGTTCGTGCTGTTAGAATCGTCTTGAAATTGCGATTGTGTACTTGGACTCCTGGCTGTAAGACAACATACCAATGTGACGACTGTACTCGCAATGATGGCCGGACCATACGTGTTGGGAGCCATCTTCAGATGAAGCCACGGGCACTGAATCCACGATCCGCTTGCTTGCCACGACAAATCTGAGCCAGCAGACCTGTTTTATGGCATCAATGGAAACGAAGTCACAGTGACGGACGGCAGAGGTTCATGTGATCTGAGCTTGAGGTCGATCGAAGTTATTTGATGGATTTCATGAGGAGGTTCGGGCAAGTGCGAGACGATGAATCACATACGATGCGTTCACGAGCATGTCTCCACCCCATCGTGCGGCAAATTGAGAGGACTGGGGTCAACTCGATCGACCCCGAGGTCGAGCTCGCAAGAATGGGGGACTGTATGAGGCAGATAGAGGCAGACATGGAAGGGCAGCAAATCACAAAGCTCGTTCATCAGAAGTGGATCATGATGCTCGTATTGACGGAGATGCCCGAAGCAATCTGCTCAGCACCTGGTGCCCAGACCACTACTGGCTTCTAGGCTGGCCTTTACGCTTGAGCCGGGTATGAGCTGGACTGAAGAGAAGCTCGTGGAGAACATGAAAGCTTGTTACGAGGATGAGGAAATGATGGTAATGGCAATGTTGGGTGGATGGAGGGGGGAGGGGAGAGGTGAGGATTCGTGGCAATTCTGCACGTGACCTTGGACTTGGATCGTGTGCTGGCGAACCCTTTTCCATGAAGCTGGAGAGGATGAGATGCAAGCGCTTCTCTCACATTTGTTGTCTGAAATCGACACTTGGAGCGAAGCTCATAATTCCTCCCATAGCGCCATACGTTCGCTATCTTTCAATACCCGCAGGTTCTGGTTTTGCTCGCATTAGACCAAATTGCTCAAGACCTTTGTACTTTGATTCCGTAGCCTGTCAGCTTGAGGTTATTTTGTCATGGAGGCATGACAAAGGCGAAGACGGCAGGCGGGAAGACGGAAAATCACCTCCAACTACCTGCTAGCGTTGTTGAATTCACGTATAGAACGACCTGGACTCGAGCGCTTGACGTGTAGACATGACTTGGACTACCCTCAGTTACAAAGCTTTTTAGCCAAGCCCTGGAGACCCCAGGATTCCAGGCGCTGATTCTGAATATGATTGACCACGAAGAATCTCAGCCACATTCTCGGAACGTGTAGTAGTCTAAAGCAACTCAGCACTGACATTTTTCCACAGTTGAGTCTCATTTCAGGTTCGGATTTGAACGATTTCCTACGAACCCTGCATCTTGCAGGTATGCTATGCAGCAAGCGGCTCAATGGGCTCGCGACCAACTAAAGCTGAACTGGATAGCTTTGGAAGGGCATGCGTTCTCCTTCGACGAAGAGGTATCCTCGCTGCCTGAACTACAGTGAAGCCAAAGACGACTACTTCAACGAGCTTGAGTTGACTTCCATGATTGCGCGCCCGTGGATCTGATGTCGGTTGTTCATCATCGGGAGGAACAGCGCTAGGGAAGGAGCGACATCATGAGTGCTGACAGGTATACACAGTCGCACAGACTCCACGGCAGGACCTTAGCACCATCACGCGCCAGAACCGATGGGGAGAATGCCGCAACAGAGTGACATTGGAAAGAAATCGCAAGCAGGCATACACTCACCTTCGAAAAACTGATGTCACAGTGGTTGATAAGTGAAAAGTGAGAATGACTGAGCATAGAGAGGCTTATTGTGGGCATTTGGACATGTCGATGCGAGGCGAAGTCTGAAACTTGAAAGTGCTCCCTGAGTACAAGTGACAAACTCAGGACTAGCTCCCGGAAAATCATGACAATTAAGTCGAGATATCGCGCTCAGACAAAATGCGATTTCCATAAAAGCTTGTGGTTCCACAGTGCTCTCGTTTCACGCGCCCAACGAACACTGACATCTTCTGGAGGCACTTGTAACAACATACTCCGCTCCACGTCTAATCATGGACAGCGCACGGCCTCAATGGCAACCAAACTATGGGCAGTTACTGAAAGATTCGCCGGCCGCCTGGTCTGCATCTGTCGCTGAATCTCCGCTCTTCCAAAAGCTGCCGACCGAGACACTGCAGCGCATTATGCACTTCGCTGGATCGAAGCATCCGCGCAAGGGATTATCCGGGTTCGCTGCAGCCAGCTCCGACTGTCATACACTGGCGCGACCATTCCTTTTCATGAACATGCATCTACCTGTATATCAAGAAACCCGCGTTCTTCGACGGAAGAGGAAGATTGAGCAAACTTTGATAGAGCGCTTATCGGTCTGTGCGCCAGGCATTAACGATGAGTCGATGGCTCCCTATGTACGCAATCTCTGGATCACCAACCCTCCGGTGCCCAGCGACCCGTGCTATCGCCTATTGCCCAAGTTTACCGGTCTCCGATCGTTGCATTCGGATGGGAGCCACGGAACGTATCAGGCCGTGATGACTTTTGGGTATCTTCTGAGACTATTGGAATCGGACATACGCTATCTCTGGATCGAAGGCTACGAGTATAGGCCAGAGATCACTTGGCAAACGGAAAGCCATCAGGGTGACTTACGGCGGCAGCACTTCGCGTCACGATCTTGGCGGCTCGAACAGCTCACATTACGCTCCATCTACGATACCTTCGAAACTCCCAGTGCGGAGCTATGCTCTGATATACTACCTCTATGTCGCTAACTGCGATACCTTAGTTCTGATGTACATCCTCATCTCAATCGGCTGAAGGACTATCCCCAGCCTGAGTTGCGCAGTTTTCAACTCGAGGGCAATGATTCCTACGACCGAATCGGTCGGCTACGGGGACGCACCGTACCACTTCCAGACGACTTCGCAGGAATGCATGCATACGAGGGAAGCTTCATAAGTCAGATCCAGTCTCTGAGCGTCAATGCTGCCTCATACTCTGCGCCCCGTTTGCTGTCTCAAAGGCTGTCCAACGTGACGAATATCCAAATCCAGATCTCCCACGACGCCGCCCTACTCCTCCGCTTCCTCACTCTGAACCCGCAAATAACAGTGTTCTCAATCCAGCACACCCAACCCCATGTCTCGAGGGTGGACGGCTGGGGCACTTTCACCACCCAGCTCGGGGCCGCCCTCCACTGCCTCCCCGATCTCGAAGCTCTACGAATCGACATCGACGACGAAGATCTCACCGCCAGCTTCATCAGAATCCTGAGCACCCTCCCCCACACCTCAAAAAACTCTCCCCTGGCCATCAGCACCAAGAAGTCATATCCGGATCGCTCGCACGCTGGCCAGCCAGTTCAGGTGCAGGTTCACACTTTCCAGCACTCGAGTACCTTGTCCTCGACGTCAAGAGATACGTCTACCTCGACAAGGGCAGCGCGAATGCGCGGCCGAAGTTTGACAAGCTGACGAAACGCAATTTCGAAAAGAGCTGGTACCACGATTGATTGCGTCAACAAGCCGCGGGGCGGGGCCAACGATGCCCGAAGCTGAAATGGGTGCTCATGTGTCGAGTGTACTATGGCGGTCTGGCGTTCGAGTTTGTGGGGGGGAGAAGGCGAGCGCGGTCTGTGGGATCCTCGGGAAGGAGACCGTTTGATGAGTTGGAGAGCACGTTTGGGTGTGCAACGAGTACGTAGAAAGATGTTACGGATGGCAGATATTCTAGTGGGAGATAGATTCATGCAGGACGTGTCTTGCGAATCTGGAGCTGGAGGGAACTCTTCAGAGGGAGGGCAAAGCATACGGCTCGAGAGATGGAATTGAGCTGCAAAGTAGAGGGAACTAATGAAAGACGTATATCAAGGAGGATGAGCTGGAGAGTCACTCCAACGCGAAGCGCGAACGGCTCGTGCCACAATTTAGGATGAACTTTGCAGTGTAGCCGAGGGGAGACAAACCCACAATGATGCCAGGATATATAGGATGTAGGTGAAGAAAGGCCAATCATGGGGCACTCTCTGCGATGTGGTAGAATTACATTACGTGAAAAGTCCTCTTCTCATGTGCCAGCCGAGGCGAACCTCTATTCTCATTTCTTCGTTGCTCGATTGCTCTCAAGCATGATGCCAAGATGTGCCATGATGCATATTTCGTCGCCACAGCTTACACGACACGCACCTGCCTGAGCCTGACACGCACCATCCCAAGAACGCACTTATAGGAAAAGTGCAGCCAAACCATATCAAATCCACCATCAATTCCCTGACTTCATACACCAGATCCGTTGCTCCTTCCATCCACTGGTGCGGTGTCTTCTCTTCTCCGCTCATCGATCTCGTCATGCATAGCACATACCGCTCCCACTCCCACTCCCGCCAGCATCATCATGACTTCCTCCCCACACTACCACCACCCGTGCCCTCAATCAACCTCAAACACTCCCTCACCCCAGCCTGACATCCCTCCCAACAGACCCTCGCCTCTTCCGCCTTCTGTCCCGCCGCCACCATCGCAGCCTCTGCGTCTCTCGTCGCTGTAATCGTCGTAATGAGCGTCCTGGCCAGCGGAATCAGCGTAGCGCTATCACTTGCCGGCTGTGCCGCTAGTGAAGTCAGGTGTAACGCTAATGAGGTGGCATGAGCGAGGTTCTCGTTGTCGACGACCTGAGCCTGGGTGGGGTTGGAATTGCCGGCTTGGGCGTGACCCTGGTTCTTGCCGCGAGTGGCTGGGCGCATAGAGGAGAGGACGGCGTAGCGGCTTGTTGTGGGTGTTGGTCCTGTCGCTCGGGCATTGGATGCTTTGGTAGGTGAGATCAGAGTAAGAGTTGAAGACGGAGTCCAAGCTGTGGTAGATGAGGTCGGGCTTGAGGTTGGTGTGGAGCGGAGAGGTGAGATGGTCTGGCGCTTGGGGGATCTAGAGGGTAGAGCGGGCTTGGGGAGGTCGGGAACAGCAGGCTCATTGTTGCTGCGGCGGTGGAAGAGAGAGCGCAGGTTTGACATGACAAGGGCGGGCTTCGAGGTCGTGCGGGGAAGCTGGGAGGATGGGTGCTTAGCAGGTGTTGAGCGATTGGAGGACATCTAGAACTTACTTTCTTCGAGTTGAAGGACCCACTACCCATACTGTTCCTCGCAACACCGGCCGGCCCACGGCGGAGCATACTGTGCTGTGTTGGCGTTTGTCCTCTGCTCTCTGGTGAGTCGAGGTTCACTACCCAGCTGCGATCGCTATTGGGAGTCGCGCGGACTGGAGAAGGTATAGCAGTGCTCCTCAGGTTGCGCGTCTTGAGACCGAGCTGCTGCTTCTGCGTTGCTGGCTTCGCATTGTCCTGAGTAACATTCTCATGCTCGACGACTTCGGCAGTGGTCTCTTTCTCGGCGAGGTGATCGTCCTTCGGAGGTGGCATTGGTGGTGAGCTACCAGGTGAAGACGAAGATTTCATGAGGTTGGGAGAAGTCTTGGACTTTGTGAGAATATTGGCCTTGTTGATGGGTGCGCCAGGTCCCAATGCACGACTGAACAGAAGCGCGGCATGAGGCGATGGGTTGCGATCACGGATTGGTCTGGTTCTAGCACCGACGAGAGTACTTCCATCAATACTGGCATACTTGTTGCTTGAAGAGCTTGCGGACGTATCGCGGCTTCCAGCAGACTCGGATACTTGAGCAGCTGAATTTGTGCTGCTGCTGCCAAAGTCGGGTTGTTCATGATATGTGATGGACTTAGTCAGGCAATACTCATCCTCGGTGAGAGGAGCACGACGAGCTCGAGCTTGCTCGCCAACCATGACTGCAGCCTTGACTTCCTTCTCGACGGACTCGTCGGAAGATGTAGTGCCAAAACTGGGCATCCTGAGGCGAACCGAGCTCGAGTTCTTGGTAGTCGGACCCATGAGGAATTGGTCAGCCTCTTTGGAAATGCGTAGAGTAGGACCAAACGGAGTGTCAGATCGAAGCGAAAGGCGGACCGTGCGAAAGTCGTGGTCTTCGTCTTCCTTTGATTGCTCTTTCACCTGAGTTAGCGAAGCAGTGAGGTTGTTCTCGTCGGAGACTGGTGACGAGCCTCCATGGTCGTTTTTGTGAACTCGGTTGGTCGCATCTTCGGTCAAGGCAGAGCGAGAGGTAGTTCTGGGAGGAAATCCGTGACCAGCAAGAGCTACTGTGGGCGGGGCGTATGCTGCAGATTCGCGATCGGGTACGGCATTGATGCTGTGGGTGCTGCTGCCACCAAGCGAGGTCCGCGCTCTCCTGCCTGGATGGGAGAAGTTGCGAGTATTGTTGGCAGTGCCATCGAAGATCTGCCCAGAATTAGCAGTGAGCCATTCATTGACCATGTAGATGCATTACCTCTGTCGTCGGCCTGTTCTCTTGAATTTGTTCAACCTGGCTGTATCTGCTTGGCGTGCCTGGCGTGATTGTGATGGCTGGCTCTGTGTTTGACGCATCAGTACGCGTCATGAGGTGAGATCGAAGTGCCTACCCAAGAGTGTTCTGGTTGCAGATGACGGGTCCTCGTCACCCATGTTGATGATGGACTGGTTCACCTGGCTCAACTCACGCTTGCCATGGGCGTTCAGCTTTTCGCCAGGCATGTTCTCCTTGTCTTGCTCAGCAACAGTCTCGGCGGTGGTGGGCGAGGTTCCGTTTGATTGAGATAGTGCGCTCTGCGCCGGCAATGTTAGTGACGGATTGCTGTCTGGGTTTCAACTGCGAAATAGCGCACCTCATTGCGTCCGTAGATGATCTTGATTTGAGGTCCATCATCTGGACTAGGATGAGGTGAGGGGGTTCTTCTGTTGATGATTGTGGTCAGCGCCACACGGGTAGCGGTACTTGTTGAGCCCTCGCTGTGGGGTGTGCCTTGACGATTGCGAACTGGAAGACGCGACTTGGGTGTTTGATAGTTCGTGGTTGGTGGCGATGATCGTGGACTTGGAGTTGGCGAGGTCTTGTCAAAGCCGAAGCGTGCTGATTCAAACTTTGATACTGCCATTGTGGACAGCAATGTGGTCAAACAAGGTAACAACAAAACAGGTTGAAAGGATGAACAAGAACGAGCAAAGATTAAGGAAGAGAAAGGTCGAGTGATCAGCGTGAAATAAACACGTCAGCCCTAACCGTCGACGCGAAATCGAGGTGTGGACGTGTTTGCTTTTGATCTTGCCAGAGTGTGTTTCAGAATGACATGAAACGCAAGGGTCGAGACTCGAGCTGGATTTGGAATTAGATCTACAATGGCGGATCTCTGATTACTTCCTCGAAAATTAGGTAAATTTGTAGATACAGAGGTAAGTCTTTGTCGATGGCAGCAAGCTGGACAGAGTAACGGGTCTCCGCTGTTATTGTTGCTGTCATCGTTTGCGTTCAGAGCGTTTGCTTCACAACATTGGTTGCGACCATGACGACCCGTCAGAACAGAGGATCTCGCAGGCGCTCAGCTGGACGATGTAATCACCCACTCTTGCAGAGATAGTAGTATGTTTCGACAAGGTACCGATCCCAAGTCATCTCACAACTGAACTACTGCTCAAGATCCAGCATCGAGGCATTACTTTGAGCTTCCAAGCTCTCGAGGCTAGAAACAACGGTGTCCAGAATCATGAGCCAACAGCCTACACAGTAGCTCGGTGTGCGTGTACATTATATGAAGGGTACGCCCACCTGAAAGAGGCAAGGCACATTTTCTGCTAGACTTGTAGCAGTCGGAGGAGGCTGAGGTGGAGACGAAGAGAGCTTGCACCTTGCACCTTGCACCTCACTTCGGACCGAGTGCTGGACCCTGCTTTTCAACTTGACGCAATGCCTTATCGACAAAAAATGTTTCCAAGCAAGCACAAGGTCCGAAGTACAAAACACCATTCATGGACGCTTCGACGTTACTGAAAGGTCAAGGCTGGCGAGGCGAAGGACACTCTCTCGATACCACTAATCGCGGTCTCGCTCGTCCGCTCCTCGTCCAGCATAAAGCAGACGCACTCGGCATCGGGAATAAGAAGCACGACTTCAGTGATCAGTGGTGGTTGACGAATTTCGACAAGAGTCTGAAAGGCGTAGGACGGCCTGGAATTACGGTTCGTCGGCTGTTACGGCGGTCAATGTACGACGACTAATCTAGAGTGCACTCAGTCTGCGCCAACAGAACTACCACGACTCAAGGGCTTCAAGTACAACAACCTCTATACAAACTTCATTAAAGCCGAGATCATGGCAAGCACAATCGAGAAAGACGATCCTTTGTTCGGGAAAGCCTTCTCGGATACCAAGCCAATGACTGAGGATCCGAAAGAAGTAGCACAGCGACGATCCTCGTTCTCAACTGTTGGGCGGAAAGTACTAGGCTTGACTGAGGAGGAAGCTTCTCAGGCGACAGCTACGACTCACACGCGCAAACGGAAGTCCTCTGATAGTACACGATTGAGTAGAAAGGCGAAGAAAGCAAAGCATGATACACATCGGGTAGATTCGCGTCAAGCTGTTATCCAGGATGTTGAGGGCACGGAAACTCGGAAGAGTAAGAAAGGTACACAAGAGGATGGAAAGGCAGCTCGGGAGAGGAAGTCAAAAGACGAGAGAAGAGCCAGGAAAAAGCTAGACCAAGCTCAAATTGCAGGAGCAGGAGCGATGTGGGAGACGGCGGTGGTGGAGGCGGCGGCCGAAGCAGAACCGAGCAAGAAACGCCGCAGAAAAATGGCAACTGAAGTACCCGACACGAGTCTGAAGCAGGTAATAATGCTGGATGCAGGAGAGAGCTCCAGCAAGAAGCGCAAGCGGTCCAAGAGCAAGGTGGTACCTAGAGATGACGAGGTGTTGCGGGACGGAGGTGCGGTTGATGCAAGTACCGAGGCGGTCGATGCGAAGCCGGTCAAGGACAAGAAGCGCAAGAGAACAAAGGAACAACGAGGGCAAGCTGAAACTGAGATGCTGAAATCAGCCAATGGTGCTACGGCTGACACTGAGGTCAAGAAGAAGGAAAGGAAGAGGCGAAGAACAAAGCACAGAGAAGCCAATAATGACGAAGCTGCATCGGACGCAGAGACCAAGACTACGAAGAAGAAGCGAAAGAAGACCGAGGCAGATGACTAGTATGCCTACCCGGCGATCCTACACGTCGTCCAGCTTTGTCCGCTTCCCCCCTTCACCAGGTAGTACAGGAATGGGTCTGTCGTGTTACACAATAAAAAGCTAGGAACCTCCGCGGTAGCTCTTCTCGACTTCTGTACCGCGACAGGAACACTTCGAACTCTGCTATAATATACTGCGGGAGAAATGTCAGACAATGACAACCTCCGTTTCCTGTATAAGTTGGCACTCGACAGGGCCATCGAGAGTTGCACTCTTTCATGGGAGCAAGGTGCATTAGCTCAAGCGCTGCTCGAATATGAGAATCCCGAGCTTTCAGTGTTCTCCTCCAACCCATTCCCACGCCGTGGACACCGCAGGTTGCCTCTTGCAGATTCGCTGAGGACGCCCTCTCTCGCCTATGCATCAAAGCACATTACATTATATGGGCAAACACTATACCCTGATGACAACATCGGAGTCGCTGATCCACGCTCCTTGGGCGTGTCTGCTATACTACTTGGTCAATCAAATCCTGTGTATCTCAATGCTGCACAGCGACAACTTGTGCATGTCTTTTACCATGTACCGCGGCTACAGAATGGCGCGATCTCTCATCGCACTGACGTGTCTGAGGCCTGGGCCGACTTCATCTACATGTTGCCTCCTTTTCTGGCCTATGCTGCTGTGGGCTTAAAGGATGATTCGTTACTTGCGGAAGCACTCATGCAGTGCAAGCTGTATCGCAAAATACTTATTGATGACACTCCGGGTAGCCCGACTCGTGGGCTATGGCGACACATTTCGGGTCCAATGCATGAAGATAGCGGTTTTTGGAGTACCGGTTGTGCATGGGCAGCTGCAGGGATGGTCAGGATACTCCCCATCGTTCTGAGATGGGAGGATATCTCACGTGGTTTCGTGAAATATGGCGATACTCCAATAGTTGAGACGAAGCTTGACCTCAGACATGCCGCTGAGGACCTCATACGATGGATAGTGGAAATCATACAAGGAGCAATACGTGTAGATGATGACTCGGACACTGGCTTGCTTCGCAATTACCTTGGGGATAGCTCCTATTTTCCGGACGTGGCCGGTACAGCATTATTAGCTTCCGTCGTCTTTCGAATGTCGTCCCTGAATATATCAGCGATCTTCGACTTAGATTCAGAAACTGGGTATGTTCGATGGGCAGAGGCAAAAAGACTGGCTGTGTGGCTGCATGTCGACGAAGCGACCGGCATTGCCAGTCCTGTCTGTCAGTCGACCGATCATAGTCGTAAGACGCCCCTTGCCAAGGGTGATATCAATCCAGAGGCACAATGCTTTTTGGTGATGCTGGCGAGTGCCTGGAGGGACTGGGTTGCTTCAAGATGATCGCGAAGTCACCTGGTTGTGGCAGACAAGGGTCGAAAATGTCGAAAATCGGAAGCAGACTCACAATGATCACCTGACGATATATACGCCAAGGTCATCGTCAGAATAGTCGTGGCTTGCTGCTTGGGCTTAGCTAGGTTTTACGGCATCCTTCAACACAGTACGAAGTACCAATGACAGACCTCTTGTCGATAAGATTGTCACCTCCGCTATCTTCCCAGCAGTGAATTATGCAAGAAGACTGCATACATACAAGAGGCAATAACCTCACGGCACCTCCCGCGCAGTACTAATGCTATATACCTATTCTGCACAATTAGTTGTGGAAGCTATCAATTCATCATGAATCACGCAAGAAGACTACTCTCACGTAGTAGTCGGTCCCTCGCGGTGCTCTTCCGCACCGTTCTCAGCGCTTGCAACGTCCTCGCCTCTGTATGCGGCAGCATACGATGCAATACAATTGCTATCGGTCACAATCACAAACGTGCGACTTCAAACCATGTTTCCAGAATGCCACCACAATTAAGCTAGAATTGTGACTATCGAGCCACTACCGAGACCAAGCATTTATGGAAATTTGACGTACCATGATTGGTACACACTTACACAGTCTAGATGGTGCAATCTCTACGCCTCCCCTGTTTTGGTTAATGCTGCCCACCTCATTGGAAAAGCCATGCACCAGGAAGATAGCCGAGCAGGTAGATAGTTGGTGTTTTACGTGG